>FWPU01001525.1_pt1 | contig 68957 bp, 60 predicted proteins | sample 2228361 | NCBI WGS metagenome assembly FWPU01 (sample SAMEA103939777, study PRJEB20133) | metagenome
CCTCCGATCGTGTGCCTGCCTGCGGTAGGCAGGCGTGCGTGGATTGAAACATTGCCTTAACCCTCCGGCAATTGCCGGAGTCTAGTCGCACGCCGTGTGCCTGCCTGCGGTAGGCAGGCGTGCGTGGATTGAAACTCTGAAAATGCAGGTTTTATGGCGGGATTACAGGGTCGCACGCCGTGTGCCTGCCTGCGGTAGGCAGGCGTGCGTGGATTGATAAAGAAACGATGGGTTGGGTATTAGTTCTAATATCCTCTTCCTAAGGGATGGCTTTGCCAAAAGAATCCCTTAAGGGAAAAGCAAATCACAGCTATTGGACTCTATGTTAATTTTCTCAAAGTATAAATTCATGAAAATATTATCACCTGTTGTATTGTATCAGAATAAATCTACTTTTTTCTATGAACAACCGAATTATAAAAAAACATCATCGTTGCGGCTACAACACCAACCAATCCGATAATCATGAATACCATTTCGGGTTTACCTGCTTCTTTAGTTCCATAGTTCTGATAAACCCATCCACCGAAAGTACCGCCTAAAAGCCATGCGATAGCAATAGGAAGAAATGCAAAGCCCTGAAACAATGCAGCTTGTCCTTTGGGAGCTAAATCGGCAAGATATTCATAAAATCTTGGTGCCTGAGTTTGTTCACCTACCGAGAAAAGAAATATGGTTGCAATTATGAAACCAAGTCCTGCGTCGCTTCCGGTTAGAGCGACAAAGTAAAGTAAAAACCAGCTTAGAGCTGCGAAAATGAATCCGGCCATAATTGCTGTTGGGGTGGGAATATTTTTTGTTAATCTGTTAATTGGTATCTGAAGAAGAATGATTGTCCAGGCACCGGTTGAAAGCACCAGTTCAATGGGCGCTTCGGGAGAAATATAATCTGAAATGTAGAACGGGATCACAATAAAGAACTCCCAGAAAACAATCCAGTAAAGAGAGAATATCAGAAGGAAAATCATAAACTTTATATTTTTTACAACTGTCCAAAGATTTTTGACAACCTGAATAAGTGATTCTCTCTCTTCGTTTAGTTTTGCCTCCGGTTCTTTAAATACAAATATTGTAACAAGAAACATCAGAGCACAGCTTATTGCAGATACAAGATAAACAAACTCAATTCCAAATGAATCACGAACAAGATAAGCAAGGAAAGGACCGATTGCAGCACCCATATTAACAAGCCAATAGTAAATAGCATAGCCAAGGGATTTTGTTTCGGAAGTAGTTGTAAGTGCAACTGTTCCAAGCACACTTGGTTTAATGAAAGAACCACCAATCGCAGTAAAAATGAGTATAACTGAAAGTAAAGGAAAAAGATCTTTATTCTCATACCAGGATGAAAAAGCTGACATTCCGGTTGAACCTATGAGAAAATAACCAATTGCAAGAACAAAGAAAGCAAACGAAAAAGCTTTTTTGAAACCGAACTTATCGGCAAGTGCACCCGCAAAAATCGGAAGGAAGTAAATCAATCCTCCGAAGATAGATGAAAGCTGGCCTGCCCGAACTTCATCAAACTTAAGATGGTCACGAAGGAAAACGCTGAGTATGGTTGCCTGTCCGTAATAGGCAAGTCTTTCAAATAGTTCCATTCCATTCGCAACCCAAAATGAAGTTTGAAAGCCGGTTTTAAGCTGCTCAATTGTTTTTGCCACTTTAATTCCCTTTCAAAAAATATCGGGCGAAATTTAATCAGTCATCATTACACTCACAACAAAAATTCAATTTATTCTATCAGTCGGCTCGGGTTGGTTGAATTAAACTTCTATTGGGTATTCAAAATTAATTATTGGAAAAAATTCCTAACGGTTGAGTTGATCTGATATATTCAAACGATAATAAAATCCTGTTAAAACTAAAATCGTTGCCAAGATGGCATCACCTGAGAAATCTTATAATCAGAAGTGTTTTTAAACTTGTATAACTCTTCTAAATAAGTTTTATTCATTTATACTTTAATTTGTACTGACAGTACCCCAAAAATCATTTTGAAGGAGAGCATTCCTGGCTTCCGTATCCATTCTGATTTTTATAATAGTGATTCAGTATTTCACGATTCTTTCGGGTGCATAATTTTCAGGACAATATCCGTTATTAAATATTCAGATAATTTAATCAGACATATTTTTAGTATATTTTTGTCAGGCATTACTAGCAAATAGTTGGCACTAATAATGCACCACTTATTTTGTACAAATTTAGTCTGAACAAATTCATTGGTGAGAGAATGAAAAATTTATTATTATTTTTTATGCTGTTTATATTAACATCAAATCTGCCCGCTCAGAAAAAAAATGATTTCATTGCCGAGATAAGTAATAATGAAGTCAAGATTAAATTACATCAACTAATTGAAGCCGGATTTTCAGAGGATGGCAATCGGCTACTGGTTGCTGATATTACAATTGAAAATATCACGGATAAAACTATTAATATGGGTGCCGAATATACTATGAGTATTGGGTTAAAAGATTCAAAAGGTAATGAGTATCGATCGGGGTTAAGAGGTGCCGGGATCGTTTCTTCATATCTTGCTTCACACCCTCAGGTAAAACAGGATCAGAAAGCTTATAACCTTTGTTATAGTGATAAATTCCCGGCCAAAACAAAAGCCCGTTCGTACCTTTGTGGTTATGAAGTTCCCAAAGATGCAAAGATTAATTTATTCGGAGTAAAGAAGAAAAATCTTTGGACTGAAATAAAACAATAAATTTATTTTATCTGTAAGTAAAACTTCAGATTCGTATCATTCTGAATAACAGATAAAAGTAATTTTCAATCTTTTTGCAATTTAAAAATCTTTACTGATCGTTCCTGATGCATATACTGAATAATGGATGATTATTATCTGAGGATTTTATTAAAGATTAAACAATACCGAGTTTAAACTTATTCTAAAATTATTCTTGTCTCTGTAATTAAGCTTCCAGCCAAACTCCAGAGAAATTGGAAGCAACCCTTGTCCAAGTGAAAATCCTAATTCATAAAACGGATGTTTAAATGTCTGAACCGGATTCACGAGGATTTCTTTTGATCCTGAACTTATATCTCCGTAGGCAGCATTAAAAAATAAAGTCAGTAATATTTCAAGCTTACTGAGCACAGGAATATTCAGCAGGCGAAATATCTCATCTCTGAAATTGTATTCTGCGTTTAGTGTAATAACTCTGTCGCCAAGTATCTGATTTAGTTCTAATGTTCTGAAAGTAAGTGGTGATGAGAATGTGCTTATATTCCCGGGCACTGCATACAAATCCTGATAAGGGACCGCACCTTTGGAATATGTGCCGAAGATTTTAATTGTTGCGGTTGTTGAATTGAATGAATTTAAAAATGTTCTGGATAAAAACTCATATTTCATATAATCAAAATCACTTTTAATTAATTTTTTATCCGAGAGAGTAACACCCATTGACAGTGTTGAATAAGACTTACCCAGTGCGGTTCTTCTTCGGAAAAAACCATCTTCAATATAATTTCTAAAATCTAATTCAAAACCGATGCTGATTGAGTTTGTTTTTCCTTCATAAACCGGAGAATTAGGTCTATAGGATTTATTTTTATAAAAGAATGAAAAATCCGAATTGTTAAAAGCGGATTTATCAGTTTTGTTTGTGAAACGAAATCTTCCCTTGAGTATTGGTAAAATTTCCCCCTCTGCTGAAATTGAAAATCCATTTGTATAATAATAATTTCTGAAATCTTCCTTATAGAATAAGGTTGAAAGGGTACCGAAAAGTTCACCGTAGTTATCAGATTCATCAAAAAGAATTTTAGTTTTATTAAAAGCAGAAATATCAAAACGATAAGTTCTGTAATCACCAAAAAGATAATATGCCGATAAATCCTGTTTGAATTTTTTATCAGCGAATCCATAAGAAACATTAAAAGATGAATTAAGTCTTTTATCAAATTCATCATCAATGAAGAAACCGAAATCAATTGAATGACCTTCAACGCGGTTGAAATGGTACATTGCAAGTGGTGCACTGATGGAATATTCTCTGTTCAGATTGATTCTTGAATTCAGTAATGAAAAATTATCCCAGAATCCTTTGGGTAAAGATTCCAAACTATCAATTCTTCTATAAGCTTCTTCCTCCTCTGAAGTACTGGGAATTGTCTGAGTATTCAGCCAGTAATCTGAATCTTTTTTATCGGCATCTGGCAAAACTGTAACTATTGCATTATCAAAGAACGATTCATCTATTTTATAATTCACTTTATAATTAAACAAAATTGTATTCAGCTCAAAACCAAATCTAGCAAGTCCAAGAAAGTTTGCAGTTACGAACAGACGATAATCAACAGGCATAACGGTTCCATCAAAATAATCGAACTGCTGAACTATATTCACTGTGTCGAAAATTCCACCAATATTGGCAGAACGATTAAGCATTAATTCGACTTTTAATAAATCAAATGAGCTATCAGCTATAAAAATTTTTCCAACAAAACCCGGATCGGAAGGATCATCAGGTTCTATATGAATCTGAAAAACTTTCTGATTATTAATAGCTGAGGTTCTTTCAATGTAGTAGTAATAATAATTCAAAGCATTATTTGAGAGTGGTCCGGGCAAATCTCTGCCAAGAAAATTAATATCATTATTGTAAAAGTTCTGGATTAATCTTCCACCGGTAAGTGTATTAACCGAAGGTGGAAAGTTAGCACTCTGTTTTCGTGCAAGAATAATTTCTTTATAATTATCGGGTTTTAAAAAATAACCTTTGCTGTGACTTTCCAATATTCCTGTAACTTTCAGTTTAGCTGTATCTTTATCACCAATCCCAAGATTGATTGAACCGCTTCGGGAAGAAGTTATATCATCCGTAGTTCTGATTGTTCCTTTGGAAAACGCTTCAAACTCATATGAGAATAAACTTAACTCCCGTTGTTTTCTTTTTTCAATTGCTTTACTGATTATCTCAAGTGCAGGATTTTCACCCGGTTTAACAACTACTTCCGGCAAATTTAATTCTGTGCTTTCTAAACTGAACAACAATCCTGACAAGTCGGAATTAACTATAACTTTAATTGTATCGGAGAAGTAACCAATGAATGAAGCGATGAGATTATATTTTCCCTCGTACAATTTAAGTTCAAATTCTCCATTAGCATTTGAAGCTGTTCCGAGAGTAGTTCCTTCTACTCTGATATTGGCAAAGCTGAGATTGCTGCCTGATTGAGAATCAATTACCTTACCTTTAACAGAAAAACTCTGTGCAAAAATCTGGATTGCTCCAACGATGAAAATCAATAACAATAGTTTCATACTAATATTTATTATTTGGACGAAAAATAGTAGGTAAAATATTTTTTTAATTCCGGAATAAACAAGCGGAATAAAAAATTGATAAGTGGACAAAAGAAATATCTTAGTGTTTATTATTTTTACCTCAACAAATTAACCAAACAATAAGGATCAAAAAAATGAAATATATAACTCTTTTATTAACGCTTTCAGTAATATTTCTATTTACTCCGTATTCATTTTCACAAAATGATTCAGTTACGTCATTTGAGCAGGCAAAAACAGTAATTGCAAAATATTTAGAAGCAATCGGCGGAGCTGATGCTATCAGAAATATTCAAGATAAGTCTGTAATTATGCGCGGTACTGCAATGGATCAGACAGTCACTATAGTGATAAAACAAAAACTTCCCAATAAATTAAGACAGGATGTAAAAGCCGGCGGAATGGATCAGGTATTAATTTACGATGGCGAGAGGGCAGTAATGAAAGTTGCCGGTCAAACCATTAAAATCGAAGGGAAACAACTTGAGCAACTTAAACTTGAATCAACAATGGAAATGATGTTGAACCCGGAATCTCTGGGGATAAAAATTTCTTACGATGGAACTGAACAGCTTGGAGATAATCTTCTTCATAAAGTTAAATTTACACTTCCATCGGGTTTGAATTGGATTTCTTATTTTGACGATAAAACGGGCTTAAAGATTAAAGAGTCCAAAGAAACCGAAACACAAATGGGACTAATCACTCAGGTTCTGGAATATTCTGATTATCAGGAGGTTGATGGAATTAAAATTCCTTTCAAGATGAAGCAATCATTCGGACCTCAGAGCATTGAGATGACAATAAGTAGTGTAAAAATTAATAAAGGAATATCCGACGATACATTTGTAATTTCTGAATGATTAAAAGAAAGTATTCCGCTGTCGTTTTCGATCTCGGACAGGTTCTGATTCCGTTTGATTATAATATTTTCATTCAAGCCGTTAACAAACATAAAGCTGGTTTAGGTGAAGAGTTCGTAAGAAAATATAATCAGAACTATCATATTCATCGTGATTTTGAGCGTGGTAAAATATCCGAGCAGGATTTTATCACGCAAATGCTTGAATGGCTTGAACATAAAGTTACAGCAGAGCAATTTGTTAATTACTGGTCTTCAATATTTTCTCTTAATCAGGATGTAATTTCACTCCTTCCCAAGCTGAAGGAAAGGTATAAACTTTATCTTCTTTCAAATACAAATTCAATTCATCAGAAGTATGGTTATCAGCATTATGATTTTCTGAAAATATTCGACAAACTTTTCCTTTCACACGAAGTCGGATTTGTTAAACCTGAAGAAGGAATTTACCGCGCTGTTGAGAATTTCTCCAAACTCCCTTCAGCCGAACATATTTTCATAGATGATATCGCCGAGTATGTTGAAGCAGCTAAAGAACTTGGCTGGGATGGAATTCAATTTACTGGTTATGATGAACTTTTAAGAGAATTTACTGAAAGAGGAATTCTAACTTGAGTAAACTCTTTCCAAAAATAATCTTCTTTGCACTTTTGATTTTATTAGTGTATTGCTCAAAACAGAATAATAATCGGTCATCATATAATAATGACACATCATTTGTTGTGCAGGATTCAATTACATTTATTAAAGACATTCTTGTGTTACCACAAATCGGATATATGTTTATAAGCCCACCAAAACAGAACCGCTACAAATACCTTATTGAAAATTATGACACAATTGGCGCGAATATAATCCTTGCCTTAAACAGAGTTGACAGAATATTTATCCGAAGACCTGACTCGATTGTTGTTCCGGATACGATTCTTAATGATAAAAATCTTTACTCTCCCTTCCCTCAACATTTATCATTGCTCGAAAGTGTAAGGAAAATAATTTTAATTGATCAGAAAATTCAGGCATTTGCAGCTTATGAATTTGGTAATCAGGTTTACTGGGGTCCGACAAGCACCGGTAAAAAATCAACTCCCACATCTAACGGATTATTTCATACAAACTGGAAGTCAAAAAAGACAATCAGTACTGATAATTCCGAATGGATTTTAAAATGGTATTTTAATCTTGAAAATTTCATAGGAGTCTCTTTACATCAATATGAGTTGCCCGGCTACCCAGCAAGTCACGCCTGTGTAAGGTTGCTTGAAGAAGATGCTTTCTGGATTTATTATTGGGCTGAGCAATGGATTATTTCAAAAGATGGTGAGTTCATAATTGCGTATGGAACCCCTGTTATTATTTACAATGATTATGATTTCAAAGGTATTAAACCCTGGCTATTACTTCCCACAGAACCTGAGAAAGCAATAGTAAGTGAGGATGATTTGAATGAAATTATCAATCAATTTATTCTAACAATTCTAACCAGACAACAAGAGAGAGAAAAAATTATTAATCCACAATTAACATCAGGTAAGTAATTATGGAAGTTAAACACGATATCAACAATCAAAGATTTTTTGTTGATCTTGACGGTGAGGAAGCTTATGTGGCTTATTCACTCAGAGCAGATGTTATGGAGCTTTACAGCACATTTACACCACCCAAACTTCGTGGTAGGGGTTTGGCAGAAAAGGTAGTGCGTGCTGCTTTTGAATATGCAAAAGATAATAAACTGAAAGTAATTCCCTCGTGTTCTTATGTTGCTGTTTATCTTCAGAGGCATCCTGAATATAATTATTTGGTTAAGTTAGACTAATAGTTTATAAACGATAATTAAACTGATGACCGAACCATCACTCTGAGATTTTCAAGAATTTAATGAACAGCATTACCTGTGTTTATTCTTATAATTAGTGGCAAATAAAAAAAAGGAGACAAAATGAAACACTTATTAATAGTCTTTATTCTCTCACTAATCGCAACAAACTTATTCTCACAGATGAAATATCCGGAAACAAAAAAAGTTGATGTTACAGATAACTACCACGGAACCGTAGTAGCTGATCCATACCGCTGGCTTGAGGATGACAATTCAGAAGAAACCAAAGCGTGGGTTGAGGAACAAAACAAAGTTACTTTTGAATACTTTTCAAAAATTCCGTTCAGAGAAAAAATAAAGATGAGATTTACTGAGCTTTACAATTTCCCCAAATACAGCGCTCCATTCAAAGCAGGCGATAAATATTATTACTTTAAGAATGATGGCCTTCAGAATCAGAGTGTTATGTATGTAAGGGATAAAATAAACGGCGAAGAGAGACTATTCCTTGACCCAAATAAATTTGCAGAAGATGGAACAAAGTCGCTTTCGAACTACTCTTTTTCAAAAGACGGGAAATGGTTTGCTTATGGTGTTTCAACCGGCGGCTCGGATTGGGATGAATTTTTTGTTATGAATGCTTCTTCCGGAGAAAAATTAAAAGATCATCTGAAGTGGATTAAATTTTCGGGAATCGCCTGGAAAGATGATGGTTTTTATTATAGTCGTTATCCCGAGCCAACGGGTTCTGAGCTTTCACAAAAAAATCAATTCGCTAAAGTTTACTATCATAAATTAGGCACAAACCAATCTGAAGATATCGTTATTTACGAAGATTCATTGAGACCTGACAGAGGTTTTTATGCAGGCACAACAGAAGATGAAAGATTTTTGATTATAACCTTTTCAGAAGGTACAAGTAATAATGGTCTGATTGTTAAAGATTTGTCAAAACCACAATCGGAATTCGTTACAATCGTTGATGACTTGAACAACAATTATGGAGTTATTGATAATGTTGATGATAAGCTTCTTGTTCTTACTGATTACAAAGCACCTAAATACCGCTTAATTCTTATTGACCCGAAAAATCCATCACGGGAAAACTGGAAAGATGTGATTCCGGAAAGCGATAATGTATTACAGTCAGTTCAGATAATTGGAGAGAAGCTAATTGCCACTTATATGCAGGATGCAAATCACCATGTTTATATATTTTCTTTAGATGGTAAACCTGAAGGTGAGATTAAACTACCTTCTCTTGGAACGGTTAACTTTTCCGGAAAAAGAGATGATAATATTGCATTCTATTCATTTACTTCATTTACCTATCCGGGAACAATTTATAAATTTGATGTTAACACTAAAAAATCGGAACTATATAAACAGACCGAACTTGATTTTGATTTTGATAATTATGAAACAAAACAGGTTTTCTACACAAGTAAAGATGGAACAAAGATTCCGATGTTCATCGTGCATAAAAAAGGATTGAAACTCGATGGCAATAATCCTACTTATCTTTACAGTTATGGCGGATTTAATGTTTCACTACTTCCATCTTTCAGTACATCAAGATTAATATTTCTTGAAAATGGTGGAGTGTTTGCAATGCCAAATATTCGTGGTGGTGGAGAATATGGTGAAGAATGGCACAAAGCAGGAATGTTAGATAAAAAACAAAATGTGTTTGATGATTTTATTGCAGCAGCAGAATATCTGATTAATACCCGTTACACAAACCCGAATAAACTTGCAATTGCCGGAGGTTCTAACGGTGGGTTATTAATCGGTGCTGTGATTAATCAACGACCCGACTTGTTCAAAGTTGCACTGCCTGCTGTTGGTGTTATGGATATGCTCAGATTCCATAAATTCACAATTGGTTACTACTGGGTTGTTGAATACGGTTCAAGCGATGATCCTGAACAATTTAAATTTCTTTACGAATATTCTCCTCTACATAATATTAAAGAAAACCTTAACTACCCTGCTGTGCTTGTAACAACTGCTGATCACGATGACAGAGTGGTTCCGGCTCATTCATTTAAATACATAGCAACACTTCAGGAAAAATATAAAGGTGAAAATCCTGTTTTGATAAGAATAGAAACAAAAGCTGGTCACGGTGCTGGCAAGCCAACTTCAAAAATTATTGAAGAAGTTGCTGATGTATGGTCTTTCGTATTTTATAATCTCGGAATGCATCCCGTTTATTAAAAATTTAATTACTAATCTTAATACGACAATTATGGCGACAACTCTGTCGCCATTTTTATTTTTTTATTTTCTAACTAAACCAAATCTTCATATTCACGATAGAAATCAAATTTCAATGTCCTTTAAGTTAACGGCAAAAAAATTGCACTGCCTTGCATAAAAACAGGAGTTGGAATGAAAAAAATATTTTTATCGCTATTAATATTTATCTTTTATTACAATAGTATCTTTGCTCAAACTGCACCAATGCTATTTGCAAAGCCAAAATTCTCAGGTGGTTTTCAACTTGGATATGCTGATAAACTGGGAACTAATGTATATGGTTCAATCTCAAATTTCTCTTATGAAATTCCACTCACTATTCGGTTTGCTCTTGGGTACATCATAACAGATGGTGGAAATCCGCTGGGTGCAAGAAAAGTTTTTATTAATGATGCAACCAACGGAACACCTGAAGAATCGGGATATATCTGGGAGTTCAGACTGGATTTTATCTATCCCGTAAAACTTTTACCTGCTTTAAGAACAAATCTGGTTTTAGGACCACGATACTCAATGTTTACAGCAAATTTTAAATTTATTGGTGGAAATGAATTTTTTGATGTAACCGCAAATCAATGGGGACTTGGTGGAGGACTGGAAACTCATTTCGGAATTTCACCATCAATGACTTTTGTGGTTTCAACTGGTTTTGATTATTACTTTCAGTCAAAACTGGTTGGACACGATACTGCCTATAGTCCGGATGGTATAAATATTAATCCGCGTCAGGGATACTCATACAAGGATGCTGACGAAGCTGTTAATCAACCTAAATATCAATTCAGATTTATGGGGGGGTTGAACTTCTTTTTTTGATTAAGAGAAGTAGTAAGACCGGAGGCAATCATAGCCGCACCTGATATATGGTGCGGCTTTTTTATTTCAGCTAAATTTCATCATCAATTCCATTAAACCTATTTTTGATATGCTGCTTTGTATTAACTAACGATAATCTTATAAAAGCAATGAAAGCAATTTTATCCGATAGACCCTGTTCAGCAGATGAACTTTATATCGGTGAATTTCCAAAACCAGAAGTTGGTGAAGAGGAATTGCTAGTTGAAGTTAAATCAACGGCACTTAATCGTGCTGATATACTTCAACGACTTGGTAAATATCCACCACCACAAGGTGCAAGTCCGCTTCTTGGATTGGAAATAGCCGGAGTTGTTATTGATAAAGGTTCAAAAGTTTTCAAATGGAATGTGGGTGATAAAGTCTTTGGACTGATTCCAGGTGGCGGTTATGCGCAATATGCAGTCATTCACGAAGATATGGCGATGAGAATTCCTGACAGACTTAGTTACGAAGAAGCTGCAGCAATTCCCGAAGTTTTTCTTACAGCTTATCAGGCGCTTGTATGGCTTGCAGAGCTTAAACCGGCAGAATTTGTTCTCATTCACGCAGGTGCAAGTGGAGTGGGAACTGCAGCGATTCAACTCGCCAGAGAAATCGGGGCTAAAATTATCATAACTGCTTCAGCAGAAAAACATTTGATTTGCAGAGAACTTGGCGCTGAGGTTTTGATTGATTATAAAACTCAAAGCTTTAAGGATGTTGTGTCGAAAACAACCAACAATTACGGAGTTGATGTTATTATTGATTTTATAGGCACAGATTATTTTAAAGATAACATTAACTCTCTCACAAGAGATGGAAGATTAATTCTGCTTGCAACTTTAAGCGGAGGAAAAGTTTCTGACTTCGATGTAAGGCAAATTCTTATTAAACGATTAAAAATTATCGGCTCAACTTTGCGTTCGAGATCGCTTGAGTATCAGATAAAACTTACAAAGGAATTTAAGGAATTTGCTTACGATAAAATTGCAGCAAGAAGAATCAAACCTGTTATTGATAAAGTATATGATTGGAAAGATGTTGCTGAGGCACATAAAAGAATGGAATCGAACAAAAACATCGGAAAGATTGTTTTAAGAATTAGTTAATTTTATAAACAGAATATTTCATTCTTTATCAGCCACTGATTACACTAATTTTCGCTGATAAATATTCGTGTTAATTTGTGAAATTCGTGGCAAAAAAATCGAGGAAGGATAATGCTTATAAAAGATAGTGTGTTCATCATTACCGGCGGTAGTGCCGGAATCGGAAAAGCAACTGCAAAACTTTTAGTTGAAAAAGGCGGTAAAGTTTTAATCACAGGCAGAGACAAAGAAAGACTTGAGAAAACAGCAAATGAAATAGGTGCAGTATCGGTTCAGGCAGATGTTGCAAAAGAAAAAGATGTTTTTAAAACATACGAAGCACTCAAAAAAGAATTTGGTAAACTCGATTGTCTCATCAACAATGCCGGAATTGGTGGTAATTGGGAAGACACTTTCAATCTTTCATATCAGAATTTTATTGATGTTTATTCCGTAAATGTTTTCGGCGCTGCTATGATGACAAGAGAAGCTGCGAAAATGTTCAAGCTGCAGAACTATGGAAATATTGTTAACATATCTTCCACCGCCGGGACAAAAGGATTTGCCAATGGTACTGTTTACTCTTCATCTAAATTTGCTTTGCGCGGAATGACTCAATGCTGGCAGGCAGAACTGAGAAAATATAATGTGCGGGTAATTCTTGTTAATCCAAGTGAAGTAACAACTGCGTTCGGCAATGATGAAAGAGTTGAGAGACCGGAAGTAAAAAACAAACTTCGTCCGATCGAAATTGCTCATACAATTGTCTCGGCGCTTGAGATGGACGACAGAGGTTTTATTCCGGAGGTAACTGTGTGGGCAACAAATCCATTTTGATAAAAACTAAAAAGATTCAGTATGAAAAACGAATTTCCCAAATGGCTTGAGATTGCAAGAGAAATTCAACAACTCTCTCAAACAGGATTTGCATTTGCAACTAATGAGTATGAGAAAAAAAGATATACACGACTTACAGAAATTGTTTCTGAAATAATAGAGAACCATACACAGCTTGAAAAGGAATCGGTTGAAAAGTCGCTGATGAATCATCCCGGATATGCAACTCCCAAAATAGATGTTCGTGCTGCTGTAGTAAAAGACAATCACATTCTGCTTGTACAGGAATCAACTGATAAATGCTGGGCAATGCCTGGTGGTTGGGCTGATGTGGGTGATATTCCATCACAGGTTGCAATCCGCGAAACAAAAGAAGAAAGTGGATATGATGTTGTTCCAATAAAAGTAATCGGAGTGTTTGATGCAAACAGACTTGGCGGACAGTTAGAACTCTTTCACGCATTCAAAATTGTTTTCCTTTGTGATTTGATTGGTGGTGAACCAAAAACAAGTGATGAAACTCTTGATGTTAAATTTTTCCCTTTGGATAATCTTCCGCCGCTTTCTTTAAACAGGACTAATGAAAAACATATAAATGAGATAATCAAACATTTAAACGATAAAAATCGCCCGACTTATTTTGACTGATGAAAATAAAGTACTTCAATATCTTTAGTTCGTTTACTGTTTTTTTGACTTTGCAGGTCATAATCATAGTATTTCTATCCTTTAGCTGTGCAACATTAAGCAACAAACTTTACAACGACTCTCTCGATGCTTATAAATCGGGTGAATATCAGACTGCACTGAGTTATCTGAATGATATCCTGAATGAAGATGAAAATAATTTTGAAGCACTTGTTTTAAGAAGCAAAGTTTATCTGAAGCTGAACAACACTGAATTAGCAGAAGAAGATATTAACAAAGCGTTGTCACTTGATGAGGATTATGAATCGCATTTTATCAAAGGAAAAATAGATTTTGACAAAGGAAATTACCAGCAGGCATTAAGTCATTTTTCAAAATCAATTGAATTGAATAAGCGTTTTACCGAAGGTTATCTGAACCGCGCATATACTTTTTACAAAATTAACGATTTTGAAAATGCTCTTAATGATTATGAGCTGGCGTATCAGCTTGATCCCAATAGTTCAGCTCCTTTGGTTAATATGGGATTCATTTTCGGTTTGATTGGTGAGAACGATTTAGCTATTGAATATTATTCAAAAGGTATACTCGTAAATCCAAAAGATTTTAATGCTTACTACAACCGTGGCGCTGAATTTTTAAGTCAGAGGAAGTACAGAGAGGCGATAAGTGATTTAACAAATGCCTATGAACTTGATAAAGGAAATACTGATTTACTTTTTATGATTGCTGAAACGAGGACAAAACTTAAAGATTATCAGAATGCTTTTAGCGACTACACTAAAATTCTTATGATTGATTCACTCAACTCAAAAGCATACTATGAGCGTGGTTTAATCAGTCTTGAATTAAAAAGAGAAAAAGCAGCCTGTGATGATTTAACAAAAGCAGGCAATCTTGGTTATTTCGATGCTTATGAAAAAATAAAAAAGCATTGCGGAAAAAAATCTTCTGTAAAGAAAAAGTAGTGCAATCACTCTGTTGTTGGTTTTAATTAAAAAAGCCGCAGATTTTTCTGATTTAATCTGCGGCTGATTGATGAAACTATCTTCCTACCTTATCGAGATATTCCTTCTTTGCGATAAGTTGTTCTTTTGTCTCCTGTCGGTTTGGGTCCATAATTATTGCATCACTCGGACAGGCAGGAATACATTGTGGTGAATCATAGAATCCAACACACTCTGTGCATTTATCAGGTGCGATGTATGTATGTTCTTCATTTAACGGATCGTGTGATTCCGCACCTAAAATCCACGGATCACCTGCATTATAGATTGCATTGTTTGGACATTCAACTTCGCAGGCATTGCAGGAAATACAATCATCAGTAATAAATACTGCCATAAGTTCCCCTTATAATTTTTAGAAAAATTTATTGAGCATTCCAAACATAAAGAATTATCTTCTCTTTAAAACAAAAAAGGATTGTTATATCTGTCACACAACAGAGTGCGAATTGATGAACGGTATGTCTGCATTCTTTCAGGCAGATAATAATTTTAATTAGAAATTTCCTTACATAAAAATATTTAGAGAGCACAATTTTTCAGTTCACAACAGTTCTACAACACGAGGCAATATATTGTATAATCTGTGTGAACGCCCATTGTGTTAATCGACAATAATTATTTTTGCAGTAGCGATTTGTTTATTTTCTTCTGTCAACCGGATAAAATATTGCCCGGCAGTTAATTCATTTCGCTGTAAAGTAACTGTGTTACCATTTACATTATTGATTTGCACAACCGTTTGTCTTAAAATATCTACTACTGTTAGGTTTGCATTATGCAATGATTTGTTAAAATTTATAGTAGTTTGTGCGGAAAATGGATTTGGCGATATCGTAACAGTATATTTGATTGGAGCTGATGATGTTTCTGTTAAAATTCCGGTAGTGGTATATTGTGGAAGATCGTTTTCAGAACCTGCAATAGCAAAGTCATCCAGATATACCCAAGAATCGCTATTTGTTGATGGATTAGTGGACGAGCCCCAAGTTGTTGGTATACTTAATACACGATGTCCACCTTGATTTTGGGGAGATATTGGCCATGTAAAATGTGGTGTAACCCCACCTATCCATTCGGCTACTTTAGTCCAATTGTTTGCACCAAGAGGTTTTAACCACATCTCATAGGTCCCTTGCGGACTTTGGGTATCGAAGTGGAGTTTCACTAATATCCACTTATTGGGGCTCAGCCGAACGGATGTGTCTTGTGAACCAAGTTTGTAACAGTCATACGAAGGAGCAAGTGAGTAACAAGCTGTATGACAACAAGTCTGTTCATCCCGAATATACCCAAAAACCTCACCAGGCACATTAGTAGTATAATTATACGGATTATAGGAACCTTTGCTCAATAACCATAACCATTTCCCAGTTTGACACGGATAGGGTCCATCACAGGGATATAAGAATTTACCCACGGGATCGGATAGCTGGTCACCATAATGATTGATATATATCCAGAACTGAAACCAGACATTGCCAGGGATGGCATTGGGAGTATTTCCATCTCCGTATCGGAGATAAAAATCTGTTTGTGTTTGCATAGTTCCCGCCTTCGACTCCAAAACTAAAACACGATTTGAATTGATACCCGGAAAATCTCCCTGATAACCCGGGATTAGGTCTGATGTGTAAATATAACCAGCACCTCTATTAAATGGTGGACAGTTTATACACTTGACGAATTGCCATCCTTTCGAAATGAAATTTGAACAGCCGGCGTCAGAGTTTCTGTCCACGAAGTATTCAAAATCATCAAAGTGAATTAATTGAGCTGTTGCGGTTGAAGAGGAAAATAGTATCAACCAAAATCCACAGACAAGGAAACGGGAAGAATGCTTTCCACTTGAATATTTTGCTTTAGTTGATTTTGCACTGGTGTTCATAATGTCGCCTCCTAGTGTTTTTAATAAACGAATTTATTCTTTCAACAAAAGAAGATTTTCATTATCCTTACCATTGCATTTGACTTAATAATGGTGTTGAGTATTATACTCTTAATCTATTTTTATTGGCTCCTGTTTAACCGGCACCCCATTTATCTCAAGAATTTTTACAATGTTTCGTAAGCGGTTCATAGATGGCCAATATGTTCCGACAACTTTTACTTTATATTTATTCCCTCTAGTAAACATCGGATAAATCTCATCAGCATTTTTCTTTTCGTGATAATAATTATTTTCATTCAGAAATACCTCTTCAGGCGTAAAAATCAAATACTTTGAAGGTTCTGTTCCGAATCTTTCCTTATTAACTATTTCTATTGTAATTATTTCCTGGGTTAGATATGGTTCAAAAAATAAATAACCGAAATAAACGACAAGTACCAGAATCGTTATTCCGAAAAAAACTGATAGCTTAAAGAGTTTATTACCTATAAACATTTTGTCGCTCCAAAAAGATTTTTATTTTTATCAATTGTTCTATCGGATAAAATTGGTCAACTTCAGAAAAATCAAAATCTGAACCATTAAAAACGGTTTAATTTTACTAATAAGTAATGATTTATCTGATAAATGATGTCAAAATTTCTCAATAGTAAAGTAACTATTTCCTATCAGATTAACCTATAATGCATTAGTTCTGCCGGTAATCATCTGCCAGAGGGTCATCATAATAATCTGTAGATCAATTTTAAATGACCAGTTTTCAATGTACCATAAATCGTATTTAATTCTTTGCAAAGTTCTTTTTCTGTTTTCTTCTTCATCGGGAACATCGCCACGGTAGCCATGAACCTGAGCCCAACCTGTTATCCCCGGTTTAACATTGTGTCTTAATTTTATTGCTTCGAAGTATTCGCTGTATTTATTATGAAAAGGAATCGGATGAGGTCTGGGACCAACTACTGACATATCACCCTTCAGAACATTAAAAAACTGCGGAAGCTCATCAATGTTTGTCTTTCTCAAAATCTTTCCGATTGAAGTTACTCTCGGATCATCTTCAACCACTGGGTTAAATTCAACTTTCTGCATATCTGTTCGCATTGAACGAAACTTATAACATCTGAATTTTTTATCACGAACTCCGACTCTCTCCTGAAGATAAAAAACCGGACCTTTTGAACTGAGTTTTATCAGTAATGCTATTAGCGGAAACAGCCAGCTGAAAATGAAAATAATAACAAAGAGTGAAAAGAAAATATCAAATGTTCGCTTGATAAATCTGTTACTCGCTTCTTCAAGTGGTTCATCACGCGCAGTAATAACAGGAAACGAACCAATTGAATTAACCTGAAAACGATTTGAAAGATATCGGAAATAATCAGGAATAAGATGTACTTTTACTGCATTGATATTACAGACACGAATTATCTCATCCAGCTCGAATGCATATTCCTCCGGCAAAGCAATTACTACATCGTCAGCATTAATAGATTTCAAAATCTTATCAAGTTCGGAAATATTTCCAAGATAATGTTCAGATGATTTTTCGTTATCAACAAATCCTAAAAAGTGATAACCGAATGCAGGAACATCGCAAATAGTTTCTTTAAATCTTTTTCCTACTTCTCCAGCACCTATTATTATCAGGTTGTGTACACCAACTCCCCTTCTGTAAAGTTTCTTTAAAGTTTTTCTGAAAGCAATTGTTCTTAAGCTAATCGCAATTGTGAGGAAGGTTCCTAAATAAACAATGAAGTTTCTTGTGAACAGATCTTCCTTTATAAAAAAGATAAATGCAATAGTAATCAATACCTGGACAACAGAGCTCTTTACAATGTTGATGAGATGAGTTGAGAATCTTCTTGTAAAAAAATCATTATAGAATCCCGAAAGATTTGAATAGAAGTACCAGGCAAGATTCAGAATTGCAAGAAGAATGAACATATAATTCCGCTGAAGCAGAATTTCCCAAGATTGGGCGAGTACTGCAGAAAGAATGTAAACCAGATTAAGCAGAATTAAATCGCTTAAAAGTCGTGCTATATAAATCGTTCGTCTGTTAACAATCATTTTCTTTTATTCTTCCTAAAAAATTCTTCGGTTTTTTCATCAACAAATTGTTTAATGCTCTGTTCGAAAATTTTTCTGCTGAATTTTTTTGTGTACTCAGAAATCTCTTTGTGATTAAATGAGTCCTGAATGCTTTCAAATTTTCTTACAGCATTTTTTATATCTTCAGAAGTCTGATTATCAAATAAAATTCCTGTTTTGCCGTCGATAACTGTTTCGGCAGTTCCACCTTTGTTGAGTGCTATAACAGGAGTTCCGCAAGCCATTGCCTCAACAACTACAATCCCGAAATCTTCCTCAGCAGGAAAAACAAAAGCTTTTGCTTTTTGCATCAGTTCTTTAAGAGTATTTTCATCCTGATAACCAACAAACTCTACATTCACCAGAAAATTATTTTTCAGTTTATTTAATTCAGGACCTGTTCCGGCAATAATTAATCTTTTCTCAGGCATCTCAGCAAATGCTTCAACAATTAAATCAATTCTTTTGTATGGAACCAAACGCGAAGCGACGAAATAATAATCATCTTTTTCTTCAACACAATCAAACTTATCAACATCAACCGGCGGATAAATTACAGTTGACTCACGACCGTAAATTCGTTTGAGTTTTTCGGCGATGTATTTTGAATTTGCCAGAAGAAAATCAGGCCATTGAGCTGTTTTAAGATCCCAATTTCTGAGATAGTTGAGAATTTTTGTTGCGATAATTTTTTTCAAACCCGAATTAAGTCCTGCTGCCTGAAAGTAAGTGTCAGCTTCATCCCAAATGTAACGCATCGGCGAATGGCAATAACTTATGTGAAGCTGAGTCGGTCTTTTCCGGATTCCTTTCGTTACGGCGTGAGAGCTCGAAATAATTATGTCATAATTTTTAAAATTCAGTTTTTGAATTGCCAGGGGAAACAACGGCAGATAGGAACGGAATTTTTTCTCGGCAAAAGGAAGCTTCTGAATAAAAGTAGTTTTTGCATGTTTTCCTTTTAATATAATTTTTCTGTTTTCCTCATTAAGAAAATCTACCAGTGCAAATACATCAGCATCTTTCCAGATATTAGTAAACGATTCAAATACTCTTTCGCCGCCGGCATAAAAAACAAGCCATTCATGAACCAAAGCTATTTTCATAATAGATATTCTTCGTAAACTTCTTTTAACTTAAAAATCATTTTTTGTTCTGTAAATTTATCTAAAAACATCTTGCGTGCATTATCAGACAGCTTCTTATAGTAAGATTTGTCACTTTTTAATTTTATAATTGCCTCTGCTGCTTTCTTTAAAGTATTCAAATCGAAAAGTAATCCGTTAAAATCCGGAACAACAATCTCATTATTTCCTCTCACATCAGATGCAACAATTGGCAATCCACACATTGAAGCTTCCAATAAAGTGTATGGAAGTCCTTCACTTAAAGATGTTGACAGATATAAATCGGATGATTGTAAATATTCAACCGGATTGCTGATAAAACCTGGAAGGAAAATATTTTTCAGCTTTCGTTGCTCAATCATTTCAATTATTTCTTTTTTCTCATCTCCATCGCCTGCAAGTATAAAAAAAATCTCATCGCTGTTTTGAAGCATTGATGCAATTTCAATAAAAGTTTTAACATTTTTTGTTTTATCAAAACGACTGATGTTGATCACAATAAATTTATCTTCTGGTAAATTAAGTTTTTTTCTTACAGATCTTTTATCATAATGACTAAACTCATCTTTAATTCCGTTATAAATCACGACTGATTTTTTTTCATCATAAACATTATGTGCAGAACAAACTTTTCTTTCAGTTTCTGAAACATTTATAAACAGGTCGGTAAATTTTGATAAAATTTTTTCAATACGGAGATAAACTGTTTTAGACAATAGATTATAAGTTTCAATATGAAATCCATGCCATGTGAAAATAACTTTAAGTTTTGGATTCAGGGCCTTTATCAACCGTGCATAAATGCCTGCGCCTTTACCGTGAGCGTGAATGATTTTTATGTTATGTTTTCTGATAAATGAAAGTAAGCTGAATAACCGGGATAAAGAAAATTTTCTGTGAGGTAAAAGAAAAAATCTTTCTTTAAGTATTGATTGCCACTTTATTCCAAATGGTTCATCATTTGGAGATGCAATAAAAAAGCTGAAATCATTTTTAAGATTTTCGAAAACAGAATTCAGATGTTTTGAGCCGCCACCAATATCAGAACGAAGGGTTATTTGTAAAATGTTTTTATTGCTCATCAGAAAAATCTAAAAGTTGATTTATTTATAGTATTTTTGACACAATGATTATTGGTTTAAGGTGAAAATTAGCATTATCACTCCGACATATAATTCTGAAAAAACGATTGCTGATAATATAAATTCAGTCTTATCACAAAATTATAAGGACTTTGAACAGATAATCGTTGATAATAAAAGCAACGATTTTACTCTTTCGATTGCAAAAGAAATCTACTCAAAAAATAATTGCTCCGAAAAACTAATAATAATTTCAGAGAAAGATGAAGGTATTGCAGACGCATTTAATAAAGGAATTAAAAAAGCCACCGGTGATATTATAACAATCCTGAATAGTGATGATAAATATTTCTACTACGAAGTTTTTACTGATGTGGTAGAGATATTCCGTAAAAAGGAAGTTCTGTTTGTGCACGGAGATATTCTATTCAGAGATAAAAAATTTGGCAGTAACCGCAGAAAACCTTTAATGACAGATATCCGCGTTGCAATGCCTTTTAATCATCCGACAATGTTTTTCAGAAAAGAATTATTTGGAAGAGTCGGACTTTTCGATAAATCATTCAGGTACTCAATGGACTTCGAATTCATCTGCAGATTATCAAAACAATTCAATCTGAATTCAGTCGGATATTATCTTTATGGTAATCCAATTGTTGTAATGAAGGCAGGCGGAGCTTCCTGGAAAAATGAGATTGCATCAATCAAAGAAACAAAAAGAGCATTAAAACTTCACGGTTATTGGAATTTAAAAGCATTATTTCATTGTCTGATGAGGATAATCCGGACTTATGTTAAACAGTTACTTGATATGATTGGATTAAATTCAATCGTAAAGCTCTGGCGAAGATTCAAGTGGAAAAACTAATTGCAATTCTGAATGGCAAACTTTAGCTTCAACATACGAGACCTGATTCGCTTAGGCACTGGTTCAAGAACTGAGAAAGCAAAAAAGAATATTATTGTTCTTTTTATAATTCATTTCTTCAACTTTATTGCTTTAATGGCAATAGTACCTTTCACAATTAATTATCTCGGTGAAATGCAGTACGGAATATGGCTTACTCTATCTTCCGTTTTTATGTGGCTTGGAAATCTTGACTTCGGAATCGGGAACGGATTGAGAAATAAACTTGCTGAATCATTTGCAAGAGAAGATTATCAATCGGCAAAAAAATATTTAAGTACTGCATATGCTTTTTTTGCAATTGGAATTTTTTTCTCGCTTGTTATTTATCTGATCATTCATCCTTTTGTCAATTGGGTTTTTATACTTAATGCAGGGAATTATGATGTAAAGACATTAAATAATTTTGTTCTGATTGTTTTTGTATTCTTTGCATTTCAGTTTTTGCTTCGTTTAATAACATCTCTTATAAATGCTGATCAAAAACCGGCACTCAATGGTTTTATAACATTATGTATCAACACTCTGACACTTTTAATTGTACTTCTGCTTAATCTGGCTGCTGACTCTTCATTATACCTTTATGGAATTGCCCTGAGTTTAATACCTTTAATTGTGTTGCTCACGGCATCGTTTGTTCTTTATAAAACAAGATTCAGTTTAATTGCACCATCGATTAAATATGTTGATTGGAAAAGTTCAAGAAGTCTTGTCTCGCTTGGTATGCAGTTTTTTATAATTCAGATATCCGCATTAATTGTTTTTGCAACAGATAATCTGATAATAACTCATCTCTACGACCCTTCACAGGTAACAGTTTATAATATTTCTCACAAATATTTTTTTTTCATAACACTTGTGTTTAATGTTTTTCTTTCCCCTTTCTGGAGTGCTTTTACTGATGCTTATGTTAAAAATGATTTTGACTGGATTAAACAAGTTGTGAAAAGACTTGTTCAGATCTGGGCTTTAGTATCTTTTACTGTTGTTATAATGATTTTTGCCTCTGATTTTGTTTATAAAATCTGGATTGGTGAAAATATAAAAATTCCAATTTCACTTTCTGTAGCAATGGGAATATTTATGATAATCAGCAACTGGAATAATATTTTTGCTTTTTTCCTGAACGGAGTAGGAAAAATCAGATTGCAATTTTATTATTCGGTATTTGCAGCAATAATAAATATTCCTCTTTCTATTTATCTCGCAAAGGGAATGAAATTGGGAATTACTGGTGTAATCACAGCAACTATTATATGTATTGGCTTTGCATCAATATGGGCTCCGATTCAATACAAAAAAATAATAACCGGAAAAGCAAAAGGAATATGGAACAGATAAATTGTAAAATCTGTGGAACTACTTCTTCTTTGGCATTTAATGCAGAGGTGTTAAACAAGTATGATGTTAAGTACTTTAAATGCACTTACTGTGATTATCTGTTCACTGAACAACCATATTGGCTTGAGGAAGCTTATAAAAGTCCGATAAATATTTCTGATACAGGAATAATGTCTAGAAATATTTATTTCTCAAAAATTGTTTCTTCAATTATTTATTTCTGCTTTGATAAAAACTCTGAGTTTCTTGATTACGCCGGTGGCTATGGAATTTTTACAAGACTTATGCGAGATATCGGTTTTGATTTTTACTGGCACGATGAATTTGCGCAGAATCATTTATCGCGTGGATTTGAAATGAAAAATAATTCAAAAAAATTCGAATTGATTACAGCTTTTGAAGTTTTTGAACATTTGCCAAATCCGGCTGAAGAAATTCAAAAGATGAGAAAACTTTCGGATAGTATTTTGTTTTCCACCGTAACTCTGCCTTCTTCAGTCCCTGAAAAAAACTGGTGGTATTATGCATTTGAACACGGACAACATATTTCTTTTTACTCAGAAAAGACTTTGAAATTGATTGCTGAAAAATTTGGAATGAATTTTTATCCGATGAAAAACATTTTTCTTTTTACGAAAAAAAATATAAGTCCGTTAAAACTTAAACTTGTTTACGTGCTTTCGCACTTTGGATTAAACCTGTATGTCAGCTTCAGAATGAAATCATTAACAGATTCTGATCATAAAAAAATGCTTAAAATGCATTGATGAGAAAAATCAAGCTAATAGTTATAAAATTTTTTAATCTGATAAACTTTATCATCAACAGTATTCTGATAAAGTTTATTCATCTTGGCAAAAGAAAAATCAAAGAAAAAACTTTGCTGATAATAAGACTCGATTCAATCGGGGATTATGTCCTTGTTCAAAACTTCTTTCCTTTTCTGAAAATTCATCCTCTTTATAAAGAATATAAAATTACACTTTGCGGAAACATCATCTGGAAAGATTTAGCGACACATTGCAATAAAAATGTTTTTGAAGATTTCATCTGGATTGATAAAAAGAAATTTAAATGGAATATCCTCTACAAATTCAGTATTCTGACAAGAGTTTATCAATCAGGATTTGAAATTGCTGTTGAAACTACTTTCTCAAGGGAAATTTTATTCGGAGATACGATTATTAAAACAAGCAAGGCAAATCAACGGATTGGCTCAACAGGAAGTACAGAAGATTATGTTAAATGGAAAAGAAAATTTCTCACTGATGAATATTACACAAAACTTATAACTCAAAGAGGAGATAACACATTTGAATTTTATCGGAATAAAGAATTTTTTGAAAAACTTTTACATCAGAAAATTGAATTAAACAAGCCATCAATCAGGATTGAGGAAGTTGAAGTTGAACTTCCAATCAAAAAAGAGTTTATCTTGATTGTGCCAGGCGCTCAGGAAAAGGCACGAAGGTGGCCGGAAAAAAATTTTTCAGAGCTGATAAATATTTTACTCAGCCGATATGATTTTGATATTTTATTAGCTGGTTCAACTGCTGAGAAATCAACAACAAAAAGAATTGTTGATTCGGTTAATTCTGAGAGAGCTTTGGATATCGCAGGTAAAACAACGCTACCGCAACTTTGTAGAGTAATTTCAATGGCAAAACTTCTTATTTCAAACGATACAAGTGCTGTCCATTTTGCTGCTTCGGTAAATACTCCGTTTATCTGCATTTCAAACGGAAAGCATTTCGGAAGATTTAATCCCTATCCGGAAAAGATGAATATAAAATGCGCTTATATTTATCCGGGTTATATTGAGAAAAAAGTTATTGACCCCGCAAAGCTTTCAGTTGATTTAAGATTTGATAAAACCCTTAACATAAATGAAATTAGCGTGAAAGAAGTAACTGAAGTTTTGTCCGACTTTTTCGGGAAAGTAATTAATGAATAGTTTAATTTTCGGTTAACTATTCAGGAATTTTATGAAAATCGGAATTGTTGCAAACATAACAAAAGAAAGCGTGATGGAAGTTGTAGAAACTTTCGTCAGGGAATTAAAAGCGAATGGTATTAGCTATTTACTTACTCAATCACTGAGTGAGTACGACGGCAAAGTTAAAATTAAAATAGATGAAGAATTTATTGTTGACGATTCAATACTTTATGAGCAAAGTGATTTGATTATTTCCTTCGGTGGTGACGGGACAATGCTTGCAACAGCTTTTAATGCTCAGAAGTATGATAAACCTGTACTTGGTATTAATCTTGGCAAACTTGGTTTCCTCGTCGAAGCAGATGTGGTACACATTGATAAAGTCATCGACACGATTAAAAATAAGAACTTTACGATTGAAGAAAGAATGATAATTGAAGGTAACTGCACGGATTATAAATGTGAAAAGATGATTGCAATAAATGACCTTGTTATTGATAAAGGCGGCTGGCCTAAAATGATTGAACTTACAGTTTGGGTTGATGGTGAGTATGTTACAACTTTCACTGCCGATGGTTTGATTGTTGCAACTCCGACCGGCTCAACAGGTTATTCAATTTCTGTCGGTGGACCTATTGTAAATCCACAAGCTGATGTTATAACTCTTTCACCAATTTCTCCTCACAGTTTAACAATAAGACCAATAGTGTTACCGAGCAAAAGTGAAATAATTATAAAAGCTGATTCACTTCATAAGGATATTAAAGTAAACTGCGATGGTCAGCGGTCGTATTCATTTCCGCCTCCTATGGAAATTGTAATTCGGAAAAGTAAAAAATCATTAAAGCTTGTACATACTTCATTAACAACTTACTTTGAAACATTAAGATCAAAACTACTCTGGGGAATTGATACAAGATATTCAAACAAGGAAAACAATAAATGAAAGACTTCATTATTATTCTGATTTTATTAGTTTCATCAAAGATATTTGCACAGGAATTCAATCATTCAACTATCGATACAGTAAAAAACAAAAAGATGCTGATTGGTTACTGCACACGCGAAGCATTTCAGGATACTGCATTCAAAGACTGGTTTGATGAACATTATGACAATTATCAACCAGATTTTGAAATCCTTGATCAATTAGAAGGAAAGCTGAATAATACTTCAATTACTATCGTGATGGGCACCTGGTGCAGCGATTCAAGGGAACAGGTTCCTGCATTTTACAGAATTCTTGATGAATTAAACTATCCTTCAGAAGAAGTTAAACTCATTTGCGTTGACAGAAAGAAGAAGGGAGTATCAAACGAAGCTGATGATTTGAATATTGAATTAGTTCCTACAATTATTTTTTATCGCAATGGTAAAGAAATTGGCAGAATAATAGAAACACCTCAAGAGAGTTTAGAAAAGGACCTGTTAAATATTCTTATAACTTCCGAGTAAATTTTCATTACAATAAAATCTGTAGGACAGACTTCAGTCTGTCTGAAGCTTACGCGAGAAGAGTCTTTAGTCTGTCCGAAGCTGATAAGAAAAAAATAATCAATTTTCAATGAACAATTTTCAATAACCAATTTCAAAAACATATCTGCGAAAATCTTTTTAATCTGTGTTATCTGTGTGCAATTAAGATAGTCCCTGTTGGGACGAAATGTTAATAGAAAAAATGACCAAACAATATCACAAAGTTCCAGCGGAACGACACCGCGAGTAAGTTATTGGACTAAAGTCCGGAAAGAATTTGGGAGAGATTATTTGCGTGTCCGGGATGAATCTCGGGGCTATTGGAAAATTTTAACGGGATACTCATTGAGAGATTATGTAATAAAAAGTGGCGAAGCCATCCATTCGGAGAGTTCATTTCCTATAAAAACATTTAATAAAAGACTTTTTTACATTCAGAACTTTTCATCCAATAAATATCTTCCTTCACACTACAGAAGTAATGGTTCGACTCCAGAGGCGATAACCTGAAAAAGTGACCGATATAAAATAAAAAAGCCGCCTTTTGAGCGGCTTTTAGTCCCCCCGGCAATTTCGAGAAATTTGAGGGCAGAGGCAAAAGAGATGCTCTATGCATTTAATAATATAGAATAAATTTTAAAGGTTTCGGAATTTTTAAGAAATTTTTTTTATGTTTGCTACTGATGAAAGCAGTTGTCGAGATATTACCCCTATTGCTGAAACCCGATTGTCCTCAATCAAGAAGACAACTTGTTGAGGTTTCATATCATATTGCTCTTTCATATATTAGTATAAATTTCAGAAAAGTAAGAAAAATTCTTATCTCCGAAGAAATAACTTCATCCGAACTTGCACTTGAAGCAATTGCTTCAATGTTTGAATTAGATGAAAACCAAAGATTTATTGGAATTATTAAAGCCCTCGAAAAATGGAACCCGCCTGTTTCTAATGAAAATCAAGCCAAATTTTTCATTAACAAACTTGTTGAGAAGAAAATAGAGCAACATATATCAAGGTTACTTCGTCAAAGCGATCCTTTCTTTTCCAGAATACTGGATAAGCTTAATTACTTTATTAAAAAGAACAATCTGAAAAAAGTAAATTATCTTGGCAATGTTTATATAACATCGGCTGATTGCGACTTACTGCAAGGCAAGATAATTAAGGAAAAGGATTTCTTTAAGTTACCATTATCGCTTTTTACTTATGGTGAAAATATGTTTGAAAATATTTTTTCTTATCTGAAAAATGAAACTTCTTTTACGAGAGCTATCCCTTTAAACCTTCTTATATTCAGACTGAAAGCTTCCGAAAGTTCGTTGTTTGAAGTTGCTGAATCAACTTCTGATTATATCGAACAACAAAATGTTGATTCAATAGTTGATAAGGCACTTAATGAAACCTTAAAAAAACTTAATAATTCATATTTATCAAAAGGTAAGATAAAACAATCTGACGCGAATTTGTTTGCGAACATCCTGCGAGATATTGCAGAAGATATGAAAAATGGCGGAGTAAATCGCGGCTTGTTTAAGTACTTTTTAAAACACGATGAAAATATTACTCCGGATATTTATTCGAGTAATTATAAAAATATAATCGAGTATCTTTTTAAGATTTTTAAGCAAAATATTTCGGAGGAATTAAAATCCTGACAGTTATTCATTTTTCCGAAAAGACTGATTTTTCAGATATATAATTATTGTAAACCTGAGGAATTAAAAGTGATAAATAGTATAACAGATAAGGATTTATTTGATTTTGTCTTCTTCCCTGAACTATTATCTTCAGAAAAACTTTCTTTTTTGCAGAATTCAAATGTTTTTTATGAGGAAATTGAATTTTTTACTGAGCTAAAAAATTCTATCCAAAAAGAATTAACTTGGGAAGAAAAGCAACTTATCGCCAGAAAAATCCCGGCTTATCAGCCATTAAACATTATTAGACTTTATCCGGTTGAATCATCAAAGAAAAGAAAAGCTAATGGTGTAGTTTTAGCAGCCGCTTCTGAGAACGATAACAGGCCGAGCGTTACTTCAAGAACTTTTTATGATGATAATAAAACTTACATCATAAAAGTAATCAATTATGAAGACTCTTGTAAGATATTCGTTTTCTCAACTCAATATGAGGTAATAAAAAATTTCGACCTTATTATTGCGCCTCAGAATATTAAATATCACATTGATGATAATAGTGTGCCTCTCGAGCTTGGTTACAATGTAAATCCTGAATCAATCACGCTTGAATTTAACCTCATCAAGCAATCCTGAAAAGTCATTTCATCAAGTTTATTTGTTTGATTAACTTCGCAAAGAATTTAATCTGACTTATGAACCTGACTGATTCAGAAAAAAAATATCGCCAGGCAAAAACCGGTAAACTTTTGATTGAAATACTGCCGGATAGGTGTGATTTCTGTGGTTGCTGTGTTGGAGTATGTCCTGAAGATGCTATTGAATTAAAAGAAGCAGAAATTTTCATCATTGATCCGAGATGTACAAATTGTGCAAAGTGTGTCTGGAGCTGTCCTATTGAAGTTATTCGGTTTAACAGAGAAGGGGTGGTTGCTAAGTAGGCAGTAGGCAATCCGCCATAAGCGGAGCAATAGGCAAAATTTATAATGCAGGATTATTATAATGAATATATCTTTCAGAGATTTAACAGTATATAAGAAAGCTTTTGAGCTTGCTATGGAAATCTTTGAAATATCAAAATCATTCCCGAAAGAAGAGGCATATTCACTAACAGATCAAATAAGAAGAGCGTCGAGATCTGTTTGCACTTGCATTTCAGAAGCATACAGAAAAAGAAAATACAAGGCTTATTTTATATCAAAATCTTCAGATGCAGATATGGAAAATTCCGAAACTCAGGTGTGGTTGGATTTTGCATTTAATTGTAAATATCTCTCCAAAACCGATTATATGAGATTACTTAATAAATCTGAAGAGGTTGGAAAATTATTAAACCATATGATTGAATTTCCCGAAAAATATTTGAGAAAAAATGAAAAATATTTGTGATTGCATACTGCCTACTGCCCAATGCCTATTGTTGTTGTATAGAATGAAAACGCTTGTATATACTAAATAATATATTATAAAATGACTAAAGAATACGACATAATAGTAGTCGGTGCTGGTCCGGCAGGAAGTATGGCAGCAAGATTTGCAGCTGAACGAGGAGTATCTGTTTTGATGCTTGAAAAGGATCGGGATGTTGGTTATCCGGTCAGATGTGGCGAAGCAATAAGTAAAGCTGGTGTGGAAGAATTTATTTCAAGTGATGATAAATGGATTGCTGCAAGAATAAGCAAGTTTTCTTTCAACGCTCCTGATGGAGCTGAAGTCATAATTGAGTTCGGTGAAGCCGGCTATGTTCTTGAAAGAAGAATATTTGACTATGAATTAGCCCGCACTGCAGCTGAAGCCGGCGCGGATATCTTAACCAGAGCTTATGTAAACGGATTGCTATTTGATAGCAATGGAAAAGTCTCCGGAGTTAAATACGAATTCAATGGCGAGCAAAAAGAGATAAAATCAAAAATTGTTATTGCAGCAGACGGAGTTGAATCAAGAGTTGGCAGATGGGCAGGACTGAAAACCCATATTGACTTCCGTGATATGGAAAGTGCTGTTCAGATTACAGCAGCAAATATTCCTGTTGATCAGAACACTTTGTATTTTTATTTCGGTAAAGATGTTGCGCCAAATGGTTATTTCTGGATTTTTCCGAAAGGACATAACAAAGCGAATATCGGCTTGGGAGTGAGTGGAATTATTGGCAAGAAAAAATCTGCTCAGTCTTTTCTTGATGACTTTATGAATAAGTATTATCCAAACGCTCCTGTTCTTACAAAAATTGCCGGAGGAGTTCCCTGCTCAATTACTCTTGATAAAATTTCCGGACCGGGAATTATGCTAGTTGGAGATGCTGCCAGACAGGTTAACCCTTTGAGTGGAGGTGGAATTGCAAGCGGGATGATAGGCGGCTCAATCGCAGGAAGAATTGCGGCTGAGGCAGTTAAAATGAATAAGCTTGAACACATCCTGACTTATGATAAAGCCTGGTACGACCGACTTGGTAAAAGACACGAGATATTTAACAGAATTAAGGAAGGCATTTACAATTTCTCTGATGATAAATTTAATAACATAGCTCATTCAGTCCTAAAGATACCAATTGAAAAAAGGACACTTGGGAAAGTATTTACCACTGCATTGATGAATAATCCATCATTGCTGGTTGATATTGCAAAAGTGTTCGTGATATAAAATGATCTCATACAGATTAAAATGAAACCTTTGCTCAATGAAAATCATAATTGATTTTAAGAAACAATAAACCAATCTTTCTAAAACTCGGCACTTATTCCAATTGATGGTAATATTCCAATAGAAGAAGATTCATCAATACGGCGTTCTCTCCTGTCCCACCTGATACCACTCAGATTTTTTTGGTTATAAATATTCTGAATGTCAATATATGTAATTAAAGTCCAGCCACTGAAGAACCATCTTTTATCAACTCTGATATCAAGACTGTGGGCTGACTTAAGTCTTCTTGAATTATAATCTGCAATTAACTGAGTACCATCATTCTGGAATGGAGTATAAGGTCTTCCCGAAGCAAAACGGAACTTAGAACTAACTTCCCAGTACTTGTTAATTTTATAACCACCACTAAGATTAAAAATCCAATTCTGATCATAAGCACCATCTCTTTGTATTCCGTCAAGCGATGTAAAGTCTGTTTTACTGTAAGTAAAACTTAAAATCCCATAATATGGAATGTCCGAAAGTTTCTTTTGAAGAGATAATTCAGCTCCCCTTGACTTACCGAATCCTTTACTTACAAGAGGTTCGAGTCCGAAAGATGAAAAGTTATCATCACTGCCGGAAAATCCCGCACCAGTATTTGCTAAAACCAGATAAGGTCTAACGAGACTTGTTGGGTAGTTTGAATAATCTTTATAGAAAGCTTCTATTTTCAGCAGCGCATCATCAGCAATCTGATGATCAATTCCGGCAACATATTGATTTACTTTAACACTCTTGAGATTTCTGTTTTCTTCATCTGCTATTAACCAGATATAGGAAGGAGTTTGATAGTAAATTCCTGTGCTGAAGTTTACATTAGTTAAATTACTTAGCATATAGGATATTGATAAGCGGGGACTGAAAGTAAGCTTATTATTTATTGCATTAAAATAATCAGCACGGATACCGACATTAGTAGTAAATCTCTTCAACAAGAGATTATTAAAGTTAAGATAAATACCTGCTTTGGTAAAATTCTCCGATCTGTTAAGTGAACTGATTGGTAATGTATCTCCAAATGAAGTAACAAAATTTGGGAAAAGGATATCAGCATCGAACTCAATTAACTTGGCATTAAGGCCAAAATTCATTTCAGTATTTGCGGAAAATTTATGAACCACATCCAGTTTCAGATTATTTTCTTCTTCTTTTGATTTGTTTCTAAAAATAGGATTAAGCAATGAATCACTTTGCTGGCTATCATAATCAACATAATTTCTTCCTATTGAAAAATTCATATAGCCGTTATTGAACAATCTCTGATAACTTAAACCTGTGAAATACTGAATCTGATTACTGCCAAGAATTCTGGAGTTGTCGTATCTTTTATCTTCATCATCATTAAAGAAGTTTACATTATCAAATGCGCTTACAAAAAGGAAAGAAAATGAATTCGTGTTATCTAATTTGTAATCTGCCTTCGTCAATACATCATAATATTCCGGCACAAAAGAAAAACCGGCTGATTTGAAAATAAAATCGAGATAACTTCGCCGGGCAGAAAAGATAAAAGACGATTTGTCATCTAACAAAGGACCTTCAACATTTAAACCGAACTGTGAAGCAGAAATAGTTGCCTTTCCACCCAGGCGATCAGTTCTTCCGTTTCGTAAATTGATTTTTAAAACTGAAGAAAGTTTATCTCCGTAAAGAACAGGAAATCCGCCCGTAGAGAAAGAGGTTTCTTTAACAAAATCAAGGTTGATATAACTAAGAGGACCTCCGGTTGCACCTTGAGTTCCAAAGTGGTTGATATTCGGCACTTCAATTCCATCTACAATGTAAAGATTTTCAGACGGTGCACCACCTCTTACAATCAAATCATTTCTTCCTGCATCCGCCTGAGCAACTCCTGGAAGTACAGAGAGAGCACGAATAACATCTTCAAATCCGCCCGGACTTCTTCTTAATTCCTCATAATTAAAATTTCTAACACTCGTAGGTTCCAGAATATTTTTACCGAAATAATCGGCAGTTACTACAACATTTTCTAATTCAATAGTCTGAGGCGTCAGTTCAAAATCTACTTGTGTTAATTTCCCGGGTTGAACCATTACATCGGTTTTAACTCTGGCATTATAACCAATAACGGATGCCCTCAACTGATACATTTCAGCTGGTACATTTTTAATGGTGTACTTACCATTTACATCAGTTGCCGCACCGAAATTAGTTCCAAGAATTAATACATTCGCACCAACCAGTGGTTGTCTGGTTACTGCATCTGATACAGAGCCGACTATTTCTCCGGAACCATTCTGAGCGAGAACATTGTATGAAATCAGAAAAATTACACAAAGAAATCTTTTTATTTTCATAATTCTCTATTATGGTTTTTAGCAAATTAACCAAATTAGAATGATTAAAGTTCCTTTAACACTGTTTTTAATTTATTGTTATATTTACAACGCATATTTACAAAGTGCAATGAACAAGAACAAAAATATACTTAAATCAAAAGAGCCCCTGGATCATCTGAATGCAGGATACCTTAGCAATTACACTAACCAACTAACTGAAATTTTACCAACTATTCCCGATTCCTTCGAAGAGATTTTCTGGTGGAGTGGTGTAAAATATGGCAAAGACACTTATTGTATTTTTTCAAATAATATAAGAAAAGTAATTGGCTATTCCGGCGAACAAATCCAAGCATTATCCGAGGGTCTGAAATCTCTCGTAATCAGAGAAGACATTCCATCGTACAACAAAGCTTATGATACACTCTCACCGTTAAGAAAAACTAATTTCTTCGAACACATTTTCAGAATTAAAAGCAAGGATAATAAAATTCTATGGCTTGAGGAAAAAGTAACTCAATACAAAAATCTTAATGGAATTTTATTTTTAACGGCTACTGTAATAAATATTACAGAATACAAAGAACGCGAGCAGGAGCTATTAAGACTAATTGAAGACAAACAAAATAAAATCTATACCCGTGATAATTTTCTTTCTGTTTTGTCACACGATTTGCGGGCGCCTTTTTCAAGCATATTGGGTTTTACTGAAGTTTTAATGAGTGATCCTAATCTGAATGAGAATGATAGAAATGAATATCTAAATTTTATTCACGACTCAGCTTCAAATCAGCTTCAACTGATTAATTATCTTCTTGACTGGTCCAATATGCAAATTGGAAGATTAAATCCTTCTCCTCAGAGAATTCAGGCACAAAATATTGTTTTCAACTGCATATCAAATCTTACCGGCAATGCCATCAGAAAAAATATTGAAATTAAATCCAGTGTTCCCGAGTCAATTTACATAAATGCAGACGAAAGATTAATTCTTCGGGCTCTGACAAATCTTGTAAGCAATGCTATTAAATTTTCCTATGAAGGAAAATCTGTAATGATAAATGTTGATAGATTTAATCGGGATATGGTTGAATTTGTAGTAAGTGATCAAGGGGTAGGAATCCCCGAATCGAATCAATCAAAAATTTTCAGATTTGAAAAACTTTTATCAACCCGCGGAACTAAAGGTGAAAAAGGCACTGGTTTGGGTTTATCTCTCGTACGCGAAATTGTTGAAAGACATGGCGGACAGGTTTGGTTTTACTCGAAAGAGGGCAAAGGCAGTGAATTTCATTTTACTGTGCCAAGTGCTGAAAATTCTATTTTGCTTGTAGAGAACAATAAGGAAGAATTTTTCAGATTCGAGAAAATTATTAAGGAACAGTTTCCTCAATTCAAAGTAATTGGTGCCGATAATGGCTTTGAAGCTATAAACTATGTTTTAAGGCAGCATCCTTCGGTTATTATATCAGCTCACGAACTTCCATTGATGAATGGAGTACAATTTATTAAATCTATTATTCGTGGTGATAAAAGATTTAACACTCCTGTTATTGCGCTGATAAATTCTTATGATGAAAATGTAATTAAATCCTATCAGGAAATTGGTGTGAATATAATTCTCTCAAAACCAATTGATCCTGATAAATTGACGGAAAATATTTCATTATGTATCAATTGATTCTCTAAAAAAGAAGGACTTTGAAAATTATGCTTAATCAATCAGAGCTGGCTTCTTTATCAAGAGGTGATTCGGTAGATCATTTTCTGCTTGTAAAAAAAAGTGATCTGAGACTTACTAAGCAAAACAAGGAATATCTATCACTGGAACTTGCAGATAAAACTCTCTCTGTTCAGACAAATCTTTGGGATGATGTAAAAAACTTTCAAAACATTAAAAATAATATCAGGACCGGCTCAGTAGTTAAAGTAAAAGGTCAGTTGGATGAATATCAGGGAGCGCCGCAAATAAAAATTACGGAGATCAGACTTTCAAAAGAAGAAGATGATGTTACTCCTTTGGATTTTATTCCAAGATCTGACCGCGACCTTGACGAGATGAAAAAGGATTTCAGGAACAGGATTAATAAAATTCAGAATCCTTTTTTAAATAAACTTCTGAAAAATATTTTTTCTGATGAAAGATTTGAAAAATATATAACTGCACCTGCAGGGAAATTATGGCATCATAGCTACATCAGCGGATTAATTGAACATACTTTAGAAATAATTAAAATTTGTGACCTGATGTGCGATATTCATTCAGAACTTAACAGAGATCTTTTAATTACAGGGGCAATGCTCCATGATTTCGGTAAAATTGAAGAGTTAAGTTTCGATTCTGCTTTTGAATATACTGACAAAGGAAAATTACTCGGACATATTGTTATTGCAACAATAATAGTTGATGAAGAGATAAAAAGAATAAAAGACTTTCCCGAAGAACTTAAAATAAATCTTCTTCATTTAATTTTAAGTCATCAGGGTAAACTTGAGCATGCTTCGCCTGTAGTTCCCAAAACTCTTGAGGCAATAACCCTTTATCACGCTGATGAGTTAAGCGCCAAAGTAAATGCATATAAATTAACTTTACTTTCAGAAATTAAACAGAATAACAAATGGACAAGGTTTATCAATCTTGCCGGTACAGACTTATATAGTCATGATCTTAAAGATTTTACACAAACTGAAAATAAAACACTATTCGATTAACCAACAAAAGGAAATAATATGAAACCCTTCGTTTACAATCTGTTGTTTATTGCTGTTGTATATTTTACTTCTTCAGTCTCATATGCTCAGAGTCTTGAAGAATTACTAAAAGAGGGGGATAATAATGTTACACAATTTGATAATCAGAAAGCCTTGGAAATTTATCAGAAAGCCGAGAAGTTATTTCCAAATAACTGGGAGGTTTACTGGCGCTTAAGCCGTGCTTATGTAGATATTGGAGAACATTTACCTGATAAAACAGACAAAGAAAAAGATACCCAGCTTGAATATTTTAAGAAAGCATTTGAATATGCAGATAAATCCGTTAAGCTTGCACCAAATCAATCCATCACTTATCTCCGCAGAGCGATTGCAAGTGGAAGAATAGCTTTATTTGAAGGAGTCTTTTCAGCCGTAGGCACAGTTAAAGATGTTAAGAATGATTGTGAAAAAGCCATTCAGCTTGGCAATGGAGGAAATTATGTTCAGGCACTCGCACATTATGTTTTAGGAAGAACGCATCTTAAAGTTTGCGAAAAACCATACCTGGTTCGTTTACCGCTCGGATTGGGTTGGGGCGATACAGAAAAAGCCGTTCAACTTTTGGAAACTGCAAATAAACTTCGGCCAAATTTCAGAATGTTTATGCTTGAACTTGCTAAAGCTTATATTGAAGAAGATGAAATCACAAAAGCAAAAGACTTATTATTAAAAATTGAAAAAGCTCCGGTCTCTGATGAAGATGACGATAAAGTTTTAACCGATGCAAAGCAGCTTTATGAAAAAATTAAGAATGACTAACTATTGAAATTACCGCAGGTTAAAGCCTGCGGTGATGAATTGCTTACAGAATACAAATTCTTATGGAAGCCGATAAAATTTTTTTAGATAAACTCGCTGTGTCTGAAAAAGTTGTTTTTTTTACGGGAGCCGGAATCTCTGCTGAATCAGGCATACCTACTTTTCGTGGGAAGGATGGAATATGGAACAAATTAAAACCGGAAGAGCTTGCAAATTTTAATGCTTTCATGAAAAATCCTCAGATGGTTTGGGAATGGTACATTCATAGAAAAAAAATTATTTATGAATCTAAACCAAATGCTGGTCACATTGCTATTAAAGAATTTGAAAAATACTTTAGAGATGTTACAGTAGTAACACAAAACATTGATAATCTACATCGTCGTGCAGGCAGTGCTAAAATTTATGAGTTACATGGAAATATTGAAAGGAATTTTTGTATTAACTGCAAAACTTTTTTCAATGAAGAACTTGATTTTTCAGATGGAGTTCCGAAATGTAAATGCGGAGGTCTAATTCGTCCGGATGTTGTTTGGTTCGGAGAATTTCTGCCTCAGGACCAACTGGAAGCAAGTGAACGAGCCGCAATAAATTCTGATATTTTTTTTGTTGTCGGAACTTCAGCAGTTGTTTATCCGGCTGCAGGACTTGTCTATACTGCAAAGCGCAGTGGCTCATATATAGTTGAAGTAAATATTGAAGAAACCGAAGTGTCTTCAATAGCTGATATTTCTTTTTTCGGAGAAGCAGGGAAAGTATTGCCTGAAATTCTGGAAAAAGTAAGTAAAGTCAAGGAAAAGAAACTATAGGTTTTATCTGACCAATCTTTTAAACATTTGAATGTCATCTTTAGTAGTAACTTTAAAGTTAAACACCGAACCTTCAACTATATTAATTTTCCTGCCCAATTTTTTAACGAGCATTGATTCATCAGTACCTATAAAATTCTCCCTGAATGCCTTATTCATAGCTCCGAGTAATTCTCTGTATCTGAAAATCTGAGGTGTCTGCACATAATAAACTTCATCCCGATTTATATATTCATTAACATAATTTTGTGCTTTTATAAGAGTGTCTTTTGCTTTAATGCAAACCAATGCATTGCCTTTTAGCTTTGCTGTTTCAACTGCGTTTGTAATTACTGACTGCGGAATTAACGGACGAGCGGCATCATGTACTAAAATCAGATCCGTCTCATTGGCTTCAGATGAAAGAAGTGCGTTATAAACCGAATGTTGCCTTGTTTCACCACCTTCAACAATAAGTTTTACTTTACTGAGTTTATATTTCTTCACAATTTTCAACAATAAATCAAAATAATCCGGTTCGGCTGCAATAATTATTTTATCAATGCGTTTATTCTTCTGAAAGGTTTCTAATGTGTATGCTATCAGTTCTTTTCCGTTAATCTTCAGATATTGTTTAGGAGTGGCAATGCCTTTATTATTTGCATTGCCAGCTCTCAAACCTTTTCCTCCGGCTGGAATTATGGTAATAACACTCATAATAAATTATAGAATTAACATTGCATCACCGTAGCTTAGGAACCGGTATTTATTCTTAACAGCATACTTATATGCCTTCATAATCAAATCGGTTCCTGCAAATGCAGCAACAAGCAAAAGCAAGGTTGATTCTGAAGCATGAAAGTTTGTGATAAGTTTTTGTGTAACTTTAAAAGTGTAAGGTGGATAAATGAATTTATCTGTCCAGCCGCGCGCAGGTTTTACAAATCCTTCTGCGGTTGTGCTGGTTTCCAATGCACGGGCAGTACTTGTACCAACAACGAAGACATTATTTTTTTCTCTTAATGCTTTGTTGATTATCTCCGCTGACTTCTCTGAAATTTCATAGTATTCGGAATCCATTCTGTGTTTTGTTAAGTCTTCAACCTCAACCGGTCTGAATGTACCTAATCCGATATGAAGAATCACCGGAACAATATGAATTCCTTTCTTTTCTATCTTTTGCAAAAGTTTTTCGGTAAAGTGTAATCCGGCAGTTGGTGCAGCAACCGAGCCATCAACTTTTGCATAAACTGTCTGATAATTTTGTTTATCACTTGGCTCAGGATCGCGTTTGATATATGGAGGAAGCGGCGTCAAACCAATTTTTTCAATCATCTGAAATACTTTCCCCGGCTGATTAAATCTTACAGTCCTGCCTCTTGAAGTCGTATTATCAATAATTTCACACCAGAGATTATCATCAAAATAAATTTTATTCCCAATACGAACTTTTCTAGCCGGATCAACAATCACATCCCAGATGCAATCTTCTTTATTCAATTCCCTCAAAAGGAAAACCTCTATCTTAGCATTAGTCTTTTCCTTCTTTCCGTATAGTCTTGCCTGGAATACTTTGGTTTCGTTAACGACAAGCACATCACCTTTTTCCATATAATCAATAACATCGTAAAAATGCTTGTCTTGCATTTCGCCGGTTTTACGATCAAGAACCAAAAGCTTGGCTTTATCCCTTGGTGAAACGGGATATTTAGCTATCTGGTTCTTAGGCAAGTTATAACTGAAATCTGATAATTTCATACTTTCACCTTAACTTATTTTGGTTATTAAAAGGCAGGCGGGGATAATGTCCGCCTGCTAATATTTCACTTATTTTCTTTTTGGGGCTTTCTTTGCTGATTTAGCTTTTGATTTAACTACTGTTTTAGTTCCGGATTTTTTTGCACTCTTAGATTTAGTCGCTTTAGCTGATTTGTCGTTCAATACTGCACGGGCTGCAGCAAGTCTTGCGATAGGAACTCGGAAAGGTGAACAACTTACATAATCTAATCCGGTTCTATGACAGAATTCAACAGAAGCTGGTTCACCACCATGCTCGCCACAAATACCAACTTTAAGATTTGGCCTGCTTGAACGACCAAGTTGTGTTCCCATTTCAACAAGTTTACCAACACCTTGCTGATCAATTGTTTCGAATGGATCGGCTGGTAAAATTTCCTGTTGAACATAAAGTGGCAGGAATTTTCCCGCATCATCTCTTGAGAGACCGAAAGTTGTTTGAGTAAGGTCGTTTGTACCGAAGCTGAAGAATTCTGCTCTTGTTGCAATTTCATCTGCTGTAACAGCAGCGCGCGGAAGTTCAATCATTGTTCCAACAAGATAATCTATCTTTTTCCCTTTTTCATGCATTACTTCGTTGGCAACTCTTCTGACTATATCTTCCTGAAGTTTGAATTCATTAACATGACCAACAAGTGGTATCATTATTTCAGGTTTAACTTTTATACCTTCGTTCATAACATTGATAGCTGCTTCAATAATTGCTCTTGCCTGCATTTCTGTAATTTCAGGATAAAGAACACCAAGACGGCAACCACGGAAACCAAGCATTGGATTAAATTCGTGTAGACTATCAATCTTGGCTTTCAGTGTTTCATAGCTTATTCCTAGTGCCTGAGCAAGTTCGTTAATTTCTCTTTCAGTATGTGGAAGGAATTCGTGTAACGGTGGATCAAGTGTTCTGATAGTAACAGGATATCCTTTCATAACTCTGAAAATTCCTTCGAAGTCTTCTCTCTGAAGCGGAAGTAATTCGGCAAGTGCAGCTTTTCTTTCCTCAACTGAGTCAGCAACAATCATTTTTCTTACGGACATGATTCTGTTTTCACCAAAGAACATATGTTCGGTTCGGCAAAGCCCTATGCCTTCTGCACCAAAAGCAATTGCATTAGATGCCTGATCCGGCTGGTCAGCATTAGTTCTTACTTTAAGTTTTCTTATGCTATCAGCCCAGTTCATCAAACTATTATAGGTTTGGAAAGTAGGCGAATCTTTTGGATCAAGAGTTTTTGTAATCAACACCTGAATTACTTCAGATGGTTTGGTTTCAAGCTTTCCAAGTATTACTTCACCTGTTGAGCCATCGATTGAAATATAATCACCTTCCTTGATGTAAACATCATCTCTGCCTTCAACCGTAATTAAGCGGTCAGAGTAATTTATTTTTAATGCACCACAGCCGGCAACACATACTTTACCCATTTGTCTTGCCACAAGCGCAGCGTGCGAGGTCATACCACCTCTTGCAGTCAGGATACCTTCAGCAGCGTTCATTCCCTTGATGTCTTCAGGTGAGGTTTCAATTCTTACTAAAATAACCTTGTCTCCGCTTTTTGCCATTTCTTCAGCATCCTGTGCACTTAGAGCAACCTTACCGGAAGCCGCGCCCGGCCCAGCATTCAAACCTTTTGCTATTAATCTACCTGATTCAATTGCTTTTTTCTTTTCTTCTGAATCGAAAATAGGTCTTAGTAATTGATTAAGCTGGTTTGGTTCTATTCTTAAAATTGCTTCTTCTTTGGAAATCAGTTTTTCTTTAACCATATCAACAGCCATTTTAATAGCAGCGAATCCTGTTCGCTTACCAACACGGCACTGCAACATCCACAATTTCCCTTGCTGAATTGTAAACTCGATATCCATCATATCCTTGTAATGCTTTTCAAGAATTTTTCTGATGTTATCAAGTTGTTTGTATAAAGATGGATTTTCTTTTGCGAGTTCAGAGATAGGATGAGGAGTTCTGATACCAGCTACAACATCTTCGCCTTGTGCATTGAAAAGGTATTCACCATAGAAAACATTTTCTCCGGTTGCAGGATCACGGGTAAATGCAACACCAGTTCCTGAATCTTCACCCATATTGCCAAAGACCATTGACTGAACATTAACAGCAGTTCCCCACCATTCCGGTATGTTATTAAGTTTACGATAAACTATTGCTCTTTCATTCATCCAGCTTCCAAATACAGCACCTATTGCACCCCAAAGCTGTTCCATTGGATCATCAGGGAAATCGTGACCGGTTTTTTCTTTAATAGCAGATTTGAATTCGGCTACTAATTCTTTCAAATCATCTGCTGTAAGCTCGGTATCGAGTTTAACACCTTTAGCGTGCTTTTTATTTTCGATAATAACTTCGAATGGATCGTGTTCGTGCTTGTCCTTCGGTTTTAAACCAAGAACCACATCACCATACATTTGCACAAATCTTCTGTAAGAATCATAGGCAAATCTTGGATTACTGGTTTTTTCAATAAGTCCCTGTACTGTTACATCATTCAAACCAAGGTTAAGAATTGTATCCATCATTCCGGGCATTGAAGCTCTTGCACCCGAACGAACAGAAACAAGTAAAGGATTTTTAGGATCACCAAAAACAGCTCCCATTTCTTTTTCAACTTTTTTCAAAGCAGTAAGAACCTGAGATTTCAGTTCTTTAGGATATCTGTGGTTGTTTTTATAATAATAAGTACAAACTTCGGTTGTTATAGTAAAGCCGGCTGGAACCGGTAAACCAATATTAACCATTTCAGCAAGGTTTGCACCTTTACCGCCAAGCAAAGCTTTCATATCAGCTTTACCTTCAGCTTTTTTACCGCCGAAGAAGTACACATATTTCTGAGTTTTTGCCATTGTTACATTACCTCCGTAAAAAGATTTACAATTATTCTAAGAAACATTATTTAAGTTTTTCTGATAAATATCCCTTAAAGGATTCTTCATCATCTATCGAAAGAGCTATCTTCAGGTAAAAGATATCTATATCATCAAATTCTTTTGCGAACCGAAGAAGCTTTACAGCATCTTTTTCTGTTGTAACCACTGAATGAGAATTTGTTTGATAAAATTCTTTTCTTATTCTCTGAACTTCCCTAAGTGTATAGTTTTTATGATCTCTGAATATGATTTTATTTTCTGTATTAACACCAACCTCTTTCAAAACGGAAAGGAAAGATGTTGGATTGGCAATTCCTGATATTACCAGACTTTCCTGACCATTAAATTCCTCAAGTGAGTATTCTGTTTTTCTTGTCATATCAACAAAACTTATTGCCCTATAATGTGCAGTAAAAACCGGTTTCTGATATTTACGAAGACTTTTAACCAGACTCTGGTCAATATCCTTACAAAATTTTCTGTTAATGATTAAAGCGTCGGCTCTCTTTAGAGATTTGAATCCTTCGCGCATTATACCTAAAGGAATCAATGATTGATTAAAAACAGATTTATCAAGCAGAAATTTCTGATCAAACAAAACTATATCGAGGTTCCTTTCAATCCATCTGTGCTGAAAACCATCATCAAGTATAATAATATCCGTTTCAACATCGTTTAGTAATTTGTTTGCACCTTCAGTACGGTTTTCACATACTGCTGCAGGAATTTTACATTCAATTACAGTCTGATAAATCTCATCTCCGCAATTTTGTACTTCAGTCAAAGGGTTACTATCTCTTGAAACAAGAACATATCCTTTTGTATTCCTTCCATATCCTCTGCTTAAAACCGATGGTTTAAATCCGGATGATTTCAACAAATTGGCAAGGTATATTACAAAAGGTGTTTTCCCTGAACCACCGATTGTCAGATTTCCAACTGAAATTACTTTTGCACTAACTTTTTTTGATTTGAAAACAGACTTATCAAAGAACAAATTTCTGAACTCAATTATCAAAGCATAAAAAGCTACAAGCGGTGCCAGAAGTATTTTCAAAAAAGTCATCATTTTTAAATCACAAATTTAATGCAGAATTCTGCAGTTCGTTTAGTATTTGCTCACATTTTTTTATTAATTCTGAAGTTTCTTCATAAGAAAGCCCGGAATTGACAAAAATCGGTTCAGAATAAACAATTTTTGCCTTACTGAAAAATTTAGGGATTTCGAAACTATCCCAGCTTTTCAACTTCCTTTTCTTTATAAATCCTACTCCGGCAAGTACGATAGGGATTCCGGAGCGTTTGGCGGTTATCACAGCTCCAGCTTTAAATTTTCTTACCGGACCGCGCGGACCATCAGGCGTTATGGCAATAGAATATTTATTTTTTGCAAGATCAACCATTATTCCCAACGCAACATCTCCACCCTTACTGCTTGAGCCACGAACTACTTTATAGTTCCAGCTTTTAAGTTGCCGGGCAAGTAAATCTCCGTCTTTACTGAGACTGGTAAGAGCAGCAAAATTCTGATTTCTATGAACATACCATGGCAGCAGCATTGTTGAATGCCAGAATGCCAATACGAAATTCTGATTTTTCTTTTTCAATTCATCTACAACATTCTGATTTACAGCTTCAATCTTAAGCGATTTGCACAGAAAATTGATTGCAGACTTAAGAAAATAATTCCCAAGAATTCTTAGAATATTTTGTCTGATTTTTTTCATTTAAAAGCTGAATAATTCCTCTTGCAGTATTTTTGGCTGCATTACGGTCACCGAGTATTTCACGGATTTTACTCAATTCAGTTTTGATTAAGTCATATTTATTCACATCAGTTAAAATTGATTTTGCTTCGATAAAAATTTTTTCCGGAGAAACATTATGTTGAATTAACTCCGGAAGAACTGTTTTACCGAGTAAAATGTTTATTATCCCGATGTTCTTAAGCTTAATTAAAGCCTTTCCTATGATATAAGTTATATAACTTGTTTTATACACAATTATCATCGGAAGATTAAGTAACCCTGCCTCAAGTGTTGATGTTCCCGATTTTATTATTCCGAGTTTTGAATGTTTCATTAAATCATAAGTAAATCCGGAAATAATCTTATAATTATTATCAGGAATTAATTCTCTGATAAGCGACTCATCAACTGATGAAGCACAGGCAATAACAATCTGCAGACTAAAGCTTTCAGAGATTTTTCGGGCTGCAGAAAAAATCGGTGGCAGAATATCCTCTACTTCATGTTTACGACTTCCGGGAAGCAGTAATAAAATTTCCCTATCTGCCCGCAAAGAAAATTTATCAATCAACTCCTCTTTAGATAAAAACTTATATTCAGATAATTCACGGACCAATGGGTGTCCAACAAATTCTGCATCAATACCTTTTTCTTTGTAAAAATTTTCCTCAAATGGAAAAACCACAAACATTTTGCTAACAAGCTTCTTTATTTTTTTCACACGACCCTTTCCCCAAGCCCAAACCTGCGGAGAGATGTAATAAAAGATTTCAACGCCAATGTTTTTCAGTTTTTTTGCAATGCTTAAATTAAAACCCGGATAGTCAATCAATATTGCAAACTTTGTTTTTCTGAGTCGAACCTCTTCAATCAACTGGTTCTGAACTTTTCTGATAAACGGCAGATGTTTTAATACCTCAGCAAAACCAAGAAAAGACATTCGGTCAGAGTGGTATATTAATTCAACTCCGCTATCTTTCATTTTATTACCACCGATTCCGTAAAAATCTAATGTTGCGTCCAGTTTCCTCAATTCTTTAATCAAAGCTGCACCGTGTAAATCCCCGGATGCTTCGCCTGCTATTATTAAAACTGATTCAGACATAATTACTCAATAATACCTGATCAGAAAAAATTTTAATAAAATCAAAACTGAAACTGCTAAAAGTGCTTGTAATGTCCGGCGTTCCGATTTTAATCCTTCGTAGATTTTAAACGGCGGTTGTTCAACGGAAGAATCGCGATATGGAGTAAATCTTGGGAAAAATCTTGGAACGCTGTTGAAATATTTTTTATAAGGTTCACCAAATGTATCAAGTAAATACTCCTCTTCAGCTTTTACGATTAAGTGATATTGAATTACAAAAAATATCAGCGCAACAAACTGGAGATATGGGAACATAGCATAAGACATTATTCCAAGACCGAGATAAATCAGAATGTTTCCTACATATAAAGGATTGCGTACATAGGCAAAGGGGCCACTGATAATAAGATAAGTGCCCCCAACTTTTCCGGTTGTTCTGGTTTCGCTTCCTGCCCAGCTAACACCCCAAAGTCTGATTGCCTCACCAATTATTGTGATAAGAAATCCTGCTATCAATGATATAACAGAGGCATTTTCAAATACAATCATTAAAATCAAAAATGGGATTGGAGTGTAACTTCTGTATCTGAAAAAAAGTTCAGCTAGTTTTTTCATTTTATTCTGCCTCGTAAGCGTGTTTTCTTTTTATTTGCGCCTGATGTTTTTTCTTCAATCTTTTTTTTGATAACAATTCTTTAATTCTCAAAGTAACATCATCAAAATTATTAAATGGCAAGTATGAAATTCTTTCTCTTTCACAAAATTTCAGCAAGCTGTTCTTGGCAAAAATGTAATCGCAGTATTGCGAAGCTTCCTTATCAGAATTCCCATCACCGATATAAATTGTATAATCATCATCGCTGCTGTTATTAATAATGTGATACTGCTTTGGATTGGCGGCAATAGGATATTCCGGATCGAAGAAAGGATATTCCGGAATCAGCTTTGTTCCATCAATATGAAGTTTATTTGCAAAGTATTTCAGATGAGATAATCCTTCCCTACTGAGAATTCTTTGAATATAAAAATCAAACCCATCACTGAGAATGAACAATTCAATATTATTATTATTACAAAAATTGATAAATGACTTGAAAGTAGAATCGATTTTTTTGCTATCAATAAAAGAAATCAATTCACCTTCATTAACTTTTTCTACACATCTGCAAAGCATATCCCAGCACTGCCTCGAAGTGATTCTGTCATTATTCAAATCATCAATTATTTTTTCAACCACCTGCAAATCACCAAATTCTCTGAAAATAGCATCTCCCACATCTTCAGTTGTAATTGTTCCATCAAAGTCAACAAAGATTTTCAGTTTACTTCCATCCATTATTTACTAACAACCATTTTTTTGACTGCTACAAAATCACCTGCTTTCATTTTATAGAAATAAACTCCGGGTCCTAATCGTTTAGCATCAAAAGTAATGGTATTCTTTCCTGCGGGATATGTTTTTTTTGTAATTGTCCCGAGCAGATTCAATCTTAAATCATAAATTTCAATTTCAACAAACTCTTCTGTAGGCAGAATAAAACTAATTGAAGTTGTTTCTGAGAAAGGATTTGGAACATTCTGTAGTAAAATATAATCAGAAGCTTCGCTTATAATTTCCAAAGTAACCGTTTCAGAAATTTGTTGATTGTTTTTCGATTTCTGAATTACGCGGTAAGAAATTAAACCATCTGACTCAGGCAATTCTCTGTACTCGTAGTAATTAATTGTCGGGGAAGTTCCTTTGTTAAAAGAAGCAACTGTATACCATTCACCGGATGAATTATATTTTTTCTGTAATTCATAAATAACATCATGGCTTTCATTTGCTGCGTACCAGAAAACTTTTACTGAATCATTTTCCTGTTCACACTTTAAACCCAGAATCTGACCTGCATAAGTTCCGGTTGAATAAATTTTCTGACCATAAATTTCGCTTTTTTTATCCCTTTTATCTTTAAAGATTGCAATTGCTCCTCCATGTTGATCAGGAATAAGATTCAGATAACTTTTTTCTGAATTCGTGTAAGTTCCAAGGTCAATCCCGGATTCCGACCATTGTGCTTCTCCATTGCTGTTTAGTTTTTGAGCGTAGATGTTTCCGAATTGTTTGGTAAATCTCCGGTCAATCCAGGCAACAATAAAATTGCCCCGGTTATCAGAAACTACTTTCTGGCCGAACTGATCGCCTTCAAATTCAACAACTGCAACACCTGCATCTTTCCAAAGTCGTTTACCATTCATATCAAAAATCTGAGCGTAAATGTTTTTATCATTCCCATAATCGTTTACCCAGCTGACAAATATTGACTTATTCACGACAATAAAATGAGGATTGGTATTTTGTCCTCGTCTTACAGTAACTAATTTTGGTTCAGTTCCCCATTTAAATTTTCCATCTGAAGAAATAAGTTGATGATAAATTGTTTTCTGTTTTTCATGCGAGTACCAATTAATATATAAGTCTTGTCCAACAAGAGATGATTCAAAGTCCAGAACATTCTCACCGGATTTTGAAACATTATGTTTCAAGACAATTGCCGAATCCTGAGTTAAAGAAACTTTCCCGAAACAAAGTGCTGCACGACTATCCTTTGTTTCGAGCCAATTTATATAAAACTGATTCTCTGATAATGAATGAATCCTGCAATTGCTGATTTTGCTTTCTGAATTCGTAATTAATTCAACAGGTTGGTGAATAATTTTTCCGGTGGAATTTATCTTAAGCATATAGATGGAATTTTCCGGCAGGTTAAGTTCTTTTGTTATAAAAATTATATTCGCATTACCCTTCTGATCAACTGTCATTGAAAAATCTTTTATTTCCTTATTCATTCTGGTTAACTGAATACCATAATCGCTCCACAATCTTTGTCCTTTATCACTTACCCTTTGAATAAAAATCTCAGAAACACTTTCAGAAATTTTTTCTTTCCATAAAATCAGCAAATCTCCCTGTGCAAGTAATGAGCCCAAAGGATCTGTTTTATTATCCGGACTTAATGATACTGATTTCCCGTCCGAACGAAAGCTGGTTTCTCCATCTTTATTAACATGAAGAAAGAGTACATCACTTTTTGGCGGAATTTTAGTATCCTGCCAGATAATAAATGCTCCTCCTTTTTTATCACTGACAGATAAAATATTTATTGGGTCAGATGGATTTATTACAAGCTTTGTATTGGTTGAAGGATCATAAGCCCATTGAGCTTTTAAGAAAACAGAACTGAGTAGAAGTAAATTGATGAGCCAGTATTTGTGAACGATATGTTTTCTTTTTATCATCAGCAAAAGTTATTTATCCACAAAATCATAATCTTCATTAAATTGAACAGCCACAAGTTTTGAAACACCTTCTTCCTGCATGGTTACACCGTACATAGTTTCTGCCGCTTCCATTGTTCGTTTATTGTGGGTTACAACTATAAACTGAGTATCTTTTTTAAATTCGTGCAAAATTCTTGTGAACCTGTCAATGTTAGCATCATCAAGCGGAGCATCAATTTCATCCAGAATACAAAACGGACTGGGTTTTACGAGATAAATTGCAAATAACAATGCTATTGCAGTGAGAGTTTTTTCTCCGCCCGAAAGTAAATCAATTGATTGCGGTCTTTTACCTTTTGGCTTGGCTATAATTTCAATCTTTGCTTCAAGTGGATCATCGTTTTCTTCCAATCTTAAATCTGCTTCGTCGCCGGGATCAAATAAGGTTCTGAATATTTTTATAAAATTCTCTCTTATTTTATCAAATGTTTCTCTGAATTGCGCCTGTGCTGTCTGGTTGATTTCTTCAATTGTTTTGATTACATCTTTTTCAGATTCAATCAAATCATCTCTTTGCTTATGGAGAAATTCCAGTCTCTGCTTCTCTTCCTCATATTCAGAATATGCAAGCAGATTAATGGGACCAAGATTCTTTATTTTCTCTTTCAGTTCCTGAACCTGTAAATGTCTTTCGTTGAAATTAAAACTATCAAGATCATCAAAGCTTTTTTTCTCAAGATTGAGCGAATATGTTTCTTTTATATGTTCAATGAGAGAATCTTTTTTCATTTCAAGCTCTTTAAGATCAATTTCTGATTTATGAATAATATTTGAAAACTGCTCTCTCTCATTACGAAGTTTCTTTAGCTCATTCTCTTTGTTATTAACTTCAGATCTTGATTTCCTGTAACGCTCATCAACTTCTTCAAGGAGTTTATTCAATTCATCTTTTGCTGTCTGAAGAGCCTCCAGATTGTTGCTTTCACTTTCAAGTTCAGTGTGAATATTATGGATTTCTTCTTCGGCAGAGTTAATATCATTTTTCCTTCGTTCAATATTAAATTTTATTGAAGATATTGATTCTTCTGCACGACTTATTGCATTGTTAGTATTTTTAATTTCTCCTAAGGTTCTCTCAATTTCTATCTTAAGGTTATTCAGAGCAGTTAATGTTTCATTATGGTTATTACGTATGTCGCGAAACTCTTCTTCAAGTGTTTTTTGTTTTGCCTCAAGCCGTATTTGTTCTGCTTTCAAAGCTTCGAGTTCTTCTGAGACTTTTATTTTCTGATTATCCAGTTCATTGGCAAGAGCTGCAAATTCCTGAATTTCCTTTTGTGTTTTATCAGACTCATCATTTGATTTTTTAATTTCGTATTCAAATTGTGCAATTTGTTTTTCAACATTCGCAAGATCATTAACCAGCATTTTACCGCGTTCTGAAAGAACAGCTAAATCGATTGCATTTAGTTGTTCCTCTTTCCAGAGAATTTCTTTCTGAAGCTCAACTAGTTTGTTTTCATGAGATGGCAATTCTTTCCTGAGATTTTCGAGCAACTGCTTTCTTCCGAAAAGAGAATCATCGAGCTTTGGTTCACTTCCTGCTTCAACTATTCCTTCGGCTGAAATTAAATCACCATTGAGTGTGGCAAAGTTGAACTGAGGATATTTTTTATAAAGTGAAAATGCTGCATCAAGATTATCTACAATGCATGTCTTCTTAAGTATTTTGTCGAAAAAATTTTTCCATTTACTGTCTGTCTGAATAAAATCAATTGCCCAACCTATAAACCCTGTTTCTGATGAAAGCTTTTTTGCTTTATTCTTCCAAATGAAATTTGCAATCCTGTCGAATAAATTCAACTTTGTTTCATTCCCGTTCGGGGGAAAGAAAAATGATGCTTTCCCGATTTTTTTATTTCTTAAGTATTCAATACCTTTTAATAAATCATCAATTGATTCAACAAGAATGTTGTTAAGATTATTTTTTAGTGATGCTTCTACTGCAAAGCGATATCTTTCATCGGTGTTTCCGATATGAGCAAGTATAGTTGTTTCACCGCGAAGCAATGATTTGTTTTCGAGTAATGCTTTTGCACCTTTTGAAACACCTTCAAGATTTTCAATCAGGTTCTGAATAAACTCAATTTTTTCCTTGAGTGTTTTGATTAATCCCTTTTGTTCAACCTCTTTCTCCTTGAGATGCGTCAACTCACTTTCCAGTTTGAGTTTCTCATTTTGTTTTTGAACAAAAAGTTGTTCTGCCTGTTCTATCTTTCGTTTAGTTTCGTCCCGCTCGCTTCCAAGCTCTTCTACAAATCCCACTGTTTTGGCAATTGTATTTGCGATGTTCTGAATCTTTTCGTTCAGTTTTTCGATTCTGGTATAAAAGTCAGTTAATGATTTATCAATGTTTTTTAATTCGTTTTCTTTGTTGGTTATTTGTTTTACCTTCTCGAGAAGAATATCTGAGTGGGCTTTTAATTCGCTTCTTTTCTTTTCAAGCGAAGAATTTAATTCTTCAAGTTGCTTTTCAATTCTCTGCTTTTGAAGTTCTTTTTGCTTAAATGATTCATCAAGGTTGATAAGATTATTTCTTCCGCTGAAAATTAATTCTTCAGCATTACGAAGCTCGTTCTCAAGTTCAATAAGCTCCTGAGAATATTTTTCTCTGTTTTTTTCGAGTGAATTTTTTCTTTCGGTCTTTACCGAAACTGAATTCTGAACCTGATAAATTTTATCTGTCTGCTCAGTAATCAGATTTCTTTTTTCAGCAAGTTCTGATTCAATAACTAACAATTTCTCGCGGGCATCTTTAATTTCATCTTCGAGTCTAGCTATCTCTGATTCAATTTGAATTTTTCTCTGAAATTTTTCTTCGCGTAATTTCTTCAGTTCATCAATTCTGAGATGGAATAAAGCAAATTCTCTTTCGGCAAGGTCAAGTTCAAGTTCTCTAAGCTGTGTTGAAAGTATATTGTGTCTGTCTGCTTTTTTAGCTTGCCTTTCAAGAGAAGCAACTTTTTTCTCAACTTCGGAAACGATATCATTTACTCTTGTCAAATCGGCTTTTACTTCATCAAGTTTCCGTAGTGCAAGTCTTCTTCTGAGTTTGTATTTATTTACACCGGCGGCTTCTTCAAAAAGAATTCTCCGCTCTTCGGCTTTGTTGCTGAGTATGGTTTCAACCATCTTTAATTCGATAACAGAATAGGCATTAGCACCAATTCCTGTATCCATAAAAAGATTTGTGATATCTTTAAGCCGGCAGAGATTTTTATTCAGAAGATATTCGCTTTCACCTGAACGGAAAATTCTTCTGGTTATGGTAACATCAGTATATTCGGTCGGCAGGATTCCTTTTGTGTTTTGAATAGTAAGAGATACTTCAGCCATTCCCATCGGTTTACGGCTTGCAGTTCCATTAAAAATAACATTTTCCATCTTATCGCTTCTTAATACACCGCTACGCTGTTCACCCAGACACCATCTTATCGCATCAACCACATTGGTTTTTCCACAACCGTTTGGTCCTACTATGGATGTTATGCCTTCGTTAAAATTAATAACCGTTTTCTGAGCGAATGATTTGAAACCAAATATTTCTAGTTTAGATAAATACAAATGACTTAAATAATGTTAAATTGTTTTAATGTTAGTAAAATATTTTCAACCACTGAACTATTAACTTCATAATAAAGCAATACAATTGTAAACATCGTTAAAATAAATACAACACTGTAAAAATAAACTGCCGGAGGATTTACATCATATATAACATAAATTCCTTTTATTAATCTGTATAGAAGCCAAAGTTTAATGATTATTAGTGAAGTGAAAATATAAAGATTTGCAACATCAGCATTTAATAACCTGTATAATACTATTCCAACCGGAATGAGCAATACAAGAGGAAGGAAAGACCAGATAACTGTGAAAAATGTGCCCGACAAATACACTTTTGTTTTTACAAAGAAAGCCGCAGCTTTTATTACCAACATTAAAACTATTAAAACTGTAATTGTTAATACAAATAACCAGATTATTGCATTAAACGGATGCCACGCAAGATAACTGACGGCACTTAAAATTGCCGGGCTTCCGAAAGAAAGTAAAAACTTTTCAAAAAATAAGCTGGTTTTAAGATAGTAAAGAATGTTGGCAATAATCAGGGCATTTACGAGACTAATCACAAGTGCAAGATAAATGGAATGATAAGCAGAAATTATTCTCTGATCTCTAACATCAGCAAAAAAATTATATGGACGGAGTAATGCTCTTGATGCATCTTCGCGAAACTTTTTTCCCGAATTAACTAAAACTCCCATAACAAGAGCCAACAGCAATCCGGTAATTATAAAAATCATCGGAGCATCATCCTTTTTTGCACCAATCGGAATTGTAACTCTTTCAGCATTTCGGAGCTTGGCAGAAATAACTTTATAAGCCAGTCGTTCCTGTTTTCGGTCTTCGGATACCAATCCGATTTTATAAACATTATCCTCATCATACCCCGAAGTAAGAGAAGCATAGTCACCCCGTATATCATACATTGTGTTGATGATATAGCCGGCTAACTTATTTTTATCTACAAAGTTTAAAAGATCTTCGAAAAATTTTGCCTGAGCTTCAAATGAAAAATCATTTACATAACCATCGGTCTGACCAATGCTTGCAGTGTAGGTTGCTTCTGAAATATATAATCTTCCTTTACCAATTTTCTCCTGGAGGGATCTGATCTCATTTTCGGAAGAATTAATTGACCGGTTAAATATTTCCACACCGTACAAATCAATTCCCTCTATTTGGTCTAATTCATAACTAAAGAAAGATGCTGAGATGAGAAGATTACTCTTTGATTTAATTAAGGAAGATATATTATTAAGAAACGACCTATGTGATTCAGACTTCGCAATAAACGACGAACCAATATTTAAAACTGAAAATGATGAATAACTGTTATATCCATCCAGAAGTAAATTAAGATAATTTTTTACTCTTGCCAGAAAATTTGTAGAATTTGCCAAGCCCTCCGGAACATTTGCAAGCGGTAATTCAATTATCGGAATCAGTCCGTAACTCTCACACAACTTGAGAAAATAAGGATGCGGAATTGATTTAGAGAATCTGATCGTGTTAAATCCCGTATCTTTTATTTTTTGAATATCGGCTTCCATTTGTGCATAGGTCATCATACTTCCGAATGTTTTGAAAGAAGGAATGTATGAGACTCCGTTTATGGTAAACGGCTGATTATTTAATAATATGTTTTGATCAACCACTTTTAAGTTAAATAATGCAAGACTCTGGTCATATCTGTCAACAAGAATTCCCTCTCTGAAAATTTCCTGCCTGACAATATATGACTGTGGATTATCAGTTGACCACAAGGTAGGATTGGATATATTCAGTGCATTGGTAATCTGTATTTCCCTGTTTCTTTTTAACTGAAAATCCTTTTTATCGTTTGCTACAACAGCTCTTCCATCGGGAGAAAAAATTTGTGTTATTAAACTAAAAGATATTTTTTCCGGGATTGTATCAGACAAACTTCGGAATTCATTATTAACAATCTGTGAGTTAATTGTTACAATTGCTCTATTGGATTTGAAATCAATAGTAGATGAAATATCCGTCTTTTGAAGATTAACATTTGGTAACAAGTGCAGATAAACATCTCGGATTATTCCGCCAAAATTTTGTGGGAAAAAAAATCTTTGCTTTAAAGGGATAGTGTTTTCTGAATGAAGTTCATAAACAAGCGACACAGATAAAATATTTTCTCCATCAGACTTTAAAATATCACGAGGTAATCTTATGGTAAAAGGAAGATCACCGCCAGTGTGACGGTAAATAATAACCTTGTTTAAAGAAATATCCGCTGAATAATTGAGACCGAAAAATACCAAATCAATTTTATGATTTTTTATCTGCTGTTCAGTCAAACCAAATTTTTTCTGGAAAATAAATTCACCGGAACCTTTGAACACCGAGGGGACATTAATATTAACTGCTTTATCCGGTTCATCTTTCGGGAAAACTTTCCACTGACCATTCAGAGTGACCATCTGGCGCGTTTCAGTAATGTCAAAAAACAGCAGATCCGCTGAATTTATCCTGTAATTTTGTAAATCTCTGAAAACTATTTGTGGGTAAATGGTGAGATTTAATAATACGCTTATCTGTAAAAAGAATAGAAAAAACTTACTTTTCAAAGGCATCCTGTCAGTTAATAATGCTTAAAAATTAACTTACAAATATATTGTCAAATGCAGGGCAATGCAATTTATGAGAGGGATAGGACTTTGCCGTATTATTATTCCATTAAGGGAAATTACCCCTCATTCAGGAAGAAAAAAAACAATAAATTAATTCTTAAAAGTCGGCTCTGATTATTTAACAATTCATAGCTTTCTCACTTCAAACATTATCAATATCCAACCTATCAAAAACGAAACACCGCCGATAGGTGTGATGAAGGCAAATACTTTCAGACCACTTGTAGAATAAATGTAGAGCGAAAAAGAAAATAAAATTATTCCTGCAAGAAAAAATACCGATGGCAGATTTAATTTTATTTTATCAGATAAAGAAAGACTAAGTAAAACAATGGTATGTATCAGATGATAAAACACACCTGTCTTATAAACTTCAAGCATCTCAGCCGTTAACTTTTCTCTAAGACCGTGTGCACCAAAAGCACCAATTGCAACCGCAGAAAAACCCGATATAGCTGAAATAACAATCCAGAATTTTTTGTTGTTCATATTTTCCTCATTTGCATTGAACTGTTGAACTTCTTTTAACTAAATTTGTCCGCAAATTAATAACAAATAAAAAGAGATATGAAATTCATACAAAAAATTGTTTTACCTCTTCTGGTAGGGTTAGTAATCTTTGTTATTTATACATTTTATTTTTCCGGTAAATCTGATCTTGGCTCTTTTAATGACTTCGATCCTAATAATAATGCCGTAAAAGATATACGAGTGAAGCTTATATCTGATCGCGGATTAAATATGCAAGGCGGAGAAGTTGTGTTTTATGTAACAGACCGCAATGGAAAAGTAGTTATGGTTTCAGGTGCATTACAATTACCTGAGAATTTTGATAAAGCCGAAACTATCGTCTTAAAAGGACACTTAACACAGGAAGGATTTCACGCTCACGGTGTTGAAATAGATTAAAACTATGAAAGAATTTAAACTGGTTTCAAACTATGCTCCTGCGGGTGATCAGCCGGAAGCTATAAAGCAACTTGTAGAAGGAATAAAACGAGGGGACAAATTTCAAACCCTGCTTGGTGTAACGGGAAGCGGAAAGACTTTTACGATTTCAAATGTGATTGCTCAGGTTAATAAACCAACATTGGTAATTTCACATAATAAAACTTTAGCAGCACAACTTTACTCCGAGTTCAAAGCATTTTTCCCGCACAATGCAGTTGAGTTTTTTATCAGCTATTATGATTATTATCAGCCCGAAGCTTATGTGGTTTCAAGAGATTTATATATTGAAAAAGATTTTTCAATTAACGAAGAAATTGATCGGCTTAGGTTAAAAGCTACCACAGCATTGATTGAAGGCAGGAGGGATGTAATTGTTGTTGCAAGTGTAAGCTGCATTTACGGAATCGGAGCTCCCGATGAATATGCCAATCAGATAATCTTTGTGAGACAAGGTGAAAAAATAGATAAGAAAAAATTTTTGCGTCAGCTCGTTGATATTTATTATGTTAGGAACGATTCTGAATTTGGTCGGGGCACCTTCAGAGCAAGAGGCGATGTAATTGAAATAATTCCTGCCTATCAGAATGAAGAGGCAATCAGAATCACACTTTGGGATGATGAAATAGAGAAGATCAGTATCGTTGATGCAATTTCAGGAAAAGTGCTAAGTGAAGTTGAGTCTGTTCCGATTTATCCTGCAAAATATTTTGTAACAGACAGAGATAAAATGCAAAAGGCAATTCACAATATTGAATTGGAATTGAAGGAAAGATTAGATGAACTTAATAAAATGGAAAAGTATCTTGAAGCAGCCCGACTTGAACAGCGAACACGATTTGATATTGAAATGATGAAAGAAATCGGTTATTGCAGTGGAATAGAAAATTACTCAAGACATATGGATGGAAGAGCTCCGGGAACAAGGCCATTTAACCTTCTTGACTATTTCCCCAATGATTTTCTTATGGTGATTGATGAATCACATGTCACTATTCCGCAAATCAGAGGAATGTATAACGGAGACAGAAGCCGAAAAGAAACCCTCGTTGAATATGGTTTCAGATTACCATCTGCACTTGATAATCGTCCGATGAAGTTTGAAGAATTTGAATCAATGTTGAATCAGGTAATTTTTGTAAGTGCAACTCCCGGCGATTATGAACTTGAAAAATCGGGCGGTGTAATTGTTGAACAAATAATTCGTCCAACCGGATTATTGGACCCAGAGATTGAAGTAAGACCAATAAAAGGTCAGATTGATGATTTAATTGCAGAAATCAGAAAACGGGTTGAAAGAAAAGAGCGAACTCTTGTTACAACACTTACTAAAAAGATGGCTGAGGATCTCGCAGATTATCTTGATAAAATTGGCATTCAGGTGCGTTATATTCACAGCGACATTGACTCACTTGAGAGAGTAGAAATACTTCGTGATTTGCGTCTTGGTGCGTTTGATGTTCTGGTTGGCGTAAATCTTTTGAGAGAAGGACTTGACTTACCGGAGGTTTCACTTGTTGCAATTATTGATGCCGATAAAGAAGGATTCCTCAGAAGCGCTCGCTCACTTATGCAAACTGCAGGGAGAACCGCAAGGAATGTGAACGGAAAAGTAATTATGTATGCTGATATCATTACCGACTCAATGAGAAAAACAATTGAAGAAACCAACCGAAGAAGAAAACTTCAGCAAGAATATAATGAAAAACACGGTATAAAGCCCGAAACGATTTATAAGACTGTTGAAGAAATACTTTCTTCTACTTCACTGGCAGAGGTTAGAAAGAAAGAAGATAAACCGGATTACTCTTTCGCTAAAGTTGCCGAACCTGTTCTCAGATATATGAGTAAAGATCAGAAACAGGATTTAATTGACCAGTTAACTGAAGAAATGTATCAGGCAGCGAAAGATCTGGAGTTTGAAAGAGCCGCACATCTAAGAGATGAAATTAATCGTCTCAAAAAAATGGTTGGATAAGAAAATAGTTCCGAAGAAATCAAATTATTGGATTAAAAACTTTTTTATTCTTATTAATGAATCAAACTCATTCCCGATTTTGTCTTGTTCATAAAAAACTTTTTCCAGAAACAATCCTGAAGGTGGTGCAGTATATTTTGCCGGTTCATCCGATTTATTTTTCAGATAATACAGAATATCTCTTTCAGATTTTTTGCCTCTTCCAATTTCGACAAGAACACCCACAATTCTTCTAACCATTTTCCATATAAAGTGAGAACCTGTTATCCGGATAAGAATAAGTTCACCTTCTTCTTTAATTTGAATATCTTCGATCAGAACCTTTGTAGATTTTTCTTCCGGGTCATCATCAGAAAAGGAAGCAAAATCGTGAAAGCCGATTAAAACTTTGCTTGCTGATCTCATCGCTTCAAAGTCTAATTTGTCTTTTATCCACCAGACAAATCTTTTCCCGAATGCAGTTCTTCTTCTTGAAATCTGATAAATGTAACTCCGGGCTTTCACATCATGTCTTGCGTGAAAATTTTTTGCTGCCTTCTGCACTTCAATAATGTTTATATCGTGAGGAAGCGAATCATTTAATCTGAGTTTAATAATTTCGGGCGCCAAAACAGTTTTTACATCCAGATGAGCAACCTGACATAAAGCATGCACGCCACTATCAGTTCTGCCAGAACCTTGTAAGTCTTTAAAATCGTCCCCGAAAATTTTTTTGCATGCTTTAATCAATTCCCCCTGAATTGTTCTGGCATTTGGTTGTTTCTGCCATCCGGAATATCTCGTTCCTTCATATTCAACGAATAGTTTGAATCTGGAAAAATCTTTTGGTTCTGTATGTTTCTTTTCCGGAAGACGGACATTTGATTTTTTGTAAGTGTTTTTGCTCATTTTAATTTCAGTATATCCTCAGCATAATCAAATTGTGTTTCATAAATTCTTACCTTCACAGAACTAACATTATCAGGTAATCCGGATTTACTAATTTCATTCAGCATATACTTGCATATATTTTCTGCAGTCGCATCAAAACTGACAACAACTTTTTTTGAATTAATTTTTTCAAGAAACTCAAGAACTGGATTGTCGTTCCTGTTAACCATAAATGCATGATCAAGATTGCTTATAATTGGATTGATTATTTTCTCAACATCATAATAATCAATAACCATCTGATCTTTGTTTAATTCCCCTTCAAACTCAACAATCATTTTATATGAATGACCGTGAATATTTTTACAAAGACCAAAATGATCGGGTAAACGGTGCCCCATTTCCCAACGAAATTCTTTTGCTATTTTCATTTAAATTTTTCCAAATTGTTTAATACTTTAACTTAGCTAAAAATGACTGACATTCTGATTCCGGTTTAGCAGTAAAAGAGTTCCAAAATCAGAAAAGCGAGATTCTTAATAATGATTTTCTCCTGTAAGAATAACCACTGAAAAACCTACACGCCTTTAGTTTCAGGATGCCAGATGTATTTATGCATTTGAAGCTGAAATCTGACAGGCAGATTATCTTCAAGTATCCAGTGAACAATTTCAGATGGTTCTATTTGACCAAAGACCGGTGAAAAAAGAATAGTGCATCTTGATGCTAAATCATATTGATTGATAATCCCTTTTGCCCAGTCAAAATCTTCACGGGTTCCGATAACAAATTTTACTTCATCAATTGGTTTAAGAAAATAAATATTATCGTAAAGATTTTTTTTCATCATACCACTTGAAGGACACTTTAGGTCCATAATCACTTTAACTCTTGGATCAATTCCATTAATCGGAAGACTCCCTCCGGTCTCAATCATTACCTGATAATCCAGATAACAAAGTTTTCTCATCAGTTCAAGGCATTCTTCTCTCTGAACCAGTGGTTCCCCGCCGGTAATCTCGATAAGCTTGCATTTGTATTCTTTTATTTCAGCGATTATTTCTTCGACAGTACAATCTCTTCCCTCGTAAAAAGCGTAAGCAGTATCACAATATGTACAGCGCAGGTTACAGTATGTAAATCTGACAAATACACAGGGAAGACCGGCAAATGAGCTTTCCCCTTGAATGGAAAAATAAATTTCGTTGATTTTTGCCATCAGGTTTCCTTTCAGATCTAACTGTTTAGGTAATTTTATTTCAAAATAGGCACACAAAATTAGCAAGCGACGGTTTGACATCAAATGAACGAAGCTATATATTTGTGCCCAAAATTCAGGAAAAAATCAGGACTAAGTAATGGCTCATCATAAATCGGCTAAAAAGAGAATCAGATCAAGCGAAAGAAAAAGACTTGTTAATAAAATGGCTGAATCAAGAATTAAAACAATGTATAAAAAAGTTTTAGCCACTGATAAAAAAGAAGAAATTGAAAAACTTTATAAAGAAGCAATTGCTCTGATTGACAGAAATTCTGCTAAAGGGATTATTCATAAGAACAATGCTTCGAGAAAAAAAGCCGCACTAACACGACATTTTAATAAAGTTTCAGCAAGTTAATCTGAAGCCCTCAGAGATGGGGGCTTTTAAGTTTACATTATTTCTTACTTCATCATTTTTATTTAAACTGAAAAGATTTTTTCATCAATACACAAACCGCAGAAAATCAAAACTATCCGAAGTATCTGCACGCAGAGAACATTAATTTAATTATCCAAACTTTAAGGTGAACTTTGTTTCTTATTTTCTTAGATTTCGATTGAATATTTTTAATTATGACACGAAATGGATAAGATTAAAATACTTGTTGTTGAAGACGAAGCAATTATAGCAAAAAATATAGAATCAAAGCTTATAAAAGCCGGTTACGATGTTGTTGATACTGTTTTTACCGGTAACGATGCTGTCAAATCGGCTATTGAAAAAAATCCGGATATAATTTTACTTGATATTAAACTTAAGGGGGAAATTGGCGGCATTGAAGCAGCTGAGAAAATAAAACTACATAAAGACATTCCGATTATCTATCTTACTTCCTACACCGACGAAGACACTTTTGAGAAAGCTAAGCTAACAGAGCCGGCTGCTTATCTCTCAAAGCCTTTCAATCTTGATGAACTGAACAGAATAATTCAGCTAACGCTTTTCAATCATAATATAAAAAAAGAGCTGATAGATACTAAACGAAGATATGAATTGGCTGTTGAAGCCGGTAAAACCGGAGTTTGGGAATTTATTCCATCAGAAAGAAAGACAATTGTTGACAGCGGATTTCTTAAATTGATGGGCTTAAAGGATGAATTAAAATCAACAAGCGGAACTGAATGGATAAAATTTATACCTGCTGAGGACCTTGAAGCAATTAACTCCAAATTAAAAGAATTAGTTGCCGGGAAAATTGATCATTATTCTTTTGATCACAGAATAATCAGAGTTGATGGCGAAATACGATGGGTAACCTCGATGGGCAAACTGGTTAAGGACAATGAAGGCAGCCCGATAAAAATTATCGGGACAATAACAGATATTACCGAGCTGAAAGAAAGCGAAAGAAAACTCAAACATCACACTGTTGAGCTGAAAAGAAGTAATGTAGCAAAAGATAATTTCTTTTCTATAATTGCGCACGATCTCCGGAATCCATTCCACACCATTCTTGGTGCTTCCGAACTACTGGCAAATTATTCTTCTGAGATGAATCAGGAAGAAATCCGGCAGACCGCCGAAAATATTTATCGTGCAGCAAGCAATGTTTATAACCTTCTCGTAAATCTCCTTGAATGGTCAAGATTCCAGACTGGAAAACTTGAAGTAAAAAAATCTCAGTTTAATCTATGTGAAATTGTTAATCAGGTTATTGAACTTTACTCAGAACAGATTGAGAGGAAAAAGTTGAATGTTTATAAAAATTGCGATCAAACTTGTGATGTATTTGCAGATAAATATATGATTGAATCTGTGGTGAGAAATCTGATTTCAAATGCAATAAAGTTTACTCCAACCGGAAGAAGCATTGAAATAAACTGTCAGAATTTAAACGATAATTTTACAGAATTTTCTGTTAAAGATTATGGTGTCGGAATACCTAGAGAAATTCAGCAAAAGCTTTTCCAACTCGACGCCCAGATTTCAACACGGGGCACTGATGAGGAAAAAGGAACCGGTTTGGGCTTGGTATTATGTAAAGATTTTATTGATAAAAACGGCGGCACAATTTCTTTTGAAAGTGAAATAGGAAAAGGTTCTATTTTCATAGTAACTATTCCCAAAAAATAATTCTATCAGAAATTAAGGAAACTTTTATGAGCGATCTCAATATTGTATTTATTGGTCTCGGGCTCATCTTATACTTTTTTTTCGTACTTGCCACTTCAAGAAATGCAATCTTTAAGGGATACAATGGAATTATTTGGTTCTTATTTTCTTTGGTTGTTCCTCCTTTTGCTTATCTGGTTAACTCCCTGCTTCCGGTTAAAGAACAAAAAAGTAAGGAAGAATACAGTTCATTTGATAACATTGTTCTTGAACTGACACAACCATTTATAGATCTTGCCCATACTTCTCGCGCCTTGTTAGGTGTGAATGTTTCCTATGTGCTTGAAGGTTTAACCTACTTTGGTGTACTTGGTTTACTTGCAATTTATTTTAATGAATTCATTGGATTAAACGATATCGATGCAGGAAGAATGGTTGGAGTATTGACTGCGGGAATTACTCTTGCAATGTTGTTTTTAGGAGCCACTGTTGACTGGATCGGATTAAGAAAATCTTTGCTGATTGCACTATCTCTTATGCTTGCCGGTAGAATTTTTCTAACTATAGCACCATCTGCGGGGCAACCGGGTTTGTGGAGCTCAGCTCATTCCATTGCAATGCTTGGTATCCTTCTCATTGTTCTCGGATATGGAATTTATCAACCCGCCTGCTATGCCGGAGTTAAACAATTAACTGATGAAAAAACCGCGGCAATGGGTTATGCAATGCTCTATGCGCTGATGAATCTTGGCGGATTTTTGCCGGGAATTATTTCTCCGCCTGTAAGAAAGTCTTTTGGAATAACCGGTGTTTATTGGGTTTATGTGGCTTTAACTGTTTTAGGAATTGCTGTGGTTTATTTCCTTATTACAAAGATTGCAGTCAAAGAAGCCATTTCAATTAAAGGTGAGGATTATGTTAAAGCTCAGAAAGAAGAAAACGACCAAATGTCCGGAATGTCAACAAAAGAAAAAATTATTTTCTACTTCAAAAATTTTCCTCTGCGAGATTTAAGATTTCTTTACTTTATCTTCATTTTAATATTTGTACAAACTCTTTTTGCTCATAACTGGTTAACAATTCCTCAATACACAAGTCGGGCATTTGAGGGATTTGTAAGTGAGAACTTTGAATTTTTTGTCAATCTGAATCCCATTCTGATTTTCATTCTTACTCCAATGGCTGCAGCTATAACGGCAAAGAAAAATGCTTATGATATGATGATAATCGGGACATTCGTTATGGCAGCTCCGACTTTTATTCTTGCGCTTGGTCCGAATATTAATACTCTTATTGCTTACATTCTTATTATGACAATTGGTGAAGCAATTTGGCAACCACGATTCCTTCAGTGGGTGGCTGAAATTGCACCAAAAAATATGACCGGAATTTATATGGGAATTGGTCAATTCCCCTGGTTTTTAACAAAAGTAATCACAAGTCTTTACTCGGGTTGGTTCCTGATGAAATATTGCCCGGCTGATAAACCGCCTTCAGAAATGAATACGGAGATGATGTGGTTCATTTACGGTTTGATTGCAATTGTTAGTCCTGTTGGTTTATTGATTGCAAGGAAATGGATGTTGAAAGGATTTAAAGTAAAGCATCAGGAGTAAAGTTTATTTAATTGCTAATCACAGGCTCGTTTAAAAAATAGTAACGAGGCAAAAATGAAAAGTACTAAACGGCCTTTAATTGTATGTTTAACAATTGCTTCTTTTATTCTACTAAGTTGCTCAACCGTAACTTATGATACCATATATCCCACTCTTAAAGATGGACAATATGACAGCGAATTTCCATATCGTTCCACTTCTGCGGAGCTTGAAAAAATAAGTAACTCGATTCAAAGGATTATTTCATCTGCATTTTACAGGGTATATATTTTTGATCTCGGCGATAATTACACAATAGAAGACATAAGTAAATATAAATTAGAAAAGATAGCAGCAAAGGAAATACTAACGGATAATTCGAGTTCCGGCACAGCTCTGGTGGTGTATTCTGAAAGTGGGAATGTTGCTCTGGTAACCTGTTCACACACTATTAACTTTCCTGATTCTGTTATTGTTTACAAAGCCGATGCGAAGGGAAATCCAACTAAATTTATTGAGTCAATATCAATTAAAGAAAGACAGGTTATTTATGTTGCCGGTTTTCCGGAAGGTAGTACAGTTGATATACTTATTGATGACCCTAAAACTGATATAGCAATAATCGGAAGAAAATACGGAGCACAGAGCGGAACTCATTTTCCATCCTTTAAATTAAAGATTGGAAAAGCCAAGGACCTTGAGTGGGGAACTTTTGTTTACTTGCTCGGTTTTCCGATGAATAATAAAATGATAACCAAGGGAATAGTAAGTAGTCCGAATAAAGATGATATCGGCTCGTTCCTGGTTGATGCTATAATTAATCCTGGGTTCAGCGGCGGAATCGTCCTGGCAATAAGAGATGGAGTACCGAATTTTGAACTGGTCGGAATAGTTCAATCTGTTCCGGAAGAGAAGGAAGATATGCTTTATCCGGATATTTCTGATAAAGGTGCAAAATATAATCCGGTTATTCCCTACAGAGGAGAAATTTATGTTAAAAAGCATTCATCAATCAGGTATGGAATAACAAGAATAATTCCTGTTGAAGCGTTGATAAAACTGATTGATGATAACAAATCTAAACTTATAAGGGAAGGTTTTCCGATTTTTCAGTAAACTGAGGGAATGTATTTCTAATTCACACTTAATACGATATGTTTTCTTTGGTGGAAAATTACTACTCTTACACGGTAATAAAGAGATCTTTGGATCACAAAAATTTGAAAAACTCCGCGGAAAAATTTTTCTGCTTTTTATTCTGCAATTATACTTCCCCCCAAGCAATAATCATCCTTATAAAATACTGCAAATTGTCCCGGTGCAATTCCCTGATCCTCCTGATCGAGAATCACTTTGGCTTTATCACCATTTATTTCAAGGACACAATTATAAAATTTTGCACCGTGCCTTATTTTCACTTTAAGAGGTTCGCCGCTTTCCGGTCTATCTGAAATCCAGTTAAACTTGCTTACCCAAAATTCATTTCTTGCCCGATTGTGAAGATCCTGTTTTGAAATATAAATTACATTTTTAGATACATCTTTCTTAACAACATACCACGGACCTCCGCCAAGACCTAAACCAGAGCGCTGCCCGATTGTATAAAAATAATATCCTTTATGCCTGCCTAAAATTTTCCCTGATTCATACTCAACAATATCCCCCGGAAATTCTCCGAGATGATGTTTAATAAATTCGTTAAAACTTATTCTTCCAAGAAAACAAATTCCCTGACTATCCTTTCTCTGCATATTCGGAAGATTATATCTTTTAGCAAGTTCTCTGATTTGTTTTTTGGTGAACTTACCTATTGGAAACAATGCTCTTGAGAGTTGTTCCTGTGTAAGATATGCGAGAAAGTAAGTCTGGTCTTTAACCGGATCGGGCGAAGTCTTTAATAAATATTTTCTATTCAGTTCAACGACATTAGCATAGTGACCAGTGGCTACTTTTATAAATGACGAATCAATTTTGTGAAAGAATTCTCCAAATTTTATTAAGCGGTTGCAGAACATATCCGGATTTGGTGTTCTGCCTTCTTTAATTTCTGAAATTGTGTAACTGACAACTTTATCCCAGTATTCAGTTTGAAGCGGAATAATTTCCAAAGGTACATCTGCCTGTTTACAAACTGCAGAAGCAAAGCTTAGATCTTCTTCCCACGGACAATCACCAAGGAAGGAAAATTCATCCTGTAACCAGATCTTTAAGTAGAATGCTGTTACATCGTATCCTTCATCCTTAAGTAAACGAAGTGAAACGGAGCTATCGACACCACCTGATAATAATACTGCGACTTTCATTTCATTTAATATTTATTAAATCAAATTTACTAATAAAAGAGAGCGGTTTCAGGTCATTTTTTTCTGATTTTGGAACTGATTTTTTGAAGTGCTTCAATCTTATCATCATACAATTTTTTATCAACCTTGCTTAATATCAGTGCAATCAATCTGGTAGCATTTTTTATTCTATGCGAAAAGGTTATACAAATGCCTGTTTTTGCATCACAGATTTTCATCATTCCTGAAACTCTTCCATCAAATATTCCTCCTGAAATGGACTTGATGTTATTAAAGTAAATTATTACCTCTTTTTTTCTGAACATAAAGTCTGTACAGATAAGTTTTTCATTATCGGATTTAATTAAGAAAGGAAATGTTTTATAAAGCAAGAAGTAGAATTTATTCGTAAAATAGATTATCAGCATTGTGATAATAATCGGAATAATCAGGATTGTATTTTTATCCACATTGATAATCAGCGGGAATAAATTAATTATCATCAGGAAAGTGATAAATATATTTCCGTAGCGATAAAGTATTCTGATTATAAACGGATAATTAAAGGTTTCCATATAAAAAATATTTTGTCGTTCAAAGATAAAAAATTATGATGACGAGTTTATGAATATATACTAATCTTCAACATGCAGGTAAGGAAGAAGAATAGTGAAAATGGTTCCATTGGGTTTATTATCAGAAATAATTATTTCGGCACCTATTTCATTGAATACTGATTTTACCAAACTCAATCCAAGACCATAACCCTTAATTCCCATCTTCTCGACAATTTCAGATCTGTAAAACCTTTGGAATACTTTGTCTTTTTCTGAGTCCGGAATACCTATTCCACGATCAATTACTTCTAACCTGATTCGGGAATTATCTTTATAGAGTTTTACCCCAACTTCCTCATTTTGTGTAGAATATTTTATAGCATTCGTAATCAGATTTTGAATTGCCATAAAAACTTTTTCAGAGTCTCCCTTAATATAAATATCATCTTCAACGGTGTAGATTATTTTGTTATGGCGGAAGGATGATTTAATATCATTAATAATCAGTTTACTTAGATTAAAAACAGTTGTTGAATTAATTTTACTTTGTGAACCTCTGGTTAATAGTAATAGTGTTTTTACTATGTTTATCATATGTTCGGTTTGAGTTTTCAAATCGGAAAGAGTAGAACGATACTCGTCTATTGTTCTGTCCTTCTTCAGAAGATAGTCCAGATCGGAGCGAATCGCAGTAAGTGGATTCATCAATTGATGGGAAGCCTGAGCAGTAAAGTTTGATAATTCATTAACATGCAATGATATTCTATCCAATAAGCTGTTCAGAGTATCCCTGAGTCTTCCCATTTCGTCTGTACTTTTTGAATTTATGTTAATTCGTTTTGTGAGGTCGGTACTTGAGATTTTGTTAGCTTCATCAATTATCTGATTAAATGGTTTGTAGCTTTTCTTCGCGATTACATAACTGCTTATGATGACAAAGAAGATCATTGCCGGAAAAACCAATAGATTTATTTTCAGGACTTCTCCCATCATAATGTCAAGATCTTTAGCAAAAATACTCAATTGAAGAATTGCAACTTTGTTATTCAATTCATCTTTCAGAATTGTATATCCCACGCGCAGTTTTTCCTTGTTAACCTCATTAAACTCGAACAAGTATTGTTCATCGGTAGAAATAATTTTTCTGGGAATCGGGTGGAAAAGAGATAGGTTTTTGCTTTCCAACAAACCATTTCCATTTAAATCATATATTTGAAGAAAAAAGGGTTGCTGGGTAATATAAGTCAGATCCGATTCGTTAAGCTCGCGAAAGCTTTTAATTTCAATTGATGATGATGTAACGGCCAGAGTTTCTTTAATTTTTTCTATTTCATGTTTTAATCTTTGATCGAGGTTTTCCGTTAAGACATAGTTAAGTATACTAATCAGGGCAATGTTAAAAATAATCAAAAGCAGAGTAGTTATCAGAACATTATTCAGTATGAGCTTTTTAATTGTGTCGGAAATGAATGGTATTTGAAATTTAATCTGCAATTAATGAATAACCTTCGCCATAAATTGTTTTAATATATTTTTTCCCGGTACCTTCTTCTAATTTTTTTCGAAGATTTTTAATTGTTGCCTCACAAATATTTGTTTGAGGAATAAAGTTGAGATTCCAGACATTTTTGCACAATGTTTCTTTAGAAACTATTTCTCCTTTTTTCTGAACCAAAAATTTTAACAGATCAAACTCTTTATCTGAAAGGTGTATTTGTTTTCCATCTTCTGTGATAACGAGTCTTCTCGATAAATCAAGCTTAAAATCTTCAAATTCAATAATATCTTTAGACAAACGGTATCGTCTTAAAACGGCATTAATTCTTGCCATAACCTCATCAAATGAAAAAGGTTTGGTAATATAATCATCAGCCCCGGCACTGAACGCCTCAACTTTATTAGCTAAATCTCCTAAGGCTGTTAGTAAAATAATAGGAATCTGACTTCCTTTCTTACGAAGAGCTTTACAAACATCCAATCCACTAAGCTTAGGCATTTTCCAGTCAAGTAACAGCAAATCAAATTCAATTTCATCCATAAGTTTCAGAGCCATTTCTCCATCATAAGCGATCATAGCGTTAAAGCCTTCATCACGAAAGTTTTTCTTTAATGATTCAGCTATTTGTTGTTCATCCTCTGCTATTAGTATGTGCATTTTGTTCAAATTTTTTTGGCAAAATTTATCTTAATCAAATGAATTAATGAAGCCATAAAAAATGAAAAAATTTTCATGATTGTTAACTTTTCACTTCAAACAACTAATAATAGATTTGGATTGGACATATAAAATTGTTCAAAAAAATCAAGGAGTATTATTATGAAAATCAGGTTACTTTTGTTGATCCCGATTTCACTTCTGGTTCTGAGCAGTTTTAATTCATTCGCTCAGAATTATGTTGGTTCAAATGTTTGTATGGCATGTCATAATACAAATAATCCAAATGTTGGTTATAACATTTGGGAAGAGTATATGAAATCAGGCCATCCATATAAATTAAATGCAATTACAAACAATCAACCGCCAATATTTCCTCAAAATACAAGCCCCGGAGTACCAACTCCACCACCGGGTAAAAACTGGTCAGATTTTAGTTATATGATCGGGGGCTATGGCTGGAAAGCAAGATTTGTTTATCCAAACGGATTAGTCTATACTGAGTCTGCTGAAGCTCAGTATAATTTGGAAACTCAGCAATGGGTACCATATAACCAGGGAACGACAACCAAATACAATTACAGTTGTTTCCAATGTCATACAACTGGTCCTTCACCCAATGGTTCGTGGACAGGAAATCCGGCCGATAGTATGGGTACTTTCAGTGAGCCCGGCATTCGTTGCGAAGGATGTCATGGCCCTGGCAGTGATCATATTTCAAATCCAATCAATGTCAAACCACCGATTCAGGGAGATAATCTG
>FWPU01001526.1_pt1 | contig 68941 bp, 65 predicted proteins | sample 2228361 | NCBI WGS metagenome assembly FWPU01 (sample SAMEA103939777, study PRJEB20133) | metagenome
TATGAGAACGGCCTGCTGGAAGGCCATCAGGGCCTCAGGGTCTATCGCCGCCCTGACCAGAGCGCGCGTCGCATGGTCTTCAGCCTGGATTACCAGGGCGGTCATCTTGTCTGTATCGCCGATTATCTCCAGGACCTGGTCAGAAGGAGGCCGCGAAAGGACGCCGGGGGGGAGTTCGCCCATTTCATCTACCGTCCACATTGAGGCATCGACCGCCCCGCTGGCCAGCAACTGGCGTATCTGCATGAAGTTTGTCTCAACAAAGACCACATCTTGATCGGCAAACTCAAGCTCCGTAAGCCGGAAGTGGTCGTAAGAGGCGCGGTCGATGGCCACCTTCAGGGGCGCATCTGGCTGCTCAACCCTGGGCCGGTAGTAGACCTTGTGCCCGCTGAGGAAGCTGCCAGGTGGCAGGTTCAGAACGATTTCCTCGTTCTCAGTGCACAGGCGTTCCGCCGCAAAGGTTGACATGACTGCGATATGGCATCTCTTCTTGCGCAGCGCCTCCATCCGGGCCAGCGAACCGCGCTGGAAGATCATGAAAGCCTGAATGCCTGTCCCTTGCAGCAGCTTCTTCAGCCCCGCCGCCAGACCCTCGTACCGGCGGCTGGAGGGGAGTGGATTCGCAACCACTACTGGCTCGCCCCTGGCTGCATTCCAGAGGTCTCCCACAGAGCGTGCTTCGAGAAATGAGCCGAGATGTCCCCGCCGGCTGATCCGGACCGCGCCGCTCTGTTCTAGGCTGGATAGTGCGTTAGAGATCGACCCCACGCTCGCTTCACATATCGTGGCCAACTCGCGGACCGTGAGAAGGCGCTCACCCTCTTCGAGGCTGAGCAAGTAACCTGCGATTCGCTTCGTCAGGTCTGCGCTGACGGCTGGGATGTCTGCTTCTCTTTCTGCTGTCACGTGTAACCCCCTCTCGCCGTTACCTCAAGGCTGCTCACACCTCGATATCCTCTTGATCGCTGCCCGCCTCAGCCCTGAGATGGAGTACCATACCCTACTCTACATCAGAATAACCTGTCGAGTCAGCCTATGAGGCTCAGAGTGCCTGTTTCAGTGGCCGCATCACAACCTCATTGATGACGCAGTTCGGCGACTGCTCATACGCAAAGCGAACGACCCGCGCCACCTCCACCGCCTCAAGGGGGGTGACCTTCTTTTTCAATTCGTTGGCAAACGGGTTGTCCAGCATCGGGGTATCGACCATACCCGGCTCAATGATGGTCACCTTGATTCCATGTTCAACCATCTCCATCCGCAAGCAGTCGGCAAAGGCTACCTGGGCATGCTTACTCGCCTCGTAGATGGCCTCCCCGACGTATGTGATGCGTCCCGAAGCCGAGGATATGATGATAATGTGCCCACGTCCTCGCTCGATCATGTGGGGGACGAAGGCCCGCACCGTATTAAACAGCCCGACGGCGTTGATCAGCATCAGAGTGCGCCACCATTCCGGATCACCTTCGGCGATCATTGATACGTCATGGACAGAGGCGTTGGGGACCAAGAGATCAACCCGGCCAAAGCGGGCCAGGGTGTCAGCGGCCAGCTTCTCCATTGCGCCGTAGTCGGAAACATCCGCCGGGTATGGAACAGCCACACCGCCGGCATCGGTTATCCTCTGGGCAACCTCCTCAAGTGGTTTTTCGCGTCGCCCCACCACGACGATGCTCATTCCGGTGCTGGCCAGTTCGAGAGCAGTGGCAGCCCCGATCCCGGTACCCCCTCCTGTGATGACAGCGACTTGGTTCTCGTTCATGATTCACTCCTAGGTGATATGGATCACGTGGGCAATCAGAACAGGGTTTCTGACCTCCGCCGCCTATGGCTGCGGCGCACCCGGCAGCATCTTTGCCCAGGGATGTTCTCCCTCCCAAGTGGAGGGGCAGAACGGAAGCCGGTAGCCCTTGACGCCAATCGGGATCGTCACCATGGCGCCCAGATCATCAACCGTGACATACAGCGAATCAAAGTCCGGTCCTCCAAAGCAGAGGTTGGTCGTCCGGTTTCCGCCGGTGGGAATCAGGTCGAGGAGCTTGCCCTCGGGGCTATACACATATATGCCTGTGCCCTGGCCGAGGCCAGCAATGTAGATATTGCCCTCCGCATCAAACTTCATGCCATCCGGCCCACTCCAGCCCAATCCATCCGGCTCAACCTCTGGCAGCGTGCACAGGACGCGCGGATTTTCTGCCCGGCCCGGCCCGACCACATCATACGCCCAGATGCGGTGAGTCTGCGTTTCGGCGGCAATGAGGCGGCCTTCGCGCACGATGATCCCGTTGGGGAATGCCAGGCCACTGTGAATCTGATGCAGCGTGCCGCTGGCCCAGTCGTAGCCATACACCGCGCCAATGGGCTTATCGAGTGAACTCCAGTCCGGATCGGTGAAGAACAGGTTTCCCTCGTTGTCGAAGCAGAGGTCATTTGGCCCGTTGATGCGTCTGCCCTTGTAGTGCGTGATGAAGTCGATTTGCTCACCCTCCGGCGTGACGCGGACGATGGAGAGACGGCCTTCGTCGGTTACGTACAGACAGCCATCCGGGCCAAACGCCAGAGCCGCCGGGATGCCCGTCACGGTATCGGTTGAGGTGTTGAAGACGGTGTGCGTCTCAAGGGGCCGCGATTGATGCGTCGCCGTGATATCCCCCGCCTTTCGCGGCCAGGTGGGGTCTTTGGGGTCAAAGCTGCAAACGTTGAGGATCCACCCCTTTGGCCCCACGACAGGGCCTTCCGGTGCACTCAGCTTCTCGGCAAATAGGGTAGGTTCCCGCATTTCAGGCCTCCTTTTCCATCTTCTGAAAGTAGGTCCTGCCCGGACGCTCATCGGATAACACGCTTGAGCCACCTGCGTACACGGTGGAGAGCAGCGTCGGAACCAGCTCCCGATACATGGCAAGCCGTTCCTGGTGGAGCGCTGCACGCGCCGGGTTGGGGTCGTGCTGCCGGGCTGTCCCGGTCAGCGCCCTACTCCGGGCCGTCAAGTCTTCAATAATCCCGACAGCTTTCCCGGCCAACAGCGCCGCTCCCAGCGTTCCCGGTTCCGGCTGGTCTACCACTTCGATAGGCACGCCGAGTATGTCGGCTTTGAGCTGTGTCCACCAGCTCGACCGGGCGCCGCCCCCGGTGGCCCGTATACGCTGCACGGTGGGTCCCTGCTCGCTCAGCACGGCCAGCGTGTTGATATGCTCGTAGGCGATGCTCTCCAGGAATGCCTTGGCAAGGTCGAGGGCGGTAGTGGCCAGAGTCAGCCCGGCCAAGGCGCCCTTCGCCCGGCGCCCTCCCTCCCAGTACAGCATCGACCCGGAAAGATAGGGGACTGCTATCACCGGGCTTGGCCCCGGGCCGCTGTCCTCCAACTGCTCATCGAGGGTCTCAACAGGCAGATGCAGCAGTTGACGCACCCAGTTCATGACAGCATTCCCGGTCGGGCTGACCGAGATGACGGCCAGTTCGGTTTCGCCCGGATGCGGCATAAAGGACAGCCCGTAGCGCAGTAGCTCGGCTGTGGGGAGAGCGTGGGTGGGGATCAACATGTTCTCAAAAGAGCCGCACGCCAGGGCAGCATCGCCGGCCTGGCTCACGCCCACACCGAGGGCTGCTGCATTCGAGTCGTGGCAGCCGACGGCCAGCTTGACGCCTCGTGGAAGCCCAACTTCATCGGCAACCGCAGGCACGATCTCACCGATGACCGTACCCCAGGGCAGTATTCGGGGCAGCAGGCCCTCCTCGATGGCATACTCAGCCAGCCGTTCGGGCGCCCAGCCACCGCTTGCCAGGTCATATACAAGGTAACGGGAAGCCGAGGCAGGGTCGGTTACTGCTTCTCCAGCTAAGCGGAGCGTCAGGAAGTCGTGCCAGCCTAGGAAGTGTCGGGCCGCGGCCATTACATCAGGGTGATTCTTCCGCCACCACATCAGCCGAAAGATCGGGTCCATCCGCTCTCGCTGATGCCCACAGGACAGCGTCCACGGTTCCGGCGTAGAGACTCCTTCAGGGGCTATCTCGAACTCCTCGCCGCGGATGTCTGCGCCGATGAGACACGGCCCAAGTGGATGACCCTGGGCATCCACAGGGAAGTTTTCTCGCCCGGAGGCGCTGATCGCCACGGCTGCCGGCGGGTCGTCCCGTACCTGGCCACTGCCCATCAGGCTTCGCAGGCAGTTGGCGGTGGCCTGCCATACCTCGCCCGGGTCCTGCTCCCACCAGCCGGGCTGAGGGTGCTGGGGGGTCAGGTCCTGGCGGACAATCGCCAGCAACCTGCCTTCGTCGCTGTACGCTGCCGCTTTGACCGCGCTCGTGCCCACGTCTATCCCGATTAAGCTCATGCGATGTTCCCCGATGTATGCCCGGTGCTCATTCCGGCCAGGGTACCTCCTCCAGGGTGGGGAAGGAAGGGATGCAGAACTTCCGCCCAACCGAGAAGGAGGCGCACCGGCAGGCGTGCTCAACGGCCCGGATGAGACCCAGCCCGCGATCAAGCCCGGCGGCCAGCGCACCGTTGAAGGCGTCGCCCGCCCCAGTGGTGTCAACCACCCGGGCCGGGGGAGCGGGCACGGGCTGCGTTTCCCCGTTGTAAAGGACCTCGGCGCCCTCCGCCCCCCGCTTGACGATGACTGTCGGCACGCCGGTTGCTGCCTGCACATCGACCGCGGCTGGCTGGGCCTTGCCCGTCAGGATAGCGGCCTCCTGTTCATTCGGGGTGAGCACATCGATGCGGGTGAAATCGCCCCGCTCAAGGAACGGCTCAGCCGGGCCGGGGTCGAGAACCACTGTCGTGCTCTCCCCCGCGAGCCGGGCAGCCGCCAGCGAGACCTCCGCCTTGATCTCGCCCTGGAGCAGCAGGACGGCGGCCCTCTCAAGGGCAGGCCGGGCATGTTCCATATCCTCGACCGTCATGCGCCCGCTGGCCCCCGCGTAGGTGGTGATGAGCTGCATCCCGCACCTATCGAGGATAATGAATCCGACCCCGGTTCCTGCTTCATCGTCTATCGTGACATTCGTCATGTTGATGCCCTCGCCTTCCAGCAGCGAGAAGGCTTCCTGGCCGAGGCGGTCCCTGCCCAGTCGTGTGATGAGCGTCGTCCGGGCACCGAGGCGCACCGCGGCGACAGCTTGGTTGGCGCCCTTGCCGCCGTGCGATTCGGCGTATTCGGGGCAGTCAACCGTCTCGCCTGGCCGGGGCAGGCGGGGGCCAAACATATACAGGTCGCGGGTATAAGCGCCGACAACCACGACACTCATGGCTCAAGCCCGATGTGGATCGGCGCAGCGCTGGCTGCGTCCACGGTAACCTCCACGTTGGGATGCCCGTGTACCAGAGTGACGGGCAGGTCGGGGTCGCGCTCGGTTGTGAGCAGCAGCACCCGCACAATGTACTGCTTCCAGGCTCCGCCGTCGGTTATCAGGTGAATCTTCCGCGACGCCAGGATGTCCGCCATGCCGATGGTGATGGCCAGGCGCGGCAGGGCCTGGGTGTAGCCCCCCGCCATGCGCTGCGAAAGGGCGATGATCGTGTCGTCGAGCAACTGCACGATGCGGGTCTTAGAGGCAGCGAGTTCATCCGCTGTGATCCGATGCCAGCGGGTGGAAGGGGCTTCGATGAACGCCACAAGGCCGCGATAGCCAAACCCGGCGAAGCAGGTATCCGCCCCGCCTACCGATTCGAGGCGCTGGCTGTACTCCTCGATGTTGTACACCGATGGGAAGACGATCTGCTCGTCGGGTGGGCGCAGGTCAGGGTCGATCAGATCGTAAAGGTACTTCTGGCAGTAGCCGCGGAAGCTCAACGGATGGTCCACAGGCACGGGCCGCCCCTGCCAGTCAAGATACTCGTCCATGTGGAAGGCCCACACGTTCCGCCAACTTATCCGCTCCTCGTTGGTGATCCTGGCCAGGATGGGATACTGGGATTTTGGCCCTACCGGCAGAATCCAGCGGGTAGGCTCCCCGCGCCCGTTCCGTTCCTTGATCTCGTCGGCCATCAGGCGCGCCAACCACTCGTAGAGCGCTTGCGTAGTCGGGAGAATACGCAGCGGGTAGCGCGAGACCGCCTGCAGGCGGTCCACCGGCATCGATAGCATCTCTTCGGTGATGTCGGCAGCCGTCCGTGGGTACTCAAATGCCATCCGCTACCTCCTTGAGTATCTCACTCATCCCCGGCCTCCGATGTCCATCTATAGATGCTCAGGGCTAGGGCTTTGATCGCACGCATAAACTGGTCAAGCGGGACATACTCATCGATGCTATGGGCCTGCCGGAGGTCACCCGGCCCGAAAATGACCGTGTCGATGTGGCCTGCGTTTTGCAGAATCCGGGCATCCGCCCCGCTCGGCATACCGGTGACGGTGCTCTGCCCGAACGTTTCCTCGCAGGCGCGGCTGAGAATGCTGACCAATTCGTGTTTGGGGTCCAGCCAGTGGGGCAGCACGTGGAGATACCAATCCAGTTTGGGTGGGTGTTCACGCAGCCACTCGTCCCCTGCGCAGATCGCCGCGATCCAGTCCTCTACTTCCTGGCGCACCCTATCACCTGTGATCCCGCGCTCACGCCCGTCTGGGCCGACCTCAACGGGCAGGTACTTGACATCGAACTTCATGCTACATTCGTCGGGGACGATGGCTCCGGCCAGACCGCCCTCAATCTGACCAATCGTAATGGTTGGGGAGGGCAACAGGGGGTTGTTGCGGCTCGCCAGCCAGCGATGCTCCAGCTCGTACATCCCCTGAATGATCTTGATGGCCTTCTCAACAGCGTTCACGCCTTCCCACTTAAGGGCGGCGTGGGTAGCCTTGCCCATAACGTCCACCTTCAACAGGAAGACGCCGCGGCTGGCCGGGCGGATGTGCAGGCCGGTCGGTTCCGTGACAATGGCGGCATCGGCACGGTATCCTTCGGCGACGCAGGCCAGCGTGCCGTTGCCACCGCCTTCCTCGTCCACCACGCTCTCGATGATCACGTCGCCTTTTAGTTCAAGGCCAGCCTCTGCCAGCGACTCCAGCGCTAGGATCATGGCGGCCAGGCCGGCTTTCATGTCGCAGGTGCCCCGGCCGTACATCCTGCCGTCAGCCACCTCACCACCAAGCGGGTCGTGAGACCACAACTCCCGGTCGCCCAGCGGAACGGTGTCCACATGGCCGTTGAGGATCAACGAGCGGCCTGCCCCGGTGCCCCTGCGGATGGCGATTAGGTTGGGGCGGTCCGTGTAATCATGCCCAGGGTTGTAATCGGGGTAGCCTTTGATCTTCTCGTTGTCAGGCTCGAACAGGCGGGTCTCATACCCCCGCTGGCGGAAATAACCCTCCAGCCACTGCTGAATCGCCAGCTCGTTGCCGCCGACTCCCTGGTCCACGAACGTGCTGTCGAAGCTGACAAGCTGGCGCAGAAAGCCGACCGCATCGTCCTGCTTTGTGTCGATCAGATTCAGCAGCCTGGTGATATCCGCTTGCTTCATGGGGCCGTCCCTCCGAGCGCCGCTTGCTCAATCAGCCACACCAGGACGACGGGCGGCGAAGCGGGGCCTATTCCTTCCACTTCACCGTGCCGTCCGGGCCGAGCCGCTCCACACGCCCGCGGCCTGTGTAGACCACGGCCTTCATCTCGGCACTTAGCTGCTCGCCCGGATCAAGGTACATCGCCGTCCCGTCTTCCAGCGCGCCACTGATCCCGGATTTGGGGTTGGTCGTAAATGGCTCCAGAGCCATCACGTGCGAACGGCCGTACAGTGGGTACTCGTACCAGCCCTGGCAGACCTGCCAGAGCCAGATGTACCGGAAGACCTGCTTCGGCCAGACCAGGCCAAAACCCAGACCGAGCCGCTGGTTGGTAATGGTAAACCAGCCTTCCTCGCAGTCAGACAGATAGAGCATGTCGGCGGTTCCGTTCGTCGCGGGCGGCACGAGGCTCACATCGATCGGCTCGCCGTTTCTGCCCACGCCAACGGGCCAGGCAAACTCATCCCCGGGCTGGAAGCGCTGGGTGTCAAAGAACAGGCCGCCGGGCATCACGTGCACCCGGCGGGCGCCCGTGTCGATCACGCAGTGTTCGTCCAGGAAGGTCTCGCCAAAGGCGGGGTGATGGCCCCACATAAAGGCCATGCGCTCCCGGCCCTCGTTCACCAGCGTCTCTTCGATGGTCAGCACACCGGAGTGCTCTTCAAGCGAGAGCTTCTTCTCAAGGTAGAACGGTGAGCGGTACATGCGCACCCAAAAGGCAACGGATACCCGCTCTGGCCGATCCTCCAGTACCCGGAACTCCCAGGGGATCAGGCTGGACTCGCCGTGAAGGCCGTAGTGAGCACCCTTGTAATCCGAGGCGATGCCCCCATTGGGGAGCACCTCCTGCCAGGCGCCTTCCCAGTAGTCGAACCAGAACCCTGCCCCGTTCTCTGAGCTGGGAACAAAGGTGCGTGGATCACGCAGGCCCATAGGCGAACGCCACATGAAGTCCACATCAAGCGGCTTGTAGAGGAACTCCCAGATGTCTGTGCCCTTGTCCACCAGCACGGTAATCCGCAGTAGCTGGTTCTCGAGGACGACCGTTCGCATCCCTTTGAGGACACCGTCGGTGACAAGCCGACACCCGTAGTTACGATCCGGAAGATAGACCACCTGGAACCTCCTTCTGGCAGGCAGGTCGCGTGACGGGCTATACAAGATAAGGCTGATGCGCACACAGAGGCCCGGCTGCGCAGAATAGTTCCAATTGGGCTTGTGATGCCTGCCGGGTCTGGGGTCGGGCTACATAAGGCCCACGTTACCCTTGAACCGAGGCCAGAATCTCCCGCAGGCGGGGGACCTCCAGCCCGAATGTGTCGGCCCACGCGACGGCACGTTTCAACCGTCCCAGGGCTGAGCGGCCAGCCGTGCTTTTGCCCGGCTCACCTTCAAAATCCTGGCCCAATTGGTGTAGCAACCGGGAAGCTCCTTCCCGGCCAGGGCCTGCTGAACGTCCAGCACGTCTTCGGCGATCTCAAGGCAGAGTTCGCGGTGCTGCTCCCACACCTCGCCTATGGTGCCTCTGGCTACCAGTCCGGAGACCTGAAGCGTCACAATCCACAGGTTCTTGCGCACTAGCTCATAGAGCAACTGCTCGGCGTCTTCAATGCGCCCGGCGGGGATGTCCAGCGCGGTAAGCGCTTCCACAATGATGTCAGCATGCGGGCCGTAGGCCAGCGTCGGGAAATACGGCATGGGGGGCGTGGTCTTCCGCTTCTCAAACCAGACTGCGATGACGGTGGGATGAGGCAAGGCGTGCATCTCCCAGTCGCGCGGCAGTATCTCGTTCTGGAGCAGCCCCACCCGATCCCGCCAGACTTCCGGCATCGTCTCCAGGAAGGCATGAAGGTCATCCTCGGTAACGGCCACCAGGACGAGCAGGGGGGCGGGGAGTTCTCGCGCCACCGCCGCCGCGTCCATGCCGGGGATGACAGGATATACGGGGTGGCCAATGCTCAGAAAAGCCTGCGAGAACACGCCGCCCATGTTGCCAATCCCAACAACCACGATAGGCTCTTTCATGGTCAGGTACTCCTACACGTTCCACTGCCGGCTGGCAACCGCCGGACCGCCAGGACGATCCGCGGAGCTGACGGGCCTGGCTCTTGGACGTCTGCCGCGCCGGGCATCAGTCAACTATCGGCCAGCGCAACCGCCTGAGCACCGGCGTTATTTTCCCCCGCCCGGACTGCTTCCCCGCCCAGAACATAGCGCATGACCTCTTCCTTGCTCGTCTGCGCGGCCTCGAATTCCCGGATTATCTCCCCCTTGTAGAAGACCAGAATCCGGTGGCTGACGCCGATCACTTCTTCGATCTCCGACGAGGTGAACAGAATGGTGTATCCCTGGGCAGCCCAGTTGGCAATCAGGCGGTAGATCTCGCGCTTCGTCCCCACATCAATGCCACGAGTGGGGTCATTGAGGATCAAAAACTCAGGCTGGGCGGCAAGCCATTTGGCAAGCACTACCTTTTGCTGATTCCCGCCCGACAAGTTGCCCACCGCCTTGTCGAGGCTGTCCGTGGCAATGCTCAGTTCCTGGATATAATTCTGGGTGAGGGTACGTTCCTCGTTGTGCTTGATCAGCTTGAGGCTTGAGATCAACCGGTCGATGATGACGAGCGAGGTGTTCTTCAGGATTGACCAGCTGAGCATCAGGCCGTGAGCACGGCGCTCGGCGGGAATGAAGGCCCACCCCCGGTCGATCAGGTGTCTTGGCGAGATATGCTCCACCTTCTCGCCCTTAAAGATCACCTCCCAGTCGCCTTTGTATTCTTTCAACCCGAACAGCGCGGAGAACACATCCTGAACGCCTGCCCCTTCCAGGCCAGCAAGCCCCAGCACCTCACCGCGCTGGACTGAAAACTCGATGGGCTTGGCGTCCGGGCGAAGCTGCAACCCCTTTACGGTGAGCACAACCTGATGGTTGGACGGCTGTGTCCGCTCAGGAAAGATCTCCCCGAGGCGGCGGCCAACCACATTCGTGACGATCTCATCAACCGTTGTCTTTTTCGTCTCCCAGGTGCCGATGTGGTGCCCGTCGCGCAGTACGGAGATCCGGTCGGAGATGGTGAAGACCTCCTCAAGGCGGTGGGAGACATAGAGTATGGTGATCCCGTTTGCCTTCAGCGTGCGTATGACCTCAAAGAGAGCTGCCGTCTCGTGCTGGTTGAGCGCCGAGTTAGGCTCGTCCATGATCACGATGTGTGTGCCGCGGCTGACAGCGCGCGCGATCTCAACGATCTGCCGCTGCCCTTGGCTCAGAGTGGCTACCCTGCTCTTGGGATCGATATCCACGTTGAGGCGCCCCAGAACCTCCGCTGCATGAGCATGCATACGGCGTTCATCGAGGAACACGTTACCGCTTGTGGTCAGCTCTCTCCCGACGAAAATGTTAGCGGCGACCGTCAGGGGCAGGAAGAGGCTTAGCTCCTGGTACACCATAGCGATGCCAAGCTCTTCGGCCATGTGCGGCGTTGCAATGTGAACTTCCTGGCCCTTGATGTAGATCTTGCCTTCATCTGGCTGCTCAACGCCTGACAACAGCTTCATAAGGGTGCTCTTGCCAGCCCCATTCTCGCCCACGATTGCATGGACCTCTCCCGCCTTGATGCTCAGGCTGACATCGTTGAGGGCTGTGACGCCGCCAAACCGCTTTGTGATTCCCTCCAGGCGGATGATCTCCGGGCTGTTTTCTGTGGAGTCTTGCTCAGGCATGTCACCTCCAAGAGAAGCTGCAAGATGGGTAAGCAAACATCGGGATGATTAGGTTCGCCGTGATGATAGCATGGTGCACAGCAGAAGACGGTAGCTAACGTGATGTGGGGGTGAGCCGACCTGGCTCACCCCCTGTGCGCTTCAATCAACGCTAGTAGGGCAGTTCCTCAATGGCAGCATCCAGGTCGGGGAACTGCTCCTCGATGACTTGCAAAGTGTACTCCAGCCTTGCCTGCGGGTCCGCTTCCAGCGCGAGGTATTCCTCGACGTTTTCGGAGGTCACCACCTCGGCAGGTGTGTCGATCAGGCCGCCCTCCGGGAGCGGCTCGCCGCTCTTGAGGTGCTGATAGAGCAGTTCACCGGCGAGAAAGCCGTTCAGGAAGGGGTTGTTGCCGATGGCGATCATGATGTCGCCGCTCTGCAGGCCCTCCAGGGTCTCCGGCTCAAGGTCATAGGTCCCGATCTCCCAGGTGCCGCCGGTCAGCCTCTTGAGCTTCATCAGGTTCGGACCGTCGAAGGCGCAGGTCCCGGCGAAGGCGACGGCGTCGGAATACTGGACTGTCGCGCTCTCCCAGAAGCTGTAGTTGAGGTCGGTGTTGTGGCCGCTGTCCAGATTGCCGATGCACTCATAGGTGCCCCGGCTCTCGCATTCCTCCAGCAGGGTGGCCATGCGGTCTTCCTGGCTCTGGTAGCCCGGCGCGCAGTAGCCAAAGACAACCTTCCCTTCGGTGATGCCTTTTGCCTCCAGGGCATTGAAGAACTCCTCTGCGAAGAGTTCGCCCTGGGTGCGGTAGAGCGGCCCAACCTGCACGTTGAAGGTGGATTCCTTCAGGCAGGCCACGTCCACACTGTTGACCAGAATGCCCTGCGCCCGGGCTGCCTTCACCGGTTCGACCCATACATCAGCCGGGACGCAGTTGGTGACGATACCCTGGGCACCCTTCGACACGAAGGCCTCGAACATACCGATCTGGGTCTCCGGGTCCACCTTGTCAGGCACGGCGTAGTCGCACACGACGTCATCATGCTGGGCGCAGAATGCGTCCCAACCGGCCTGAATCTGGGCGACATAGGGAATAGCCTGGTGCATCACCATAGCGACGTAGATTTCTTCGGCAGCCGCCTCCTCTTCAGCCGGGGCGGCCTCTTCTTCAGCCGGGGCAGCCTCTTCCTCAGCGGGCGCCGCCTCCTCTTCAGCCGGGGCGGCCTCTTCCTCAGCGGGTGCCGCCTCCTCTTCAGCCGGGGCGGCCTCCTCTTCGGCTGGCGCAGCGGGCGCGCAGGCGGCCAGCAGCAGGAGGGCCATCAGAACAACCAGGACATACATGAACTTGTTGCGCATCTTCTACTTCCTCCCTCTCTTGAGGTTTGTCAGACGCAACTGGGGTAGTGAAGAAACAGCCAACCTTCTCCGCACGATTGACACCAACTGTTCAGGGACACCTCCTTCCGCAGGGCGGGCGCGCGGCTCCCCTGCCGCCGCGTGGCTCACTTGCGACGGCGTTTGATAACATAGTCCAGCGCCACGGCCAGAATGATGACCGCACCGGTGACGACTCCCTGCCAGTAGACAGAGACCCCCAGCAGGACGAGGCCGTTCCGAATGACAGCAATGATCAGCGCCCCGATAATCGCACCCGGGATGCTGCCCGCTCCGCCGAACAGGCTGGTGCCACCGATGATCGCGGCCGAAATGACCGATAGTTCAGACCCCTTACCCACACTGGGGTCGGCGGCTTTGAGGAACCCCAGGATGCCAATGGCTCCAATGGCACAAATCACGCCCATCTGGACCATGGTGATCAGGCGGATGCGATTCACGTTGATGCCGGCATACCGCGCCGCTTCGCGGTTGGCGCCTGTGGCGCAGACCCGCCTCCCAAACGTGGTATGGTTGTAGAGGATGAACCCGACAACGGCGAGGACGACCATCATGAGGACGCTCGTCGGCACGTTGCCAAATGTCTTCCCCCCGAAGAAGTCAAAGAACCAGTTCTCCTTAGGGAAGTCGGCAATGCTCCGTGAGCCGCTGACGACGAGGCTCAACCCGGTATAGATGGAGATGGTGCCGAGGGTGACGATGATCATGGGGATGTCAAAGAGCAGGGCTAGCCCACCGTTGATAAAGCCCAGCAAGGCTCCAACGAGCAGCCCTATCGGGATGATGAAGTCTACGGACACTCCCTCGCTCAGCAGGCGGGCCATCACCATTGCCACGAGGTTGTACATGGCACCAACCGACAGGTCGACGTCACCCTGCGACAGGACAAACACCATGCCCACAGCCATCATGCCGAAATAGGATGCCTGCCGCACAACCTGGATCAGATTTTGAGGCAGCAGAAACTTGTCTGTGGAGACGGCCAGCAGTACACAGATGACGAGCAGCGCGCTGAGTATGCCGACTTCTTCAAACCGGAACAGCTTAGATAATCCTGTCCTGAGAGTTCTAGGCTCAGCGTCATCTCTTGTTTCGGTTTTGACGGCCATAAGTCCTTTTCTCCGCCTTTCACTAGGGGTGATGAGAAGCGCTTTAGGCAAGCCTCAAGAATTCCGAGCCGGATTGCCAGGGATGTGGTCAGAGCTGGGGCCGGAATTTGCTAAAGGCCGCCGGGTGGCCGATATCCCTACAAGCCACGATGCACGCGCTGGGGGAAAGCCCCAGCACTACAGAACCAGGATACTCTTATGACAACTAGCCGCGTCACCTGTTTGGAAATGAGACGCCGGGATACAGGTAGAAAGGAAGCCGGGTTTCAAGACAATCGGGCTAGGCCCTCTGGAGTATGGGCGGCCCTTACTGCATCAGGCCGGATGCACACGCCATAATCTTCAGTCAACTTGAACATTCAACGCTTTTGAACAGTATAAGGGCACATTTGGACGTTGTCAATACCCTGCTGGCTGCTTCTGAGCGGAGATCGGCTCGGTTGGCGTAGCGATCCGCCGGCTGCAGCGGAGATGGTTTATACTAAGATCAGACTGGGACTCGGTAAACTATTTCTAGAGTACTTCCGGTCAAACACATGAGGCAACCCGGATGAGAGAGCCGCCTTGGGAAGAACTCGAACATACAGCCGATTGGGCACTGCATGTCTGGGGCCAGGACTTACGCGCCCTGTTTGAGAACGCTGCCCGCGGCATGGTTCAGTTGGTCGGCGGGGAGGCTGATCCGGCAGAGACGCCGATACGCCATACGATTGAGCTGGAAGCGCCAGACCCGGAGACCCTTCTTGTGGACTGGCTCTCTGAGTTACTCTATCTGATCGAGGATCGAGGAATCGTCTTTGAGGACATCGCGGTTCGCTCGCTGGAGGGTTTGCGGCTTACAGCCGAGGTGGCTGGCCGCCCCGGCGGGCGTTTCACCAAACACATCAAAGCGGCCACATACCATAATCTGTCGATTCACTGTGAGGCAGGCCGATGCGAGACAACCATTGTGTTTGATGTTTAGTCGTCGCGCGTAACGCTGCGACAAGGGGGTGGTGCAAGATGCGCAAACAAGACTTCAACCGGGTCTCGGAATACGTCTGGGAAGTCCCCAAATCGTATCGTGATGACATGCGGGTTCCCGCCCGGCTGTATGCCAGCGAGCGCCTGCTCGAGAACGCGCTGGGGGACCAGTCGCTTGAGCAGCTCGTTAACACGGCAACGCTGCCCGGTCTGGTGCGCTATGCCCTCGCCATGCCGGATATTCACCAGGGATATGGCTTCCCCATTGGGGGCGTTGTGGCCTCAAAAACCAGTGGGGGCATTATCTCGCCCGGCGGCGTCGGGTATGACATCAACTGCGGCGTCCGGGTGCTGGCCAGCCGCCTGACGTTCCAGGAGGTCGAACCCTATCTGCCGGACCTGGCGACAGCGCTTTACCGGAACTGCCCCAGCGGCGTCGGCAAGGGCGGCAATATCAAGCTGAACGATAAGCAGTTCGAGCATCTGCTCCACCAGGGGGCTGAATGGGCGCTCAAAGAGGGCTACGCGCTGCCTGAGGATGTGCAGCGCACCGAGGAGCAGGGGCGGCTGGCAAAGGCTGACGCCAGCCAGGTCAGCAGCCGCGCCTGGAGCCGGGGGATCGAACAGGTGGGGACGCTGGGCGCGGGCAACCACTTCATCGAGGTTGACCTCATCGACGAGGTCTATGACGAGCAGGCGGCCAGTGCGATGGGCCTCGTCCGGGGCTGCCTTGCCGTGCAGATTCACTGCGGGTCGCGCGGATTTGGCCATCAGGTCTGCACGGACTACGTGCGCAGCTTCCAAAGCGCCGTCCACAAATACGGCATCAGCTTAGTTGACCGGGAGCTGATGTGCGCTCCCTTCGACTCTCCGGAAGGGCAGGCTTACTTCGGCGCTATGTGCGCTGCGGCTAACTATGCATTTGCCAATCGGCAGGTGCTGGCCTATCACATCCGAAAGAGCTTTGAGGAGGTGCTGGCTGGCAAGGTGAGCGACTGGCACCTGCACCAGGTCTATGACATTGCCCACAATATGGCCAAGGTTGAGAAGCACGAGGTCGATGGGAAAAGCGTCGAGGTCGTTGTGCACCGGAAGGGCGCAACACGCGCTTTTGGCCCCGGCTTCGAGGGTCTGCCGCCTGAGTACCGGCCCATCGGCCAGCCCGTCCTTGTGCCCGGCTCGATGGGCACGGCGAGCTGGATCCTGGTTGGGACCGAGGGCAGCATGGAGCAGACCTTTGGCAGCACCTGCCACGGCGCCGGTCGTATAATGAGCCGCCGCCAGGCCAAGCGATCGGTCCGGGGCGAGCAGCTCCGCGCGGAGCTTGAAGCCACCGGGATTAAGGTCAGGGCAGGCAGCATGTCCGGCCTGGCCGAAGAGGCCCCCGATGCCTACAAAGACGTGGACGAGGTGGTGAAGGTGGTCAGCGGCGCGGGAATTGCCCGCAAGGTTGCGCGGTTGGTGCCGGTAGCGGTTATCAAAGGTTAGCCGTTGGGTCGGCCCGGCGGTGAGTGCGCGGCTCTGGAAGGCTGCCCTGGCTTGACTCAGGATAAAACTGATGCGATAACAACGCCACAGTTACCATAGGAACTTCCATAGCGGGATCGAGCAAGGAGCTGGCGAATGGCTACCCCTTATGATGGTAAAGTCTGTTTGTGGCACTGGGAAGGCGACGCAGTCAGTGAGCCTGACATCCAGACCCTGGCCAACAATATCCGGAGTCGGGCGCCGGTTGTGGATGCCATCTTTGTGAAAACGAGCGATAGCGGCTCCTGGCAGGGAAGGTATGACAGCAAGACTGCCATGAGCATCAAGGGTCAGGCAGATGTGGCGAAGTGGGTGAACACCTTGGCGAACTTCGGGCTGGAGTTTCACGCCTGGTGCGTGGTGCGCGGTGTGGAGCTTGACGACGAGATCGCGCGTATCGTGGAAGCCGCTTCGGTGCCTGGCGTCCGTTCGATGATCCTGGATGTTGAACCGTATGAATACTACTGGCAGGGCAGCCGGGATGATGTCATTCGCTTAATGACAGGTGTGCGCAGCGTGCTGGGGCAGGGCTTTCACATCGGGCTGAGCATTGACCCACGCCGCCACTGGTACGACGACATCTACCCGGACGCATGGCGACCTTACGTCAACAGCATTCACCCTCAGTGCTACTGGGGCACCATGCGGCGCACCCCTGACGATCTCCTGACCGAGACCTATATGGTGTGGGGTGGCTATGGCCTGCCGATCTACCCCGTTCTTCAGGCGCACAGCGTATCGCCCGACAGCCTGCGCCGGGCGCAGGACATCGCACGGAGTGTGCGCGGGGCCACGGCGCTGTCCTACTGGCGGATAGGGGTCATCGATCAGCAGGGATATGAAGCCATCACCCACGAGAAGGTGGAAAGCGAGGTTGGCCCTGATCAGGTCTGGCGTCGCTACGGGTGGGAGAAGGTGCTTGCTCCCGGAGAGCGCGGCTATCTGGATGGAACGCACACCGGCCAGCCGAGCGACGAGCTGCTGACCTCCTTCACCGGTGTGCGTGGCAACATCGAGAAATACACCCGGACCAGTGCAACCCGCGACACAGTCTGGGCGCTGTGGCGGCCATACATTCCCGCACGGGGAATTTACGAGGTGTCCGTGTTCGTGCCGGGGCGCCACGCGACCACCCGACAGGCAAGATACCACATTCACGGCGTGGCCGGGTCGGGCAGTGAGCTGCTCGTCCGGCTTGATCAGTCCCGCTACTACTTCCAGTGGGTGCCGCTTGTAGTCTATGAGTTTGACAAACGTCCCGACGGGGCGCAGGTGAACCTGACCAACCTGACGGGCGAGGAGGGCAAGGAGATTGGCTTCTCAGCCGTGCGGTGGCGTCAGGTGCTTGAGCAGGTGAGGCCCAGCGAGCGCGCCGGGTTCGACTCGCCGGTAGGCACGCCCGAAGAGCGTTTGAGCAATGAGGTCTGGCCGGGGACGTGGTTTGATGCAACCGGCTTTGCCACTTACTACACGGCCATCGGCCCAGCCTATCACACGGGCGCCGATCTCAACAACAACAGCCCAAGCTGGGATTCGGACGCCAATGCGCCGGTGTACGCGCCAGCCGACGGCCTGGTCACCTTCTCGTCCTCCGTCAGCGGCACCTGGGGCTACCTGATCGTCATCCGCCACGATCCGCTGGTGGACGGCACGGTCGTCTGGAGCCGCTTTGGGCACGTGACCAATCCGCTCGTTCAGGCGGGTGATCGGGTTGAGCGGGGTCAGCAGATCTGCAACATCGGGAATGCGTCGGGGAAAGTGCCCTATCACCTTCATTTTGACATCGCCAAGACCAACATCCTGGAGCAACGGCCCGGTCACTGGCCTGGCCTGAACCTGGACGAACTCTATGCCAACTACGTCGATCCAAGGCAGTTCATCCAGGAGCACCGCCCCATCGCACGCTGATTGACCCCGCGCGGCGGCCATACGGAATGTCCCCTCCGCCTTTTCGAGGGGACATTTTCCGTTGCGGTGGGGGTAAGTTATACTTCCGCTATCCAGAAGGCCGGTGATCTCGAGCCAGGGATGGCCACCCCATGCGTGTCAGGCTGATTCTTGCTTTTCTGCTGCTAACCCCATCTGTGGGCGGCTGCGCGCCGGTGCTGGCCCGGAACGGGCCGTCTCAGGCTACCCCGGCTCCCCTCGTGCGCGGAACCGAGACGCCTACCCCTGTGCCCACTCCCAGCCTCACGCCGCCTCCTATGCCGCGCCCCACGGCCACGCCGTTTCCGGTTGAGACGGCGGTAGCGCCCCCGGCTGAGCGCCTGCCCAACGTCGCGCTGGACGTGGAGCTGTTCTACTCGGAACACTGGATGCGTGTCCGTCAGGTGGTCGAGCTTGAGAACACTACCTCAGATACCTGGGAGCACGTCGTCTTTAACGTGCCCATCCATTATGTGCCCTCGGCCTTCTTCCTGGATGCAGTGACCATCACCCAGGGGGAGGCGGTCGCAACCGACGTGCCTCCTTTCGAGTCGATCACCGTTCTGCGTGTGCCCCTGGCCCGCCCGGCCCCGCCCGGTGAACGCATCCTGATCGAGATGCGCTACCGGGTGGTCGTCCCGCCGGTCAGCAGCACTGCCTGGCCGCCTACTGGCACAACCGGCTGGCGTTGGGACCTGCTCCAGGCTGGCGAGTGGTATCCGGCGCTCGTGCCCTACATCGAGGGCAAGGGCTGGCACACCTGGTTCTACCATCCGGTTGGCGACCCCACCTTCTACCCGCTGGTGAACTACACGCTCACAGTCCGGGCTGATGAGGGCATCACCGTTGCCAGCGGTGGGCCGGTTGCCGGTCTGGGGAACTACCCCGGCCTCAGCGAAGATGGGGCATGGCGCTTTCGCCTTGAGGGGGGGCGGGGTATTGCCTTTCTGGCCAGCGATAGCTACCAGGTGCTGATCGGTGAGGCGGACGGCATCCCGATCTACAGCTACTGCCTGCCCGACCACGTCGCAGCCGGTGAGGCAGCGCTCCGGATCGCTGCCGAGTCGCTGCGGCTGTTTTCGGCGCTGTACGGCCCGTACCCCTACGAGAGTTTGGCCGTTGTTGAGAATGGCTTCTTTGGCGGGATGGAGTACTCCGGGCTGATCTCGGTGACCGACTATGCCTATGCAACCTATCCGGGCGAGGCGCCCTCGCTGCTGCATGCGCTGGTCTCGCACGAAGTGGCTCATCAGTGGTGGTATGGCGCCGTCGGCAACGACCAGACCGAAGAACCGTGGCTGGACGAGTCGATGGCCTTTTACAGTGAGTTGCTGTACTTTGAGCACTACTATCCGGATCAGGTCGGCTGGTGGTGGCAGAAGCGCGTGGATCAGTACAGGCCGCAGGGGCCGGTCGATGCCGATATCTACGCTTTTGACGACAGCGCAACGTTCATCCTGCTGACATACGGGCAGGCAGCCCGCTTCGTCCGTGACCTGCGGACCCTCATGGGCGATCAGGCCTTCTTCGCCTTTCTGCGGGATTACTACCGCACGTACCAGTGGCAGACCGTGACAGCCGATGACTTCTTTACTGTCGTGCGTCGTCACACCGACGAGGACCTGTCACCGTTGCTCCAGGCCTACTTCGCCAACCCGGATCACTAGCCAGCCGCCAGCCCGGATCGGGTGCAGGGATTGAGTCTATGCGTAGAATTGTCATCGGGGTAATGGGTGGTGGTGAGAGCGCACCGGCGCACGCCGTGCGCGATGCTTACCGCCTGGGGGAGCTGATCGCCGAAAACGGGTGGGTGCTCCTGAACGGCGGACGGGATGCCGGTGTGATGGCCGCCTCGGCAGCCGGGGCGCGCAGCCGAGGCGGCCTCACCGTTGGCATCCTGCCCGGCGGCGACACGCGCCACGCCTCCAAACATCTGGATATCTGTGTCGTGACGGGGCTGGGCAGCGCACGCAATGTTATCAACGTGCTGTCGAGTGATGTCGTGATCGCCTGCGCCGGGGCGGAGGGGACGATCTCCGAGGTCGCGCTGGCGCTCAAGCATGGTAAGCCGGTCATCGCGCTCAATTTCGACCTTGGGGGCCTGTTCGAAGCGGCGCGCAGGCGGGGGCAGCTTCTCCGGGCCTCTACGCCGGAGGAGGCGATCAGGCTGGCGCAGCAGGTGCTGCCTGTCCGGCATTAGGTGTTTCCCTGAGACCTCGCGGGCTGCTCTACGCCGTATTACAATCCAGCTATGCATCGAACGCAGCAGATAGACAAGAGGCGTGCCTTCCTGATAGCAGCGGGACTGCTTCTGGCGCTGGTCACCGGCGCAGGGATCGGCGTGCGTGTCTGGCTGTTCACCGATCTGCCCGACGTTGACGACCTGAGTGCGGGGCTGCACACTCCCTCGCTTCGCATCACAGACCGGTACGGGCGGCTGCTCTATGAGGTGATCGGCGCCGATGACGCGGAGCGCCGCGCCGGGCGGCACACCGTCGTGCCGCTTGAGGCTGTTCCCCAGGCCTGTATCGATGCCACAATTGCCACCGAGGACGCGCGCTTCTACACCAACCCGGGCCTGGACCTGCGCGGGGTGCTGCGTGCCGTGTGGATCAACCTGCGCGGTGGTGAGATTGTCTCCGGCGGCAGCACGATCACGCAGCAGGTGGCACGCAACATCCTGCTCGACCCGCAGGAGCGCGCCGAGCGCACGCTGACGCGCAAGCTGCGCGAGAGCATCCTGGCTTACCGGCTGGCCCGGCGCTACAGCAAAGACGAGATCCTCGCCCTGTACCTCAACCAGACCTACTACGGCAACCTCGCCTACGGCATCGATGCGGCAGCACGTGCCTACTATGGCAAATCCGTGAGCGAGCTGGACCTGGCCGAGTGCGCCCTGCTGGCCGGCCTGCCGCAGTCACCTGCCGTCTACGATCCGCTCTCCGACCCCGAGGCCGCCCGCGAGCGGCAGGCGGTCGTGTTGAGGCTGATGGCCGAGGAGGGCTTCATCAGCGAGGCGCAGGCCGAGGCGGCCCGCCGCGAGGTGCTGGCTTTCGCCGCCGAACGGTACACGATCGAGGCGCCCCATTTCGTGATGGCTGTGTACTCCCAGCTTGAGCAGATGCTCCCGCCGGAAGTCCTTTACAGCGGCGGACTGGAAGTCCGCACCACGCTTGATCTGGACTGGCAGCGGGCGGCTGAGCGCATCGCCCGGCGGCATTTGGACCTGCTCAACACGCCGCAGGTCGGCGACCCCCCTCACAACGCACATGACGCGGCGCTGGTCGCCCTCGACCCCCATACCGGGCAGGTGCTGGCCCTGCTGGGCAGCCCGGATTACTTTGACCCGGCTATCAGCGGCGCGATCAACATGGCGCTCGCCCCGCGCCAGCCCGGCTCGACGATGAAGCCTTTGACCTACGCCATCGCCTTTGACCCCCAGCAGCCCCGGCCGTGGACGGCCGCCACCCTGATTCTGGACGTGCGCACCTCGTTTGTCACTCACGATGGCTTTGCCTACGTGCCGGTGAACTACGACCGGCGCGAGCACGGCCCGGTGCTGGCCCGCGAAGCGCTGGCCTCCAGCTATAACATCCCGGCTGTGATCGCGCTCGACACCATTGGGGTCGAGCGGTTGCTGAACTTCGCCGCCAAACTGGGCATCAGCACCCTGACCAACCCAGCCGATTACGATCTCTCGCTGACGCTAGGCGGCGGCGAAGTGCGTCTGCTGGAGCTGACGGCAGCCTACGCTGCCTTTGCCAACGGCGGGCGGTTTGTCAGCCCGGTGATGGTGCTTGAGGTAAAGGATGCTGCCGGGAATACGGTTTTCTCGCGGCAGTCGGGGTTGGGCGAGCGGGTGGTTGACGAGCGCGTGGCGTGGCTGATCAGTGATATCCTGAGCGATAACCTGGCGCGCGCGCCCTCGTTCACCACGCACAGCATCCTTCAGATCGGACGCCCGGCAGCCGTCAAGACCGGCACCACGACCGACTTCCGTGATAACTGGACGGTCGGCTACACGCCCAATCTGGCTGTTGGCGTCTGGGTAGGCAACGCCAACAACGCGCCCATGATCAATATCAGCGGGGTGAGTGGGGCAGGCCCCATCTGGCATCACTTCATGCGGACGGTACTGCGTGGCCAGCCGGAACTCGGCTTTACGCGCCCGGAAGGGCTGGTGCAGGCCGAAGTCTGTTCGCTTTCGGGCAAGCTGCCCACGCCGGACTGCCCCTATACGCGACGGGAGTGGTTCATCGCCGGAACGGAGCCAACCGAATACGATACGTTCTACCGGCGGGTGGCAGTTGACACGCTGACCGGCCTTCCCGCCGACGACGCAACCCCGCCTGAGCGCCGCGCGGAGCAGCTCTTCCTGGCTCTGCCGCCCCAGGCGCACGATTGGGCGCGCCAGCAGGGCCTGCCTCTATTGCCCGATGCCCTGGCCCAGATGAGCGGCTCAGAGGGGCAGCGGCTGGACGAACTGGCTATCGTCTCGCCGGACGCCTACACGATTTTTCGCATCGACGCCGGGCTGCCGCTTGACGCGCAGAAGCTGCGGGTGGCGGCAGTCGGCCCGCCGGGACTGCGTGATGTCACGCTTTACATCGATGGCCTACCTCTAGCGGTCGTCCCCACGCCGCCTTTTGAGGCATATTGGGCGCTCCAGACGGGCGAACACACCGCCAGCGCACGCGGCTTCACGGCACGGGGGGAGGCAGCCACAAGCGCCGAGGTTCCGTTCACTGTCCGGCCTCCTGAATAACCCTCCCTAGCCCAGCGGAGAGCGCTGAGAGGCTGCGCAGGCGGCGTCCGGCGCGCTTATCCCCCCATGACAATCGGCTTCAAACCTGCCTCGATCTGTGCCCGGCGCGGCTCCAGAAAAGGCGGCAGGGCCAGCTTTTCGCCCAGCCTTTCCGGGTCTTCATCGGCGGCGAACCCCGGGCCATCGGTTGCGATCTCGAATAGAATGCCGTTCGAGATGCGGAAGTAGATCGAGCGGAAGTAGAAGCGGTCGATCACCGGCGATACAGGCAGGCCCGCCCGTAGCACGCGGTCGCGCCAGTAGCGCTGGCCCTCGTCATCCGCCACCCGGAAAGCAACATGATGCACACCCCCCGCGCCGAGCCGGGCGGTGGGCTGAGCCGGCTCCTCCATCACCCATAGCTCACGGCCCGGACCTCCCCCGGCGGTCTCGTAAATCGTGATGTCTGGGCCAGCGGGCTGTCGGGCACGCCGCACCGGCTGGAAGGGGAGCACCTGCGTCAGGATCGGGTCGATCCGGCTGAGCACCGGCACGGACAGCAGGACGGCATAAAAGCCGCGCATGGCGTGCTCGATGGGCACATCACCGCCATCCCAGATCTCCCCCTCGAAGTCAGCCCCGGCGTCGTCCACGAGCAGCAGGCGCTGGCCTTCGGGGTCCTCAAAGCGCAGCGCCTCGCGGCCTGCGAACGGTTCAATGCCGGAATGTTGAACCCCCTGTCCGGCCAACCGCTGCGCCCAGTACTCAAGCGCCCGGCGGCCATTGACGCGAAAGGCTGTCGCCGCAACACTGTCAGTTCCCCGGCGCTCTCTGCCGATATGGGGCCAGTCAAAGAAGGTCATATCGGTGCCCGGCGTGCCGAGCTTATCCGCGTAGAACAGATGGTAGGCGCTGACATCGTCCTGGTTGACCGACTTCTTCACCAGGCGCAAACCCAGCACCCGGGTGTAGAAATCGGCGTTCAACCCAATCTGCCCAGAGACAGCCGTGACATGGTGAAGGCCGTTCAGTTCCATAACCTCACTCCCCCGTGATCCATACCGGTCCGATAGTTCCAGTTCAAACAGTTTGATATATAATAAGTCTAGAGGGCGGCGCAGGGTTTTTCAAGCCTTGCCTCCGATTTGCCCAGGTGCGCGGGGGAGCAGGATAATGCCGAGCAGGTATAAGGGGACCCCCGAGGAGAAGCAGGCGCTGGATGCCTACATCAAACTCCAGCGGGCCTCAGAAACGGTTCTGGCGCGTACAACCCGGCATCTCGCCGATTACGGTCTGTCGGTCAGCCAGTTTGGAGTGCTGGAGGCGCTCTACCACCTCGGGACTCTCTCGCAGCGCGACTTGGCCCGCAAGCTGCTCAAGAGCACCGGCAACATATCGGTCGTTCTGAAGAACCTCGAAAGGCGCGGGCTGATCGCGCGGGAACGCGACCCGGATGACCACCGGTATATGCGGGTGTGCATCACGGAACCGGGCCGGGAACTGCTGGCCGGGTTTCTCGGGGCACATGTGCGGGGTATTGTCGAGGAGATGAGCATCCTCACTCCTGCCGAGCAGGCGGAGCTGGCGCGGCTGTGCCGGAAGCTGGGGCGGCGCGAACCGTAGCCGGGTAGCCGCTGGAGAAAGCGGAGGTGCAGGGGCGTCTTTCCCTTGTTGCTGCCTTGTGAGGGTGGCCACATATACTGAGTAACACCCATTTTATTCAACCGGCGGATGCGCTAAGCTGAGAGCAGAATCAGGAACGCCATCCCGGTATGGCAGAGCGTGGCCGCGTGCAGGCATAGCTCCCCGCGGCCTGCCCGGCTTTGCTGGGACCGCTTGAGCGACTGGAGTTCTGGCTCGCGGTCGCGAAACTACCCCTGACGGTGATTTATGGCCGATGAACCGATCCAGGTTCTGCTCATTGAGGACGACCCCAACGCTGCCCGTCTCATCACAGAGTATCTGCACCAGGCGCAGGGAGCGCGCTTTGAGGTACATACTGCCGGGTGGCTGGCGGCTGGCTGCGAGCGCCTCTCGCAGGGCGGGATTGACATTGTCCTGCTTGACCTCTCACTGCCGGATGGTGAAGGGCTGGATGCGCTTGAGCGGCTGCTGGCCGCTGCGCCGGATGTGCCGGTTGTCGTCCTGACCGGGCCGAACGACGAGAAGGCAGGCTGTCAGGCAACAGCCGGGGGCGCGCAGGGCTATCTCATCACGGGCAGAGTTGACGGTGATACGCTGGCGTGCTCGCTGCGCCACGCGATTGAACGGGGGCGAGCCGGGAGGGCGCTGCACGACGCCAATGAGACGCTTCGGGCGGTGATCGAGGCTTCTCCGCTCGCCATCCTCACTCTCGACCCGGATGGCAGAGTCGGGATGTGGAACGCCGCCGCCGAACGCATATTCGGTTGGTCCAAAGAGGAAGTGCTGGGCCGGCCCCTGCCGATAGTTCCACCGGGCAAGCAGGGCGAATTCTGCGCCCTCTTTGAACGCGCCTGCAGGGGTGAGCCGCTCGCAGGCGTTGAGGTAGTCCGGCGGCGTAAGGATGGCTCGCCCATCGACATCAGCATCTCCACAGCGCCCGTCACCGACTCCACCGGCCATGTGCGCACAGTTGTTGCCGTCGTCGCTGATATCACCGGGCGCAAGCAGGCTGAGGCCGCCCTGCGCGAGAGCGCGCGCAACCTCTCGGTGCTGATGGACAACCTGCCGGGCATGGCCTATCGCTGCCGCGACGACCCGCAGTGGACTATGCTGTTCGCCAGCCAGGGCTGCCTCGCCCTGACGGGATACCAGCCTGACGATCTGATCGATAACAGGCGCATTGCCTTTGTCCACCTCATTCACCCCGAGGATCGGGAGGCGGTGAGAAGGGAGATTCGGGCCGCCCTCCAGCAGGGCAAGCGGTACGAGCTTACCTATCGCATCATCACAGCCGAGGGGCAGGTCAGGTGGGTCTGGGAGCGGGGATGCGAGGTCGAGCTGCCGGATGGCTCGCGGGCGCTGGAGGGCTTCATCAGCGATGTGACCGAGCGTGTTCAGGCCGAGGAGGCGCTGGCCCGTGAGCACGACCTGCTGCAAACCCTGATGGATAACATTCCAGACCGGGTTTACTTCAAAGACTCGGCCAGCCGCTTTATCCGGATCAACCGGGCGCAGGCTCAGACGCTGGGCGTGGCCCACCCGGACGACGCCATCGGCAGAACGGACTTCGATTTTTTCACCCCCGAGCATGCTCAGGCAGCCTACAGGGACGAACAGGCCATCCTAAAGACCGGCCAACCCCTGATCGATAAAATCGAGCACATCCGGCAGGCGGACGGGCGGTATCGCTGGGTCTCGGCCACCAAAGTGCCCATTTTCTACCCCGATGGGCAAGTTGCCGGTCTTGTCGGCGTATCGCGTGACATCACCGCCCTGAAACAGGCCGAAGCGGCTGAACGCCAGATGCGCCTGCTGGCCGAAGCCCTGCGCGACACAGCCGCTGCCCTCACCAGCACACTCGACCTAGACGAAGTGCTGGACCGTATCCTGGACGGTGTCGGGCATGTGGTGCCCCATGACGGCGCGAACATCATGTTTATCGAAGGGGGTGCTGCCCGCCTTATTCGCTGCCGGGGCTACTACGCTGAGCACGGGTTGGAAGAGGCCATCAAAACGTTATCCTTCGCTGTGGCCGAGGTCGAAAATCTACGCGAGATGGCGCGCACGGGGCAGCCGTTCCTGATCCCGGATACGCGGGCTTATCCGGGCTGGGTGATGACCCCTCAGACGGATTGGGTGCGCTCCTATCTGGGTGCGCCCATCCGGTTGGGCGAACGCGTGATCGGCTTCCTGAACCTGGACGGTGCCGCCCCCAACGCCTTCTCGCCAGCCGATGCCGAACGGTTGCAGGCCTTTGCCCATCAGGCCGCTATCGCCATCCAGAACGCCCGGCTGTATGGGGAGCTAGAAAACTACAGCTCGATTCTCGAACAGGCGGTACACGAGGCCACATCAGAGATGGAAGAGGCCAAGGAGCGCGTTGAGGCTATCCTCAACAACAGCCCGGATGCGATCCTGCTGCTCCGGCCCGATGGCACGGTTGAGCGGGCCAACCCGACCTTCTTCGCCATTTTCGGGCATACGTCCGGCGACATCATCGGGCAGTCGCTGCTCGATCTGAGTGAGACGCATCAGGCTCAGGCCGTCATCGAGGGACTGAGAGAAGTCATTGAAAAGCGCGAGCCGCGGCGGATCGAATACACCGCCCTCCGGGAAGACGGCGCGAGCCTCGACATCGATATCGCCATGGCCCCTTTCTGCGACGCTGACGGTCTGGCGGGTATCGTGTGCAGCCTGCGGGACATCACGGCGTTGAAGGAAGTGGAGCGCATGAAAGATGCCTTTGTCTCCAACGTGTCACATGAGCTGCGTACGCCGATCACCAGCCTCAAGCTCAACTACCGACTGATCGACATGGACCCCACCAACCAGCCGGTATATATGGAGCGGCTGGGGCGGGAGATCGACCGGCTGAACACCCTCATCGAGGACCTGCTCCGCCTGTCGCGCCTGGATCAGGGGCAGGTGAAGCTCGACCTCGCGCCGGTGGATCTCAACGAGCTGGCTGCCCGATATGTGAACGACCGCACGCCGCTCGCTGGAAACAAGGGCCTGTCCCTCTCTTTCAACGGAGGGTCGGGGCTGCCACCCGTTCAGGCTGATGAGGGCCTGCTCGGCCAAGTGCTGAGCATCCTGCTCACCAACGCCATCAACTACACGCCGTCCGGCGGGCAGATAGCTGTGACCACCCAGACCCGGGAAGCCGATGGCACCCACTGGGCCGGGTTCTGCGTGAGCGATACCGGCCCGGGCATCGATCCGCGCGACCTGCCCCACCTGTTCGAGCGGTTCTTCCGGGGTGTAGTGGGGCGTAACTCCGGGATAGGCGGCACTGGCCTGGGCCTCTCAATTGCTCAAGAGATCGCGGCCCGGCACGGCGGCCACATCGAGATAGCCAGCGAGGGCAAACCCGGTCAGGGCGCCACCTTTACCGTGTGGTTGCCAGCGGACGATACACAGCCATCTACGAAGCTTGATATCTACAACACCTTCCGACCGGAGGAACAAGCATGACCAATCGAAACACAATTCTGGTGGTTGATGATGACCCCACCGTCTTGAACAGCGTGGCCGACGTGATGCGAGTCTCCGGATACAACCTCCTGACCGCCGCCAACGGCGCCGAGGGGCTGCGGGTCTTGCAGAGCCGGACGCCAGACCTGATCGTGGCTGACATCATGATGCCGGAGATGGACGGTTACCAGTTCTACGAGGCCGTCCGGGAAAACGCCGCGTGGGCGACGATGCCGTTCATCTTCCTCACCGCCAAAGGGGAGCGGGCCGACATCCGGCGCGGCTACAGCCTGGGAGCGGATTACTACCTGACCAAGCCGTTTGAACCGGAAGACCTTTTGGTCGCGGTCGAATCGAGGCTGAAGCGAGCGGCCCAGATCCAGGCAGCCACCCGCGATGAAGTGGAGAGCACCAAGCAGCAACTCATTGATATCTTCTCGCACGAGTTGCGCACGCCGCTTGCCGTCATCTACGGCTACATCGAGCTGCTGCGCGAAGGGCATCGCAGCATGGATGACGATGTAACCGACCGGGTGCTCCAGGAGATGCACCAGGGTGCTGATCGTCTGGTCAATCTGGTCAAAGACCTGATGTTGATCGTCTACGTGGACAGTGGGGCGGCCAGTCTGGAATATGACCGGTATCGTCAGCGCACCAACCTCAGCTATGAACTGCAAGCGGCGGTACGGGATTTGAGCACCAAAGCCGAGAAACGCAAGGTGACGCTCAGCATGGTTGTCCCTAATGAGCTGGTTGTTCTGGGCTGCCCCGCCTACCTGCGAGATATCCTCACGCGGCTCATCGACAACGCGATTAAGTTTTCCCGACGGGACGCCGGTCAGGTCTGGATCAGGGGGGAGGCGCAGGACGGACAGGCCATCATCAGGGTGCAGGATAACGGCATGGGCATTGCCCCCGAACTCCAAGAGCACCTCTTTGAGCGGTTCCGCCAGATCGACCGTCGCAAGATCGAGCAGCAGGGCGTTGGCCTGGGGCTGGCAATCGCCTCCCGGCTGACCCAGATGCACGGCGGCAGCATCGAGGTGGAAAGCCAGCCCGGCGAAGGGAGCACTTTTACCCTCCGGCTTCCCCTGGATCGGATAGTCGAGTAACATCATAGCAGGTCATCCGGGGGCAGCCATGGGAGGTTGAATTGGCCGAACCGCCCACCATCCTTGTGGTCGATGACGAGTCCACCATCCGGGACAGCATCGCCGATGTGCTGCGGCTTTCTGGCCTCCACGTCGTTGTAGCTTCAAGTGGGGAGGATGCCCTGCAGGTGTTAGCCAGGCTGGAGCCGGACCTGATCGTGGCCGACATCATGATGCCGGGCATGAATGGCTACCAGCTCTACCAGCGTATTCGCCGTACCCCTGAGTGGGTGCGGATTCCCTTCATTTTCCTCACCGCCAAGGGCACACCTGAGGATGTGCGTTATGGCAAGGAGCTGGGGGCAGACGACTATCTCATGAAGCCCATCGAGCCAGAAGACCTGATCGCGGCGGTCATGGGGAAGCTGGCACGCTTTGCCGAGCTTGAGGCATCGGGGCGGTCTCTCCCCAATGGAGGGAGTGCATCGCACCAGGTAGCCCTCCCGCCCCCACCCTCAAACTCTGACCTGACGCCGCGCGAGCGGGAGGTGCTCGCCTTAATGGTTCAGGGCCTGAACAACGCCGAGATCGCCGAGCGCCTGTTCATCGGGCGTGCCACCGTCAAAACGCACGTCAGCAACATCCTGTCCAAGCTAGGGGCCGGCGGGCGCGTCGAGGCCGTGACCCACGCGCTCAAACACCACCTGCTTGACTGATTGAGCTTCACCCGATCCCCCTCCAGCCCGATCAACAGAATATCCCCCATCTGGCGGATGTGGAGATCGGCCCCTGTGCCGATGCCGGATCACCCAAGCCCCCGATGTGCCCCGGGGCCATTCCCTCTATCATCAGGATATACCCGTGCAGACGGGGTGATGTACGTTTGATCAGCGTGATGAATGGAGGGCGATGTGTTCCGGCTGGCTCATCATGGCGCTACTCAGTCGCTTGACGACCGGAAGGTTGTAGAAGCCGCGGCGGCTGCCAGAGGGGTGCCGGATACGCTCCGCGTCAACTTCAAGGTGCTGCCTGCCGACCCCGGTATGCACCATCCGGGTGTTGTCTGGCGCGTCGTGCTGACCCCGCTGGATCGCAGGGGCGCGGCCCTGCCCATTGAGATCCGGGGCGACGTTATTCTCGGGCTGTCGGTAGCCGATGGCCCTCCGGTGGACCTTGACCTGAGCCAGTGGGAAGGATATGAGCACGGCGTCAGCCGCAGGCATCTGTGCCTCCACCCCAGCGATTCCCGGCTGCTGGCTATCGATCTGGGGAGCACCAATGGCACGCACATTAACGGCCTGCCCATTGCGACCAACTGGCCGCAGCGTATCAGCAACGGAGATATCCTGACGCTGGGATTATTGAATCTTCGCATCAACCTGCTGGGAACCCCTCAGACAGTTTCAGTGTAGGTGGGCCAGAGAAGGGCTATTCCCCATGATCGGGCTTCGCGTTGGCAGTCTGTTCTCCCCGGCTTCTGTAGGGAACGGTATCCGAGCGCTCCTGCTCCTGCTCACGCTGGGCGTTCTGGGCGGCAATCTGCTGAGCCTGGCTCTCGGCCAGGCCCCTCTTGTTGAGATGGCCAGCGCCTCGCACGAGACGGCGGCATGGCGAGAGCTTGAAGTGTCAGACGTGGAATATGAATTCAGCTCATCTGGTGGGGGGCAGTTAAAGGGGGTGACGTTTCGGATCGATGCACCGAACAGCCCTGGGGTATCAACGGTGGCTGTGGAGATGATCAGCGGCAGCAACCAGTGGTTCTCTTGCCGCGAGACAGCCGAAGGCTCGGTCTGGACATGCCCGCTGCCCGACCTGACGCTTCGCAATATCGACCAACTGCGCGTTGTGGCATGGTAGGTATGTGTTCAGACGATCACACGTGGTAGCGGCTGTCCATAGCCTCAATCTTCCGAACCTTGCGGGTGGAACGCCCGGCCTGGAATTCGGATGCCAGCCAGTGATCGACAAGCACACGGGCCAACGCTGGCGCGACGATCTGCGCGCCCATTGTCATGATCTGGGCATTGTTGCTTTTGCGTGCCCGCTCTGCCGAATAGGGATCATGGCAGGTTGCAGCCCTCACGCCGGGCACTTTGTTGGCCGCAATGGCCATGCCGAGGCCGGTTCCACATATCAACAGTCCCCGATCGGTTTCACCGCTCCGGATGCGTTCGGCTAATGCCTGTGCGATGTCTGGGTAGTCCGTCTCATCGTCCGGACTGTCGCAGCCCACGTCAATCACCTCGTGGCCCAGTTCAGTCAGGTAGGCCTTGATATCCTCTTTGAGAAGAAAACCGTTGGCGTCGCTCCCAATCAGAATCTTCATCTCGCCCCCCTAGCCCGGTCCGCTACGGATGCTGCTGTAGCATCCCCCGCATCCGTTGTACGGTCAGGTTGACCGCTGGATCGGGGTTCAGGGTGTATTGATGGCCCAGTTCGGCTGACAGACAGCCTTCATAGCCGACCGCCCGCAGCGCGTTGATAAGCTCTGCAAAGTCAAAGGTGCCATCGCCGGGGATGAGGTTCTGCTGCTGCCGGCCGTCGTTATCGTTGATATGCACCTGCAACAGGCGGTCACCTGCCCGCCGGATCGCTTCCTCTGCGCTTTCATTCACCAGATTAATGTGACCCGTGTCCAGGACGATCCCGACGCCCTGATCGTCCAGCCGGTTGATGATCTGCACAGCTTCCGCCGCTGTGTTCACCAAATTGGAGGCTGACGGGTTCACAACCTCCAGACCGAGCTTGAAGGGGTAGGACGCGGCCTCTTGGTAGATCGTGTTGATGCTATCGATGAGCCGCTCCCGCCCCTCCTCGACGGAACCCCGATAGGTTCCCTGGAGAGGCACGATCAGCAGAATCTGAGCGCCCAGCTCAGCCGCGTTGTCCATGCATTCTCGCATGTATTGGAGGCTATCCCGGCGGATCGCTTCTACAGGGCTGGACAGGCTATAGGGATAACGGTGGAATGCGGGCAGAAACGAGGCGACCGTTAACCCCATCTCTTCGATCCGCCTGCGAAGCTGCCTGAGCTGATGTGGACTAAAATCGCGGCGATACACATGAGGGCGGCCACCCCAGATATCTATGCAGTCATATCCCGCAGCCGCAATGTGCGCGATGGCTTCATCCAGGGAGTAGTTGCAGTATACGCCTGAGACAATGCCGAGTTTCACGGTGTGACTCTTTCACGCGGGTCTTTGTTTTTTAGGTTGCGTTCCCCATCTACCAGCCGGCGGAACACCAGGGCAGAGGCAGCAACAGGGGCCTTGCCTTTGTTGAGGTCGGCTGCAAGGCAGAGAAATGACGCCCTGACCCTGCTGCTGCCCGTACTCGGTATCATTTGAGGTAAGCCAGTCGCAGGCAAGCTGCCGTGCTAACCCTCTTCCATCACTTCAACCCAGGGCGGCAGCTTGGGGAGAGGCATCGGCTCAAGTCGCCTGCCGTCCAGGATGGTCAGCGTATGGCGAACCCTCTGCTTCCCCTGGCGTACCTCGCCGTGGATGTCGCGCAGCTCCACCGCCTGATCCTCGACCACCAGCCCCGCGATGTCCGCCTTGGCGCCCGGCTTGAGCGTGCCGATCTCCCCCTTCAGGCCCAGCAACTCGGCGGGGCGGCTGGTCGTTGCCTCGATGATCTGCGGGAATGACATGCCGAGGTACAGCATTTTGTCCATACAGGTGAGGAGGCTGAACGCCAGCCCGTCGCCCCCCTTGGCTTTGACGATCACGCTTGAGGCGTCCTCATCGCTGGCCTGCGGGACGAACACAAGCCCTCTGACCGGGTCGGCCAGCACGAGGTTGGACCCTACGACGCTCAAGGGATGCAGGTCGGTGGAAACGAGATGCGGCCAGTAGCCCTTGCTCGAAAGCGCCTCGGCGGTGTGAAAGGAGAGCGATCCGGCGCCGTGCCCAAGGTCCATGATCACGCCCCGTTCCCAGGCCTCTACCGCCACCGGCAGGGGATTGCCCTCATCATCGATCAACCGCATGTTCTGGCCGGTATAGCAGTGGGTGAGAACGTCGCCCGGCTTAAGGAAGCTGAGGGCGGTTGCAATGTCAGGGGGCATGGATGAGATGTGCATCATGATCGGCAGCCCCAGATCGTCCGCCGCGCGGCGCGCCCGCTCGAAGGGAACGAGGTCTCTTGCGCCGCCGCTCTCGCCTGCCCGGATCTTGATGCCAGCCACGATACCCGGCAGCGTCCTGACGACCCGCTTGAGCAGGTCAACGTTGCAGTATTCGTTGTTGCTTAGCTCGTAGTTCTGGCCGACAAGGCCGACATAAGAAATATTCACGAAAGCGTAGATTCTGACCCGGGACGGCTCGATGATGAAATCATTCAGGCCCTGAAGTGTCATCGCGCCCGCCGTGCCCGCGTCAACCCAGGTCGTCACGCCGGAGTGCGAGGCGATTGAATCGGCGTTGATGCCAAAGTAACTCACGCCCTCATAAACATGGGCGTGGAAGTCGATGAGGCCCGGGACGATGTAGTGGCCCGTTGCGTCGATGACCTGGAATGCCGAGTCGGGGGGGATGTTCCGCTCGACAGCCGCGATCCGGTCACGCTTGATAGCGACATCCATCTGGCCGCTGTAGCCCGCCCCTGGATCGAGGACTTCACCCCCCTTGATGAGCAGATCGAACTGCATGGGTCATCTCCCTTGTTGCTGGTTCAGGATCATCATTGCCATACAATCGGACAAAGCTGAGGTCAAACGCGGCAGCACACGAGTACAGCGACGCAGGGGCAGGAAGAGACGCCCGACGCTGTGTTCGATAATTATGAACATTCAATTCATATGAACAGTGTAGTAACAACTGAGCAAGTTGTCAATACCCCTGCTCGTTCACGTAAGAGATTGCCGGGGGAGCCGTGTCCGGCGGCGGACAGGCGTCAGCGCGGGCGGCGCGGCGTCCGGTAAAAGAGGTCGGCGAGGGTGCCGAGCCGCACATCTTCCGGCGACTCCGGCCAAATGCCGGGGATGCGCGTCCCGCACTCCGGGCACGCCCCCTCCGCTGTGAGCCGATAAGCCTCGACTACATAGCCGATGCGCCGGATCAGTTCTGCCTGGCAGGCGGGACAGCGGGTGTGCTCATATGGCCCGACCCGGCCCGGCATGTTCCCGGCATACACGTAGTGCAGCCCCTCTTCATAGCCGATCTCAGCGGCCCGGATCAGCGTCCGGGCATCGGTGTTGTCCGGGTCAGTCATCCGGTAGTCCTTGTGGAAGGCGGTCACGTGCCAGGGGATATCGGGCGACACGGAACGGATGAAGCGAGCTGCATCACGCAGCTCGTCCTCTGAGTCGTTGAAGCCGGGCACCACAAGGGTGACGATTTCCAGCCAGAAGCCCAGCTCGTGCACCATCCGCACCCCGTCTAGCACATGCGCCAGCACCGCACCAAGCTGCCGGTAGCGCCTGTCGTTCATGCTCTTCAGGTCGATTTTGTAGCCGTCGGTATGCGGGCGGATGTATTCCAGAACCTCACGGGTGGCGTTGCCGTTGGAGACATACATCGTCGTCAGCCCGGCCTGCTTGGCTTCCTTGAAGACGGCAACTGCCCACTCGGAGGTGATCAGCGGCTCGTTGTAGGAGCTGGCGACGCAGCGCGCCTCGTTGCGCAGCGCAAGCGATACAAGCTGGGCCGGGGTGGCCCGTCCGGGCGGGCGCCCGGCGGTGGCGTCGCGCAGCGCCTGCGAGATGTCCCAGTTCTGGCAATAGGGGCAGTGCAGGTCGCAGCCCAGCATCCCGAAGGTTAACGTATCCGAGCCGGGGAAGAGGTGATAGAAAGGCTTCTTCTCGGTCGGGTCGCACTGGAGGGCGGCCACGTACCCCCACGGCACGTAGAGCGTCCCGCCCAGATTGTAGCGCACCTGGCAGATGCCGCGTCCGCCGGGGCTGATGGTGCAGTTGTGGGCGCACGCATAGCAGTGAACCCTGTCATCAGGCAGCTTTTCATACAGCTCACCCGGGCGCGCCAGCCGGTCAACCTCGGCGGCAAGCGGCACATCCCCGGCGAGCGGCCTGCGCAGGCTTTCCAACTGGGCCAACAGGTCCTCACCGCCCGATTCTGCGCGGTCGGTTCGCCTGACGGCGCTCGCTCGCTCTTTGTTCAACGCCATCGTTACACCCTCAAAAGACCACCTGTCCGGAAGACTCGCGCCGTGTGTTTCGTCCTTATGTTTCAGAATCCTGGCCGGTACAGAGCATAATGCAAGCAAAACGGTGTGTTTAGTCTACTTTACAACCCATTCTGATTATACCACGACCGTCTATTTGTGACAGGACTTGACTCCGAAAGGGGCTAATATTAGAATATTGGTATAACAGAACCTAAAGTGGGCAGGCCAGAAGGGATGATGACCAGCCACATGTGGGGAACGGCTATGTTGAGCCGCAGCAGCAAGGTGCCGCTTTACTACCAACTGTACGAGATCCTGCGCAGCCGCATCCTGAAAGGCGAGTGGCGGCCAGGTGACATGCTGCCAACCGAGACGGAGCTGCTGGAAAAGTATGAAGTCAGCCGCAACACGGTGCGCCAGGCCCTCGATGCGCTGGTCAACGATGGGCTGATCTACCGCCAGCGGGGGCGGGGGACGTTCGTCGCCTATCCGACGATTGAGCAGGGGTTGAGCCGGATCATCAGCTTCACCGAGGATATGCGCCGCCGGGGATTGGAACCTCACACCGAGGTGATCTTCAGCGGCCTCATCCCGGCGCCGGAGAACATCGCCGACCACCTCAATATCCCTCCCGGCGAGGAGCTGGCCCATCTGGAACGGCTGCGGCTGGCTGACAACGAGCCGATGAGCGTTGAAAAATCGTATCTGGTGCACCGGCTCTGCCCCGGCGTGCTCGACGATGACTACAGCCGCACCCCCCTGCGTGAAGCGCTCGCCCGGCGCTATGGCATCCACCTTGTATATGCCAGGCAGACTATCCGGGCGGTGGCAGCCTCCGCCGAGATGGCCCGCAAACTCACGGTCGAAACGAACGCGCCGCTGCTCTACATCGAGCGCACCAGCTTCACCGACCGGGAGGTGCCGGTCGAGTTTCTCCGCATCTATCACCGGGGCGACCGTTACTCGCTCTACAACGAGCTTCGCGACGAGTCATTCCCTACGCCCCGGATGCAGGCGTGACTCATTCTCTTGAAAAGGAGGGCCTTCATGCGTGATATCAAAGTTTCCTGCGGCATCTGGTTCCTGGGCGCGACGAGCGACCGCTTCGTCCGGCAGGGCTACCGCCCTGACCTGTCGATAGAGGAGCGCTTCAAGTTGGCTGCCAGCATCGAGGGAGTGGGCGGCCTGGAAATGCACTACCCGACCGAGGTCACGGACGAGACATACAAGCCACTCAAGGCGCTGGCCAATGACCTGGGGATGGAGATCGTGCAGTTCTGCCCGCACATCTGGGTTGATCCTCGGTACAAGTACGGGCAGTTCACGAACTCTGACCCTAAGATTCGGGCGGCGGCGCTCGACCTGGCGAAGCGGACGACCGACATCGCGCAGTACATGGAAGCGCATGTGATGGTCTACTGGCCGGCCCAGGATGGGTATGACTACCCCTTCCAGATCGATCACCGCCGGGCACTCGACTGGCTGGTCGAAGGGCTAGCGGCCTGGTGCGATTACAACCCCGACCAGAAGATCGTGATCGAGTATAAAGCCTGGGAGCCGCGCTCGCGTATCCTGCTGCCGACCATCGGGCACTGCATGACCATCGTCAACGAGCTAAACCGCCCCAACTTCGGCGTCAACATCGACATGGGCCATGCCTTCATGATGAAGGAAAATCTGGCCGAGTCAATCGCGCTGTGCTGCCGCTACGGCAAGCTGTTCCACACCCACTGGAACGACAACTGGAAGCTCTTCGATGATGATGTAATCGTCGGCACCGTCAACCTGTGGGAGACGCTGGAGGCCCTGTTCTGGCTGGATGAGTGGGGCTACGATGGCTGGTTCGGCCTCGACCTGTTCCCCTACCGCGAGGACCCGGCCCAGGTCGTTGCCGAGAGCATCAAGAACCTGAAGTTTGGCTACGAGCTGCTTGACCGTGTGCCGCGCGACGAACTGCGGGCGTGTATGCACAGCTACGATGCTGTCAAGATCGCGCAGTTGCAGCGCAGGATGCTGGGCGGGTAAGCGGGTCATGCGAGTCGTTACGTTTGGCGAAGTCCTGATCGACATGTTCCCCGCCGAAGTCGGGCGACGGCTGGTCGAGGTATCGGCCTTCTGCCCCAAGCCCGGCGGGGCGCCCGCCAACGTGGCTGTGGCCGCCCGGCGGCTGGGGGCGGACAGCGCGTTCATCGGCAAGGTGGGAGATGACGCCTTTGGCGCCTTCCTGATCGAGGTGCTCAAGCGAGAGGGCGTCGAGACGCGTGGAATGCGCATTGACCCACAAGCGCGCACCACGATGGCGATCATTGCCCTACCCGACCCGAACACGGCGGAGTTCGTGTTCTACCGCAACCCGGGGGCGGATCACCGCCTGCGGTCTGACGAGCTGGACACCGATCTGATCCGGGGAGCGCGCGCCTTTCACTTCGGTTCGCTCAGCCTGACGGACGAGCCTGCCCGCAGCGCTACCTACGAGGCGGTGCGGCTGGCGAGAGAAGGCGGCGCCCTCGTCTCCTACGACGTGAACTACCGTCCCAGCTTGTGGAAAGAGCCGCGGCTCGCGCTTGAGCAGGCCCAGGCCATGCTGCCGCATGTCAACCTGCTTAAGGTTAATGAGAAGGAGCTGGCCCTGCTGGCCGGGCGCGAGGCGGTGGACGAAGCCGATCATGCGGCGCTGGGTGAGGCGGCCCAGGCGCTCCTCGAAAAGGGGCCGGAGCTGGTGGTCGTCACACTGGGGCAGCACGGGAGCTACTTCCAGGTGGCGGCAGGGGGCCAGTTTGTGCCGCCCTTCCGCGTGGAGACGGTCGATGCAACCGGGTGCGGTGACGCTTTTGTCGCCGGGCTGCTCACGCAGCTAACGGCTGATGAGGACTGGCGCGCCCACCTCACGCCCGACCGGCTCCGCCAGAGCCTGCGCTACGCCAATGCGGTCGGCGCGCTGACGGCGCTCACGCTGGGGGTCATCCCGGCCCTGCCTTACGCTGAGCAGGTCAACGCTTTTCTGTCCCGAGAGGGAATGCAACGATAACGGGGTACTCAAAGGGCAGGTACCTGTAATGAGAGATTCTATGGCACAGATGCAGACGGTGGATATCGAGGCTCTACGAAAAAAGGCCCAGCAGATCCGGTTGGACATCCTGGAGATGACGACGCGGGCCGGTTCGGGGCATCCGTCAAGCTCCTGGTCAGCGACCGAGATCGCGGTCGCGCTGTACTTTGGCGGAATCCTGCGCTACCGCCCCGGTGAACCGCACTGGCCGGAGCGGGACCGCTTCATCATGAGCAAGGGGCACGCGGCGCCGCTGCTGTATGCCGTGCTGGCCCACGCGGGGTACTTCGACCGTGAGGAGCTGTGGCGGCTGCGCGAAGTGGACAGCCCTGTGCAGGGGCATCCGATCAAGGACTGCATGCCGGGCGTTGAGGCAACAACCGGCTCGCTCGGCCAGGGTCTCTCGATGGGGCTGGGCGAAGTGCTGGGCGGGCGCCTGAAAGGGCTGCGTTACCGCGTCTACGTGCTGCTCGGCGACGGCGAATGCGAGGCTGGGCAGATATGGGAAGCGGCGATGGCCTCCGCCCACTTTAAGGCCGGGGAACTGACCGCCATCCTAGACTACAATAAGTTTCAGGAAACTGGGCCTATCGCCCGCGAGATGGGGCTTGAGCCGCTGGCGGACAAGTGGCGGAGCTTCGGCTGGCACGTTGAGGAAGTGGACGGGCATGACATCAAGGCCCTGATCGACAAACTCAACCTAGTGAAGAAGCTGGAAGCCACCGGCCAGCCGCAGATCATCATTGCCCACACCATCAAAGGCCGGGGGGTCTCGTTTGTTGAGGCCGATTACACCTATCACGGGCGCGCCCTCAAACCCGAAGAGGCTGAAAAAGCGCGGGAGGAACTCTATGCGGCTTGGTGAGAAAGCCGGGCTGAAGCCCAGCAAACCCATGCGGGATGTCTTTGGCGAGGCGCTGCTCGAAGTGGTTCGCAGGGATCCGCGCGTCGTAGTGCTGGATGGCGACCTGAGCAACTCGACCAAGACGGAACTGGTCCGGTTCGAGTTCCCGGAGCGCTTCTTCAACCTCGGCATCGCTGAGAGCAATCTGGTCGGTGTGGGGGCCGGGCTGGAGGCAGCCGGGTTCATTCCGTTCATTGTCAGCTTCTCTTCGTTCCTGCTGTGCAATGCCTATGACCAGATCCGGCTGGCCGTTGCCATGTCGAACATCAACGCCAAGGTGGTCGGCAGTCACGGCGGGATCACGCTCGGCAAGGATGGGCCGACACAGATGGGGATCGAGGACTTGGCCCTGGTGGGCGGCCTGCCGACCTTTGTGATCCTGGTGCCCAGCGACCCGGCTTCAATGCATAAGGCGGTGCAGGCGGCTGTTGAGCACGTCGGCCCGGTCTTCATCCGGTCCAGCCGGATTGCTATGCCGCATATCTACCCCATGGATGGCTGCCCGTTTGAGATCGGTCGGGCGAACGTGGTGCGCCAAGGGGACGACCTGACGATCATCGCCTGCGGGATGATGGTCGCCGCCGGGCTGGACGCCGCCGTGATGCTGGCTGAAGAGGGCATCGAGGCGCGTGTGGTGGATATGCACACCATCCGCCCGCTGGACGTGGACACTATCGCCGCCGCGGCACGCGAGACGGGCGCCATCGTCTGCGCCGAGGAGCACCTGATTCACGGCGGCATGGGTAGCAACGTTGCCCGCGTTGTCGCCGAGCAGCACCCGGTGCCGATGCGCTTTGTCGGGCTGGCCGATGTGTACGTCGAGTCGGGTGACCCGGATGACTTGCTCAAGAAGTACCACATGACCGCCGACGACATCGCTGCCGCAGCGCGGGAAGTGCTGAAAGCCAAGAGGAGGGCGGTGACGGCATGATCCGGCAGGCGTTGCTTGAACGCGCGGCGCAGGGCAGGCCGGTGCGCATCGGCCTCAATGGGGCGGGCTGGCTGGGCAGCGGTTTCGCAACCGCCGTGGCTCAGATGGCGGGGATGGTCGTCACCGTGCTGGCTGACGAAGATACCGCCCTCGCCCGCGCCGCGTTCACAAGCGCCGGCGTGCCGCCAGAGATGATTGTCGAGGCGAACGCGCCCGGCCCGGCAATGGACGCCCTGCGCGCCGGGAAACGGGTCGTGACTGGCTCAATTGCCGTCGCCGCGCAGTGTGAAGATGTGGACATCGTCGTCGATGCCACATGGCTGCCTGCTGCCGGGGCCGAGACGGCCTGCGCTTGCATCGAAAACGGCAAGGACGTGGTGCTTGTCAACATCGAGGCCGATGTGACGGTCGGGCGCATCCTCAGCCGCCTGGCGCGGGAGGCGGGCGTCCTGTACACCGTCTCCTCGGGCGACGAGCCGGGCTGCCTGATGGAGCTGTATGACTTCGTGACCAGCTTAGGCTATCAGGTCATGGTGATCGGCAAGGGCAAGAACAACCCGCTCAACCCATCCGCCACCCCTGACACGGTGATGGAGTCAGCCCGCAAGGCGGACAAAGACCCCTATCAGGTTGCCTCATACGTTGATGGCACCAAGACGATGTTTGAGATGGCGTGCGCAGCCAATGCCACCGGCTGCCGACCCATGCAGCGCGGCATGATCGGGCCGGAAGCCACGCGCCATACCGTCGCGCAGGTGTTCGCGCTGGAGGAGGACGGCGGACTTGCTAAGTTCCCTAACGCGGTGGACTTTGTACAGGGCGAGTCGATGTCGGGCGGCGTGTTCGTAACCGTCCGGATCGACAACGAGCGCATCGCCGCCGACCTGAACTACCTGAAGGTCGGCCGGGGCAAGTACTTCAGCTTCTTCCGGCCCTATCACCTGTGGTTTCTGGAGGCGCCCATCTCCGTCGCTCGCGCCCACCTGTTTCAGCAGCCGACGCTTGTCCCGCTCGACCAGCCGGTCGCGGACGTGATGACGGTCGCCAAGCGTGACCTGAAACCGGGCGAGAAGCTCGATACCTTCGGTGGTTATACGTTTTACGGCGTGATCGACTGCGCCGAGGAGGCCCGCAGGCTGAACGCACTACCGGTGGGGCTGGCGCCGGGCGCGCGGGTGATCCGGCCCGTTGCAGCAGGACAGATCATGACATGGGATGACGTCCGGCTGGATGAGGGCAGCACCCTCGTCAGGCTGCGCCGCCAGCAGGATGCGCTCTGATGATAAAACCCATAGCAATCTTCGGGAGGTGCTTCTATGCGTATCGGTGTATTCACAGCTTTGTGGGGCAATCTGTCCTTCGAGCAGGCGCTGGACAAGGCCGTTGAAGCCGGTGTGAGCGCCGTCGAGATCGGGGCGGGCGGCTATCCCGGCAGTCCGCACTGCCCGGTTGATGAGCTGCTGGAGAGCCAGGCCAAACGCGATGAGTGGCTGGGCAAGATCACACAGCGCGGGCTGATACTGAGCGCACTCAGCATCCACAACAATCCCCTCCACCCTGACCCGGCGGTCGCCAAAGAGGCGGATGAGACCTACCGTAAGGCGATCAGGCTGGCCAGCCTGCTCAAGGTGCCCAATATCAACACCTTCCCCGGCCTGCCCGCTGGAGCGCCGGGCGATAAGACGATCAACTGGGTGACCTGCCCCTGGCCGCCCGACTTCCTGAAGATCCTCGATTACCAGTGGAACGAGGTCGCCATCCCCTACTGGAAGGAAGCAGCCCAGTTCGCTGCGGATCAGGGCGTGAAGGTCGCGTTTGAGATGCATCCTGGCATGCTGGTCTACAACGTCGAGACGCTGCTCAGGCTGCGCGAAGTCAACCCGATCCTGGGCTGCAACTTCGATCCGAGTCACCTGTGGTGGAACGGGGTAGACCCGGTCGAGGCGATCCGGGCGCTCGGTGAGGCAATCTTCCACGTTCACGGCAAGGACGTGTACGTGGACATGCACAACATCCGCGTCAACGGCTGCAACGATGGCAAGCCCTACGGCGAGATCCCGAAGCGCTCGTGGACCTTCCGCAGCATCGGCTACGGCCATGACGTGAAGGACTGGAAAGACATCGTGAGCGCGCTGCGCATGGTTGGCTACGACTACGTGATCTCCATCGAGCACGAGGACGCGCTGATGTCCACTGACGAGGGGCTGCGCAAGGGCGTGGCCGTTCTCAAGGAGGCCGGCATCTTCGAAGAGGCCGGAGAGATGTTCTGGGCTTAAAGGTTTCACCAAGACGCCCGACCTATGTGAGGTCGTCTCCTAAGGACAAGGGGCTTCTGGCCCCTTGTCCCCTTATGCCTGCACCCGGTGCTGGTCGGCGCATGGATGTGCACCCCAAGCGAAAGGCAGCTCCCTCCTATGCTGAAACGCCTCGCCCTGTTTGACATCGATGGCACGCTGCTGTGGACAGGCGGCGCGGGCCGCGCCGCGCTCCGTGAGACCCTGCTGCATGTCTATGGTCAGGCAGGCAGAATCGATGACTACGACCTGGGAGGCCGGACGATCAGGGAGATCGTGCGCGACCTGCTGGCCGGTGAGGGGCTGGAGCCTCCCGAAATCTGGGCGCGGTTCGATGCATTCACGGCGGCCTGGCCCGGCATTATGCGGCGTATCATCACCGTGTACGATGTGCGGCCCTGCCGGGGCGCGCCGGAGCTGGTCACCGCGCTGGCTGCCCGCCGCGACGTGCTGCTTGGCGTGCTGACGGCCAACGTTGAGGCCACCGCCCGGATCAAGCTCGAAGCGGCGGGCTACGATCCCTCCGTTTTCAAGCTGGGCGCATACGGTGATGCCTCCGAGGTGCGGGCCGATCTGGTAAAGGTGGCGCTGGAGAGAGCGGAGGCACTGACGGGGGTCACCTTCTTGCCCCAGCAGACGGTGCTCATCGGCGACACGGCACTGGACGTGCTGACCGCACACCGGGCGGGTGCGCGCAGCATCGCCGTGCTGACGGGCGGTAAGTCCCGCGCCGAACTGGAGGCAGCCCACCCCGACTACCTGTTCGATGACCTGTCGGACACCGAAGCGGTGATCGCCGCCATCCTGGCAGGCTGACCGACTGTCGCCAGCCGCGTAAGGAGCATGGGGAAGGTGCACCCCCCATCCCGCCGCCTGAAAAAACGCACGCGCCGATCCGAGGAGGATCGGCGCGGCACGCGGTGGGCGGTACAAGACTTGAACTTGTGACCTCCACGATGTCAACGTGGCGCTCTGGCCAACTGAGCTAACCGCCCTATTCGTCTGAAATTATACGCCAGAGTGGGACAACAGTCAAAAAGATTCGGCCCTGGCTGAGGGAGTAACCTGCTCACCCAGCCGCCGCCACATCCGGCGCAGGACAGTCGTGTAACCCAATCCCTCGTAGAAAGCGATGGCCCCTGCGTTGAACTCCCATACGTTCAGCGCGATCTCGTCAACACCCTGCCCACGCGCCCACTCGTGGGCGTGCTCCATCAGCGCGCGCCCGATGCCGCTGTGCCGGTGTGTCTTGCGCACGACGATGGCATCGATCATAGCGTAGCGGCGCGGGATCATGATCGGGATATCCGGCGTGGAGTGGACGCGCACATCTACCATGCCCACCAGCTTGCCCTTCTGCTCGGCGACGAACAGCGCCGAGTCTGCACCTTCCAAGAGCGAGCGCAGGTAGGCTCGGCTGCGGGCTGGACCGTCCACCGTCTGGAACACATGCGGCAGCGCCTGGGCGTGCAGCGCATCGATCTCAGCGAACAGTTCACATAGTCCGGTGTAATCCTGCAAGGTCGCCTCGCGGATCGTCACTCCCATGTTTCCCGCCCTCTGGCAGCCAGCCCCGGTTGGGGGAAGAGAAGATGCTGAGGCGATTGTAGAGCCGGACGGAGGGTAGGGCAACCGAGAGTGAGAAAAACCGCCGGGGCGGGATGTTCAGGGCATGGTTGCCATCCGGCGGCATGGTTTAAGCCTGTTGTGCATTGGTCGGTGTGCAGGTAGCCGATGCAAGTCGGTTGCTGATGGGCAGCTTGCCGTTCACATACCATTGGCTTGCAAAAAGCTGTCCGTTAGCCCAGAATTGCCGGTATGAAAATCCCCCTGCCTACCCGATTCCGGTGCTGGCCTGCGCTGGCCGTTGTGCTGGCGCTGGCCGCCTGTGCTGTCGAGGAGCCTCCTGCTCCCGCCCTCATCGATCCGACGGGCTTCGCCAGCTATGTCCACCCCAGCGGCGTGTTCAGCCTCTCGCTCCCGCCCGACTGGGTTATCAGCGACACGTCCGACGAGTACGCCCTGAACGTGGCCTTCTCGCCACCCAATGCGCCTGAGCCGCTCGTCAGCGTCTATGTGGTCAGCGCGGGCGCGCTGGGCCGCCCCCATCCCGGCCAGCAGGAGACGGGCGCTGGCACGACGACCGACATGGAAGGGCTGATCGCGCTTTACCAGGCCACCTTTTACGCGCAGGCTGATGCCGCTTACAAGGAGATCGGGCGCGACGTGCAGCCGGACGGCAGCGTACGCATCCGCTTCCTGATCGACGGGCCGCAGGGGACCAGCCAGCACAACGACTTCGTGCAGATCGTGGGGCAGTATTTTGTTGCCCTGCGCACCCGCCTCCCGGATAACCCGGCCCAGCTACGCACGCTCAACCGCATTGTCAACACGCTCAAGGTAGACCCGGTGTCAACCTGGGCGAGTGCCCTGCCTCAGGGCGCGGAGGGCAGCACCGCCCAGCAGGTGGTGGGCTTCTCTGGCCTCAACGCCTGGGTGGACAGCACGGGGGGGTTTGTCATCGTCGGGCAGGTTGCCAACAATGCCGATGCGCCGCTGGAATTTGTGCGGATCAACGCGCGCCTGTTTGACGCTGAGGGCAGTGTGCTGATCGAGCAGGATGACTTTGTCTCATCCGACCTGATCCAGCCGGGCGAACGCGCCCCCTTCTCGATTGTGTTCAGCGACGGCCTACCGCCGGGCACAGTGCGCTACGACCTGGATGCCTCGGCCCGCTACGCGGACGCCGCTCTGGAGACCTTTTACGGGCCGGAGAACTTTACCCTGACCTCCGAGGCGGGCTTTGACGAGACGGGCATGCTGGTCGTCAGCGGGCAGGTGCGCAACGAGGGCAACCTGACCGCCGGGCTGGTCAAGGTTATCGTAACCATCCTCGACGCCGAGCAGCGGGTCGTTGCCACCGATACAACACTGGTGGATGTGCAGAGCCTCGCGCCGGGTGAGACATCACCGTTCAACGTGCGCTTCTTTGAGCTGGGCGGCACGCCGAACACGTTTCTCGTGACGGCCCAGGGCATCATCGAGAGCTAGGCCCGCTGCCCGCCCTGGGCGAGGCATCGCCAACGGGTGGAAACAGATGGGAGTGGCGTAGGAGGGGAGCACCATGACGGTTGCACAGGTCCTGGCGGGGATCGATCTGTTTGCGGGGCTATCAGAGGGACAGTTGGAAACGCTGGCTGTGCTTGCCAAAGAGGAAACTTACGCCAGGGGCCAGGCGCTCTTTGAGGAGGGCAGTCCGGCAACACACCTGTATCTCCTCCTGGCAGGGAAAATCACCGTCCAAGTGCAGCTTACCTCACGCCCGCAGGCTATTGAGATTGCGGTGCTCAGCCGACCGGGCCAGCTCGTGGGCTGGTCAGGGCTGGTACCCCCGCATCACTACACAGCTACCGCCGTGTGCATGGAGAACAGCCGTCTGCTGGCGATGGACGGCGAGGCATTGATGCATGCGCTGGAGGACGACCCTGGGATGGGCTTCCTCGTCATGCGCCGGATTAGCGAGGTGATCAGCGGGCGCCTGCGCAACATCCAGCAGCTCGTGCTGAAGACGTTGTGAGGGCGAGCGCCTCCGGCGGGGGCTACGGAGACAGAAACGCAGCCTGAGGCGATCCACAGGCTGCACCGTTTACGCTCTACACACGCCCTGAAACGTCGCGGCTAGAACAGCCCCCAGTCCGCGCCCGCGCCTTCTTCCATCATACTGGGGTCCCACATCTCGCGCCCCAGTTCGATGGTCGTCGGCACGCCGAGTGCATGCTCAACCGTGCGGCGCGCCTGTTCCAGAAGCTGCGGCCCATAGGGGCAGAAGGGCGTCGTCAGGATCATGACAAGGTGAGCGCTGTCTTCCCGGATGTCAAGCTCGCGGATCAGCCCCAATTCGACCACGTTGAGGCCGATCTCAGGGTCAACCACCTTACGCAGCGCCTCATAGACCTCGTCCTTGCGGCTGAGAGTTGACTCTTCTGGCATAGGCATCCCCCCACCCAAAACAGGCTACGATTCCGACACACCGGCGACAGCCGCGCCCGGGCTGCCACGCAGAACCAGCGTGCAGGCACTGTCACCGGAGAGCAGGCAGGCCGCCCGCTCTACCTCAACTTCCACCACCGCCCGGACGAGCGCCTCATCGATCTGGCACAGCTCCGGGTGCCGTTGGCTCACGGCGTAATAGGGGCAATGGTACTTAACCAATTGTAATCCCTGCTCTGACTGGCGCCAACGTGCCGTCAGCCCGTGCTGCTCCAGCCACTCAACTAGGCGATGGCGCCGCGCCTCATCCGGCAGGCCCTCAACTTCGTGGCGGATCTCGTCGGCGAGCGAGGTAGCCAGCGAGCTGATCAGCGCCTGCACCACAGCGGGCGGGAAGACCGTCTTGATCTGGTCGAGCAGCTCCTCCACCAGCAGGTGGTACGTCTGTGGAAACAGCCGGTCGGCGGCAGGCGTTAGGCGATACAGATGCAGCGGGCGGCCCACGGCCTGCCGCTGCTCCTCGACCTCAACCAGCCCCTCAGCCTGAAGGCTGTTGAGGTGGTGCCGGATGGTAACCGGCTTGACGCCCACCTGCCCGGCCAGGTCGCCGACCGAGGCCTGCCCATAGGCGCGCAGGATGCGGAGCACTTCCCAGCGGGTGCTGTGGGTGTTGGTTCCAAGTGTTTCCTGGACGGCCATAGCACTTTGGAGTATATCACGGCCCCGGTAATCCGTCAATAAATATGATAAATATCAATATTATTGACATTAGTTCCGCCGCACGCTATAATCCGTCTGTCCCTGATGGGGAAAGGGATAGGTTTTGTTGCCTTTTAGCGTGCACTGGAATCTAACAGGTGTGCTACGAAGGTTTCGCGAGAGGGTCCTTTTCCCGTGACTGCCCCCGGCGAAACGCTCGCGGCAACCCATCTGAGCTATCACATTATTTGAGGAGGCTTTTCCGAGCATGAGCATAGCCCTCGAGATACGCAACCTGCATGTGAGCGTCGAAGACAAGCCAATTCTGAAGGGCGTCAACCTGACGGTGCGCCAGGGCGAAATCCACGCTCTGATGGGGCCAAACGGCTCCGGCAAGAGCACGCTGGCCTATGCGCTGATGGGCCACCCGCAGTACGAGGTCACAGGCGGGCAGATCATCTTTGACGGCCAGGATGTGCTGGAGCTGGAAGCGGACGAGCGCAGCCGGTTGGGCCTGTTTCTGGCCTTCCAGTACCCGGTCGCCATTCCCGGTGTGACGCTGGCCAACTTCCTGCGGCAGGCGATCAACGCTCAGCGCAAAGCTCACAATCCCGAGGACAAGGGCATGCCCATCCCGGAGTTCCGGAACATGCTGAAGGAAAAGATGGACCTGCTGCAGATGGATCATTCCTTTGCGGGCCGCTACCTGAACGAGGGCTTCTCAGGCGGCGAGAAGAAGCGGGCCGAGATCCTCCAGCTTGCGACGCTGAATCCCAAGATCGCCATCCTGGATGAGACCGACTCAGGGCTGGACATCGACGCGTTGCGGGTCGTATCGGAAGGAGTGAACCGGCTGTCGGGGCCTGATCTGGGCGTGCTGGTCATTACGCACTACCAGCGCATCCTGAACTACATCAAACCGCATTTCGTGCACATCATGCTCGACGGGCAGATCGTGGAGACCGGTGGGCCGGAGATGGCGCTGCACCTGGAGGAACAGGGCTACGATTGGCTCCGCGAGAAATACAACAACGGGGCATAAGCTGGCCGGCCGCTCGCAGACACACGCACGCCTGACTGTACGCCATCACGTGGCGAGAGGTGAGAGGGAATGTCGGACGAGACAACACAGCTACAGGGCATCAAAGAGAGCTACGCCGAGAAATACGGCTTCAAAGTGCCGGAGAACTACGTCTTTAAGGCACGTAAGGGCCTTGACCGTGATGTGGTCGAGGAAATCTCATGGCTCAAGCAGGAGCCGGAATGGATGCGCGCGTTCCGTCTGAAGGCGCTCGACCACTTCCAGAAGCGGCCTATGCCCAACTGGGGAGCCGACCTAAGCGGCATCGATTTTGATGACATCTACTACTTCGTCCGCGCAACCGAGCGTGGCAGCGCTGACTGGGAGCAGGTCCCGCCTGAGATCAAGGAAACATTTGACCGGCTGGGCATCCCCGAGGCCGAGCGCCGCTTCCTGGCGGGCGCAGGGGCGCAGTATGAGTCGGAGGTTGTCTACCACAAGATTCGCGAGGACCTCCGGAAACAGGGCGTGATCTTTCTGAGCATGGACGACGGCCTGCGCGAGTACCCCGATCTGGTCAAGGAGTACTTCGGGACGATCATCCCCTACAACGACAACAAGTTCGCGGCGCTCAACTCGGCGGTCTGGTCGGGCGGTTCGTTTATCTATGTCCCGCCGGGGGTCAAGGTCGAGATGCCGCTTCAGGCGTACTTCCGCATCAACACCCAGAACATGGGTCAGTTCGAGCGCACGCTGATCATCGTGGATGAGGGCGCGTTTGTCCACTACGTCGAGGGCTGCACCGCGCCCATCTATTCCAGCGACAGCCTGCACAGCGCGGTGGTTGAGATCATCGTCAAAGCAGGGGCGCGCTGCCGCTACACCACCATCCAGAACTGGTCCAACAACGTGTACAACCTGGTGACCAAGCGGGCCGTTGCCTACCGCGATGCGACGATGGAATGGGTGGACGGCAATCTAGGCTCGAAGGTCACCATGAAGTACCCCTCGGTCTACATGATGGAACCCGGCGCGCACGGCGAGGTGCTGAGCATTGCCTTTGCAGGCAAGGGTCAGGTGCAGGACGCGGGCGGCAAGGTCGTGCATGTTGCACCGCACACGACCAGCAAGATCACGAGCAAGTCGATCAGCAAGGACGGCGGCCAGGCCAGCTACCGGGGCCTGCTAAAGGTGTACGAGGGCGCGTACGACAGCAAGAGCAATGTGGTATGCGATGCGCTGCTGCTCGACGACAGGAGCCGCTCCGACACCTACCCCTACATCGAGATCGACGAGCAGGATGTGACCATCGGTCACGAGGCATCGGTCAGCAAGGTGGGCGAGGATCAGCTTTTCTACCTGATGAGCCGGGGGCTGAGCGAGGAGCAGGCCAACGCGATGGTCGTCAACGGCTTCATCGAGCCGCTTGTCAAGGAGCTGCCGATGGAGTATGCGATGGAACTGAACCGCCTGATCCAGCTCCAGATGGAAGGGTCAATCGGCTAGCGTGGCCTTTGAATGTTACCTGCCGCGAGCAACGGAGGCGTTGATTTGGCACGGAGAAGAGAAGTCGTTAAGGAAGCTGTACTGCCCCTCAGCCGTGAGGATGTGGTTGCCGTTTCGGAGCGCCTGAATGATCCGGAGTGGCTGCTGCACAGGCGACTGGCTGCCTGGGAAGTGGCCGCCTCGCTGCCCATGCCAACCACGAACGACGAACCCTGGCGCCGCACGGACATCCGCGCCGTGCCCTGGGAGGAGATGCCCCACCCCTTCAGCCTGAACGGCGCCTCAATCCAGGACGTGCCGGGCGAGCTTTACAGCCCCCTGATCGGCGAGAAGCAGGGCGGCCTGCTCGTCTTTGCCAATGGGCGCCTCGTCTTTCACGAACTATCGCAGGAGCTGGCTCGTAGGGGTGTCATCTTTACCGACCTGCGCAGCGCGTTCGAGAGGCATCGCAACCTGGTGGAGCGCTTCTTCATGACCAAGGCAGTACGGCCTGACGAAGGCAAGTTTGCCGCGTTGCATGCCGCGCTGTGGACGCACGGCGCTTTCCTGTATGTGCCGGAGGGTGTGCAGCTTGAGCTGCCCCTGCACAGCGTCGAGTTTGTCTCCGGCGGGACGATGACCAGCACCCACATCCTGGCTGTGCTGGAGGAGGGCGCCAGCGCCACCTATCTGCACGAGAGCGCCTCTCCTCCTTCAGCAGACGGTGGCGCGCTGCATCTGGGGGCGACCGAGCTGCTCGTCGGCCAGAACGCCAATCTGCGCTATGTTGGCCTCCAGAATTGGAACGAGCAGACCATCAACTTCGGCCACCAGCGCGGACGCGTGGGGCGTGGCGGCCAGCTTGACTGGATCAGCGGCGAGATGGGCACCCGGCTCAGCAAGGTCTTCATGACCCTCGACCTCGACGGTGACGACTCGTGGGGCCGTATCTCGGGCCTGTACTTCACTCACGGGCAGCAGCACATCGACCTGGACACCCAGCAGAATCACCATGCGCTGCGCACCACCAGCGATCTGCTGTTTAAGGGAGCGCTGAAGGGCAGAAGCCGCAGCGTATGGCAAGGTATGATCCTGGTTGACCCCGGCGCGCAGCGAACGGACGGCTTTCAGGCCAACCGCAATCTGCTGCTGGAGCGCACCGCTCGTGCCGACAGCATCCCCGGCCTGGAGATCCAGGCTGATGATGTACGCTGCACGCACGCGGCGACCATCGGCAAGGTTGATGAAACCGAGGTTTTCTACCTGATGTCGCGCGGCATCCCGCGCCCGGAGGCCATCAAGCTGATCGTGGAGGGCTTCTTCGACCCGGTGATGCAGCGCATCCCGTTTGAGGGCGTGCGCGACCGGCTGGCGGCGTACATCGACGCCAAGCTGGAAGGGTAAGCTCCTGGCAGGTAGCCTACGAATGGCCCGCGCAGCGCCCCGGCACTGGCGGGCCGTGTCTGTCTACCGGCGCAGCGGAGGAGGGCGGTCGGTGTGGAAAGACAGGCGGCGATTGACCTGATCCTCGACCATTATGAGAATCCCCGCCACTACGGCACGCTTGCCGTGCCGACGTTCACCGGACAGGGCACCAACCCCGGCTGCGGCGACGTGGTGCGGCTGTCTGTGCAGCTCGACGCTGCCGGGTGCGTGGCCGATATTGCCTTCGAGGGGCAGGGCTGCACGATCAGCATGGCAGCGGCCTCGCTGTGGACTGAGATGGTGCTGGGCAGGACGCTCGATGAGGCGCTGGCTCTGGATGTCTCGGCGCTGTCTGGTGTGCTGGGTGAGGGCCTGGTGGCAGGCCGCCTGACCTGCGTGTCGCTGGGGCTGCGTGTCTTGCAGGAGGGTGGCAAGCGATACCGGAACGGGGGATAAAGGCACGGGTCACATGGCCTGTGCCCGCTTGGGCAGAGCAGCTATATCGGGTAAAATCCCCTCAGCCATTCCCCATGCAGCACTCGACCACCATCACCGGAACCGGGCCGCGCACCTTCAGGAGGCTCAGAGGAATTATGGTCGATCTTAAGACCCCACTTGATGTACAGGCCATCCGCGCCGACTTCCCGGTACTGGATCAGGAGGTGCGGCCCGGCGTGCCGCTTGTCTATCTTGATAGCGCGGCCACATCCCAGAAACCTCTGTCTGTTATCGAAGCGATGAGCGACTACTACCTGAGGTACAACGCTAATGTCCACCGGGGTATCCACAAACTGAGCGAGGAGGCCACTGCCGCCTACGAGGACGCTCGCAAGCGGATCGCGCGCTTTATCAACGCCTCCTCGCCGCGTGAGGTCATCTACACGCGCAACACGACCGAGAGCATCAACCTGGTGGCCCAGAGCTGGGGTCGCGCCAACCTGAAGGCGGGCGATGCCATTCTCTCAACCACGCTGGAGCACCACTCAAACATCGTGCCCTGGCAACTTCTGGCCGACCAGATCGGCGTCGAGGTACGCTGGGTGCCCATCACCGACGACGGGCGGCTGGACATGGACGCCTTTCATCGGATGCTTGACGAGCGCGTCAAACTGGTGACCTTTGCCCATGTCTCGAACGTGCTGGGCACGATCCAGCCGGTGCGCGCGCTGACAGACGCTGCTCACGCGGTGGGCGCGCTTGTCCACGTAGACGGAGCGCAAAGTGTGCCCCACATGCCGGTTGATGTGCAGGCGCTGGACGTGGATTTCTACTCGTTTTCGGCGCATAAGATGATCGGCCCGACGGGCATCGGCATCCTGTACGGCAGGCGAGATATCCTGGAGGCCATGCCGCCGTTTCTGGGCGGCGGTGATATGATCCTGCGGGTGGAGCTGGACGGCTCGCGCTGGAACGAGCTTCCCTACAAGTTTGAGGCAGGCACGCCCAGCATCGCCGAGGCAATCGGGTTTGGCGCGGCGGTTGACTACCTGGAGCGGGTTGGGATGCAGGCCATCCATGCCCATGAGACGGCCATCACCGCCTATGCGCTGGAGCGGCTGGCCGAGGTGCCCGGCGTGCGCGTGCTGGGACCTCAAGACGCCCACGAGAAGGGCGGCGTTGCCGCGATGGTGATAGACGGCATTCACCCCCACGATATCGCCCAGGTGCTCGACTACGAGGGGATCGCGGTGCGGGCAGGCCATCACTGCGCGATGCCGGTCCACCAGCGGTACAACATCCCCGCCTCGACACGCGCCAGCTTTTACCTGTACAATACCTTTGAGGAGATCGACCGGCTGATTGGTGCCCTGTACCGGGTAAAGGAGATGTTTGCCGCCTGAGTCGCAGACGCTCCACCGGCCAGGCATCCCTGCCCCGACGGAGCAACGGGCTTCTCAACCACAAGGGAGAACGAACGCATCATGGATGACCTTTACCGCGAGTTGATCCTCGACCACTACCGCAACCCGCGCCTGAAAGGGCTTGTCGAACCGGCGGACATCGACTATGCCGAGGATAATCCGGTGTGCGGGGACCACATCCATCTGACGATCAGGTTGAACGCGGATAACGTGGTTGAGGAAGTGGGCTGGGAGGGCGAGGGCTGCGCGATCAGCCAGGCCTCAGCCTCGATGCTGTACGAGACGCTCATCGGCAAGACGCTGGACGAGATCCGCGCGATTGGCAAGGAAGATGTGCTGGAGATGCTGGGCATCCCGCTCAGCCCGGTGCGCCTGAAGTGCGCGCTGCTCTCGCTGAAGGTGCTCAAGGCCGGGGCCTATGGGCTGGAGGCCTGGCCAGGCGAAGAGGCAGAAAGTGCCTAGCGTTGCGCGGTGATGCCTATGCGGCCCACGCCACCCATCGGCACAACTACCATATCAATCATATCATAATCATACCATCCCCATGTACGAGGAGACAGAGCACGATATGGCAGAGTTCGTAAAAGTGGCGGACAGGAACGAACTGGCTCCCGGCGAGCGCAAGATCGTGGAGGTGGATGGCCGGTTTATTGCCCTCTTCAACGTGGGCGGCGAGTTCTACGCCATCGAGGACGTGTGCACCCACGATGACGGCCCGCTGGGCGAGGGCGAGCTTGACGGTTACACGATTGAATGCCCGCGTCACGGCGCACAGTTTGACATCCGCGATGGGCGCGTGTTGCGTTTCCCGGCGGTGACACCTGTGCCCTGGTTCGAGGTTAAGGTTGAGGGCGACGACGTGCTGGTTAAGGTGGACTGACTTAGCGTTCCGGGTGTTGGTTCAAACCTGAGTACAAAAAAACGGCGGTCACGCCGCAACGCGGCCGCCGTTTTGTTTTCCCCACACTTAGTGGCAGCCGCAGCCGCCCGCTGAAGCGCTCGCCTCCCCACCTTCTCGGGTGCGGAAGGAGTGACCACAGCCGCAGGTTGAGATGGCATTCGGGTTCTCAATGCTGAAGCCGCCACCCATCAGGCTATCCACATAGTCGATGTTCGACCCGCGCAGATAGTCCAGGCTGATGGGATCGATGATGAGGCGCACGCCGTCGATCTCGGCAATCGTGTCACTGTCGCGGGGGTTGCCCTCAAAGGCCATGCCGTACTGCATGCCTGAACAGCCACCACCCGCCACAAACACGCGCAGGCCGTGGTCAGCCAGGTTCTTCTCAGCAAGTAGGGCCTTGATCTTCTCAACTGCCACCGGTGTGACGGTAATGACGGCCTGCTCGGTGCGTACCCGTTCAGTCATGGTCCTTGTCTACCCTCCCCCCAAGCATGTGCTTGCTTCCGAATCGTCCCCCGGAATGGCCGGCGGGTATTGCAGCCTGATTGACCGGATTGTAGCATCATCGACCAAGTCTGTCAATTTAGTCAATAATCATCAGCAAAAATTCTGCCTTGCCCCGGAGCCTGTCGAGGTCTTCCGCAACGGGTCCCTCCACAGGCATTCCTCCTTCAGGAGGTGTTTTCCCCGCCCGGTTCGGACACAAGGTACGAACAGGTGGTGTCGCCCTCCAGCACGTGAGTTACCCGGCGCGGCGCCACACCCAACAGGCGCTCGATGTACAGCGTATCCACCGTACACAGATCATCGTGTGTCTCGGCGACGCCGCTGTAGGGGCAGTTGCAGGTGTGGATCATGTACCCATTGTTGTGTCTTTCCCAGTTCGCCTCGTAGCCGTGCGCGCTCAGGTGCTCCACGACGCGCTCCAGCCGCGCCTGGAAGCTCTCGCCTGCCGGGCCAGGCTCCAGTTCGGAGGCCATCCGGGTGGCAACGCCCCGGAGGATGACATCGACCTGCTCAGGGGGCAGGGTCGCTTTGATCGTCTCGATCATCGTGCTGGTGAAGGTCGAGAGGTTTTTGGGGAAAAGCGCCTCGGCTTTTTCGGTCAGGCTGTATACGTACCTGGGGCGCCCCGGCGCGTTGCGGTGACGTACCTCAGGCGGGGCGACCAGCCCCTCGCTGCGCAGCACATCGAGATGATGCCGCACTGTCACAGCCGTCAGGTCGCCCAGCGCGCGGCTCAGATCATCGACTGTGGCCGCCCCGTACTCGCGTAAATACTCGATGATTTTCTGCCGGGTTTTCTGCATGGCCGCTCCCTCGCAACACATTCGCATTCTAGCCGACGACCGAATTATTGTCAAATTCGCCTACTTTAATATGCATCGCCACCAGCCCGGCAGCGGAGCAGGCTGGCGGCCAGCCTTTGACCGGGCCGAGCCGATTCCGGCCCAAAGGCTTGCCCGCCAGGCGCAATCTGGTTACTATGTGGGCACGCCAGTGGATATCTCAACGAGGAGGACCATGACCCCACCTGAACCTGAGGAGGTTGCCCCGCCCAGCCAGAGGCCGGACGCTGATATGGTGGCTATTCCGCGCACGTGGCTGCTGGCCGGAGGCGTCGGGCTGATCACGTTCCTGATCGGGGGGCTGCTGGGCTTCGCCCTCGCGCTGACTGCCTACCAGCGCGGGGCCGACCGCGCCGTAGCCGCCGTCCAGGAAGCGCTGGCCAACGCGCCGGCCCCCCAGGCGGCTCAGCCAACCGAACCTCCGGCCCGGTTGGACAACGTCAGCGTGGACGACGACCCGGCCCTGGGGCCGGAAGATGCGTCCGTCGTGATTGTTGAGTTTAGCGACTTCCGTTGACCATACTGCAAGCGTTTCCGTGATGAAACGCTCCCTGTGCTGCTCGAAGAATACGGCGACCGGATTCAGATCGTCTACCGCGACTTCCCGGTCGTGGGCGGCGAACAGGCCGCCGTCGCTGCCGAGTGCGCCGACGAGCAGGGCAAGTTCTGGCCATACCACGATGCGCTCTACGAGAACTTCCGGGGCCAAAACTCGGCCGATGATTTTGTAACGCTGGCTGAGAGCCTAGGCATGGACGGTGAGGATTTCCGCAACTGCCTGTCCTCGCCGGAAATCCAGGCCGAGATCGTGAAGGACTACAACGATGGCCGCTCCTACGGGGTCACTGGCACGCCCACCTTCTTTATCAACGGGGTGCGTGTGGTCGGGGCGCAGCCGGAGGCGGTCTTCCGGGCGGTCATTGAGGAGGAGCTAGGCGCGGACGGCGGCAGCTAAATGGCCCGCGGCGCCCGAACAGGTCGGCGTGAATATGTCCCGACAGGCAGAGATTTTCGCAGCCTCGGCCCGTGCGCGGCGCGAGATCAGCCGCAGCGCCTATATCCGGTTTGGCATCGGCGCCGCGCTGGTGATCATCGGGGCAGCCGTCGCCAGCGTGGCCTTTGCCGCGAGCGGCGCCCCCCGGACGCCCGTGCTGGCGCTGGCGGGAGGGCTGGCCTGTGCGGGCCTGGCCGGGCTGCTGACCGGGCTGGTCACGCTGGCCGCCCTCCAGCAGCCGATCCAGGTTGAGGTCACGCCCCACCGCCTGGTCTGGCGCGAGGGTAGGCGCATCGCCACACTGGAGTACGACGAGGTGGTGCGTGTCGAGTTGGTGAAAGCTGCCAAGAGGGAGCGCAACGGTCTCCTGATGGAATACCCGGTCGTTCGCTTCATCGAGAACGACGGCGAGATGATGGAGTTTGAAGTTACTTTCGAGGACCGGGGCATGGTTCATCACGCCCGTTTTGATGCTCGTGCCGTCACCCGCGCCGTGCTGCCTTACCTGCCCTCGCACGCGGTGATTGCCCCCGCCGTTACCGAATTTGTCCAGACAGGCGAGGTAGACATCGACCTGCTGCCGGGCCGCTAGTCGGAACAGGATGGGGATGCTCGCCAAGCGGCACGTCGAGCTACTCAGCCTAGCCCTGCTGGGGGCCGTCCTGATCGGGCTGTCCCTGCTCTTTGGCCACCGCCACCTCGACCGCAGCTTCGTCGCCTACCGCTATGCCCGCCATCTGGCGAGCGGCCAGGGATTTGCCTACAACCCCGGCCAGCCGGGGCTGAGCGAGGCAGTCGCCCCGCTGCATGTGGTTCTCCTCGCGCTGGGCGGGCGGATCACCTCCGATCTTCCCCGGCTGGGCAATCTGATCGGCATAGCCGGGATGGCCCTCGGCGTGCTGGCGATCTACCTGCTGGCCCACCCCCCCAGCCGGGTCACAGCGGCGGCTGCCGGTCTCTACGCCCTCTTTCCCCTGCTGTGGCTCGCACTGGGGCTGGACGCTCCGCTCTGGATGGCGCTTGGGTTGCTGGCCGTGTGGATGCACGGGCGCGGCTGGCCGGTTGGTGCGGCGGCGATGCTCGCGCTGGCCACGCTGACCCGCCCCGAAATCGGCGCGCTGGCTGCCGTGCTGGTCACCGACGCCGTAATCAGCGGGCGGCCCCTCAAGCTGCTCCCGGCAGGCGTGTATGCTGGGGTCGTGGCAGCCGGCCTGCTCTGGCTGATGCGCGCTGTAGGCAGCGGCCCGCTGCTGCCCGGCCTGCCCGGTCTGGGAACGTCGCTGCCGCCCTCTGATGTGCTCGCCCCGGAGGCGCTCACTGGGTTGGGCAGGCTGGCGAAGGCCACCTTGGCGCTCTCGCCCCTGTGGGCAGCCGCGGCAGCGCTGGCTGCGGTGGGCGCGGCGCGGCTGGCCGTGAAGCCGCATCCAGACGACCGTTGGGTGCGGCTGCTGGCCGGGTGGGCCGTCTTGCATGTGGCCGTGCTGCTCATCCTGGGGGCGGCAGTGTATCCCTGGCACTACGCGCCGCTCATCCCGGCGCTGGCGGCGCTGACTGCCGTCGGCGCTCAGTGGCTGGTGGAGCTTTCGGATGCGGTGGGAGTGCGCTGGGCGGTGGGGGGCATCTGCGCCCTGCTCGTTGCCGGGGCCGCCGTCGATGGGCTAGTGCGGATGGCAATGCCCGCCGGAGACTCACCGGGCTGGGCGGCACTATCCGCCGCGCCGGTTGAGGCTGCCTACTCCCAGGCGGGGGCCTGGTTGCGCGATAACACCCCGCCAGGCGCGCGCGTTGGCTCAACGCAGATCGGGCTGCTCGGCTACGTCTCCGGGCGGCCACTGATCGACTACGAGGGCAGGCTCCAGCCGGACATCGCCCAGGCGCACGAGCGCGGCGATGCGGGCTGGTGGTTGGGGGAGTACGTGCCTGAATACCTCGTGCTGCGCACGAGCGAGCTGGAAGCGCTCGACAGCTATGCCCCGGCCCAAGACCCCTGGTTCCGCGCGACTTATACCGAAGTTGCCCGCGCCGGCCCGGATGGCGAGCTGGTGATCCTGGCCCGCACATCTGAGCCGCCCCCGCTGATCGAGCGTTTTGTCGGGCTGGTCAGCTTCCCGAACGGCATTGTCCTCAACGGCATCGCCACTGACTTCCCGCTCGACCCGCTCGAAGGGGGGCGCATGGGCCGGGTGCGGCTGGAGTGGCTACTCAACCAGCCCTACGATGCGCCGCTCCACGTTTCGATCCGCATCGAGGGACGCGGCGGCACAGTGGCCGCGCTGAATGGACGCACGGTCGATTTCTCGACTTGGCCGGTGCGCCGCCTGATCACAACCTACCACACGCTCGACCTCGCGCCGGGCCTCCAGCCGGGCGTGTATGATCTGTTGGTCGGCATCGGGCCGGATGCCTTCAACCTCACCTACCAGCCGGTCGCCGTAGCCAAGATTCCGTTCCCTGAGGCCGTGTTTGTGGGCGGCGTTTCGGGCGCCCGGACGGAATTCGGGAGCCTGGCGCTGCTCGGCTACCGGCTGGCCCGCACACCGGAGGGGCTGGAGGTGCTGCTCCTGTGGCAGGCCATCCAAACCCCTCTGGTCGATTATCGGGTGTTCATCCAGGTGCGGGATATGGCGGGCGGTATCTCCGCCCAGATGTAGGCCGAACCGTACGCCGGGGCCTATCCCACTTCGGTCTGGTCGGCGGGCGAGCAGGTGCCCGACGCCTACATCGTGGACACAAGCGAGCTGACTCCGGGCGAGTACGAGGTGTACGCCGGCCTGCTCGACCCGGACGGCAACCGCCTGCTCAGCGTGGATGGGGTGGAAGCGGTGCGCGTCGGGCGTGTAACTAGCGGGGAATAGAGGAGAGCGGCCAGCGACGGGGAGGGGTGCTTGTCAGTTTTGGGGATCAGGGCAATCATCACACGGAGCCTCACCCCCTTTAGTCCCCCTAGATTGAAATGCACCCCTGGGGAGCAGAGGATGACTTTTCCCGCTAACCGCCCGATAATATATAGATGAGGTTGAACACATGGATACCCGGACGCTCATAACCGACCTGCTGATCCTGGCGATCTTCGGGGCAGCCGTATATGCCTTCCTGATCCTGCCGCGTCGCCGCGACTTCCGGAAGCGACAGGAGTTCGTCGCCCAGCTCAAGCCGGGCACAAAGGTCACGACCTATGGCGGGTTGATCGGCACGGTTACGAAGGTCGATCACAGGCTGGGCATCGTGACTGTCGAGATAGCGGAGGGGGTCGAGGCCCGCTTCCTCGGCCCGGCCATCATGGGCGAGTTCGACCCGGATGCGCTGGAGGAGAGCGTCAAAAAGGCGCTCAAAGACCGGGTGGGGTAGCGAGGCCGGAATGCAGATCCAGGTGGCGGCGGCCAAGATTGGCAAATACGCGGCGCCTGAGAGCGGCGACACACTGGAGATGATCGAGCGGCCTCACGGCGGGCTGTCGCTGGTGCTGGCCGACGGGCAGCGCTCAGGCCGGGCGGCCAAGGCGATCAGCAACCTGGTGACCAGCAAGGCCGTCTCGCTGCTGGCCGATGGCGTGCGCGACGGCGCGGCGGCCCGCGCCACGCACGATTACCTTTATACCCACCGGGGCGGCAAGGTCTCGGCCACGCTCAACATCGTCTCGGTGGATATGGTGACGGGGACGCTGGTGCTCTCGCGCAACAGCCACTGCCCGGTCATCGTGCAGACCGGCCCGGACAGCCAGCGTCTTCTGGATGCCCCGGCGCCGCCCATCGGCATCCACCGCGCCACCAAGCCGCAGATCGCCGAGCTGCCGCTTGAGATCGGGATGCTGGTCGTCATCTACACCGACGGTATCCAGAGCGCGGGCGAGCGGCGCGGCCAGCCGCTGGACGTGCCCGCCTGTGTGTCGGCCCTGTATCAGGCCCATCACCAGGCGCGGCACATTGCCCGGCCCATCGCCGACGGCCTGCTGGACGAGGCCCTGCGGCGTGATGATGGCCGTCCCCAGGACGATATGTCGGTGCTCGTGGTGGCCGTGGCCGGGCAAGCGCCGGATGAGGTGCGCCGCCTCCAGGTCTCATTCCCCATCCCGCCGCTTTACAGGCCGTAAGGATCGCCTGAGGAGGGAAAGCCGTGCCCGCTACCAGTCAGGCCGCTGCTGCCGCCGCCTTCCAGCGCAGACCCCCCAGCAGGCGCATCCGGGCGGCCCTGCGTGACACCTGGGTGCTGATCAGGGAGTTCCGGGATGGGCTGATCCTGTTTGCGCTGTTTCTGCTGGTCGGCGCGGTGAGTTTCCGCCTGCTGTGGAACCTCACTTACACCCAACCGATGCGCCTGATCGAGGCGTTCTTTCACATTATGACGATGACGTTCCTGCAGCCCACGCTCGACTTTCCCCGGGAGTGGTACCTGGATATATATTTCTTCCTGATGCCGGTGCTGGGCATCATCGCCTTAGCGCGTGGGGCCGCTGACTTTGGCGTGCTATTGTTCAACCGGAAGTCGCGGCAGGCTCAGTGGGAGGAAGCTGTGGCATCGACCTTCAGCAACCATATTATCGTCGCCGGGCTGGGGCATCTGGGCATCCGCGTGGTGCGCGAGCTGGTCGTGTTGGGCGAAGAGATCGTTGTCATTGAGCAGAACGCCTCCTCCCCGCGCTTCAACGAAGTGCACTCCTATGATATCCCGATCATCGTCGGCGACGCGCGGGACATCGAGGTCCTGAAGCGGGCGGGGCTGGAACGGGCCAGCGCCCTGATCATCTGCACCAACAACGATCTGGTCAACATCCAGATCGCCAGCCGCGTCCGCGACGTGAACAAGACCATCCGCGTTGTGATGCGCCTGTTCGATGACGAGTTTGCGGGGCCGCTGGCCGAGCGGTTCGATATCGTCGCTGCCATGAGTTCATCGGGTATGGCTGCCCCGGCCTTCGCGGGCGCCGCGACCGGGACCGAGATCGTCCAGACTTTTGCCCTTGCCGACCAGGTACTGGCGCTGGGGCGCATCGAGGTGCAGCCTCGTACCCCGCTCGAAGGCTGCCCGGTGCACACCGTCGAGCAGGAGTTTGACCTGTCCATCGTACTGCTTCAGGCGGATGGCAAGGTGGATGTGCACCCGCCCCGCGATTACGCCCTCAAGGCCGGTGACGTGATCGCCGTCGTGGCCCAGCTTCCCCAGATTAAGGTGCTCGCCACGCGCTGGAACCGCCCCAACCGGCGATGAACGCGGGCCGCCCGCGCACGCCGAGGGTGGCGGTCGTCGGGCCGTGCACGTCCGGCAAGACGACGCTTGTCCACGCCCTGCGTGAGGCCGGGTACGATGCCCGCCAGCCCGCCCAGGAACATTCCTACGTACCGGACATGTGGCAGCGCCTGACCCAGCCGGATGTGCTCATCTACCTCGACGTGACCTACGAGGCGGCCTGCCAGCGGCGGGAGATCGCCTGGGGGCCGGAGCGGCTGGAGGCCGAAGCCGGGCGGCTGGCCCACGCCCGTGCCCACTGCGACCTGTACGTGCAGACTGCCGGGCTGACCATCGAGCAGGTGCGGGAGCAGGTGCTGGCCTTTCTGGCGGCGTGGGGAGGGAGATGACGGAGGCGGCTAATCCGCTGCCCCCACCTGGCCCCTGCGCAATTGACAATCCCCTGCCCGGCGCGTTAAGATACCGCCCGTTGTCATGCTGTACCAAAGCCGTATGAACTGGCAGGGAGTTGTGAGTTGACCCTATTTCCCCTCGTGTGGCTCGGCGTCACACTCATTGTGCTTGTGCTGCTGATCGTGTTCCAACCCGGGCGGTTTGTCTCCTGGCTGGCGATCATTACGCTGATGGTGGCCTTCTCGGTGTGGGTCAGCTTGCCCACCAATCCCGGCATCCACATCGGCACAGGCCCCAACGCCATCAACAAGCCGATAGAAATCCGACAGGGGCTTGACTTGGCGGGCGGCGTCAAGGTGTTGCTGGAGGCCGACCTGCCCCAGGGGCAGGCCCCACCCCCCGGCGCGATGGAGGAGGTACGCCGCATCGTCTCCGACCGCATCGACAGCCTGGGTGCGCTGGAGCCGGTCGTGCAGCTTCAGGGCGAACGGCGGCTGATCGTCGAGCTACCCGGCTACGAGGACCCGCAGGCGGCGGTGGACCTGATCCGCGAGACGGCGCTGCTGGAGTTCGTCGAAGTTCCCGGCCCCATCCCGGCAGGAACGCCGGTGCGCACTACTTACGCCGAGGAACGGCGTAGCGAAGCCTCTAGCGAAGGAGTGACGCTGGACGCAGGCGAGGCGGAGGCCGGGCCGGTCTACAAAACGGTTATGACGGGCGAGGTGCTGCAAACCGCTGATGTCCAGATCGACACGACAACCGGCCAGCCGTTAGTCTCCTTCACGCTGACCCCCGAAGGGGCACAGCAGTTTGGCGACTACACGAGCGCCCACGTAGGCGACTTTCTGGCAATTGTGCTGGACGGCGTGGTCATCTCAGCGCCGCGCATTCAGGACGCCATCACCGGCGGGCAGGGCACCATCACCGGCGACTTTACCATTGAGGAAGCGACGCAGCTGGCGACCCAGCTACGCTACGGCGCGCTGCCCATCCCGCTGGCGGTGCAGTCCACCACGACGGTCGGCCCGACGCTGGGCAAGATATCGGTTGCGCAGAGCATCCGGGCAGGCATCATCGGTATCAGTGTGGTGCTGCTCTTTATGCTGATCTACTACCGCGTGCCTGGCCTGGCGGCGGCGCTGGCGCTGGTTGTCTTTGCCCTGCTGAACTTTACGCTCTACAAGCTGATCCCGGTCACGATGACACTGCCTGCCATCACCGGCTTCTTGATCTCGATCGGGACGGCGGTGGACGGCAATATACTGATCTTCGAGCGCCTGAAGGAGGAGCTGCGGCATGGGCGGGCCATCGAGCGGGCCGTCGAGGCCGGGTTTGATCGGGCCTGGACATCGATCCGCGATTCCAACCTTTCGACGCTCATTATCTGCGTCATCCTGTACGGGTTTGGCACGAGCTTCGGCGCGGCGGCGGTGCGCGGCTTCGCTGTCACGCTGGCGCTGGGCCTGATCATCAACCTGTTCACGGCGGTGACGGTCACGCGCACCTTCTTGCACTTCATCATGATACCGCTATCGGATGAAACGCTCGCCCAGCGGCGCTGGCTGCTTGGGCTTTAAGAGGAAGGCCTCGATGTTTGCCAACTTCGTCCAACGACGCCGCCTGTACTACCTGATCTCATCGGCTGTCATCCTGCCCGGCATCGCCGCCATGATCTACTCGACGATTGTGTTCGGAAGCCCGGTGCGCCTGAGCATCGACTTCCGAGGCGGCAGCCTGTACGTTGTCAAGTTTGAGGAGCCAGCCAGCGAGACGGCCATCCGCGAGGTGTACACCGATCTTGGCCAGGATGACCCGATTGTGCAGCAATTAGGCGACCCCGCCGACAACCTGTGGCAGATCCGGGCCGGGGCGCTTACGGCAGACGAGCAGACGCGGCTGATCAGCGAGCTGGAGCAAAAGGTCGCCCCCATCGACGCGAGCTTGTCCACGCTGGATGTCATCGCTCCGGCCATTGGCAGTGAGGTTACCCGCGCGGCGATCTTCGCGACGTTGGCCGCAGGTGTCATCATCCTCGGCTTCATCTGGTTTGCCTTCCGTAAAGTGCCGCACGCAGTGCGCTACGGCGCGACGGCCATCGCCGCGATGGTGCATGACATCCTGGTGACAATGGGTATCATGTCCATCCTGGGCATTGCCTTCGGCTGGGAGGTGGATGCGCTATTCCTGACAGCGATGCTGACCGTCGTCGGTTACTCGGTGCAGGACAGCATTGTGGTGTTTGACCGCATCCGCGAGAACCTGCCCCGCTACCGCCACGAGGACTACGAGACGGTCGTCAACCGCTCGGTGCTGGAGACGATCCACCGTTCGCTGGCGACGCAACTCAACGCGGTGTTCGTGATGGTCGCCATCCTGCTCTTTGGCGGTGCGACGATCAAGCAGTTCATCGCCATTATGCTGATCGGCCTGACAAGCGGCACGTACTCCTCACTGTTTAATGCCGTGCCGCTGCTCGTCTCGTGGGAGAAGGGCGAGCTGCCCTTTACACGGCGGGCAACAGCCTGACCGGCCAGCCGCATTCTGTGGCATAATAGGGGCGTGTCCGCCGGATACGCCTCTTTTCGTTCCACCGGTTCAAAAGGATTGCCGATGCAAACGCGCAAGCTCGGATACAGCGACCTTCACCTGACAACTATCGGCCTGGGCACATGGGCCATCGGGGGCGAGTGGGCGGTGGGCTGGGGGCCGCAGGACGACACCGACTCCATTGCCACCATTCACCGCGCGCTTGATCGGGGCATCAACTGGATCGACACGGCTGCCGTGTACGGCGTCGGGCACTCCGAGGAGGTGATCGGGCGGGCCATCGAGGGGCGGCGAGATGAGGTGATTCTGGCTACCAAGTGCGGGCGCCTCGTTCGCCCGGACAACCCTGAGGAGATCATTGGCGACCTGACCGCTGCCAGCATCCGGCGCGAGTGCGAGGACAGCCTGCGCCGCCTGCGGACTGACGTGATTGACCTGTACCAGATCCACTGGCCCGACCCGGACGAGCAGATCGAGGAAGGTTGGGGCACCATCGCCGACCTGATCCGTGAGGGCAAGGTGCGCTACGGCGGCGTCTCCAACTTCAGCGTTGAGCAGCTCAGGCGCATCCAACCTATCCACCCTGTCGCCTCGCTCCAGCCGCCGTACAGCATGCTGCGACGGGACATCGAGGATGAATGGCTGCCCTACTGCGCGGCAAACAATATCGGCGTGATCGTCTACAGTCCGTTGCAGGCCGGGCTGCTGACCGGGAAGTTCACCCGGCAAAGCGTCGAGAGCTTGGCCGCTACCGACTGGCGCAGGCGCAACCGGTTCTTCCAGGAGCCGCAGTTCAGCGTGAACGTGGCATTTGTGGAGAAGCTGCGGCCCATCGCCGCTCGCAGCGGGCGCACGCTGGCAGAGCTGGCCATCGCCTGGGTGCTGCGCCGCCCGGAGGTGACGGCGGCCATCGTCGGGGCGCGGCGGCCTGCCCAGATTGAGGAAGCCGCCCCGGCAGCGGACTGGACGCTTTCCGAGGAGGACATCGCTGCCATCGACGCGCTGCTTGAGGAGCGGGAGCGGGCGCTCGCCGAGGTTTGATGGTATGCTCAACGACTCGATCCGCGCATTCCTGCAAAAGCCGCACATCGCGCGCATGTCCACCCTCGACCCGGAGGGCTACCCGCACACCGTCCCGGTGTGGTTCATGCTCGACGGAGACGATCTCGTGATCATCAGTGAGCGGAATACCCGCAAGGTCGAGCACATCCGGGCCAACCCCAAGGGCGCAGTATCCATCGGCGGCAACCCCGGTGATGGCGAAGGCTACCTGCTCAAGGGCGAGTTTTCCATCGAGGAGGACGATGGCCTGACCTGGATGAAGCGGCTGACCTACCACTACGAGAGTGGCGACGAGGCGGAGCGGGACATCGCCGCATGGTCGGAGCTGGATATGATCGTGATTCGTTTCAAGCCCAGGCGGGTCAGCAAGGTCATCTGACCCTGCCGACTCTCGCGGTCTGGACGAAGCGGCCCGGAACCCATGAATACAGCCTCCCAAAGGAGACCCGAAGCTGATGCGTGCCCTGGTATTTGACAGCAGCTGTCTCCGCTATGACCCAGCCTACCCCGACCCCACCCCGCCGCCCGGCCATGCGCTTGTGCGTGTCACCAGGGCGGGTATCTGCAACACCGACCTAGAGCTGATCAAGGGGTACATGGGGTTTGCGGGCGTGCCCGGCCACGAGTTCGCCGGGGTGGTCGAAGGAGGTGCCTGGGACGGGCGGCGCGTGGCCGGGGAGATCAACCTAGCCTGCGGCGAGTGCCCGACCTGCCGGGCGGGCTTGCCCACCCAGTGCCCGAACCGCACCACGCTCGGCATCGACCGGCACGACGGGGCCTTTGCCGATTACCTGACGCTGCCCTTAGAGAACCTGCACCCGCTGCCCGACTCGGTGAGCGACGATCAGGCGGTGTTCATCGAGCCGCTGGCAGCGGGGCTGCAAACCCTGCACCTGACACACATCAGCCCGCACGACCGTGTTGCGCTTCTCGGCGCGGGCAAGCTCGGTCTGCTGACCGCCCAGGTCGTCGCGCTGACCGGCTGCAACCTGACGGTTGTCGCGCGGCACGAGCGGCAGTTCGGGCTGCTCAGAAAATGGGGCATCGAGGCCGCCGGGCCGGGCGTGCTGCCGCCTCGCAGTGCCGATGTGGTAATCGACTGCACGGGAACGGCGCAGGGCTTCGCTGACGCGCTGACGCTCGTCAGGCCGCGCGGCGTGATCCACCTCAAGAGCACCTATCACGGGCTGCCAGAGGCGGACCTCACGCGCGCTGTCGTGGACGAGGTGCAGGTACACACCTCGCGCTGCGGGCCGTTCGAGGCTGCCATCCGCCTGCTGGCGCGCGGACTGATCGACACCGAGCCGCTGATCGAGGCCCGCTACCCGCTCGACGAGGGCCTGGCCGCATTCGAGGCCGCCGCCCAGCGCGGCAGGCTCAAGGTGATACTCGACGTGACGTGAGGGCGGTGACAGGAAAAGCGGCTACTTCCTACGGCTGGATGGGCTGGGCTTCCGGTCGCTGTGCCGCTTGAACAGCCTGCCGAACAGCTCCCCGATCTTATCCTCGATCAGGTTCTCCAACACGGGTCGGATAAACGGCCCTGCGAGCACTGCCCCCACCATGCCGACCAACCCTACCAGCCATTCGCTGGCGCGGGATGCACCGACCAGCGGGGCAAGCAGCGGGCGCAGAAGCTGGAACGGCGGCGGGATGTATGCAAAAGTGATGCCGCCGGAAAGGTCGCGGGTCGTCCAGGTGATGGTCTCGGTGTGGACGTAGGGGACCACCTCGACCTGATCCTCACTGACGCCCCGGGCGGCGAAGAACGACCGGGCGGGGAAATCTTCCAGCCGGATGGTCGCCGGGACGCACGAGATGGAATTGCACAGCCGCGCCTCCACGCTGCCGCCGTCCGGGACTGGCAGGTCAAGGTTGTCGTAAGGGCTGCTCCCCAACGGCTCGATAGCGATCTCGCGCAGCAGGAAGCCCCGGGGCGCGCTGGCGACTTCCCGCTCCGGCAGGCGCAGGGACAGGTCGGCATACACGGTCTCCGCGCCCCGGTAGACGCTGTAGAATACCTCCTCGCTGACGGTGACGCCGGAAGCAGGTGCATCGCCTGCATCGACCGTCATGCGGTACGCGGTGATCAACGCGCTGAGCGGCATCTCCTCGGTCTCCTCAGGCACTCCTTCCGCCGCTGGCTGAGTCATGGAAGGCAAGGCCGCCCCTCCCAGCGGTGCCAGCGCGAGCGTGAGCACAATCATCGCACCGCCGAGCAGGACGACTGCCGCTCCCGCGATTAGAGCGATCCACAGCAGCGCGCGCCGCCCCTGACGGATGCGGGCGGTGGCTGCCCCGATGATGCGGGTGAACAACCAGGCGGCTGCCACGCCGATAAGCAGCGCCAGGGCCAGCGAGTAATCGATGACCGCCAGCGCAAGCAGCGCCGCGACGATGGCTATCAATGCCACTGTCCCTAGAATGGCAACCACAAGAGGCGCCCTACGACGGGATGCGGACATGGTGCTCATGCCTCCTCGCCGATTACCGGTCAGGCCCCATCGGATGGAAGTGGGAGCGTGAACCAGAAGAGCGTACCCCGGCCCAGCTCGCTCTCCACGCCGATCTGTCCGCCATGCCCCTCCACGATCCGCTTGGCAACCGCCAGCCCGAGGCCTGAACCCTGAGTGTACCCTTCCGTATCGGCCACGCGAAAGAACTTCTCAAAGACGTGCTCCAGATTCTCCTGCGAGATGCCCGGCCCGGTGTCCTCAACCTCGACCCGGACGCAGCCTGCGTCCGGCCGACCGCGCACCCACACGCTCCCCCCATCCCGATTGTACTTGATGGCGTTGGTCAGCAGGTTGAGCATAACCTGTCTGATCTTCTCCCCGTCGCCGATGATAAGCGGAAGGCCCGACGGCGGGGAAAGCTCCAGCCCCAGAGCAATCCGGCGGTCGGCGGCCTGCGGGCTGACGGTTTGCACAGCTTCCGTCAGCAGCGCGCCAACATCAACCGGCCTGCGCTGGAGGCGCGTCCGCCCCGACTCGAGCCGTGCCAGATCGAGGAACTCGGTGGTCATGCGCGTCAGGCGGTCCGTCTCCTGAGCGATCAAGTCGACGAGCTGGGCACGCTTCTCGTCGCTGAGTTCGGGGCGGAGCACGACGTGAGTCGTTGCCTTAATGGCCGAGAGCGGGGTGCGCAGCTCATGCACCATCTCGGCGATCAGGTCACTCTGCTCGAAGAGACGTACGTTCTCGATAGCAACGGCAGCCTGGGCAGAGAGGGTAGTGAGCGTGCTCACGTCCTCGTCGGTGAAAGCCTGATCGTCGCGCTTGTTGACGGCCTCCAGGCAACCAATGATCTTGTCGTGTGTGCGCATCGGCACAGCGAGCAGGTTGCGTGTCCTGAAGTTGGTCTTCTCATCCACGCGGCTCGACCAGCGCGGCTCCTGACTTACGTCGGCAATCAGGAGCGGCTCACCCTGGGTGACGACCCAGCCTGCCACGCTGCCCTCCAGCGGCACAGCTATCGAGTCCAGCGACACGCCAGTCGGGTCAATGGCTGCCTCAAACCGGAGCGTGCCCGCCCGGCTCATGAGCAGGATCGACGCCGCCTCAGTATCGGTCAGGTCGGCTGCCGCACGGACGATCTGCTCCAGAAGCAGGTTCAGGTCGAGGGTAGAGTTGCGCGTGCGGCTGATCT
>FWPU01001529.1_pt1 | contig 68913 bp, 58 predicted proteins | sample 2228361 | NCBI WGS metagenome assembly FWPU01 (sample SAMEA103939777, study PRJEB20133) | metagenome
AACTGCCAGCGTGCCTTTGATTTCTGTGCTGGCTGTGGTGCGCACTGTGCGCCCGCCGATCACAACCACGCCGTTTTGAATGGACTCCACCTTGCCAAAAAATTCCACCTCGCCGCTGCCAGCTGCGCCGGGCGTGCTGGTCGAACCGGTTTGGGATGAATCTTCCAGCATAATCTTATCTGCCAGCAGTTGACCGTTGAGGATGCGCCCTTCGACCTCGACAAAATTTCCCAACCCAATACCGCTGGCGATAACAGTCGCGGGTGCGACCTGCACCGCAATCGCGGAAATCCGCCAGGCATTGCTGCCCATCTCTTCCACGAAACCGTAGAATTTGAAACTGCTGGTGGAAGAAAGCGACAAATCCAGCGTAAGCGATTGAGCGTAGAGAGAATTATCGGGCAGCAAGACGGCTTTTACCTGAACCCGGTCTCCCGCTTTGAGCGCCGAAACCACCTCCGACTGTCCATCCAGCCGGAAGGTTCGTCCATCAACGACAGCAGTCTGAGCATTGATCTGCTCCAAAATGCCGTTCAATTCGATGCGGGCCAAACGGGCGTCAAACGAAGCAGCCCCAGCATTGAGCGGATCGGCGGGCGGGGGGGTATTGGCGGCATCCGCCGTCGCCGGCGCGCAGGCAGACAAACCCAGTAGCATCAGGGCGGTCAGTCCGACCAGCATTCCAATAACACGATTCGATTTGTGGTTCATGGTTGTATTCTCCTCAAAATAATTTGTGTTTATCTACCCAGTTAGTCGTATTTCTTTCGCAAAAGTTACGGGTAGAGGAGAACAAAACCAGCTTAGCCACATCCTCGAACAGGCCTCTCTGACGGGGGTGTACCGGCGCTAACATTTCTATTTGTTGGCTAAATTTTCACCGAACTGGTCTAAAACAGCGATGATGCGGCGCGCGGCGACCATCCGCCCCGCCTCACACCCGAAAAGCGCGGTACAATCCAAGCCATGAGCAACGACTCTCAACGCAAGCGCCGCTACCGCTTGTCCCTGCTGGCGCTGACCATTCTCATTCTAACCCCCTTCGGGCTGTACTTTGCGCTGCAAGCCAATCAGGACGGGCTGGCCGCCGTTTTGTTTGCGCTTTTGAGCGGCGGCGTTTTGCTGGTGATGTGGAGCGGCTAAGCCGGGCGCGGCGCGGGTCGCACGGCTTCCACCTGCTGAATGCGCTCGACCACCGCCGCCAGTTCCGGCAGGCGGACTTCACCGGCGCGGCCGCTGTCGCACAGCTCGGTCAGGCGCGGGTCAATCGGCAGGCGCGCCAGCAGCGGCGCCCCGGCTGCTTCGCAAATCTGCTCGGCATGACTGGCGCCAAACACGGCGTATTCGCCGCCATCCGCCGGGCAGCGAAAATAACTGTAATTTTCCACCACCCCCAGAATGGGAATGTGGAGGGTTTGCAGCATGTGGACGGCTTTGCGCACCACCAGCGCCGAAAGTCCCTGCGGGGCAGTGACCAATACCACGCCGTTGACCGGGAGCGTGCGCAGCACGGTCAGGGCGGCATCGGAGGTGCCGGGCGGCAAATCCACCAGCAGAACATCCAGTTTGCCCCACAACACCTGAGTCCAAAATTGTTGAATGGTGGCGGAAATCAACGCGCCGCGCCAGACCACCGGCTGATCGGCTTCGGGCAGCAGCAGATTCGTTGAAACGACGCGGATGCCCTGCCGGGTTGCCGCCGGTAAAATGCCCTGTTCGCTGCCGCGCAGCCCGCCGGCTGGCAAGCCGAAGAAATGCGGAATGCTCGGCCCGGTCAGGTCGGCATCCAAAATGCCGGTTTTCCAGCCGCGCCGGGTCAACTCCACCGCCAGCAAGGCGGTCAGCGAGGACTTGCCCACCCCGCCTTTGCCGCTCATCACCGCCACCACGCGCTGCACTTGATTGAAAGCATTCAGTTTGGGCAATTGCGGGGCGGCGCCGGCCATCACGGCGCGGCGTTCCTCGTCGCTCATCGCCCCAAAGACGATCTCCACCCGTTCAAAACCCAGCGGGCGCAGCGCCTGCTGGGCATTGAAGGCAATTTGTTCCTTCATCGGGCAAGTTGGCACGGTCAGCGCCAGGGTAAAGGAGAGGTGACCGTCCTCATGCTGGGTCAGGTCGCGCACCATGCCCAGCTCGACGATGTTTCGCCCGATTTCCGGGTCAATCACTTTGCGCAGGGCGTTGAGGATGGCTTCGCTGTCGGTCATGCGGCTGGCGGCTGCAGGCGGACGCGCATCACGCAGCGCTGACGCGCCCCAAATCGGTATTTGTAATCCTCGCCGCCGCGCATGAAGTCGAATTCGCGGTAGCGGTTCTCGATTGCCCAGCGGATGAAGTAGGAAAGCAACACCCAGCCGGGCGAGTAATCGTTGAAACGGCGGTTGAATCCGGAATTGTAAATCCACAGTTGCTGCAGGTAGTCGAACGCCAGATATGCGGCAGCCTTTTCGCCGCCGACTTCCAGAAACGCCAGCCGCAGGCAACCCAGATCAAAGGAGCAGCGAATCATCTCGCGCAGGGTTGCGCGCATCGGCGGCGTCAGGAAGGCGCGCTTTTCGTCATCCTGTTCCATCAGGGCAAACAGAGCGTCCACCTCGGCGTCCAGCGCAGCGCGGTCGGTAACCATGTACCAGCGCGCTGGCGGATCGAGACTTTCGGCGCGGCGCAGTTTGCGGCGAATTTCGTGACGCTGCTTCTTGTCCAAGCCCGCCAGGTAGGTTTCCCAATCCGCCGGCAGGGGAATGGTCGGACACGGCTGGCAGAATTCCTTTTGGAACGACCAGCCATGCCGGGCGGAAGCCGCTTCCAGCGCGTCGAAAGTCGGCGATTCTTCGGGCAGGTTGTACAAATCCAGAGCGGCAAAGGGCAATTCGCCGCGCAGCTCCTGCAGGGCCGGCAGCAGCGCATCCAGAAAAGCGGGCAGGTGCTCGGCGCGGGCGATGAAGTCGAGATAGTCGGAGATTTCGATGCTGCCCAGCAACAGCAAGGCCGGCTCGCCGAGATGGCGAGGCGTCCAGAACAGGGGCGCAATCCCCAGCAGGCGCTCTTCCTGACGGGCGGTGATCAGCGCTAACTGCGCTTCGGGCGGCCATTCCCCGCCGCCGCGCGTCCGCCACCAAATATCCAGATACTCGAAGCGTAAAAACGGGCAGTGCGTCGGGCTTTCGGCCAGCAGGGCGTTCCAGTCCTCCTGCAGGGCCGGCGACCATTCGCGGTGGAGTTGAAGTTCAAGAGTTTTCACGGCTGGAATTATACCGCACCCGCAGGCTGGATGGGAAAGCCTGTAGCGGGTTAACCGCGTGATTCTTTTACCTTTTTTCACCTCACGTAGGGCCTTGAGGAAGCAAAGATTCGGGTGGCTAACCCAACCCTTTCATGCAAGAATAAGGGTTTTTCGAAATAATAAGCACCTTTGAAGACACTTTTACGGGCATGCCGACATGCCACTAAGCTCAATTATAAAAATGGGGAATTTATATCTGGCTGATCTGCAGGTTAGAACAAACCGCCAAATTGATCAATATTAAACTGTAAACTGGTTGAAAAGAATTTTTCACATCCAATTTATGAAATGTCGGCCTAAAAGTCTTATAATGAAAACGGCATTCGGCCTTCATTGTCTGATCAACACATTTTACTGGAGTGCTTACCGGGGAGAGCGGCGTGCAAGGCAACATCTTTCTGAGCCTGATTCAAAACATTGCTCTGCTGCTGGCGACCCTGCTGATTTTCGATGTCCTCATCCGCCGGGAAGACATTCGCAATCGGCGGGCGCGGCAGGCGCTGGCGGGGGTCTTCCTCGGCGGGGTTGGCGTCTTGCTGATCTCCACACCGTGGACCTTCGCGCCGGGCATCATCCTTGACACCCGCTCGGTGTTGATCAGCACGGCCGGCCTGTTCTTCGGGGTCATCCCCACCCTGATCGCCGCGCTCATCACGGCTGCCTACCGCATCTATTTGGGCGGGGCGGCTGCCTTGACCGGCGTGCTGGTCATCCTGGCTTCCGGCGCTGCCGGGCTGCTCTTTCGTCATCTCCGCCGCCGCGATTTGGAGAACATTCCCCTCTGGCAGTTGTACGGCTTTGGGGTGGTCGTTCACCTGATCATGCTCGCCCTGATGTTCACCCTGCCGTTGCAGCGCGCCTTGGAAGTCCTGCACGCCATCAGCCTGCCGGTTTTGCTGATCTATCCGTTCGGCAACCTGGCGCTGGGGGTGTTGCTGCAAAACCGTCTGCGGCGGGAGCGGCTGTGGACGGAAAATCAGCGACAAATCGCTTATTTGGAGCAGAGCCGCTGGTTCTTTCAACAGGATTTTGCGGCGCTCAAACCGTTTTTGCAAGCCGCGCTGCAACAGGCCCTCGAACTGACCGACAGCCGGCAGGGCTTTTTGTGTCTTTACGATGAAGAAAAGCAGGCCATCGGGTTGACGGTTCTCTCCCCCCCGGCTGCCGAGCGCTGCCAAACGACGCCGGTGGAAGAGTGCCTGGAGATGCTCTCCGGCGGGCGCTGGCGGCAAGTTTTCGATCAAAGAAGACCGATTTGGTTCAACCCCTCCTCCGCGAAAGAGTCGCTCGCCCCGTTCATGGTGGTGCCGGCTTTTGAAGCGGGGAGCATTCGAGCCGTGTTGGGGTTGGCCGATGCGCCGCAAGGTTACCGCGCGGAAGACGGCCTGCGCCTGGCGCTGTTCATGGACGGGGTGTGGAAGGCAGTCAAGCGCTTTCAAATGCAGGAACACATGCGCCTGCAATCCACTGCGCTGACGGCGGCATGGAATGTGGTCGTCATCACCGACCGCGACGGAACCATCGAATGGGTCAACCCGGCCTTTACGCGGGTCACCGGCTATGCCGCCGAAGAGGCGCTTGGAAAAAACCCGCGCATTCTCCAATCCGGTCTGCATGATGCGGCCTTTTATGCGGACTTGTGGAACACGATTCTGAGCGGGCAAGTCTGGCGCGGGGAGATCGTCAACAAACGCAAGGACGGCAGCCTGTACATTGAAAGGGCGGTCATCTCGCCGGTGCGGGATGACGAAGGCGAGATCATTCGCTTCATCGCCATCAAAGAAGACATCACCGAACAGCGCAAAGCCGAACAGGCCGCCCGCGAGAGCGAACGGCGTTTTGCGCTGATGGCCGAAGCCGCCCCGATCATGATTTGGATGACCAATCCGGACGGCAGAGATGGATATGTCAACCGCGCCTGGCGGGAGTTCATGGGCTGCCGGGAGGGCGACGACCTGAACCGCGTTTGGGAGGAACGCATTCACCCGCACGAACGCGAAGCGCTGATTCACGCCTACCAGCAGTGCGTGCAGGCGCGTATGCCGTTCATCGCCGAATACCGCCTGCGCCGCGCCGACGGCGAGTACCGCTGGGTCAGCGATCACGGCGAGCCGCGTCCGGACGAATCCGGCCGGTTTTTGGGGATGATTGGCGTGTTCTACGACATCACCGAAGAGCGGCAGCAAAGCGCGCTGCTGGCGGCCATCGCCGCCGTCAACAAAGCCCTGGCGCGCGCCATCCACCCGCAGGACATGTACAACCGCATCGTGCGTGAGATCAACCGCCTGCTGGAAGTGGACGCCGCCATGCTGGAACTGATTCACCCCGAAACCGAGCAGATCGAAATCGTCTCCGCCAGCGGGGTATGGCAACCCCTGCAGGGCAAGAGCGACACTCCCTTGCAGGCCGTTCGTCAGAAGGTGCTGGCAGAGGGGAAACCCGTCCTGGTCAATCATCTCAACGATCCGGCGCAGTCGGGCATTCCGGCGCCGGCCTGCGGTTGCCAGTCCGTCGCCAGCATGCCGCTGGAGGTGGATTATCAGCGTTTGGGGATGTTGACGATCGGCAGTTACCAGCCTATCTCCCCAGAAAAAATGGAAATGCTGCAGGGAATCGCCGAAGTGGCCGCCAGCGTCATCTACCGCGATGAGCTTTACCGGCGTATTGAGCAGAATGCCGCCCGGCTCGGTTCGTTGCGCATCATAGACGGCTCGATCATCGAGGGGCAGGATCTCAAGACCGTGCTGCGCATCGTCCTCGAACAAACCACCCACCAGTTGAAGATGGACGCTTCCTCCATCTTTCTGTTCAACCCGCACAATTCGCTTCTCGAACTTGCCGCCGATTACGGCTTCAAGACGCGCGGCATCGAAATGACGCTGAAACTGGGGCAGAGCCACGCCGGCGAGGTGGCTGTCCGGCGGGCGATCCTCACCTATCCCACCCTGACCGTCAACCCGCAGGAAGTTGACCGTTACCTGCTGGAGGATGAGGGGTTCATTTTTCAGGCGGTTGCGCCGCTGGTCACCAAAGGCGACCTGATCGGCGTGATGGAGTTGTTCGCGCGGCGTGAGTTTCAGCCGGGCGATGAATGGTTGAAAGATTTGCAAACCTTTGCCAATCAGGCGGCAATCGCCATCAGCAACATTCTCAACTTCGAGGAATTGCAGCGCTCCAATCGCGAACTGCAAACCGCCTACGAAGCCACCATTGAGGGCTGGTCGCGGGCGATGGACCTGCGCGATCACGAAACCGAGAACCACACCCTGCGCGTAACCGAACTGACCCTGCGGCTGGCGCGTCAGATGGGGGTGCGCGAAGAGGAATTGATCCACTACCGGCGCGGCGCGCTGCTGCACGACATCGGCAAACTGGGCGTGCCGGATGCCATTCTGCAAAAAGCCGGCGCGCTCGATGAGGAGGAATGGGCGATCATGCGCCAGCACCCGATTTTCGCCTATCAAATGCTCTATCCCATTGAATATCTGCGTCCGGCCATCGAGATTCCCTACTGCCACCACGAAAAGTGGGACGGGACGGGCTACCCGCGCGGGCTGAAGGGGGAGGAAATCCCGCTGGCGGCGCGCATCTTCGCCATTGTGGACGTGTTCGATGCGCTGACCTCCGACCGTCCGTACCGCCCGGCTTGGAGCATTCGCGATGCGCTCGATTACATCAAAGATCAAGCCGGTAAGCACTTTGACCCGCAGGTGGTCGAAGCCTTTTTGAAGTTGTACGGCACCGGCTCATTGAAGATATAGGGGAACAAAAATCTAAGCAAATTCCAAGCAAAACCCCCTTGACTCGAACCCCCCAATTAAGATAGACTATTGCATAATCCTTGATCTGAGTCCGATTTCGATGCGCTTGTTCCCCTTCTTTTACGCCTACTATTTTTACGGCAAGGCCGCACGGCTTGCCGGGCGTAACGCTTAAGGGGAACGGGACTCGTCCCTACCTGAGGCGGCGCAACCGGCGCCGCCTTTTTGATTTCCTTCAACGGAGGTTCACCCATGGTCGTACGTGGTATCCGCGGAGCAATCACAGTCGAAAGCGATCAGCCCGAAGCGATTTGGGCAGCCACCCGCCGCCTGTTGCAGGCCATTCAGCAGGCCAACCCCGCCTTTCAGCCGGCCGATGCCGCCAGCGTTCTGTTCACCGCCACGCCGGATTTGAACGCCGCCTTTCCGGCAGAGGCCGCCCGTCAACTGGGCTGGAACGAAACGCCGTTGATCTGCGCTCAGGAAATTCCCGTGCCGGGCGCGCTGCCGCGCTGCATCCGCGTGCTGATTCACTGGAATTGCGACCTGCCCCAGTCCGCCGTTCGTCATGTTTATCTGGGAGAGGCAGCCCGCCTGCGCCCGGATTTAGCCGTATCTTGAGCCAAAGGAGGTTTTCATGTTAATCATCATGCAAAAAGACGCTTCACCACAACAAATCGAAAATGTCGTTGCCCGTGTCCGCAGTCAGGGGTTGAGCGTTCATCTCTCGCAGGGCGCCGAACGGGTGGTCATCGGCGCCATCGGCGATGACCGCGCCGTTTCCAAAGATCAGTTCATGTTGCTGGACGGGGTGGATCGCGTCCTGCCGATTTTGCGCCCCTACAAACTGGCCTCACGGGAGTTCAGCGATCAGGATACCCGCGTCCAGATCGGCGAGCGGGATGTGGGCGGCAATGCCGTGCTGCTGATTGCCGGGCCGTGTTCGGTCGAAAGCCGCAGCCAGATTTTGGAAATTGCCCACGCCGTGCGCGAAGCCGGCGCGCACGCCCTGCGTGGCGGCGCGTACAAACCGCGCACCTCCCCCTATTCTTTTCAGGGGCTGGGCAGCGAGGGACTGGAATTGCTTGCCGAAGCCCGCGCCGCGACCGGCCTGCCGATTGTGACCGAAGTGCTGGCCACCGAACAGGTGCAGCAGGTCAGCCAAGCCGCAGACGTGCTGCAAATTGGGGCGCGCAACATGCAGAACTTTGCCCTGCTGCACGCCATCGGCGAGACGCGCAAACCGGCCTTGCTCAAACGCGGGATGAGCGCCACCGTCGAAGAACTGCTGATGGCCGCCGAGTACATCCTCTCGCACGGTAACCGCCAGGTGATTTTGTGCGAGCGCGGCATCCGCACCTTTGAAACCGCCACCCGCAACACCACCGACATCAACGCCGTGCCGGTGCTCAAGTCGCTGACCCACTTGCCGGTGCTGCTCGACCCCAGCCACAGCACCGGCATGTGGCAGTTCGTCACGCCGGTGGCGCGCGCTGCGATTGCGGCTGGCGCGGACGGGCTGATCATCGAAGTCCACCCGCACCCGGAAGAAGCCCTCTCCGATGGCAGCCAGTCGCTCAAACCGGAACGCTTTGCCGAGTTGGTGCGCCAAGTGCGCGCCGTAGCCGAAGCGGTCGGGCGCACGCTTGCCCCGCCGCTGGGCGAACCTCTCCCCCCAGAGCGCGACAATGGCCGAAGACCCGCACTTTGAACACTCGCTGACCCGCCAAACGGTCGCCATTGTCGGTTTGGGGCTGATGGGCGGTTCGTTGGCGCTGGCCCTGCGCGGAAAGTGCGCCGGCCTGCTGGGCGTGGATCACAACCCGGCGGTGGTCGAACAGGCCGCCGCAATCGGGCTGGCCGATCAGCTCAGCGCCAACCCGGCCGAGTTGCTGCCGCAGGCAAGCGTGATCGTGCTGGCTACGCCGGTATCGGTCATCCTGCAACTGCTGGAAGATCTGCCCCGTTTGCAGCCGGGCGCGGCCGTGGTGCTGGATGTCGGCTCAATCAAGCAGGCAGTTGTGCAAAAAATGGCTGCCCTGCCGCAACGCTTCGACCCGCTCGGCGGCCATCCGATGTGCGGCAAGGAGCGTTCCTCGCTCGACGAAGCCGAAGCCGAGTTGTATCGGGGCGCGCCGTTTGCGCTCACCCCGTTGGAACGCACCGGCGCGAAGGCGCGGCAGGTTGCCGAAGGGTTGGTGCGGGCGATCGGCGCGCGCCCGGTCTGGCTGGAGGCCGGCGAGCATGACGCCATCGTGGCGGCCACCAGCCACCTGCCCTACCTGACGGCTGCGGCCTTGGCGGGCATCACCCCGCCGCACAGCGCGGCGCTGGTCGGGCCGGGTTTTCGCTCCACCACCCGCCTGGCCGAAACGCCGCTGGCCATCATGCTGGACATTTTGCGCTTCAACCGCGCCAACATCCTGCCCGGTTTGCGGCGGCTGCAGCGTCAGGTTGATTACTGGCGCCGTTTGCTGGAAGAGGAAGACTACGCCGCGCTGGCCGCCGAGCTGGAACAGGCCGCCCGCCGCCGCTTGCAACTCACCCGTCCTGACGCGGAGGGCAAGCCATGAGCGATCTGACGATTTTGCCCGGTTCGCCGCTGCGCGGCGAGGTCAGCCTGCCCGGCGACAAGTCCATCTCGCACCGCGCCGCTTTGCTGGCGGCAATGGCTGAGGGCGAAAGCCACATCCAGCGTTTCCTCGATTCGGGCGTGACGCGCGCGCTGCTGAATGCCCTGCGCCGCTTGGGGGTGGCGTGGCAGTTGGACGGCGAAACCCTGACTGTGCAGGGACAGGCCTGGCGCAGTCCCGCTCAGCCGTTGGACTGCGGCAACTCGGCCACCACCCTGCGATTGCTGGCGGGCGCGCTGGCGGCGCGCAACACTGCGGCGGCGCTGGATGGTTCGCCCGGCCTGCGCCGCCGTCCAATGGGACGGATTGTCGAGCCGCTGCGCGCCATGGGCGTTCCGATTCGCGCTGCGGATGGCGAACACGCTCCGCTGTCCATCGCGGAGCGTCCGGTCGGGCAGCGGCTGCGCGGCGGCGTTCACCGCCTAGCGGTTGCCAGCGCCCAGGTCAAATCCTGTTTGCTGCTGGCCGGATTAGCCGCCGACAGCCCGCTCACGGTCATCGAGCCGCACCGCTCGCGCGATCACAGCGAACGCTTGCTGAGCGCATTGGGGGTGCGCCTCGAGTGCGCGCCGGCCGAGGACGGCTGGAAAGTAACCCTACATCCCAGCGGCGACCCACTGCCGGCCTTCCGCCTGACCATTCCCGGCGATGTGTCGGCAGCCGCCTTCTGGGTGGTAGCGGCCGCCATCACGCCCGGCTCGCGCATCACCCTGCGCGGGGTGGGCTTGAACCCCGGCCGGATTGGACTGCTGGATGCCCTGCACGAGATGGGCGCACTCATCGAGATCATCCCACGCGGCGAGCAAGGCGGCGAACCGATCGGCGATCTCATCGTTCAGCACGCCGACCTGCGCGGGATCGAGGTATATGGCGAGCGGGTAACCGCAATGATTGATGAATTTCCGGTGTTTGGGGTGGCGGCGGCTTTCGCCCATGGCGTTACCCGTGTGCGCGAGGCCGAGGAACTGCGCCACAAGGAGTCCGACCGCATCCGTGCGCTGTGCGGCCTGCTGAGCGCGCTGGGCGCAACGGTGGAGGAACACCCCGACGGCTTCACCGTCTACGGGCAGGCAGGACTGCGCGGCGGCGCAGCCGTCCCGGCCGGCGGCGATCACCGCATCGCCATGGCGGCTGCCATCGCCGGTTTGGCAGCCAAGCAGCCGGTGACTGTGCAAGGCGCAGAAATTATGGCAGAATCCTACCCGCAGTTTAGCGATACCCTGCGCGGCTTGGGAGCAAAACTCCGCACGGAGGCTGACCACAACGGATGAACACGGCTGAGGCAGTATCTTACTGGCGGCTGGGATTGATCGGTGGGCAATTAGGCCACAGCCTTTCGCCGCGCCTGCAGCGGGCTGCCCTGAAAGATGCCGGCCTGCAAGGGGAATACCGGCTGTATGCCGTGCCGCCCCTGCCGGAAGGCGAGGCTCAGTTACGCGCGCTGATCGAGGGCTTGCGCGCCCCGCAGGCCCTGCGCCTGCACGGCCTGAATGTGACCATTCCCCACAAGCAGAATGTGCTGCCATATCTGGACGAACTGACTCCCACCGCCCGCGCGGTTGGGGCAGTCAACACGCTGTACGCCTGCGGCAGCCGCCTGATCGGCGACAACACCGACGCCGAGGGGTTCTGGCTGGATTTTGAGCGCTTGCTGGCTGCCGCGCCGCCGCAGAAATCAACGCCCACCGCGCTGGTGTTGGGCGGCGGCGGCGCCGCTCGCGCGGTAGCCTATACGCTGCTTCAGCAGGATTGGCGGGTGGCGCTGGCAACCCGCCGCCCCGAACAAGGCCGCCGGGTTGCGCGAGACCTGAACACGCTGCGGCTGCCCGGGCGCATCACTGCCATCCCGCTGGAGGCCGAATCGCTGGCCGGCTGGCAGGCGGTGTGCGCCGTCATCAACGCCACGCCGGTGGGCATGTCGCCCCACACGGAAGACTGCCCCTATCCGGCCGAGATACCCCTGCCCCCGCAGAGCGTCGTGTACGATCTGGTCTATAACCCGGCCGAAACGGCGCTGCTGCGCCGCGCCCGCCAGCAGGGGCTGCCGGCCGCCAACGGATTGGGGATGCTGGTCGAGCAGGCGCGCTTGGCCTTCGCCCGCTGGACGGGTTTCACTCCCTCGCCAGAGCGCCTGTGGGAGGCGCTCGGTCGGGCTCACATTCCACCGCCAGGAGGACAAGCATGAGATTACAGCTCATCACCGCCGGCGAATCGCACGGACCGGGGCTGACTCTGATTTTGGAGGGCATTCCGGCCGGTTTGCCGCTGGACGAGACCATCCTCAACCGCGATCTGGCGCGCCGCCAGCATGGCTTCGGCGCCGGCCCGCGCATGAAAATCGAACAAGACCGCGCCCAAATTCTGGGCGGCGTGATGGACGGCAAGACCACCGGCGCTCCGCTGGCGGTATGGATCGAAAACCGCGATCACGTCCGCTGGAAGGACAAACCCATTCGGCGCTTCACCATCCCGCGCCCCGGTCATGCCGATTTGAGCGGCGTGTTGAAGTACGGCTATGACGACCTGCGCCCGGCCCTGGAACGCGCCTCGGCGCGCGAGACCGCCGCGCGGGTGGCCGGCGGGGCAATTTGCCGTCACTTGCTTGCGCAGTTTGGCATCTGCATCGGCGGTTATGTGGTTTCGATTGGCGAAATCCGTGCCGACCTGACTCGCCTGACGCTGGAAGAGCGCATCGAGCGCGCCCTGACCAGCGAAGTGGCCTGCCCGGATGAGGCTGCCGCTCAGACAATGCAGGCGCGCATCCGTGAGATCATGCAGGCCAGAGACACGCTTGGCGGCGTCATCGAAGTCGCTGCGCTGGGTGTGCCGCCCGGCTTAGGCTCGTATGTTCACTGGGAGCGGCGGCTGGATGCGCGCATCGCCGCAGCAGTGATGAGCATTCCCGCCATCAAAGGCGTGGAAATCGGCCCGGCCTTTGAAAACGCGGCCCGGCCCGGCACGCAGGTACACGACCCGATCGTGCTGCAAGGCACGCAGTTGCAGCGCGAGGGCATCAACAGCGGCGGGCTGGAGGGCGGCATCACCACCGGTCAGCCGATTCTCATCCGCGCGGCGATGAAACCGATTGCCACTACCCTGACCCCGCAGCGTTCGGTGGATTTGTCCGAAGGAAAAGCGGTGGAAACGCGCTACGAGCGCTCTGACTTTTGCCCGGTGCCGCGCGCGGTGGTGATCGTGGAAGCCATGCTGGCCTATGTGCTGGCTGACGCGCTGCTGGAAAAACTGGGCGGCGACTCGCTGGCGGAGATGCTGCCGCGCTTCGCCGCGCTGCCGCGCCCGCGCCTGAGCGATGTTCGCCTGCGCTCGGATGAGCCGGTCTTTTGGAAAGGCGAGCAGTCGGCATGAACGAGCGCGGCTGGATTTTTCTGTACGGGCCGCCCGGTTCGGGCAAGTCCAGCCTTGCCGGCTGGCTGGCCGAACGGCTGGCGTTGCCCCGCTACGACCTGGATGAACGCATCCAACAGGCCGATGGGCGCAGCATTCCGGCCATTTTCGAGCAGGAAGGCGAGAGCGGCTTTCGCCAGCGTGAGCGCGCCGCTCTGCGGGATTTGCTGACTCAGCCACCCGGCATCGCCGCGCTGGGCGGCGGCGCGCTGCTGGACGAGGCCAACCGTCAACTGGCGCAGCGGCACGGCACGCTCCTCTGCCTGACGGCCAGCCTCCAAAGCCTGACCCGGCGGTTAGCGAGCGAAAACCACACCCGTCCGCTGCTGCAGGGCGAAGAAGGCTGGGAGGCGCGTCTGAGCCGTCTGCTGGAAGCGCGCCGCGAGCATTATGGCTCGTTCGAGGTTTGCATTCCCACGGATGGGCGCAGCCTGGACGAAATCGGCTGGGAGGCGCTGTGCGCGCTGGGCGTTTTTCCCATTCGCGGTATGCGCCAGCCCTATCGCGTGATCGTGCAGGACGGGGCTTTGCAGGCGATCAGCCAATTTCTTGCGGAAGTGGCACGCAGCCGCACTGCCGCATTGGTGTGTGATGAAAACACCGCCGTTCTGTACGCCGAGCGCGCGCAAAACCGCCTCGTTGCCGAAGGCTGGCGGGTGCAGCGGTGCGTGATACCAGCCGGCGAGGCCCACAAGACCCTGCACACGGCTGCGCTGCTGTGGGGACAGTTTGTGGAAGGCGGCCTTGACCGCGCCAGCCTTGTCGTGGCGCTGGGCGGCGGCGTAGTGGGCGATTTGAGCGGTTTCGCCGCTGCGGCCTTTTTGCGCGGGGTGGATTGGGTCAACCTGCCCACCAGCCTGCTGGCGATGGTGGATGCGGCAATTGGCGGCAAAACCGGCGTGGATTTGCCGCAGGGCAAAAATCTGGTGGGGGCGTTTCACCCGCCGCGCCTCGTGCTGAGCGACCCAACCGCTTTGGCCAGTCTGCCCCTGGCCGAGCTGCGCAGCGGCCTGGCCGAAGTCGTCAAGCACGGCGTGATCGGCGACCCGGCCCTGCTGCAAGCCTGCGCGGACGGGCTGGAAGGGCTGGCTGGCCGTTGGGAGTGGCTGGTGCGCCGCGCGGCGGCCGTCAAAGTGCGCGTCATTGAAGCCGACCCCTATGAGCAGGGTCTGCGCGAGGTGTTGAATTTTGGACACACCATCGGCCACGCGCTGGAAAAAGCCAGCCGATATCGGATGCGGCACGGCGAAGCCGTTGCAATCGGCATGGTGGCCGAAACCCGCCTGGCCGAGAGGCTGGGGGTCGCCGAAGCCGGGCTGAGTCAGCAGATCGAGGCGACTCTCGCCCGGCTCGGGCTGCCGACTGAGGCGCCAGACGGCCTGAACGCGGAGGAGATTCGCGCCGCTTTGGCGGTGGACAAAAAACGGCGCGACGGTCAACTGCGTTTCAGCCTGCCGCGCGCGGTCGGTCAGGTGGAGTACGGAATAACCGTTTCTGCGGACGAGGTTTTGCGGGAGGTGGTACGATGAAGAAAGTGTTGGTGCTGCACGGGCCGAATCTCAACCTGCTGGGGGAGCGCGAGCCGCACATCTACGGCGCTTGGTCGCTGGAAGCCATCAATCAACGGTTGATCGAGGCCGGCCGCGAATGGGGGCTGGAAGTTACCTGTTTTCAGTCCAACCGCGAGGGGGAGTTGATTGAAGCCCTGCACAACGCCCGCCAGACGATGCAGGGGGTGATCTTCAATCCGGCAGGCTACACGCACACATCCGTTGCCCTGCGCGATGCGATTGCCGCCATTTCCATCCCGGTCATCGAAGTCCATCTTTCCAACCCGGCCGCCCGCGAGGACTTCCGGCGGGTTTCCTTGCTGGCGCCGGTCTGCCGCGGGACCATTGCCGGCTTTGGCTGGCGCTCCTACTGGCTGGGGCTGCTGGCGCTGGCGAACCTGCTGACAGAGTAACCGCTGATTCGGCAAAAATTCATGCCGCCGTACCCCAACACGGAAAAAAACATCATCCCGCCGGAACAGGCAGGCAAAACCGTCACCCAACCCTGAGCTTGGCGCGTCGGGGAATCGAAATTTCACCCCTTGTCAGATTAGCCGGGTGTGGTTTAATCAAAATGGCTTTCCAGCGCGCCATTTATTGAGGACTGACGAAATGATCGAGCAGATTTTGGGCTTTGGACAAAACTTTTGGGCGGCATTGAGCAGTGGCGGCAGCGGCTCGGCTCACCTATGGTTATATGTCGTGATCACCTTGCTGGTCATAGTAGAAGGACCGATCTCGATTCTGCTGGCCGCCGCGGCATCCTCCGCCGGGTTTCTCGACCCGCTGCCGGTGTTTATCGTGGCTACTGTCGGCAACCTGATCGCCGATGCGCTGTGGTACGGTCTGGGGTACATCGGCAAGATTGAGTGGCTGCTGCGCCGGCGCGGTTGGTTTGGCGTTGATGCCGAGAAACTCAACCTGTTCCGGCAGGTCATTCACCGCCAGGCCGTCAAACTGCTGATTTTTGCCAAACTGACCAACGGTTTGATCGTGCCGGTTTTGATTGCCACGGGTCTGGCGCGGGTTCCATGGCGCAAGTGGTTTCCGATCATTTTTGTGACCAATCTACTCACCAGTCTGTTCATGGTAGCTCTCGGCTATTACATGGCTTCCAGCCTGCTGCGCGTTCAGCAAGGACTGCGTTATGCAGCCTTTGCGGCTACACTCCTGTTTCTGCTGGCGGCATCGGTTTACATGCGTCACCTGCTCAGCCGCAAAGATGTTGCCACTTTGATTGAGAAAGTCGAGCCGTAAAAGGAAGGGTAATATGCGCGTGGTGTTGTGTACCACAACCTATCTGCCCGAGTTGAACGGGCAGGCAATCTTCACCACCAATTTGGCGCAAGGTCTGACTGCGCGGGGACATCGGGTGTGGGTGGTGCGGCCCGGCACGGGTTTACGCTTTTCTCAATCGTCTGACGGTCAGGTCAGCGTCATTCATTTGCCGGCCGTTCAGTTGAGTTTCATTCACAAAGATTTGCGCCTGGCGGTCGGCTACCAGCGGCTGGTGCGGCGTTTGTTTAACCAAATTCAGCCGGACGTCGTGCATGTTCAAGACCCTTCTCCCTTCTGCCAGAGCGCCGTTTGGGAAGCGAGGCGGCGCGGCATCCCGGCCATTGCCACCCATCACCCCGGCCCGGAGATCAGCGCGCCCTATTTTGCCCGGCTGCCGTGGCTCTTCAAACGCGGCGTGGAAGCCATCGGCTGGCGGTTCGTGGCGCATCATCTCAACCGTGCCGATGCGGTCAGCGTTCCCTCGCGCAGTTCAGCCCTGATGCTGGCCGGTCACGGCATCCGCCGCCCGGCTGTGGCCATCTCTTGCGGAATCCGCCTGAACGAATTTACCCCGCCGGTGGAAAGCGACCGCCAGTCCATTTTGCGCAGATACGGATTGCCAAGCGACAAAGTGATCGGGCTGTATGTAGGCCGCGTGGATGTGGAAAAACGGGTGGATGTGTTGATTGAGGCGCTGGCGGCGCTGCAAGACAATCGGGTTCATCTGGCAATTGCCGGCACAGGGGCAAGCGTGAAGCAAATCACGCGGCTGATCCGCCAGCGCGGCCTGGCGGATCGGGTTCACATGCTGGGCAAAGTCGCCCACTCGGAACTACCGGTTTTGATTTCGGCCTGCGATCTCTTCCTGATGCCCGGCGATGCCGAATCGTTTAGTATTGCCACACTGGAAGCGATGGCATGCGGTAAACCGGTGCTGGCAGCCCGCGCTTCGGCGCTGCCGGAACTGGTCACCCACCTGCACAACGGTTATCTCTTCCAGCCTAAAAACCCGCACTTGGCGGCCGAAGGGCTGAGATGGCTGCTGGAAAACCGCGCCCGCTGGGCGGAAATGGGGCAGATCAGCCGTCGGCGCGCCGAACAGCACCGCTTGGAAAATACCCTGACACGCTACGAAAACCTGTACCGCCAAACCCGTCCCCTCTCCACAGCCCGGCCGCTTGCTGCGCCAAGACCACAGCGTCCGGCTTTTCGGCCGCTGATGATGCTGGTTGGCATTCTTTTCGTCTTGATCTCGCTTCTGTATGTTTCTGCGCCATTGACCGCCTCGGCTCAAGTAAATGTAGAAAACCTGCCGCCGATCACGCTGGAAAGTCTGCGCCAGTTGATCATCCTGACCATTGAGGACGAAAACAGCCTGTACGCAAACGGCGGGCTGATTCAGGCTCTGCTGGAAAAGGGTGAATCGGTGCAGTTTGTCCTGCTGCAGCCAAAACAAACCGCCGGCCCCGTCCCACCTGCCGAAGCGGGAACGCCAGCCGGAGAGGGCGATCCGCTCAGCGCCCGGGAACGCATTCGCCGCTGGCTAGAGGAAATGGGCATTCCACCGGAAGCAATCAATATCTTCGAAATCGAAGAGAACGAAATCAGCCAGTGGTTGCAGGAAATACGTGAAAAGTGGCAATCCTTTGAAGTTCAGATCATTCCGATCTCGAAATGAACAGCGGAGCGATGCAGGGGGTCAGAGCGCCAAAATATGACATTTTTACACCGATTAAATGACAAAAGGCCGCTTAAAAACTTTGGCGGATGTGGTATGCTTACCCCAGAAAGTACGTGATTTCACAAACGAAAGAAAGGAAAGCAGCCATGGCGTATGTGATTACCGATGATTGCATCCAATGCGGCGCCTGTGAAGCCGAATGCCCGGAAGGCGCCATCTCCGAGGTGGATGGCCTGTATGTAATTGATGCTTCCAAGTGCCAGGACTGCGGCGCTTGCGCCGATGTTTGCCCGACCGGCGCTGCCCAGCCTGCCTAAGATTTTATTGGTCTCTCCTTTTGAAAAATCAGAGCGGTTGTACGACCGCTCTGATTTTTTTCATCCAAAAATCCTCCAAAACGCCAGTCCTTCGTTGAAAAAAACCACCTTCACTTCCCCAACCCGTTCAAGTGCCAAACCAGCGGGTAAAGGTTTTGTTGTAGAAAGCGTACACGATCCGGTTGCCAATACGCCAATCGGCGCTGTAAGCCTTTTGAGGGCAGCCGTTGACACACCGATAGCAACGAATACAGTCCTGGCCCAAGGTCGGATAAGGGTTGAGAGTGATATTATCCACCGGACACTCCAACACACACCAGCGGCACTGGTTGCATCGAGAAGTATCGAGTTTGGGCGCTGGCATCAAGAATCGCAAGACCGCATCCGTGCTGATGAGGGCAACCAAGTCATAGAACCCATTGTGCAGTTTGAAAGTATCTGGTCGGCTGCTGCGCACCGGGCTCAAGCGGCCCTCCGCAAGATGCTCGGCAATCTCCTCAGCAAATCGGCGCGCCTCTTCCAAATCCTTTCCATTGGGACGTCCGGGCAATCTGCCGTAGAGAGAAGGGGCTGGGTGTGATACCGTACCACGCGCCAGAAAACCGCCCAGTACCGCAGCGCCTTTTTCACGGAGGATCGAATACACATCATACAGGACTCTGCCCGGCGCAGTGCCAGAGGTTGCAAAAACAAAAGCCGGTTTGTTAGGGATCGGCGGCAAACGGCGCAGGAAGTCCTTAACCGGTGTAGGCGCCTGACTGGAGAAGCAGGGCGTTCCGATGCCAATCACATCGGCATCCGCCGCATCCCCAGGGGCCGCTTTCTTGAGCGACAGAGTGCGGGTGGCATGACCCGCCTGACGAAACACCTCCGCCAATGCCGCGGCGATTCGGCGGGTGTTGCCGGTCTGAGAAAAGTAAATCAGGGTGATGTTCACCTTAGTCCACAATCCTTTCCAACGATGAGAGCGGGAAGAGTAAGTGTAGCGCCATCCAACAAGCCAATCGAGATGAACAGGCGCTTGTCTAGACTAATTTTTTCAATTTCATTTTAGCAATTTTGATCATCTCATTCAAGAATTAATTTGTGCCACCGCTTCGTTCATCTCCGCAGAGAGCGACAAACTGCGGTATACTTCTTCTCGCCATGAGCCTGATCACCGTTGCCGGGTTGAGCAAATCCTACGGGGCGTTGGATTTATTCAGCGACCTGTCGTTTGCGATTCCGCCCCGAGCCCGCATCGGGTTGGTTGGGGCAAACGGTGTGGGAAAGACCACCCTGCTGCGCATTCTGCTGGGGCTGGAAGAGCCCTCTGCGGGGAGCATTCAGCGGGCGCGCGGACTGCGGATTGGCTACCTGCCTCAGGAAGCCCGCCTCGACTCACAGCGTACCCTCTGGCAGGAATGCCTGACCGTATTCAGCCACCTGCTGGAACGGCAGGCGCAACTGGCCGAACTGGAAACGGCCATGGCCGACCCAGCCCGCGCCGAATCCGCGCTGGAAGCCTACGGCAAACTGCAAGCCGAGTTTGAACAGCTGGGCGGCTACACCTACGAAACCCGCATCGCTCAGGTGCTGAGCGGGTTGGGTTTCCGGCCGGCCGATTTCAACCGTCCCCTGCCGCAGCTTTCCGGCGGGCAGCGCACCCGCGCCGTGCTGGCCAAACTGCTGCTGGAAAACCCCGACCTGATGCTGCTGGACGAACCGACGAATCATCTGGATATCGAAGCCATCGAATGGCTGGAAACCTACCTGCGCGAATGGGAAGGCGCAGCGTTGATTGTTTCCCACGACCGCTATTTTCTGGATCAGGTCGTCCACACCATTTGGGAAATGACCCCGGCGCTGGAAATTTACCCCGGCAACTATTCAGCCTATCTGGTGCAGCGCGAGGAACGCTACCAGCGCCGGCTGGAGGAATATCAGGCTCAGCAGGAATTCATCGAGAAGGAAATGGACTACATTCGCCGCAACATTGCCGGCCAGAACACCCGTCAGGCACAGGGACGGCGCAAACGACTGGAACGGCTGTTGGAAGAAGCCCGACTGGCTCCGCCCCGCCAGCCGCGCCGCCTGCAATTTTCGATGCAGGCCGCCAATCGCTCCGGCGATTTGGTCATCCGCACGCGCGGCTTAGCGGTGGGGTATGCCGACGAGGGCAAACCGCTCTTTTATGCGCCCGACCTGATTCTGCGGCGGGGAGAGTGTGCAGCCATCATCGGCCCGAACGGCGCCGGCAAAACCACCTTTCTGAAAACCCTGCTGGAACAAACGCCGCCCTTTCAGGGTGAGGTGCTGCTCGGCGCCAGTTTGAAGATTGGCTATTTTGCACAGGCGCACGAAGGCCTGAACCCCGAACACACCCTGATGGAGTCGATTGCCGAGATCGTCCCGGACTGGTTAACGGCGCAGGTGCGCGACTATCTGGCGCGTTTTCTTTTCACCGGCGATGATGTTTTCAAAACAGTGGAGATGCTCTCCGGCGGCGAGCGCGGCCGTCTGGCGCTGGCGCGGCTGGCCTTGCAGGGCGCCAACCTGTTGCTGCTGGATGAGCCGACCAATCACCTCGACCTGCCTTCGCAGGAGGCGCTCCAATCCCTGCTAGCCGATTACAACGGGACGATTCTGCTGGTTTCCCATGACCGCTACCTGATTGACGCCCTCGCTACGCAAATTTGGGAAGTGCTGCCCAAAGAGCGCACCCTGCGGGTGTTCGAGGGCAGTTACAGCCAATATAAAGAATGGCTGACAGCGCAAGCCGCCGCTGAAGCCGCCCGCCGCAGCCGGGAAAAGGCTGCCCGTGCCGAGCGACAAGCCACACGCAGTCAACCGTCCCGCAATCAGCAGCAGCGTCGGCAGGCAGTGATGGATGCCTTGGAAACCGAGATCAGCGACTTGGAAAAGCGGCTGAGGGAAATCAGCCGCCAGCTGGAATGCCCGCCAGCCGATCCGCTGGAAGTGAGCCGCCTGGGGGAAGAGTACCAGCAACTTCAATCCAAACTGGATGAGCGCTTGCAGCGCTGGGCCGAACTTCACGAAACGGTAAATTAAGTACCCCAATCGCGGAGGTAGAGAAAGTCATAGCCGATGGTGCGGTTGCTGAGTTTGGCAATCGGCGGCAGGATACGCTTGAACTGGTTGCGGCGCATCCGATCCACCACTTTATGGACGAAAGTCGCCTCGAAGCCAGCCTCAATGCACTCCTGCGGCGTAAAGCGTTGATCTACCAGCAGGTAGAGCAGTTGATCCACCTCGGCATAGGTGTAGCCCAGCTCGCCCTCGTCGGTCTGACCCGACCACAAATCCGCCGAGGGGGCTTTGCGCCGGATGGATTCCGGCACGCCCAGCGCCTCGGCCAACTGGCGCAACTGAGTCTTGTACAGGTCGCCAATCGGGTTGATGGCGCAAGCCGAGTCGCCATACAGGGTCGTGTATCCCAATAAAATTTCGGTCTTGTTGCCGGTTCCCACCACCAGTCCGCCAAAAGCGGCTGATTGATCGTAGAGGATGATCATCCGCTGGCGCGCCATGATGTTGCCGCGCCGCATGTTGTCCATATCGGGAAAGCGTTGAAAGAGCGGCTCGACCATCGGCGTAATTTCCACCGTCAGCGACTGCACGCCGGTCGCATCAATCACCCTTTGGGCATCTTCCAGCGAATCGGGCGAGGAGGTGCGGTAGGGCATGCGCACGGCCAGCACGTTCTGTCCTCCCAACGCCTCGGCGGCCAAAAAGCAGGAAACCGCCGAATCGATCCCGCCGGACAGGCCAATCACCGCCCGCGAAAACCCCATGCGGCTAATTTCACTGCGGATGAAGCCGGTCAAAATCCGCCGGGCAAGGTCGCAATTAATCGTCAGGTCAATCGGTTTCATGGCACATTTCTTCTTATCTGCCGGAGGTGCGGCTGGTGAGGATGCGGTTCAGTTCGCGCTGCACAAGAGCGGTGCGCTCATCACGCAAAAGCGGCAGGCGGGCGCGGGTTCGGTGCAGTTGATTTAAGTCCAGTTCGGCGAGCGTCACGCCCTCTTCAAAATAGGGCGACTGAACGATGCACTCGCCATTCGGATCGAACACGGTTGACCCGCCCCAAAAGTTGAGGCCGTCCTCGTAGCCAACCCGGTTGGTATGAGCGACAAAAGCGGTAAAAAGACTGGCATAGGCGCGGTTGATGTGTTCCACCCAGCGCGCCGATTCGAGGATGGGCGCACGGTTCAGGCCGCGCCCCGGCGAGGCGGAAGTGAACAGGAACAGGTCGGCGCCATCCAGCCAGAGCAAGTAGGGCGGCGAAGCGTGCCAGAAATCCTCGCAAATCAGCACGCCAGCCCGCCCGAAGCGGGTTTCAAAGGCTTGAATCGCATCGCCCCACGCAAAGAAACGCCCCTCGTCGAACAAGCCGTAGGTGGGCAGATAAACCTTGCGGTGAACATGGAGCACCTCCCCTTTGGAAAGATAGGCGGCGGCAATGTAAAAGCGGTTGCGGGTGTCCTCTTCCACAAACCCGACGAGCAGGTCCAGTCTGTGCGAGGCTTCCAGCAGCGGACGGAAGAGCGGGTCGTCGCTGCGCGGACGATGGGCAACCGCTGGCGTCAGGTCTTGCAGGACATAGCCGGTCAGCGAAAGTTCCGGAAAGATCAGCAAATCCACCCCATCCTGAGCGGCTTGCTGAGCCAGCCCAAGATGTTTTTCCAGATTCGCTTCCGGCTTGCCCAGCACGGTGTTAATTTGAGCCAATCCAATGGTTAAGATCATGGTCTGCTTTGTCCTATGAGGGAAGATGGGGCGGGCGCTTGATCGAAAGCTGGCGGCAGTGGAGCGCCTTGGAGATGCGCACGATCTCAATCGCCAGCGCCCCGATCAGGCTGAAGCCGCCCAGCAAATAACTGACGGCGTAGTCGAGGCGCAGATTTTGGTAAGTTGGTACGGCATCCGCGCGCCATGAGGAAAAAACGAGGGTATGAACGGCCAAAATAAAACCGAGCCAAGCGGCGCGTGCGCCCGGCATTTGTCGTTCAAGGGCTCTTTTCTCGACCGGCCGGGCAACCAGCAAAAGCGCCAATGCCGCCACATACGGCAACGGGAAGCGGTAGGTGAGCGTGCCGTCAACATCGAGGACCGGCAAGGCCCACGGGTACTGGTCGGTCAGCGCAACCCCGTAAGCGCAGCCAGCCGCGCCGCAGCCCAGCCAGACGCTCACCGCCAGCGGGATCAGGATCAGCATGACGCGGTCAGCCACCTGAGCGACGGCTTCGCGCCGAGCCAGCGCCAGCAGCGGAATTGTCAGCAGGACCGCCAGCAGGGCAGTGGGGAAGATCAGCCCGCCCTCCCAAAAGCGCAGGGCGGCCGTGGGATCGTGGTTGAACAGGTGCGGATTCAGCCACACGAAGCCGGCCCGTCCGCCGATCAGCGCCGCCAGCAGAATCAGCCAGCCGCTCAGGAGATGGGGCGTCTCTTTGCCGGGCGGGGCATTCCGCCAGACCTGCAACAGCCCCAACGATGCGCCGATTCCAACCGCGAGAGAAAAGAGGTTCATCCCTTTGGATTATAGCACTTTGGATGGAGCGACACAAAGACGGATCGAGCCCGATATGAAAGGTTCGATATAATGTTAAAAGCCATCAGTCTGCGGTCAGGTTAATGAAAAAGCCAGCAATCTTTGATTCAAGCAAGAGCCTGCGCCAACGCAGCCTAGTAGGGTTGTCTCTCCTTTTCGTTGGGGGACTGTGTTTGCGTCTATTCCGATTGGCCAATCCAACATTTTGGATTGATGAAATTGGCGTCTTACAGGCTGCCTTGCAACCCTCTTGGCAGCAAGCGGTGGCAGTTGCCAAAGGTCATATCATGGGCATGCCGCTTCATTATGCGCAAACGTGGATAAGCGGTCAATTGGGTTTGCAAAATGAATGGCTGCGCTTACCTGACGCGATTTGGGGATCGTTAGTCATACTGGTAGGATACAGGTTGGCACGATATTATGTCGAAAAACCGGTCAGCCTGCTCGTCGTCGTTTGGATGGCAACTTCCCCCTTGTTTATTCGCTACTCTCAAGAACTTCGTTTTTATGCAGGTTTGTGTTTCTTTTTCCTAGCCGCTATTTTAACCGGATTGCAGGCATTGGAAAAATCACATGGCTATCGTTGGTTGATTTTCGTCCTTGTTGGGATGATGGGCATTTTGTTTCATGCCTACACCATTTTTGCCGTTGCCTTCGTCTATGCGGCTCTCTTCCAAAAAACCGCTTGGCGCTCTTGGCAAAATGCGCGTGGTTTGTTGATAACAACCATTCTGCTTGTGGGATTCTTGGGATGGTCAATCGTTCAGTTCGGCTCAGTGCCGGCTTATCAAACCTCTTTGTTTGCGTTCGAGCCCCCCCTCGTCTTTTTATTGCGCGGATTGGGCCTTGCTCCAATTCATGCTCCTCAACCGGGTACTTTGATTTATTATGCAATCCTTGCATTTGGCTTTGGAGGTGGGCTTATTGTCTCCATCCAAAATCGCGTTGGTCAGCTGATTCTTCCCTTGCTGACCAGTCTGGTCATCATCCTAATTGTTGTTGGAATGAACAGTTATCGCCATTACTTTGTGCATAGCCGGCAAATCTACTTCCTCGCCTTTTGGGTATACCTGCTTGCGGCTCAGGGATGTTACTCATTCTACCAATGGCTAACGCGACAGTCAGGCGTTTCGCGGGAAAACCAAAGCCACTGGGTTCTCAGCGGCATGATAGCCATCCTCCTGCTCTCCTGCATTCCAGCCTTGTCCCAGTATTACACCGCCGAGCGCACTATTGTCCGCAGCGGCTACCCGACAATGCTCCAACACTGGCACAGGGGAGATCAAATTTGCGTGATTCCCGACTTTGACGTGACGGTGTTCACAACCTATTGGCAGGGAGAGGTGGCACAATTCCTCCAGCCGTGCAATGAGCAGGATGTCTCTCAAAATCCAGAGGTCAAGTTTGTGATTGCCAACCAAGATATGGACTTCTCGCCGTCTTTTCAAATTATCTTCCACCCGTCAAGGGATACTTTTTACCCAAAGATCATTTGGATGCGCAACCGCTGAAGCCGCTCATGCTATAATCCCTGTAGGAATGAGCGCAGCCGAACCGTCCCCTGAGTTCCAATCTCAAGAAAGCACTGACTCTGCTCCAAGACCGCTGGACGATGAGCCACAGGTCTCCAAAGCTGCTGAGCTGCACCTGCGCATGCGGATGGAAGTGCCGCCCAATACAACCGTACACCTGACCGTAGAAAGTCACACACCGGATGGGGAAGCGCTGGAGAGCCGTGCGCTGATCTTCTCCAATCCGCCGCTGCCCCTGCCGGAGTGGGTTACGGCAAGTCAGGCAGAGTTTCAGCCCCGCCCCAGCCGCCGGCAGCGGCTGGCCGTCCATCTGCCGCTTATCCTGCTGGGGTTGAGCCTGGCGGTCTATCTCGCCACCCGCCTGATTGCCCTGCCAGACTTTCCGGTGTACTTCTTCACCGACGAAGCTGTCCAAACCGTTCTGGCGGCCGATTTGGTGCGGGATGGTTTGCGCGGTTACAGCGGCGAGTTGTTACCCACCTACTTCCCCAACGGCTCAATGTACAACCTGAGCCTGTCGGTCTATGTGCAGGTGATTCCGTATCTGCTGTTCGGCAAGTCGGTTTGGGTCACCCGCGCCGTGCCGGCCATCCTCAGCCTGCTGGCGGCGCTTTCGGTCGCCTTGCTGCTGCAAAAGGGATTCAACAGCCGCTACGGCTGGGGGGCTGCCCTGCTGCTCACCGTCATGCCGGCCTGGTTCCTGCACTCGCGCACAGCATTTGAGGTGGGTTTAGCGGTTACCTTCTTCGCCGTTTTTTTATATGCCTACTTGCGCTATCGGAAAGGCGAAACGGGCTGGATTTACGGGGCGGTCATCGCCGCCGCGCTGACCTTTTACAGTTACAGCCCGGCTCAAATGGTGATGGTCAGCCTGGCTGCATTTCTGCTGATCTCCGATTGGCGCTATCACAGGCAGCAGCGCCGCCGGTTGCTGATGGCGCTCGGCCTGACAGCCCTGCTGGCGCTGCCTTACCTGCGTCATCAGATCGAACATCCCGGCGAAACCCTGCGCCACCTGACCCTGCTCAACTCCTACTGGCTGTCTGACCGCACGCCGCTGCAAAAACTGGGCATCTACTTCGGCGAATACCTGCGCGGGCTCAACCCGCTATATTGGTTCTTTCCCCAACAGGGCGAGTTGATCCGCCATGTCATGAAGGGTTACAGCCACCTGGGCTGGATCAGCCTGCCGTTCGTGCTGATCGGGCTGATTCGCGCGGTGAAGAACTGGCGCAGCAGCGAATACCGCCTGATTTTGCTGGCTGCGCTGGCCGCTCCCAGCGGAGCAGCCCTGGTGCAATTGGGCATCACCCGCGCGCTCTTCATGGTCATCCCGGCGGCGCTGTTGGGCGGTTTAGGGCTGGAAAGTCTGATTCACTGGCTGAACGGCCGTCTGCAAAAGCGCTGGGCGCGTCCAAACTGGACATTCTGGCTCAGCCTGCTGATCTTTGTACTGCTCACCCTCGTCGCCTTTGCCATACTGCAGGACGCTTTGACCCATGCGCCGTTTTGGTCAAGCGACTACGGGCTGAGCGGATTGCAGTGGGGCGCCCGCCAATTGTTCAGCGAAGTGAGAGACTATCTCAACGAAAACCCGGATGTGGATTTGCTCGTCTCCCCTGCCTGGACAAACGGCACCGATGTGATTGCGCGTTTTTTCTTCGACGACCCGCAACCCTTTCGTTTGGGCAGCATTGAGGGATACCTGAAGGAGTATCAGCCGCTGGCCGACCATACCCGCTTTGTGATGATCCCGCAGGAATGGGAGCAGGTTCAGGAAAGCAACAAATTCACCGATATTCAGGTGGAACGAACACTGAACTACCCGAATGGGAAAGTGGGTTTTTATTTTGTGAGACTGCGTTATGTCGAAAATGCCCAACAGATTTTTGAGCAGGAACGCGAGGAACGGCGCGCCTTGCAGGAAAAAGCGCTGCGCCTGAACGACGGCACGCTGATTCAAGTGCGTTACTCCCGCCTGGATATGGGCGAGATCGAACATGCCTTCGATGGTCAACCCGGCACGCTGATTCGCACATTGGAAGCCAACCCGCTTGTCCTGAATGTGATGTTTGATCAGCCGCAAAGCCTGCAATCGCTCACAGCCCGGATTGGCGGTGTACCGGGCAAGGTGGTGGTGTGGGTGTACCCGCCCGATGGCAGCGCTCCGCAGCGCTTTGAGGCCGAGAAAGAAGAAACCCCCGACCCGCGCGAGGTCACCGTTTCGTTTCCAACAGAATTGACCGCCGGTCAGATAGACATTGAAGTGTACAGCACACGCGATGACGATAGCGCGCATGTGCACCTGTGGGAAGTGCGATGGAAGTGAAACCCTCCCCTGTGCGCCGAAAACGATCGTTTGCATTGAAAGTGGTCGCCTTCGCCAATCTGCTGATCGGCATTGGCGGCTGGTTGAGGGTGACCGAAGCGATCCGCAACGCGGATTTTTACGGCCAACTCCCTCTCCAGCCGGGCTTGTGGTATTTCATCGCCAGTGGAGTCCTGTTCGGAGCGCTAGGACTGCCCGCTGCAACGGGTTTGTGGCTGCGCCGCCGCTGGGGTGTTGGGCTGGCGGCGGCAACGCTTTTCCTGTGGCTGGCTTGGGATTGGTTCGAGCGGCTGGCGCTTGCCCGTTCACCGCAATGGTTCAACCTGCCGTTCAGCCTGTTGGCTTCTTTGCTGCTCGTCTTGCTGACCAGCTGGGTGTTATGGAAAGAATGGAGAATGCCATGAATCAGAACGACATGGAAATCGAGGCCAAATTCTTACTGCGTGATCCGGCCGCCTTCCGCCAGCGACTGGAAAAAATCGGCGCGGCGCTGGTCAAACCAAGGCGCTACGAACTGAATCAGCGTTTCGACCTGCCAGACGGCAGCCTGACCCGCGCTCACCGCGTGCTGCGTCTGCGGCAGGACGGCCGTGCCCTGCTCACCTACAAGGGTGCCGGATTAGAAGGCACGGAAGTAGCTGTCCGGCAGGAAGTGGAGGTGGAAGTCAACGATGCCGACGCCTGCCGGCGGCTGTTGGAAGCGCTGGGCTATCAGGTCAGCATGATTTATGAAAAATACCGCACCACCTATCGCTGGGGTGAGAGTGAAATTGTGCTGGATGAGATGCCGTTTGGCTGGTTCTGCGAAATCGAAGCGCCGGACGCCGATTCCATTCATCAACTGGCAGAGCAACTTCAATTGAATTGGGAAGCCCGCATTGCCATGGGCTATTACACCCTGTTTGACCGACTCAAATCCGTCAGCGGCTGGAGCATGCGCGATCTGACGTTTGAAAACTTCCGCCAACAGCCGGTTGATTTACAGATCATCGGATTAACATTCGCAGACTCATAGCGCCTTGCGCGGACTGATCCAGTTCCCCCTCAACCGATTTGTTTTGAGCATTAAAAGATTTTTTACCTGATCTTAATCCGCTTTTTGTGATTTGCTAATCTTGAAAGGGTAAGATAGAATCAGGCTTCTTTTGTAATTGCGCAAAACAAACCAAGAGGCACATCCTACGCGGGAGGACATTCATGCACATTCTGGTTACCAACGATGACGGTATTCATGCGCCGGGGCTGCTGGCGTTGGCGCAGGCGGTCAAACCACTGGGCAAAGTCAGCATACTGGCGCCCGACCGCAACTGGTCGGCTTCCGGGCATGTCAAAACGCTCGACCGGCCGTTACGGGTGAAGGAAATGCCGTTGGAAGACGGCAGCCCGGCCTTTGCCACCGACGGCGCGCCGTCAGACTGTGTGGCGCTGGCCATCTGCAATTTTTTGGGCGAGAAGGTGGATTTGGTGGTGTCGGGCATCAACCCGTATGCCAATCTCGGCCACGATGTAACCTACTCCGGCACGGTAACGGCAGCCATGGAGGCAGCCATTTGGGGGCTGCCGGCGATTGCCTTTTCGCTCGATTCGCCCAAAAACCACCTGACATTGGCCGATTTTGATGCCGCGTTACAGGTAGCCCGGCAGGTCACCCGCGCCGTCATCCAGAACGGCCTGCCGGAAGGCAACCTGCTCAATGTCAACATCCCCTTTTTACCGCTGGATCAAATCCAAGGCTACCGTCTGACGCGGATGGGTCTGCGCGTTTATCACGACAAGCTCGACTCGCGAGTGGATCCGCGCGGACGCCCGTATTACTGGATCAGCGGCGACTCACCGACCGGAATCCCCGAACGAGGCAGCGATATTGGCGCCGTTGCGGATGGCTATGTCTCCATTACGCCGCTCAAATTGGACTTGACCGCCTATTCCCTTTTTCCGGAATTGAGCCAGTGGGAATGGGCTAAACCAGAAAACTGAACCGTCCCCTGTCCGAACCCGGCCAAATCCCGCTTAATCCCATGAGCGGGATTAATTCGGTTTATACAATTTGTTTATAAAAAATTGATAGAGTCGCTCCAATATAGTAATATGAGTACACTGGCAATAGAAGTTAACTCACCCGTGGCATTACGTAAAGAACAATCGGTGAGTGGAAAGGTGAGGATCAAAAATGAAATGGTCGTTGAAAATCGCACGCGTAGCAGGAATTGACATTCAAATTCATGCTACTTTTCTGTTGATTTTGGGCTGGGTGGCCTTCAGTTACTATCTGGTTGGGCGTTCGCTGAACGCGGCGGCCGCCGGAGTTGGCTTTTTGCTGGCGCTGTTTCTGTGCGTCGTGCTGCACGAACTGGGTCATGCGCTGGCTGCGCGGCGCTTTGGCATTCAAACCAAAGATATCACGCTGCTGCCCATCGGCGGAGTAGCCCGCCTGGAACGGATGCCGGAAAAACCCATGCAGGAACTGTGGGTGGCGCTGGCCGGGCCACTGGTCAACGTCGTCATCTCGGCTGCCTTGTTCGTTCTTCTGCTGGTGAGCGGCGCTTTACAGCCGCTTGGTTCACTGAGCATGACCGGCGGGCCGTTCCTGGAAAGGCTGATGGTGGTCAACCTTTTCCTGGCGGGTTTCAACCTGATTCCGGCTTTCCCGATGGATGGCGGCCGGGTGGTAAGGGCGCTGCTGGCAACCCGCCTGCCCTACACTCAGGCTACCCAAGCCGCCGCAACTCTGGGACAGGCGCTGGCGTTCGTGTTTGGCTTCATCGGCCTGTTCACCAACCCGTTCCTGGTGTTCATCGCTTTCTTCGTCTACATTGGAGCGGCGCAGGAAGCCAGCATGGTGCAGATGAAATCCGCCCTGAGCGGCATCCCGGTTTCACAGGCAATGGTCACCGACTTCCGCACCCTGCAGGAAGGCGAACCGCTCAGCCGCGCCATTGAACTGCTGATGAGTAGCACCCAGCAAGATTTTCCGGTGCTTTCCGGAGACCGCGTCGTGGGAATTTTGACCCGCAAAAGTCTGGTGGACGCCTTGCAGCGGCTGGGGCAAAACGCGCCGGTTTCGGCGGCAATGGACTGCAAGTTCGAGAGCGCGCACATCCACGACATGCTGGAAGAAGTCTCGCGCAAATTGCAGGAACGCGAGTGTCACACCCTGCCGGTGGTAGCCGATGGTCAACTGGTCGGTCTGGTTACCATGGAAAACATCGGCGAGTTTTTGATGATTCGCTCGGCGCTGGAAAAACGCGCCGCTGCCGCCCGCTAACCCGACTTAACCCTCGCAGAGACACCCCTCATCCGTAAGGGCCTTGTAAGCCCTTACGGATTTTGATTGGGGCAGCAGGATGTATAATCTCATCAGAGATCGGCTTTTTCCATGAAGAAAAACTCCCTGCTCGACCTGCTGCCCCTGTTTCTCTACCTGCTGCTGATCCTCAGCCTGCTGGCACAAGGTCTGAACCATACCGGCGGGCAAATCGGCTATCCCGTGGATGATGCCTTCATTCACATGGCGATTGCCCGCCACTGGTCTGAAAGCGGCCGCTGGAGCGTAGATCTCAGCCCGTTCACCTCAGCCAGTTCTTCGCCGCTGTGGACACTGCTGCTGGCGCTCACCTTTCGGCTGGTGGGCGTGCGCGACTGGGCCGCCATGCTGCTCAGCCTGCTGGCCGGCATGGGCGCTCTGCTGCTGGCCCAGCGCCTGCTGGCGCACAGCGGCCGCCGTCTGGTGCGCGCCGCGCTGTTGATTCTGAACCTGGTCTTCACCCCCTTGCCGGTGTTGGGTCTAACCGGCATGGAACACGCTCTGCACGCCCTGTTGACCGTAGCCGCGCTGTGGAGCGGTTCGCGGTTTCTTGCCGAGCGGGAAAGCGCCATCCGCTCAAAGCCGGGTTTGTTGATCCTGTCTGCCCTGCTTCCCCTGACCCGCTACGAGGGTCTGTTCCTGTTGTTTTGGTTGGTTCTCGCCCTGCTTTGGCAAAAACGAATGCGCGCCGCGCTGAGTGTGGGGCTGGCTGGGGCATCGCTCATCACGCTGTTCGGTGCGATCTCGCTGGTCAACGGCTGGGCGTTCTTTCCCAATTCGGTGCTGGTCAAAAGCGTGGTTGACCTGTCCTCCGCCAACGGCTTGGCCGACTTTCTGACGCAGGGCATTTTCAACCTGCTGGACACTCCCGCATTGTTCGGTTTGATCCTTGCCATTCTGCTAGCCTTCGGGCTGGGCGAGAGCCTTGGACTGCTCAACTCCGCTCAGCGCTGGCGGGTCGGGCTGTTTGCGGGCATGTTTGCGCTGCACCTGCAACTGGCTAAGGTCGGCTGGTTTTTCCGCTACGAGGCCTACCTGATCTTTGCCGGCAGTGTGTTGCTGATGGAACTGCTTGCCGAATGGCTCAAATGGCTGCAAAGCCGGCCGCAGATGCGCCTCACGCCTGCCGGCGCGGCCGCGCTTGCCGTCACTGTTCTGTTGCTGCTGCCGCTGGCTTACCGCGGCGGCAACGCGCTGGCGGCCTATCCGACCGCCGTGCGCAACATTCACGAACAGCAGGTGCAAATGGCGCGTTTCGTCAACCGCTTTTACAACGGCAAGACGATTGTCGCCAACGACATCGGCGCAATCAGTTATTACGCGGACATCTCCCTGATTGACATTATCGGGCTGGCAAACCGCCAAACCGGAGGCTGGTGGCGGGATGGCACATGGAGTCCCGAAAAGGTGAACCAACTCGCCAGAGAACAGGGAGCTGCGCTGGCAATTCTTTACCCGGAGTGGTTTGATCTCTACCCGCAACCCGCCGATTGGGTGGAAGTTGGCCGCTGGCAGATTGCCGACAACATCGTCTGCACCAGCGACACGGTCAGTTTTTATGCTTTGAGCCCGGCGCAGGCCGACGAGATCGCCCAAAACCTGCGCGCTTTTTCCTCCGCCTTGCCGGAAACGGTACGATGGCAGGTGTGGATTCCATAATTCGGATATGGCCTGCGCCAATTAGTCGCAACTACGATTTCCATCAGAGACAACCGCGCTCCACTTAGAGAGAGGCGTCAGGGTCAGCATCCCCGCTCAGCGTCAACCGATCGGCCTAGTTGCAGCCGCCCAATTCCCACGGCGTCAGACACAAGGTCGGTGTGGAGGTAATGGTCGGTGTGCGGGTAATGGTCGGCGTGCGGGTCACCGTGCGGGTCGGCGTAATCGTCCGCGTGGGTGTAATCGAAGGAATGGGGGTGTTGGTGCGGGTTGGTCCGGGTGTAAAGGTGCGGGTGACCGTGCGGGTGATGGTGGCCGTGCGGGTATTGGTCGGCAGCGGGGTCGGGGTGGGGGTGTTGGCCGAGATGACGAAAGGCACCACTGCCACATTGGACTTCCTGCTGCTGGAGAAATTGTTGCGCGCCAGCACCACCAGCGTGTAATTGCCGTTCCGAATCAGCCCGCCGCCCCGATCCCACGAATCGACCAGCGGGGTACGCGTAATACAGCGGCGATTGTTCCCCGAACCGGTATGCCCGAAGATGCAGAACCATGAGTTGGGATCGCGCGACCAGTGCACCAGATTTCCGGCGCTGTCATAGACGAAGAAGTACACACCCAGACCGGTATCCACATCCGTATCATTGCCGTTGATGATCGCCCGCGCCGAGAACGGCGTGCCGCCGGGATTGATGATGACCTGAATGCTCGGGCCGGGATAACCCGTCACCTGCTGGACACAGGAAAGGGTCGGCCCAACGGTCGGGACAATGTTGTAGTAAATGCTGCCGGTGAAGTCGCTGGCCCAGTAGAAGTTGTGGTAAAGTCTGTTGCCGCTAACCGACCAGGAAACCGGCGTCACGGTCATGCGCGGCGTGGGTGTCCCGGCGCCTACCGGCGGGTAATGATTGAAATTGGGCAAAATCCAGAAGGAGAAATTATTCAAGTTCGGCGAGGGTTGCCCATACACCCAGCGCAAAGAATTGCTGCTGTTGCCGCTAATCAGATTGCGACCGGGAGTGGGGGTGAAGACATGCCCATAGGGATACGAAGCCACATTGGGCGGGTCGTATATCGGCTGGCTTTGATTGCTGCCGGCGTAGTAGTTGAAGATGTGTCCGCTGGGCTGGCTGTGTATAGGATTGTGCCATGCGCCGGTCCAGTCCATCAACGCCCCGCTCAGGTAGATGTTGTAGGGGCCGGTGTTGACCAGATTGGACTGGATGACGAAACCTCGGCCCGGGTTGCCACTCGCGTAACTATCAAAAGTGAGCGGTTCACCGTTGACCACCAAATCCTCGCAGCGCGGCAGCATGGTGGGGGTGGGGGTGTAGGTCGGTTCAGGCGTAAGCGGCACTAGGTAACGCCCGTCAATGATGACCAACTCCTCGCCCGGCGGCACAAGGTCGCCCGGCCCAGACCAGGCCACGGCTAGGTTGTCGCCGCCGCCGCCTTCCTTGTGAATGGCTTCAATGTAGTACAACTGCCCGGCTTGCAGGGTAATCGGCTGAGAACGCTGGCTGGGAAACTTGTTCCACTCCCATGGGTTCGCCCAGCCGTTGACTGAGGCGATCTCTACTGCCCCAGCCGGATTCATGCTGGAGCTCAGCAATAAACGACTGGAGTCGTCGCTGCGAATGTAGAAGCGATACTCGCCAGTATAGGGCGCGCACAGGTAGGCGCGCAAGCGTTGACCGTAGTTGTTGCCCCAATTGACTTCGGTTTGGAACGAAGTCAAATAATCAAAAGAATTGGCGTTGCCTGGATAACGAGGATGGTTGAGCAAGTCGTTCAACGACGTTCCGCCAATGCCCGTCCATCGCTGACGCAAAACTGAGCCGTTCATATCGCAGAAGACCGGCGTCGGCGTGTAGGTCGGGGTGATGGTGGGGGTGTCTGTCGCGGTCGGCGGCGGCGTGGGGGTGAAGGTGGCCGCCATACCGATGCTGCCCACCAGACCAGTCACCCGCGAGGTGCGGAACTTCTCGACAATCCCTTCGCGCATGGCCTGAATGCGCACGGTCGGCCACCACGAGTTGAGAAACGGGGTGATCAGTTCGTGACGGTAGGTCAGCACCACCCGCACGCGATCGCCCGGCCCGCCGGCATCGTCCACATAACGCTCGGTAACCGGGTTGGTAAAATTGCCGGCCGCATCAATGTTGCCGCGCACACGTTCACAGTAATCCGGAAAGCGGTAATCGTCCTGGTTGGCCGGGTCAAAGGGAGTGTAGTAACGGGCATTCGGGTTGAACTGGAAGCGCGCCGCCTGATTGCTGCCGACCGGTTCAATGCGGTTGGAACAGACGGTCACGTTGAAGTAACCCTTCAAAGCCGGGTTGCCGCGATTGTCCATGTCGAAATCGGAATGATTCCAGCCATAGTCGAGATATGCCAGATAATCGCCCGAAACGGCAGCCGCCGGGTCCCAGGCGATGCCGGTTGCCCCGGCCAGAGCCGCATCGCGAATGGAAGGCAAACGTGCCCAGTCCTGCAGGGCGTTCTGCATCTGCTCCCAATCCGATGAGAACGATTCGGGCACACGACAGTCGTAATGACCATCGGCAATGTCGGCATCTTGCAGGGCTAGGGCTTCGGCGGCAGCCTGACAGTAGGCCGGGTTGAAGTTACCGGTGATGGCATAGCGAACGCCGAAGCGGGCGCCATTTTCGAGCGCCAGCCAGGCTTGCAGAAAACGCCCAAATTCGATGACGCCAAACACCAGCATCAGCAGAATTGGCAACGCCAGCGCAAATTCCACCAGACCTTGCGCCCGCTGGCTGCGCCGCGGGAAGAAATTGATTTTGAGTGAAAAATTGGGCATTTTCATAGGCATTCCTCGCTTTCCGCGAAGTGCATCACTGCGTAATGCGCGTGTAAATACGGGTGGCAATATCCTCGAAGATCGGTACCAGATCCTCGGGGTTGTTGGTGTAGTAATACTGACCGCAGGAACGGAAGGCCGGCGCCGAAGAACAAGGATCGGTGGTGCGGTCGCCGTCGTCGCCCACGGCGGCAATGTAACGCAGGAGCGGTTCACCCAAACTAACCGCACCAAGGCCAATGGTATATACCGCCACATCGTTGCCGCGCGGCTCGTTCTGATTGGTGGAACGGGTCAGCGCCAAAGCGTCGGCCATATCGCGAACATAATCGCTGACCGAGTATTTGTTATTGCGGTGATAGGACGGCTGGTTGTTGTTGCGAATCCAGGTTGAACCAGGCGGGCAGGTTTGCTCCTGCTCATCAATGCAGTAGCGCGGCGTGAAGGTCGTGTCAATGCACAGACTGGGCCACCAGCCCTGATTCATACGGCCATCACAAAAGCCGTTCGGGTAAGAAAGCGGCACCAAGCCGCCTGTCCAGGGCGTATCGCCGGGACCGCTGCCGCCGCTGCCGGCAGTATCGCTGAGATTGGCCACACCATCGGTGAAGAGAACCACCACCCAAACGGCGCCCGGGCGGGCATCGTTCAGCACCAGATTAGCCGCCCGCAGCCCGCAGCCGATGCAGGTCGAAAGCGGCGAAAGCGAGGGGCGGATCGGGCGGCCCTGACTGTACTGCACCGGGTATTTGGCAAGGTAGGCCAGGGCGGCATTGTGATCGGCCATGGTAAACACGCCGTCGCCGTCCCAATCGTAGGCATCCAGCAGGCCGTCATCGTCGCAGGGCACCCCACCCCAACCGTAGGGATCGGGACCACCTTCGGCAACCGACCACCAGCGATCCGCCATGCGCGGATCGGTCATCGGCGGACAGGTGTAACCGAGAATGGCCGGGTTGTCGTAATCACTGCCGTCTCCGTCGCGATCTTCCGGGTTGACCGGGTTAACGGCGCGGTAATCCACCCACTGCTTCCAGATTCGGCGTACGGGCGGATCATCATGCACTTTGATGCTGTTCCACAGGTAATTGCGGGCAGCCTCCAGATCGTCGGTCAGGGCTACCGTCACGCCGTGCAGGTTGGGGATGGGGTGCAGCTCGGCACGGGAATCGTAGGTGATGATGGCTACCTGATCGAAACCCTGATACATGCGGGAAATGAGCGCATCGGCGGCATTCTTGGCATGCCACATCGGCAAACAGGCGCCGGCCGGCGGCGGGTCGGAACGGTTTGTGGGAGGGGTGCGGGTGAGCGGATTGCAGGTCGCATCCGGTTCGTAGTCATCTGGGATGAAACCGGGGGTATCGCTGGCCATCGACTCGGAAATGTCCAGCACGATCACCAGATCTACGGCGGCCGCTTCGGCAATGGCGTTGGTGTGCAAATTGACCGGCCCAAAACCGAGCAGGCTGAGGAAATACAGCGGGGCGCGCTGCGTAGCCTCCACCCAGACCAGCTTGCGCGGTGATTGTCCAGCGCTGGTATCCGGGCAGCGGGCGTAGAATTCGGCGGGCAGGTTGCTGTCGCGGTTCGAATCCCCGTCCGCATCGCAGATGAAGACCTGCAGGTTGAGGGTGGAGGTGTCCACATTGTGCAGGATCATCACCTCTTCGGTGGCAGCGGTCATGCTGGCCAAATTCTCGCCGCGCTTGAAGGTATTGGCAGCCGCTACGGCGCCGGCATCCACCGCCCGTTTCAGGTGGCCGTACGTGACATACAGCGAACCGGCGTCAATCGCCAGGCCGATGAAGAAGAGCAGCGCCAGAAACGCCACCGCAAAGATGACCAGAATCTGGCCTTCGGAGCGCGGCAGGCGATCCGGCTCACGGTTTGGGGGTTGGCGTCGGCTGCGCCGCGGGGAGGGACATAAGAGTGTAGGCATGGATTCTGAGAGGATTGGGAACAAATTGAGTAAATAGCGGGAGATTGAGTACCTGTTCATAGCAGTAGTAGAACTCGACAGCAACAAATCCTTTGCTGGTTGGCCCAACACTGTCGTTGAGCGCGCCGGCTACCCGCTCGCGGGTGTAATAGGGTTGTGAGCGAACCACGTTACCGCGACAGTCGGTGCGCCAGTTGCCGTTGTGATTGGTATCTTCATCATGATCGGAGAGCGCCCAGTAGCCGGTATTGGGCCAGACATCATCGCGCGGCCAGACGTGCGTAACCGTGCGGTTGGACACGGTGTAAACCGAGATGACCACGTCATCGGTGGCCGGGTTGAAAGTGACATACGGATTCAAACCGTTACAGAAGGGATCATTCGCCCGACAGGTATCGCTGCCGGCCGGCGGGGAGAAAATGCAGGCGGTGGTGTAGTAAAAGTGGTAGTACTGCGGGTCACTGCAGGTCATGCAGCGCTCGTTGATGTTGTAGTAATCCACCCCCACCGGGCGGGCCGGGTTTTGCGGGCCGTTGCAATTTTGACCGGCCGGCCAGGCGGTGGGCGGTGAGTACTGGAACGGATCGCGCACCGAAGCAAAGCGGGCCGCCTCGCGAGTCAGGTCAAGCACATCCAGGTAGCGGCCAATGAAAATCGCCCCTTCCACCAAACCCAGCAGCATGATCAGCAAAACCGGCAGCACCAACGCCAGTTCGATGAACGACTGAGCGCGTCCGTCCCGCCACAGCGGACTGCGGCGGATGCGGCGGAACGGCTTTTGGATGATGGGAAGGAATGGGATCATACGGCACCTATCCTCAGCGGCAGAAGCGCTCTTTTTCTGCTGCTTTTACATTAAGACAAACCGATACGAAAGTCAATAGATTTTGGTTTGTTTTTAGTATTTTGTCATCCACTGTATACCATTTTGTAACCATTTTTAGACAATTCAATCGCTTGGCGATTCCTTTTAACCGCACCTTGAGTATAGCGCAGGTCAGGGTCAAAAATCGGCGCTGAAAGGCAACTGTAAAGCAGTTGTAACCCGTTTGTAAAGAAATCGTTACCAAAACCGGACATTGGTCATTGCACAAAGGTGCAGGTTGAATGCCAGAAATTGCACCGATTGCCAGATTGACGACCACCCCAAGTCCCTCTACACTAATTTCAGTTTAGAACACATATTCTATATTCGGGAGGCAGTATGAGCCGAACAGCCAGCCCATCCAAACGGCCGCGCAACGGCGGCAAACTGAGCGAGGAAATTCGCATGATGCGCCTGCTGATTCGGCGCGCTCAATCGCTGGCCGATGACGGCATCTCGCTCGGCGAGTTGCTATCGGTGCTGCAAACCGTATCGCGCGCCTGCGCCAGCCTGGCAACCCTGCTGAAAACCGAGCAGTCGCTGGCTGAGCAGGAAAACAGCGGCGATCTGGTGCGCGCCGCCCTGGAAGAGATCCGCGCCGAGATGGAAGCCAACGGCATTCATTCGCTGCTCAGCGAGGCGCGCGACGGACTGCCTCCCGCCGGGGCGGGTCGGGTTGTGGATTAGACCCCGCGCCGCGCGGCATCCCCTCTTGCAGGGCTGTCTGCCGCCGACCCCCCTCTCGGCCCGCCCTCCGCTTTTTCTTTCCACAAAGGAGGTATATGCAATCGAACCACAACGATCCTTCCCTGATCACCCTGCGCGAAGCCCTGCAAGACCCCTGTCTGTTTGCGCGCGCCTTTGCCAAAATTCGCCTGCGTTCCTATCAGGCCGAAGTCATCCGCGCGATCGCCCGCTCGGTGCTGTACCGCCAAGGGCTGACTTTTGTCGTCCTCTTTCCGCGCCAATCCGGCAAGAACGAAGTGCAGGCGCAGATGGAAGCCTACCTGCTGACCTGCCTGCAAGACTGCGAAGCCGAAATCGTCAAAATCTCCCCCACCTGGAAGCCGCAATCGCTGAACGCCATGCGCCGCCTGCAGCGCGTGCTGGAGCGCAACAGCCTGCTGCGCGGACGCTGGATCAAGGAGAACGGCTACATTTACCGCATCGGGGGGGCGCGCATTTTCTTCCTAAGCGGCGAACCGCACAGCAACATCGTTGGCGCTACCGCCAGCGCCCTGCTGGAAGTGGACGAAGCCCAGGATGTCGAAATTGAAAAGTTCGACAAGGAAATCGCCCCGATGGCAGCTTCCACGAACGCCACCCGCGTCCTGTGGGGGACAGCCTGGACGAGCCAGACCCTGCTGGCGCGCGAACTGCGCCTGGCGCGCCATGCCCAAGAGCAGGACGGCGTGCAGCGCGTGTTCATCGCCAATGCCGACCAGGTCGCCGCCGAAGTGCCGGCCTATGCCCGCTTTGTCGCCGAGCAGGTGGCGCGGCTCGGCCGCCAGCACCCCTTCATCCGCAGCCAGTATTACAGCGAGGAAATTGACGGGCAGGGCGGTCTGTTTCCACCGGAACGCCGCGCGCGGATGTTCGGCAGCCATTGCTTGCTGACCCGCCCGCAGGAGGGTCAGACCTACGCCTTTTTGCTGGATGTGGCCGGCGCAGACGAGGCGGCCGGCGCGCCGCTCGCCTCCGAAGGCCTGCGCAACCCGGCCCGCGATGCCACGGCGCTGACGATTGTGGCTGTGGATCGCCATTCCTGCGGCGACCCGCTGGTGCGCGCCCCCACCTACCGCTGCGTTCAGCGCTATCTGTGGGTGGGCGTCCGTCACAGCGACCTGTTCACCCAACTGCGCGACCTGGCCGAAGTGTGGCGGCCGTGGCGGGTGGTGGTGGATGCCACCGGCATCGGCGCCGGGCTGGCCGATTTTCTCCACCGCGCCTTGCCCGGCCGCGTGATTCCCTTCACCTTCACTGCCGTCAGCAAGAGCAAACTCGGCTGGGACTTCCTCACCTTGGTGGAAAGCGGCCGCTGGAAAGAAGCCGCCGACGCCGAGCAGGACGAAGCCGGGCGGCTGTTCCTGCGTCAGCTCGACCTGTGCCAGTACGAGATTCTGCCCGGCCCGGAAAAGCGCATGCGCTGGGGCGTGCCGGACGGCAGCCGCGACCCGCTGACCGGCCAGCCGGCGCATGACGACCTGCTCATCTCGGCCGCGCTATGCACCCTGCTGGACGATCAACCTCCGCCGGCCAGCGGCGAAACGCTGATCGTCCCCGCCCGCGATCCGCTCGGCGATCTCGATCGCGGCTTCTAACCCCACTCCACTCCGGAGAGACGACCATGAAAGCAACCCTTTGGCAAACCCTGCGCCGCCGCCTGCTCGCCGATGAGGTGCAACGGCAGGTGCGCGCCGCGCTGCAAGCCGAAACCGACCAAACCTTTTCAATTGGGGCGCGCGCCGCCGCAGCCGCCCCGCACGAACGCCCCGTTGCCCAGCGGCGCGAAGCCCTCGAACAGGCCCTCGAAGCCTGGCGGGTCAACCCGCTGGCGCGGCGCATCGTCGAACTCACCACCCAGTATGTGGTCGGCAGCGGCATCACCTTTGCCTGCGATCATCCGGCCACCAACCGATTTCTGCGCCAGCTGTGGGATCACCCGCTCAACCGCCTCGACCTGCGTTTGCCCGAATGGTGCGACGAACTGACCCGCAGCGGCAACCTGTTCATCCTGATTTCCACCGACCCGGCCGGGATGAGCTACTTTCGCGCCGTTCCGGCTGCGCAAATGGACGAAATCCGCACGCGCCCCAACGATGTGGATCAGCCGCTGGAATACCGGCCGACCGCGGCGCTGGACGGGCGCGATGCGCCGATCTGGCCGGCCTACCAGCCGCTGGAAGACAGCCCGGATGAAAACGGCCGCTTTGCGCCGGTCATGCGCCACTACGCCATCAACCGGCCGGTCGGCTGCGCTTGGGGCGAGTCGGATTTGCTGCCGGCGCTGCGCTGGCTGAGCCGCTACGCCAACTGGCTGGAAGACCGCGCCCGCCTCAACCGCTACCGAACCGCCTTTTTGTATGTGGTGCGCTCGCAATTCGCCAGCGAAAGCGAACGACTGGCGCGGCAGCAACGCTTGAACAGCCATCCGCCCGCGCCCGGCTCGATTTTGGTGGCCGACAGCAGCGAAACCTGGGAGGTGATTCAGCCGCGCCTCGAAGCCGAAGACGCCCACACCGACGGTTTGGCAATCAAGAAGATGATTGCCGCCGGCGCCGGCCTGCCGCTGCACTTCCTCGCCGAGCCGGAATCCAGCACGCGCACCACCGCCGAAGCGGCCGGCGGCCCCACCTACCGCCGTTTTGAGCAGCGCCAGGCCTTCTTCCTGCAAGTCATCGGCGACCTGCTGCGCATTGCCGTGCGCCGCCGCGCTCTGGCGCAGGGCAGCCGGCCGGGCGGCGGCCGCGTGGACGCCAACGCCCCCATCCGCATGAACGGCGGCGACCTCTCGGCGCGCGACAACGTGGCGCTGGGGCTGGCCGGCAACCACATCCTTGCCGTGCTGACCCAGCTGCGCGACCGCCGGCTGATTGACGACAGCGAACTGCTGCGGATTGCCTACCGCTTCATCGGCGAGACAGCCCAAGTGGACGAATTGCTGGAACGGGGACGGGTAGCTCCGCCCAGCGGCTTCAGCCCGGCGCATCCGGCCGGTTTTCCGGCCGGCAAGGTGGATTTGATCAGCGGCGAACCCAAGAGCGGAGGCGAGCAATGAACCATACCCCCATCCATCCCGGCGCGGCGGCTGTGGACTGCGCCGCCCGCGTGCGGCTCTCTGGCGAGGCGCTCGGCGAGTTCGAGATTCTCGCCATCACGGCTGGCGAGGGCAACGGCTGGCATTTCAGCGCCGAAACGCTGCGCCAGTCCCTGCCGCTGTGGGACGGCCGCGAGTGCTACCTTGACCACCGCCTCGCCGAGCGCAGCCTGCGCGATCTGGCCGGGGTGGTGTATGACCCGCAGTGGGACGAGGCGCGCCAGGGCATCCGCCTGCGGCTCAAACCGCTGGGGCCGGCTGCCGACCTGCTGTGCGAACTGGGCAGCCTGATGCTGAACGAGTCCATCCGCCCGCAGGTTGGCTTTTCGGCCGACTTGCTGTTCACCGCACGCGGCCGGCAGGTCGAGCGCATTGTGCGCGTCCTTTCCGTGGACTGCGTGGTTCAACCGGCGCGTGGCGGCGTCTTCCTGCGCGCCTTTCATCAACAACCCCTGTCAACCCTTTTTTTCCAACTTTCAACCCATGGAGGAAACCCAATGAACGAAACCCCGTCCAACCCCATCCCGGAAACGGGCGAATCCGCGCCGGCCGCTGCCCAGCCATCCGCCGAGGCGCTGCAAGGCGAGTTGTGCCGCCTGCTGCTGGAACAATCGCTGGCGGCGGCGCGTCTGCCGCAGCCGGCCGCCAAGCGCATCCGCCGTCAGTTCAGCGGGCGCGTGTTTGCCCCGCCCGAACTGCAGCGCGCCATCGAAGACACCCGCCAAATGATCACCCAGCTGACCGCCGGCGAGTGGGTGCAAGGCCCGCCGCGCATCGAAGCCATGTACTCCCCCGAAGACCAACTGAATGCCGCCGTCCATGACCTGCTGGGCATTCCCAAACCGCCGGCGCTGAACGGGCTGAAAGCCGCCCGGCTGAGCGGCATCCGCGAGCTGTACACCCTGCTGACCGGCGATTACGACTTCTACGGCGGTTACTACCCCGAACGGGTGCGCTTGGCGACCACCGCCACCCTGCCCGGCCTGCTCAAGGACGCGCTCAACAAACTGGTGGTGAGCGGCTGGGAGGAACTGGGGCGCAGCGGCTACCGCTGGTGGGAGCCGATTGTCAGCGTGGAGCATTTCAGCAACCTGCACCCGATCACCGGAGTGCTGGTCGGCGAGGTGAGCGTGCTGCCCGGCGTTGCCGAAGGCGCCGCCTACACGGAACTGGCTATCCGCGACTCGGCTGAGGTCGGCGAGTGGGGCAAGTACGGCGGTTATGTGGCCCTGACGCTGGAAATGTTCGAGCGCGACGAAACCCACAAACTGCGCCAGTACCCGCGCAAACTGGCCTCGGCCGCCCTGCGGCGCATCTCGGCGCTGGTCGGCAGCGTCTTCACCGCCAACAACGGGGTCGGCCCGCAAATGGCGGATGGCTACGCCGTCTTTCACGCCGTCCAGCGCCACAACATCGGCACGGCAGCGCTTTCGTCGGAGGCGTGGGAAGCCGCCAGCAAGGCGATTTACGAGCAGCCCATGCTGGTTGCCGAGGGCGGCAGCGCGCCCAAACTGGCCCTGGATGCCCGCTACCTGATCGTCCCGCGCAGCTTGCGCCTGACCGCCATGCGCATCCTCTACCCGGCCTTCGAGCGTGAAGCCCACATCTTCTCGGAGAACCTGCAGCGCGGCGAGATGGGCGACGTGATCACCTGCCCGGAATTCAGCGACCCCAACGACTGGGCGGCCGTCGCCGATCCCAAACTGGCGCCGGCAATCATCCTCGGCGAGCGCTTCGGTCTGCTGCCGGAGATTTTCATTGCCGACCGTGAAACCAGCGGCGCGCTGTTCACCCACGACGAAATCCGCATGAAGGTGCGCCACTGGGTCAGCGTGTTTGTCGCCGACTACCGCCCGCTCTACAAAGCCAACGTTGCCTGACCATGAGCGCACAACCGGCTGAAACGACCGCGACCATCCGTCCGGCTGAGCGCGCGCTCGGCGTGGATGTCAGCCACTGGAACGATGTGGTGGACTTCGAGACGCTGAGCCGTGGCGGGGTCTCGTTTGCGGTGGTCAAGATCAGCCAGGGCAGCCAACTGCGCGACGGGCGGCGCATTCAGCATCACGCCGCCGCCCGCCGCGCCGGCCTGCTGACCGGCGGCTACCACTGGTGCGACCCCACCCACGACCCGGCCGCGCAGGTGGAGAACTTCCTGCGCGCCAGCGACGGGCTGGAACTTGACTTCTGCGCCGTGGACGTGGAGCAGTACTGGCGCGACTGGAACGAGTGGTCGGCGCGCAAAATCACGCGCTGCCTGCCGCCCGCTCAAATCAGTCGCTGCGCCCGTCAGGTGGCCGAAGGCATTGCCCGTCACACCGCCAAGCCGACCCTGATCTACACCCGCGCCACCTTTGTGCAGGCCTACGCCGCCCCGATGCTGGAATGGCTGGGGCAGTGGGAGGTCTGGCTGGCGCAGTACCCCTACCCGCGCGGCAGACTGAGCGTGGACTGGGAGACCCTGCGCCGCGATCATCTGCCGGTTGCGCTTGCGCCAACCCTGCCGCGCGGCGTGCGCGACTGGCGCCTGTGGCAGTTCAGCGGCGACCGGTTCATCCTGCCCGGCAGCAACCGCGAGCCGATTGACCTCAACTGGTACAACGGCAGCCTGAACGACCTGCGCGCCTGGTGCGGGCTGGCCGGCGCGGCGCAGCCGCCTTCGCCGCCCGCGCTGGAAGAGATGGTGCGGCGGCTGTGGGCGGCTCACCCCGAACTGCACCCCCGACCGTGATCAAGACACCAACCCAAGGAGGAACAGACCCCATGCAACCCATCTTCACTCAATTGGAACGCCTGCTGCGCTCGCGCAAGTTTTGGGCGCTGATCGGCGCGCTGGCGGCGGTTGCCGCCGGATGGAGCAGCGGCGAGCTGAACGGCTGGCAGGCCGTTCAGGCGGTGATCGCCGCTCTGGCGGTGTATTCCACCGGCGTCGCCATCGAAGATGCCGGCCGCAACCGCGAGAGCCAGCCATGAGCCGCAGCGCCGCGCAACCCTGCCTGCCCGAGCCGCTGCCCGGCTGGGCCGAGCTGCCCGCGCCGCTGCGCCAAGCCGCCCGCGCCCTGGGGCTGAGCGAACCGCCGCTCGCTTTCCGTCCTGCCCCGTCCGGCGGCTGGGTGATTGTCGCCGCTGACGGACGCAAGTTCCACTGGCCGCCGGAGCAGAAGCCATGAACGCCGCCGCCGACCTGATTTTGGCTTTGCGCGAGATGCTGCGCGACCCGCAGGCGCTCGCCTGGAGCGACAGCGAACTGACCCACGCCCTGCGCCAGGCCTACCACGACCTGCTGACCGCCAGCGGCGAGGACTGGCTGATTCACGGGCTGGACGGCGAAACCAACCCCTCCACTCTGCCGCCCATCCTTGCCAGCCTGCTGCTGCGCGGCGCGCTCGGCTACGCCCTGCTGGCGCGCGCCGCCGAGCGCCTGGACGCCTTCGACTTCCACTCCGGCCAGCAGGCCGCCGCGCTGACCACTGCCCGCACTCTGCTGGACTGCTTTCAAAAGGGGCTGGCCGGACTGAACCGCTACCGCCTGCGCCGCCTGCAATCCTCACCCAGCGCCCCCTACCCGCCCGGCGATGACCCGGCCCAGACCGGTTGGCGGTTGGAGGCGTAACCGTGTACAGCCTCCGCATTCTCCTGCCCGATTCGCCCGCCTTTGCGCTGCATTCCCCTGCGCCGCAGCCGCCGCTGGAAGGTCTGCGCTGGCTGGAACAACGGCCCGGCCGCAGCGAGGACGAAGTCATCGAGGTCGCCCAGATCGGCCTGCGCGGCGCGGGCATCCGCGCCTGGCTGGAGGGACTGCAAGCCGCGCTGGCCGCGGCGCGTCAAACCCCGTTTGCCTTGCTGGAACGCCGCTCGGCGGCCGGCGACGAGCCGCTCTTCACGGCCTTGCGCGACGGCTGGCTGGAAGCCGAACCGCCCTGCCTCAGCCCCAGCCGTGCCGCCTTCAGCGTGCGTCTGTGCCTGTGCCGCGCGCCGTTTTGGCGCAAAACCGCCGCCGTCCTGCCGCTTTCCAACGCCAACGGCAGCCGCGTCGAAAGCGGCCTGATCCTCCTCAACCATCAGGACGGCGACCCCGGCCACCAGAACGCCGCCGACATAGCCGCCGCCGACCTGAGCGGCGGCCAACCCGCTCCGCTCAGCCTGCGCCTCGTGTTGACCGAGCCCAGCGGGCAGACCCTGCAGCGCGCGGTGATCGCCGTTGGCAGCCGCCTGACCCTGCTGGGCGAGGCCTTTCCGCATGCGTTGGAAGGCGAACAGGCCGAAACCGGCGCGGACTGCGCCGCCAGCAGCCAGATCAGTGATGCCACCGCCAGCGGCGCAGCCTACCGCCGCGTGCAGTGGACGCGCCCCGACTCGGCCAGCCTGCTGCGCTGGACGCTTTCGCCCTACCGGCTGGGGTTCTGCGCCGGGCGGCTCTTCCGTCCGACCTTGCGCCTGGCCAGCCCGCCGATGGCCGAGCTTTACCTGCGCTGGCGGTTACTGGACGGCAACGCGCGCCTGCTGGAAGAAAGCCCGGCCGTCCCGCTCCGCCCGCAAAGCGGTCTGCAAGTCGGCGCGGCGCTCTGCCTGCCGCCGCGCTGGCTGCCGGGCAGCGCCGCAGCCGGCCTGCTGCTGGAGCTGCGCGCCGAAAGCCGCGACAGCGGCCTGAAAACCCTCGACGTGGACTTTCTCCACCTGCTGCCGGGCGAGGGCTGGCTGGAAGTGCAGGCGGTCAACGGCGCTGCCAGCCGCGAGGTGTGGGTGGACGGCGAACAGGCGCTGGCTTACACCCGCTCAGCCGGCGGGGAAGTCGGCTTCACCCACACCCTGCTGGGCGCGCCGCCCAGCCTGCTGCCCGGCTGCGATCAGCGCCTGTTTGCGCTGTGGGAAAGCGAAGCGGGCATGCCCATCCACAGCCGCTGCCAAGTGCAGGCCTTTTACGCGCCGCGGGTGAGCCTGCCATGAACGAGACGCTTTCCGTGCAGTGGTACCTGCGCGATTTCACCCCCTGCCTGCCGCCGCCCTTCCCGCTGCGGGTCGAGCGGTTGGTGTGGGAAGAACCCGGCGGGGCGGCCCTGGCCGTGCTGAGCGCCGCATGGCGCGACCCGGCGCCGGACGGCCTGGCCGAGTGGGCCGGCGAGATGCTGCGCCGCCCGTTGGAAATCCACGCCCCAACCGGCGAAATCTGCTGGAACGGCTTTGTGGCGCGGGTCGAAATCCGCCACGGGCGCAGCGCGGTCGTCTATGACCTTGACCGCCTCGCCAACCGCGTTGCGGCGCTGTACAGCCCGGCCGTCCACGAACCGCCCTTCGCCGGCGCGCGTACGCTGACCGAGTGGGCCGAGGACGCCCTCAGCCTGAGCCGCTACGGGCGCAAGGAGCGCCTGCTGCATCTGGCGCAGGAGGACTCCCAGCGCGCCCTGGCCGCCCGCGATGCCAGCCTGCGCCGCGACGCCCTGCCGCAGGGCGTGCCGCTGCCGCTGGCCCAGCCGGCCGCCCCCACCCTGCGCCTGATTGGGCGCGGCTGGTTCACCACGCTGAACTGGACGCACCTGCACATCCCGCACGGCTGCGACGGCTTCGTTGAACCGGCCCAGACGCCGCAAAGTTTGGGACGCTCGTCCAGCGCGGATGCCATGCTGGCGCAGAGTTTTCAAACCGCCTACGGGCCGTTTTACCTGCTGGAAGCCGGTTTGAACCTGAAACGCAGCGGCAGCCCGGCTGACGAGCTGGTGGTGGAGGTGTGCGCCGACAGCGGCAGCCTTCCGGGCAGTGTGCTGGCTGCCGCCAGCCTGCCGGCCTCCGCGCTGAGCGGCGGCCGCGCCTGGGCGCGCTTGCGCTTTGAGCAGCCGCCCCTGCTGCAGGCCGCCGCCCCCTACTGGCTGCGCCTGCGTCGCAGCGGCACGCTGAACGCCAACCACTACTACCAGCTTTACCGCGAGGGCAACGACGCCTACCCGGCCGGCCGCCTGCTGACGTGGAACGGTTCGGCCTGGGCGGACGGTTCGGGCGGGCAGAGCGACCTCAACTTCTACCTCCTCGCCGGACAGAGCCGTCAAACCCGCCTGCTGGAACTGTGCGCGCCCGCCCACGGCGGCCAGTTTTTGCGCGGCGTGCGCCTGCTGGCCGAACTGCCCGGCCTGACCGCCTACCCCCAACCAACCCCGCAGCCGTGCGGCCAATACCTGCTCGACCTGCTCGCCGCCGGCACGACTGACGGCCGCCCGCTCAGCGTGCAGGTGGACGGCCAGCGCCAGCTGGTCATTCAACCCCTGCCGGAGGAGGACGAAGCCGAGTGGCTGATTCAGCCGGACGGCCGCCTGTGGGCGCTCAGCCGGCGGCCGGCGCGCCTCGGCGAAGCGCTGGCCGGCCGGCGGGCGCGCCTGACTCACGCCGCCGGCCTGCGCCCGTTGCTGCTGCGCCGCGTAGTGTGGACGCCCGCCGATGGACTGCGGGTGTGAGGCTGCTTCCTCTCCTTCACCAGCGGCGGGATGAACATCCCGCCGCTTTTCGTTTTTAAGGGGCGGTCGGCCGCATCTAACAAAACTGAAAACTGAAACAAACCATTGTTTTGTTAGAATGAAGTTTGCAGGAGAATAGTTTTCAGTAACTTTGCTCGCCCCGCCGCGGGCATGGAGGATGGCATGATCGGAAGAAACCCACGCACTCGCCGGCTGCGCCGCCTGTTGCAGGCGCTGATGATCGTTTTGCTGCTGCCCACCCTCGTGGTCAGCGCCGACGACGGCGCGATCCAACTGGGCAAGACCGAACTGGTCTCGCGCGGCTACCCCGATGAGCTGCCGCTGGACGAACCTGCCTACGGGCTGGGCAAAGGGGGTAATTCGGTGTATACCAGCCTGTCCTGGTTCGAGACCGTCAGCAACTACCCCAAACTGGCGTTTGCTTCGGCGGCCGACAACCTGATCGAAGGCGCTGCGTACAATGACCAAACCTGTCAAAGCGAAGTCAGCAGCGAACCGCGCGGCTGTTATGATATTTTCGTCCAAAACCCGCTCAATCTGATGCTGCAAAGCATCGCCAATCCGGTCTTCATCACCGGTTTGCAGACCGATGTCGAAGGCGACGCCTTGTTCCCCACCCTTTCGCGGGACGGCAAATACCTCGTCTTTCAGTCGGGGGCGGAATACTCCGATTTTGATGTTTCATCCGTCCTTGAAACCGATATTTTCCTGGCCATTTTACCGCAGGATCATAACCCCAACGATAGGCCACCGCTCTTTCGCGTCTCCGCTCAGCAGGGCGGCAGCGATCCTTTTCCCGGCACGGACGCCAATTTTCACTCCGGCAACGTGGACTGCGACCCGGTCATCTTCGGGGTGAATCACGAAGTAGAACCTCTCTGCCGCTATCACCCCAGCGGCACGGTCAAACCCAAATTCACACACCCCCACCCGGTTGCCGATGCTACCTTCGTGACCGGACAAGGGGTGTATGTAGTATTCGAGTCGATGGCCAACTTGGGCGAAAACAGCAACGGCTACATCAAGGATATTTTCATCCGTCAGGCGACGGATGATCAAGAGAATTTCAGTCATGGGTTTACGCACACCCTGCTCAGCCAGGGGTGCAGCGGTCAGCCCGCCAACGGCGATTCGTATCATCCGGTCTTTGTGCCGGGCACCAACGGGCGCTTTGTCGTCTTCGTTTCGCGCGCCACCAATCTGGATTGCGGCATCCCCGAGAGCAGCTACCCGGCCGACAACCCCTCTGCGCCGCTCCACCAGCGGCGCGCCAACATCTTCCTGCATGACCGCCAAACCGGCCAAACCCATCTCATCTCCAAAGTGGACAACATGCCCGGCAACGGCGCTTCGGAATACCCGGCCGTGACGCTGTATCAGGATAGCACCGATTCCGAGCCCATTCTGTACATCGCCTTTCAATCCAGCGCCAGCAACCTCGTATCCGGCGACACCAACGGCTTTACCGACGTCTTCCTCTATCAGGCCTCCCTCAGCAACCCGACCAGCGGTGAAATCCGGCCAATCTCGCGCACCACCGGCGAATCGGGCAGTTACGGCGAAGAGGCCAACGCCCCCTCTTACAGCCCGGCCATCTCCGGCGACGGCAAACTGATCACGTTCACCTCCTACGCCACCAATCTGGTAGTAGGAGATGACAACACCTCCTGCCTGCTGCTGCCGCCCGGCATCGAAGGCTGGGTGAGCAACAACTGCCCGGATATTTTTGCCCGCCGCTGGCGGGTCAACCAGACCTGGCGGGTTTCGCTGACCACGGTCGGCGAGCAGGCGCGGTGGAACTCCAATTTCAGCGCCCTCAGCCTGAGCGGGCGGTTTGTGGCCTTTTCTTCCGGCGCGGATATGCTCAGCCAGGGAGAAGGCGTCCCCTACCAGCAGGTCTATCTGCGCGATCAGGGCAACCCGCCCGGCAACCCCAACATCCAGCCGACCGCCTACAATTTTGGGGTGGTGCCGTACGGTGAATCCCGAACCAAAGAATTTATCGTTGATTTTTATGCTCCCTTAACCTACCTGGGTTTAGAAATCAGCGAAGGATCGGATTATTTCTCCATCGAGTCGACCACTTGCGAAACTGATGATAATGAATACCAGGAAGACCAAAGCTGCAAATTTACCATTAAGTTCACTGCCCCGCAACAATCGGCACGCGAGTTCCGCGGCAGGGCAAAGTATCTGGTCAATGGGCTCGACCCGCTGACCGGAGAACGAAAAGACCGTTTCGTCGAGATCGGTCTGGTCGGGGCAACACCGGTCTACGATGTGAACATCCCCGACGACCCTGAAGCGATCACCCTGCCGTTTGGCGCCACCCGCAGCGAGGTGTTGAAAGTCTACAACACAGGCAATTACGTTGATACCTTCGATCTTGCCCTGAGCCATGCGAGCGGCTGTCCGTTCACCTTTGCGTACAATCCAAACCAATTAACCAACATTCAGGCCGAGCAATTTGGTGAGGTCACCGTCAACATCACCGTTTCCCAATCCGGTTGTCAGGATGAAAATGCCAACCAAGTTCGTCTGGTTGCCACCTCGCGAGGCAATCCAGCTAAACGGTTCGAACGGGTCATCGAAACCTCCTCGAACTCCTACCAACCGACCATTGAGTCGGTCAGCCCCGACTCGCTCGCGCAGCTCAACCTGGACTGGATGGCCGCCGAGGCTTTCGAGTTCACCGTACGCAACGACGGCGACATTGCCGACACCTTCACGGTTTCCTATGCCGACCATGAGTTCAGCTTGTGGCTTGACCCGGCCGACGCCCCCCAACTGGCCAACCTGCCGCCCGGCCAGTCGGCTGCCGTCCGGGTGTGGGTGCGCGCCACCCAGCCCAATCACAGCGACGACATCCGCGTCATCTTCACCTCCCAGGGCGATCCGTCCAAGCAGGACGAGCGCACCGTGCGGGTCACCTCCGGGCCGGCAAAAATCTTTTTACCGCTGGTCAGGAAATAAGCGAAGGCTCAATCGTCCAGCAATCCGGCTGCCCGCAAAAACTGCTCCACCGCTTCGGCGTAGGCAGCCGGGTTGCTGCCGTAACTTTCGGCATGAGCGGCGTTGGGGGCAAGGTACAGCCGGCGCAGGCCGCTTTGCTTGGAGGCGGCGTACAGGCGGCGGCTGTGATCGGGCGGGACGTAGTCATCCTGCTGGCCGTGAATGAACAGCGCCGGCATCCTCAGGCGGGCTGCCGCGCGCAGCGGCGAGACCTGGCCAAACCAGAAGCCGGCCTGCAGGCGGGCGATCAGGCTGGCCAGCGGCAGGAACGGGAAAGACGGCAGACCGGCATCCCGCCGCAGGCGCAGGCGCAGCAGGTCGTTCAGGTCGGCGTAGGGGCAGTCGGCAATCACAAAAGCCGCGCGCCCGTCCATGGCAGCGTGCTCAACACAAACCGCCGCGCCCAGCGATTCGCCCATCGTCCCCACCCAGCCGCCGGGCGGCAGTTGCGCCAGCACCCAATCCAGCGCTGCGCGCAGGTCGTGGCGTTCGTAGTAACCAAAGGTGCAAAAGCAGCCGCCGCTCAGCCCGTGCGCGCGCTGGTCGTACAGCAGCGCGTTGAACCCCAGCCGCCGGAAAATGGGCAGGTACTTGATGCAGCCCAGTCGCGTGTAGGTGATGCCGTGAACCAGAATGACCGTGCGCCGCGCATTGGGCAGCGGGAAGTAGGTCGCGCTCAGCGGATACCCGAAGGGCGAGGGGATGACGACTTCCTGCTTTTCCCACGACCAGTACTCAGCCTCGTTCAGGTAGCCGCGCTCGACTTCGATTTGGTAGGTTTTCAGGTAGGCAAAGCGGCGCGGACGGATGACGCGCTGGGTCAGCACGGCCGCCACCGCCAGCAGGAAGATCAGCAGAATCAGCAGCAGGACGAAAATGGCTGGCACGGCTTGATTCTATCACGTCCGGCCCGGTCGCGGCGCGCAAAATGGATTCGGCGCTGCCTTCTACGGGGGCAATCCTGCCCGGCGGCCAGCCTCAACCTTGCGGTACAATCAAGCCAAACCCATTCAGCGCATGGAGGATGAGTCTATGGAATACCGACCGTTAGGACGCAGCGGCGTGCAGGTTTCCGCCATCGGAATTGGCGCCAACCGCTTCGGGGCCGAGATAATGCCGCAGGAGGAAGTCAACCGCCTGCTGGAATTTGCCGAACAGTCCGGCATCAACCATCTGGACACGGCCGATATTTACACCGGCGGACGCTCGGAAGAGACCATCGGCAACGCGCTCAAAGGCAGCCGCCGCCGGCGGTTTTTCATCGCCAGCAAGGTCTTCTTCCCGACCGGCGAAGGGGTCAACGAGCGCGGTCTTTCCCGCCACCATATTCTGGAAGCGGTCGAAGCCAGCCTGCGCCGGCTGCAAACCGATTGGATTGACCTGTACTACACCCACCGCTGGGACGAAAACACGCCCATCGAAGAAACCCTGCGCGCTCTCGATGATCTGGTGCGCGCCGGCAAGGTACGCTATCTGGGCTGCTCCAATTACGCCGCCTGGCAGCTCGCCCACGCCAACCTGCTGGCCGAGGTGCGCAACTGGACGCCGTTTGTGGTCATCCAGTCCGAGTACAACCTGCTCAACCGCGCCGTGGAGGGCGAGGTGCTGCCCTACTGCCGCAAGTTCGGGCTTGGCCTGGTGCCGTACTTTCCGCTGGCGGGCGGCTTTCTGACCGGCAAGTACCGCCGCGGTCAGCCCGCCCCGCCCGGTTCGCGCGGCGAAAGCTCCGCCTATGTGCAGGGCTTGATGAAGGATGCCTTTTACGAACGCATCGAACGGCTGGAAGGCTGGGCGCGGCAGCGCGGTCACAGCCTGAACGAACTGGCCATGGCCTGGCTGCTGGCTCAGCCGGGGGTGTGCTCGGTGATTGCCGGCGCCACCCGGCTGGAACAGACACAGGCCAACCTGCGCGGGCTGGAGTGGAAACTCAGCCCGGCTGAGGTGGAGGAAATTGCCGCGCTGCTGGCCGAACCGGCCGACTCACTCGCGTGAGACGGTCACGTAAATCAACGGGCGGTGGTGGGTTTCGTTGTAAAAGAAGTTGCCCAGGTCTTTTTCGATGTCGCGCGGCAGATTGCCGTTGCTGCTGCTGCCGATCAAACCGGCCACCCGCTTGCGGGCTTCTTCCATCACCGCCTCGCTGTCGCGCGAGAGCATGAACCCACGGCTGGTGATCTGCGGCTCGCGCCGTAACCCGCCGCTGAAACGATCCAGCGCCACGTTGACCATCACGATTCCATCGCGCGCCAGAATTTCGCGCTCGCGCATCACATCGGTATCTACCTCGCCCACGTTGGAACCTTCCACGAAGACATAGGAAGTCGGCACCCGCTCGGCCAAATGCAGGCTTTCGCCGTCCAGTTCCAGCGCCTGCCCGTTTTCGATGATGGCAATGTGCTCGCGCGGAATGCCGACCTGCTGGGCCAGCAGGCCATGCTGGTGCAGGTGGCGCAGCTCGCCGTGAATGGGGATGAGGAACTTCGGGCGGGTCAGATGGATGAGCAGCTTCATCTCTTCCTGACTGGCATGACCGGAGACATGCACCGGCGCAATCGCCTCGTAGATCACATTGGCGCCGCGCTGGAACAGCCGGTTGATGGTGCGGTAGACGTTCTCCTCGTTGCCGGGGATGGGGTGAGAAGAAAGCACCACCGTATCGCCGGGCACAATGTCGAACAGGCGGTTGCTGCCGGTCGAAAGCCGCCCCAGGATCGAGGAAGGCTCGCCTTGTGAGCCGGTGCACATGATCACCACCTGATCGGGCGGCAGGGTCAGCGCCTGCTCGATGGAGACCTGCAACTTTTCCGGAATGTCCAGATAGCCCAGTTTGCGCGCCATCTTCACATTATCCACCATGCTGGTGCCGACAAAAGCCAGCTTGCGCCCATGCCGCTGGGCGGCATTTGCCACCTGCTGCATGCGCGAGATGAGCGAAGCAAAACTGGCGATGATGATGCGTCCGGGCGCCTCTTTGAAGACGCGGTCGAAGGCATCGTCAATCACCTTTTCGGAAGGCGTCCAGCCGGCGCGTTCGGCGTTGGTCGAATCGGCCAGCAGCGCCAGCACACCGCGCTGGGAGAACTCGGCCAGTTTGGCGTAATCGCTCGGTTTTTCGTCCACCGGCGTGTGATCGAACTTGTAATCCGACTGGTGAACGATCAGCCCCAGCGGGGTGGTGATGCCCAGCCCGACCCCATCCGGAATCGAGTGGCACACGTGGAAGAATTCGATCTTGAACGAGCCAATCTGGATGGTATCGCCGGCCTGCACGGTGTGCAGTTCAACCCGGTCGAGCAGGCCGTTTTTGGCCAATTTGACCTCGATCAAACCGCGCGTCAGCGGCGTGGCGTAAATTGGCGCGGGGATCTGCTCTGCCACATGCCGGATGGCGCCGGTGTGATCCTCGTGGCCGTGGGTGATGATAAAGGCGCGGATTTTGCTGCGCCGTTCGAGAAGGTAGGAGATGTCGGGGATGATGTAGTCCACGCCGAGCATGTCGCTGTCGGGGAACATCAGGCCGGCATCCACGACGATGATGTCATCGCCGTATTCATAGACCATCATGTTACGCCCAACCTCCCCTAAACCTCCGAGGGGAATAATACGGATTTTCTTGTCTTTCATGGATACTTTTTGTACTCTTTTTCCTTATAAAGTCTTTTTAGGTCAACACAATCGAGGTGTGTTTAAGGTTGCAATTCAGGTTTCAAAACAAAACCCCGCCAATGCGCAGGGCAATCGAACGACAACGTTCCCGCCTGAGTGATTTTTTATAATCAGTTGATATATTTTAACATCAAAAGGATAATCTGTCAAAGTGTGGTTTTCCGCTTGCCGAATGCCCAAACGGCGACCCGCCTGCCAGTCTATGCCGTCCGTTCACCGCTCGGTGCCGGGGCTGTCCTGTTCGCAGGGGGAGCGCAGGACGGAGACCGGCGAAGCCGTCATCGAGGAACTTTGCGAAAGCCAGCCGAGCAAGGGGAAACCTCTTGACAAATTCAGTAAAATTCCATAAACTAGTTTGTGATACAAACCAGTTTACGGAGAATCAAATCATGAAATCACCGCTCGAATCCGCGCAAAAACGAACCCGCCGCTATTGGTACGAGGACGGGCTTGCGGAATTAGCGGCAGGCACGGTCATCCTGCTGATTGCGCTGGGCAACCTTGCCATTGCGCTGCTCATGCCGCCCGAACTGCAAGGGGTCTTCTCGGCAATCGGGCTGCCGCTCATTCTCATTGGCGGGGCAATCCTCTCCCGCGCGCTGGTGCAGCGCCTCAAAGAGCGGCTCACCTACCCGCGCACCGGGTACGTCAGTTACCCGCGCCCCAAGCCCTCCCGCCACTTTTTGACCGCCGGCATGGCCATTGGAATTGCTCTGATCGTCTCCGTCATCGGCGCCTGGCTTTCCGCCGCTCGATGCGAACGTCTCATCCCCGCCCTCACCGGTCTGTTCACCGCGCTGTTGATCCTGTCGGTTGGAATGCGGATGGCGCTGACCCGTTTCTACCTGTTGGCGGTTTGGCAGTTTGCGGCCGGTCTGCTCGGCAGTCGCCTGAATCTGGCCGCCCCTTACGATCTGGTTTGGTTCTTTGGCGCGATGGGGATTGGCCTGCTGTTCAGCGGCGGTTTTACGCTCTTTCGCTACCTGCGCGCCAATCCGTTACCCCCGCCCGGAGATGAGGATGCGTCATGAGCGAAGAAACCCTGCCCACCTGGAGCGCGGTGGATCGGCTGCTGCACGAACCGGCACGTCTGGCCATCATCAGCATTCTGGCGGTGGTTGAACAAGCCGATTTCCTCTATCTTCAGCGCGAAACCGGTCTGACCAAGGGCAATCTTTCTGCCCACCTGAGCAAGCTGGAAAACGCTGGCTACATCCATATCGAAAAGACTTTCCGCGGCAAAATGCCCCTGACCCTGGTTTCGCTCACCGCTCAGGGCCGGGCAGCATTGGAAAATTACCTGAGCAGCATGAAAAACTGGTTGAACCGGATTGAACGAAATTCACAGGAGTAACCCGAAATGAACCTTGCCATTCAAACTGATCAACTGACCCGCGATTTTGGCAGCCTGCGCGCTGTGGACCACCTGACTCTGGAAATAGCCAGCGGACAGGTGTTCGGCCTGCTTGGACCGAATGGAGCCGGCAAGACGACCACCATCCGCCTGCTGCTTGGCTTGCTGCCGCCCACCTCTGGTCAGGTGCGCGTGCTGGGTATGGATCCCCTGCGGCAGGGAGAAGCTGTTCGTTCGCACTGCGGCGCCCTGCTGGAACATTCCGGCCTGTACGAACGGCTCAGCGCAGAGGACAACCTCGATTTATACGCCCGCATCTGGCGGTTGGACAGTTCCACCCGCAAACAACGCATCCGGCAGCTGCTGGAAGGGCTGGGATTGTGGGAACGCCGCAAGGAAACCGTCGCCGAATGGAGCCGCGGCATGAAGCAAAAACTGGCCATTGCCCGCGCCCTGCTTCATCGCCCTCAACTGATCTTTCTGGACGAGCCGACCGCCGGGCTGGATGTGCCGACAGCAGCCGCTCTGCGCGAAGACTTGCTGCGGCTGGTGGTTCAGGAAGGCGTCACCATTTTTCTGACCACCCACAATCTGAATGAAGCCGAAAAATTGTGCGCCCAGGTGGCCATCATCCGCGATGGTCACTTGCTGGCAGTGGGCAGTCCGCAGGAATTGCGCAGCCGATCGGCCAAACCACGCCTTGAAATTTACGGGCGCGGACTGGATGACCATTTGCTCACCGCCCTGCAGGGCCAGAAAAATGTTGCCGGAATTCGACGTCTGAATGACCATCTGGAAATTACGCTGAACGAACCGGCCGATACCGCCGCATTGGTAAAATGGCTGGTGGAACAGGGCGCCAGCATCGAGGAAATCCGCAAAAGCAACGCTTCACTGGAAGACGCCTTCTTGAGTTTATTGGAGGAAAGCCATGCTCACTGACATCCTCACCATGATTCGCAAAGAGTGGAAAGAACTGTTCCTCGCCCGCGGCAGCGCGCGTTCCGGCCTGATCAGCCTGCTGGTGATTGTGGCGGTGTTGGGCATTTTCATGCCGCTGCAAAACGGACGCGACTGGTTGACCACTCCCATTTTGATCCTGATCTGGTCGTGGATACCGGTCTTTCTCTCGCTCGGCATGGTCACCGACTCGATTGCCGGCGAGCGCGAACGCCACACCCTCGAAACGCTGTTGGCCAGCCGATTGCCCGAGTCGGCCATTTTACTCGGCAAAATCAGCGCAGCCGTACTTTACGCCTCGGGGGTGATGCTGATCAGCCTTGTGCTGGGGGCTGTAACGGTCAATCTGGCATTTCCGGGTGGGCTGGCCTTTTATGATGTGAAGGTTTTCGGTACGGTGTTAATTTTCTCTCTGCTGACTTCCCTGCTCATCTCCAGCGTAGGGGTGCTGGTTTCGCTCACTTCCAAAACGGCACGGCAGGCATACCAGAAGATGAGCCTGGTATTGCTGTTGGTATGGTTCCTGCCCATCTTCGCCATTCAATTATTACCGGATGAGGTCAAAAGCCAAATCAGCAGCCGCCTGATGGCTCTCGATCTCAACACCGTCTTGACCGTGGGAATGATGCTGCTGCTGATAGCCGATACGGCTCTCTTGCTGGTTTGTCTGAAACGTTTCCGGCGTCCAAACCTGATCAGCCTGTAATGGTTTTACTTCAGACACAAGACCGGCAGCAGGGCAGGAAAAGTCAATCCGCTGCCGGCCGGCTCAAGCAGCCTGTCCACCAACTCTCCCCGGACAATCCCATCATTGCAATTCGGCGCGGGCATGTTGTAAAATATGCCATAATTCACCAAAAAGGATAAAAATATGCCGGTCGTACTACTGGTGGCGGGATTGATTTTGCTGATTGCTGGAGGAGAAGGGCTGGTGCGCGGCGCTTCGCGGCTGGCCGCCATGCTGGGCATCTCCCCGCTGATCATCGGCCTGACGGTGGTGGCATTTGGAACCAGTTCGCCGGAGTTTGCCGTCAGTCTGATCGCGTCGCTCAGCGGGCAGGCCAACCTGACGGTCGGCAATGTCATCGGCAGCAACATCTTCAATGTGCTGTTCATTCTGGGGCTTTCGGCGATGATCACTCCGTTGATCATTTCTCAGCAGTTGGTGCGCTTGGATGTGCCTCTGATGGTCATCGTCTCGCTGCTCACCCTGCTGTTGACTCTGGACGGCAGTTTCAGTCAAATCGAGGGCATGCTGTTTTTCGCCGGACTGCTGGCCTATCTCTTCCTGCTCTTTCAGATCAGCCGGCGGGAAAATGCGGAAGTTAAAGAAGAATATGAGCATGAATTTGGCAGCCCGCTCAAAGCCACCCCCGCCCGGCTTGGACTGAACGCTTTGCTGGCGGTGGCCGGGCTGGTGATGCTGGGAGTGGGCTCGCGCTGGCTGGTGCAGGGATCGGTTGAAATTGCCCGCGCCCTCGGCGTCAGCGAGCTGATCATCGGCCTGACCATCATCGCCGCCGGAACGTCCATGCCGGAAGTGATCACCTCCGTCATCGCCAGCCTGCGCGGCGAGCGCGACATTGCCGTGGGCAATGTGGTCGGCAGCAATCTCTTCAACCTGCTGGGGGTATTCGGTCTGACGGCATGGGTCACCCCCGGCGGCCTGTCCATCCCCGAAAGCGTGCGGACGTTCGACCTGCCGGTGATGACGGCGGTAGCCGTTGCCTGCATTCCCATTTTCTTCTCCGGCACAAAAATCCTGCGCCGCGAAGGGGCTTTATTTTTCGGCTATTACCTCGCTTACACCGCCTACCTGATTCTGGACGCCATCCGCCACCCGATGTTGCCGTTGTTCACCCAGGTCATGATCGGGGTTGCCCTACCGATCACCGTCGTAACTTTGACCATTGTCATGATTCGCGTGATCGGACAGCGCCGCCGGTCGAACCGTCCGGCTGCCACCCGCAGTGGACTGGATTAGCCCCGGCCCATCCACAGCGGATCAATCGGCTCAGCCTTCGTCCATCAGCGCCAAATGCAGTGCCTCGCGCAGCGAACGCGCCTGTTGAATCTCGATTCCCTCCGGCAGCGGTTCGTTGCTGCCCACGCGGCGCGGGATGATTGCCCGGCGGAAACCCAGTTTAGCTGCCTCGCGCAGGCGCGCATTCATCTGTCCCACCCAGCGCAACTCACCCGAAAGACCGACCTCGCCGATCAGCGCCGCATCGGCGCGCACCGGCACATCCCGCATCGAGGACGCAATCGCCGCCGCCAGCGCCAGATCGGCGGCCGGTTCGTTGATGCGCAGGCCGCCTACCACATTGACAAACACATCCTGGTCGGCCAACCGCAGCCCCAACCGGCGGGTCAGCACCGCCGTAATCAGCAGCAGGCGGTTGAGGTCGACCCCGTTAGGCGTGCGGCGCGGGTTGCCCAAATTGGAAAAACTGGTCAGACCTTGAATTTCCACCAGCAGCGGGCGGGTGCCTTCCATCGTCACCGCAATCGCCGAGCCGGGCGCGTTGACCATCCGCTCGGCTAAAAACAACTTCGAGGGATTGGGCACTTCCACCATGCCGCGTTCGCGCATCTCGAACACGCCCACTTCAGAGGTGGCTCCAAAGCGGTTCTTGACCGAGCGCAGCAGCCGGAAGGACTGATAGCGGTCGCCTTCCAGATACAGCACGGTATCCACGATGTGTTCCAGCACACGCGGCCCGGCGATGATGCCCTCTTTGGTCACATGCCCGATCACGAACACGGCCATGCCGCTGGCTTTGGCCAGCTCGCGCAAGCGCGAGGCGCATTCGCGCACCTGCCCAACCGAACCGGCGCTGCTGCCCAACTCCGGCAAATAAACGGTTTGAATCGAGTCGATCACCAGCAGCAGCGGGGCTACCGCGCGAACATGCTCCAAAATGATGTCCAGATTGGTCTCGGTGACCAAAAACAGGTTGTCCGGCAGGGGTTGATCGGCGGTCGAGGTTTGCAGCAAGCGCATGGCGCGCATTTTGATCTGCCGCTCGGATTCCTCGCCGGACACATACAACACCGCCGCAGACTGGGCGGCAAAATGAGCCGCCATTTCCAGCGTCATTTGCAGGGTGAGGGTGGACTTACCGATGCCCGGGTCGCCGCCGACCAGCACAATCGAGCCGGGCACAATGCCGCCGCCCAGCACCCGCGCAAACTCAGCCATGCTCAACGGCAGGCGCTCCTCGCCATCGCCGGAAATTTCCGCCAGCCGGCGGGGGTGCGATTGGCTGCTCAGCCCGCGCGCCGGTTTGGCTTTGGAAGGCGGCGGGGCGATGGTCTCTTCCACCATTGTCCCGTAACTGCCGCACGAAGGACAGCGCCCCAACTGGCGCGGCGAGGTGCGGCCGCAGTTCTGGCAAACATACTGAATTAGCGTTTTTGGCATGATTCGATTATACTAGAAAAGATGACCGATCATTCTTCGCTCGATCCTCGCCTGAATCAAATCCTTCAAGCGGATTGTTTGAAGGAACTGCCCCACTTTCCAGAAAACTCGATTGACTTGAGCGTGTTTTCTCCGCCTTATGATGATATTCGCGATTACAAAAAAAATTGGCATTTTGACTTTGCAGCCTTGGGAAAAGAATTATATCGAGTCACCAAAGAAGGCGGGGTCGCCGTGGTGGTGATTGGGGATGCCACCCGCAATTTCGCCAAGACATTAACCTCATTTCGGTTGGCAGTCAACTGGGTGGATCAAATCGGCTGGAAATTGTTTGAAACCGTCATTTACAAACGGGATGGCAACCCCGGCGCATGGTGGAACACCCGCTTTCGGGTAGACCATGAATATGTTTTGATGTTTTTCAAAGGTCACAAACCGAAAACCTTTCATAAAGAACACCTGATGGTGCCGAGCAAACATGCCGGCAAAATCTACACGGGCACCGACCGTCTGACCAATGGCGGCTTCAAAGTGATTCAACCCAAGGCGGTTAATCCCATGAAATGCCGCGGTACGGTCTGGCAGTATGCCACCAGCAACACCGAAGGCAACCGCTTGAAACTGCAACACCCGGCTACCTTCCCGGATAAACTTGCCGAGGACCTCATCCTTTGTTTTTCAGAACCCGGCGAGATCGTTCTCGACCCGATGTGCGGAAGCGGAACGACTTGCGTGATGGCCAGAAAACATTACCGTAACTTCATTGGCATTGAAATCAGCGAAGAGTACTGTCAAATTGCTCGGAAAAGATTGGAAGTTGAAGTTTATCCCCAACAGGAGCGGCTGTTTTAGGCATGAGACTTCCGAAAGCCATTCTTGAAGATATCGAAATCGCGTCACACCGGTTAGCCTGTCTTGCTACGAATTGGGATGGAAAAGAAAGCATCTTAAAACTAAAGGATGCTAACTATAATTGGCGACAAATGGAATGGTGGTCTTTTTATTTTGAGCACTTATGTTTTCAAAAATTAAGCGACCAATTTGAAATTCCTGGTGACCGCTTCGGAAAGGTGAAAACCGCTTCATTTGACCTGAAAAGAACGATTAATTGGGACATAAAAACCAAAGCGATTAAGTCAGATGATCATCGCTCGATTCTTAATGATGTGGAAGCCACGCGGCAATCCATTCAAAAATACGGCGCTCATGGGTTGATCATCGGTCTATGTGATGTAGAGTACAATGATGAAAATCGCGCCTTTCAAAAGTGGCATGAAGAATTAAAGGGGGGTAAATCCAGATACGAACTCCAGCGCATCCAACGGACAAGTATCTCCCGATACCGTAAAACTCGTGCTGACCTGAAGGAAATTCTTTTCCTGATCATCAATCAAGAGAATGAACGGTTTTTGGATATCTACCACCAAGGTAGAAACAGCAATGGTTCGCCGCGTCCTCCAAAATACATGCTGAATTACGAACTTATCGAAAAATTTTTGGTGGAAAGACTAATTCCTTCTGGGTGTGAATGAGCAAACCCAAACCATCTCTGCTTCACCTGCTGCTGGATGCGCGCAATCGGTTGGACTACCCGCTGCGTCAGTTGTTCCGTTGGCAGCGCGCCGGTTTCCACATCCGTCCCCGCAGCGGGGATGATCCCTTTGCCGCTCTGCCGGCCGAAGACCGCCCGCGCGCCCATGCGCTGGCCCGGCGATTGGCGCAAACCTACCATCTGGAAGACTTTGCCGGCCAAACCACGCCGATCAATTACCGCGAAAACCTGTTTTACCTGCATCTGCTGGAAAGCGCGCTGGAAGCCAGCGCAGTCAGCCTGCCGGATTCCATCCGCGCTGCCGACATCGGCGCCTCGCACTGGTTCTACGTGCAGGCGCTGGCGGCTCTGCTGCGCTGGTGGCGGACGCCTCACCCCCGTCAACTGGATTTGCAGGGCTACGAGGTGGACGCTTACCGCGTCTATGCCGATTTTCACTCGCGCTACGACCATGCCCTCGGCCACATGCGCGGCCTGCCCGGCGTTACTTACATCCCGCACGGATTCAGCCGGCAGCCGGCCGCTTTTCACCTGATCTTCATGCTCTTTCCGTTTGTGTTCCCAAAAGATCACCTCGAATGGGGACTGCCGGGTCATCTCTTTCAGCCGCGCAGCCTGCTGCAAGCGGCCTGGCAAAGCCTGCTGCCCGGCGGCCTGCTGATCATCGTCAACCAGGGCGAGGAAGAACACCACGCCCAGCGCGCCCTGCTGGAAGCCGAAGGCATCCCCATCCGCGCAGCCTTCCGCCATGACCCGCTGCTGTTCCGCTATTCCCTCAATCGCTTCGTGCTGACCGCCTGTCGCGATGGATGAAACCGACTCCCTCCCTGCGGATGTGTTCGCCACCGCCGCTTACCTGACCCAGACCATCGGCGCGCGGCCGGCCGGCAGCCGCGCCGAACGGCAGGCGCAGAACTGGCTGGCCGCACAGATGGAACAAGCCGGTTACCGCTGCGAATGGCAGGAATTTGACTTCGCGCCCCTGCCGTCCTTCTTTCCCTACTACTCGCTGGCGGCCGTCTGGCTGATCGCTGCGGTTTGGCTGCTGCCGGCACTGGCCTGGTTGGCAGTAATCGCCCCCCTGTGGGTCAGCCTGCTGCCCGCCCTGCGCATGGCTTTGCAGTACCGCCTGCCGCGCACAGCACGCAGTCAAAATCTGTTGTGCCTGCCCAAGGAGAGCCAAGCCAACTCGCTTGACCTGCTGCTGGTGGCGCATGTGGACACGGCGCGCGCCTTGCCGTACATCGAGGGCATTCTTTACGCCCTGCGGGTCAACTGGCACGCCATTCTCACCCGCGCCGCCTGGATTGCGGCGTTCTTCGGCGGGCTGGCGGTTCTGCACATGCCCGTTCCGCCCCTGCTGCACAGTTTGGTACGGCTGGCCATCGGCGCAACCGGCCTCCTCTACATCGGGCTGGATTACTACGATCAGCGCGGCGGCGGTGGAGCCTTCACACGCGGCGCAAACGATAACGCCTCCGGCATGGCGGTCGCGCTGCATCTGGCGCGCTGGCTGGCGGAAAACCCTCGCCTGCACGGGCGGGTGGGCTTTCTTTTCAGCGGCGCGGAAGAAGCCGGTCTGTTTGGGGCGCGCCACGCCGCCGAGCAGATGAAACATCTCAACCCAACGATGCGCGTGCTGAGCGTGGACATGGTCGGCAGCGGCGCCGGGCTGCGCATTTTCAGCGGCGTACGCGGCTGGGGCGCATTCTACACCGACCCGGCCCTCAACCAGCAGCTGCAAGCCGCCGACCCGTCCGCGCGTCTTTATCTGGCCGAGCGACGCAGCGGAGACTTTGAGCCGTTTGTGCGCGCCGGTTTTCGCGCCACCGGCATCGAAGCCAGCCCAACCCCTGCCTTTTGGCGGGCTTACCACACCCGGCGCGATGATTTGAGCCTGCTGGAAGCCGGGCGCATGGCGCAAACCTGCCGCGCCTTGCAGCGCTGGATCGAACAGACCCTTCAGCCGTAGCCCATCGTCAGCCGAACAGCTCGCGAATGGCGTCGTCGGCCGTGCGCCCGCCAGAATGCCCGCCGCGCAATTCCTCGAAGAAGCGTTGGTCATAGCGGCGCGAGCGCACCACAATCGGCAGGCTCACCCCCCAGCCTACCAGCAGGGCTTCCTCTTTGGGCTGCAAGCGAGCCAGCATTCCGCGCAGCGCATCCCGCCCGGCCAAACCGGAAAGCACCGCGGCAATATCGGCTTCGTCGCCCAGCCATGCGCTCACCCGCGTGCCGAGTTGGGACATGACCTCATCATAAATCTGCGAGGGGCGCTGATCCACAATCAACAGGGTGACATAGTACTTGCGCATTTCGCGGGCAATTTGCGCAAAGGCGGTTTGGGCAGCCATCTCGCGGTTGAGCAGTTTGTGGGCTTCCTCGATCACCACCACCAGCGGGCGCGGTTCGGGGTTGTTCTGCGGGTGGGAGCGGTAGGCGTTGGTGCGTTTTTCCCACTCATCGCGGATACGGCGGGTGATCAGGTTGGTGACCAGCAGGTAATCCAGATCGGTCTCATGGTCACCGAACGAGAGAACGACATGCTTGCCGTTTGCCAAAAGGTTGATGATCTCCGCCAGACTGTCCTGCGGCGGGTTGGGAACGATGTAGGGCTTGTTGAACAATCGCCCCAGTTTCTGATGCAGCCCTTCGGCGGCCAGCACATTCACCCCGGCATGATTGGCCCAAAAGGCGACACTGTCCGCTGCGGGCACTTTCTTGCCGGTCTGCTCATCTTCCACCACAGCGCCATTGCGCATCTTTTTGAATTCGCTGAACCAGTTTCGGCCGAAACTCTGCCATAACGCCTCCAGCGTGGCGGGGGTGGTCTCACGCAGGTTGAGTTCGCGGGTCAGCATCTCAATATCTTCCGGCAAAATGTCGCTTTCCGCCAGCGTCAGGGTAAAATCGGGCGATTGACCGCGAATCGAGGCGCTGGCGCCCAGCCCGACCACCCGCACGCGCGCGCTGAATTTGTTTTTCAAACCGGGAATCACCTCTTTGGTATCCGAGGCAATGTCGTCGTAGGCATACTCGTTGTGCATGTCGAAGACCAGCGTCGCGGCTTTGTTGTATTCGATCAGTCCGGACAGCAGCAGGCGGGTAAGGAAAGATTTGCCCGTGCCGGTCGCCCCAAAAATCCCCGATGAGCGCTGCACGAACTTTTCCAGATCGAGCGGTATGGGCAGGTTCTGCTCGCGGGTGTAGCCGATCACAAAATTACGCGGACTGGGTTCGCCGAAGATGTTGGCCACGTCTTCGGCGCGCGCGCTGCGCACCGCGGCGTGATGCTCTGGCACGGTCTTGACCGGCTGAGGCTGCAGGCCGCTGTCATCCGGGTGTTGACTGCGCCACTGCTCGTATTCCGGCGAGGCCGGATCCGGCCCGACCTCCTGCATCAGCGCCGGCAGCACCTGCAGGTTGGTGAACAGGGTCTGCCCATGCAGCAGACGCGCCACCTGCGGCGGCAGGCGGTTTTCGCTTTGCTCATCAGCAAAGCGCGGATTGGTGCTGCCCAGCTGCAGATCGGTAACCGTGCCGTAAAAGCGCCAGTCGCCGCTTTCGATGACCACAAACGAGCCTTCTTTGACTTCCTGAGGCGGCACGGTCAGGCGCACGCTGAGTGAATCTTTCAGGCTTCCGCCGATGACATAGCCCAGTTTTTGATCGGCTGAGTTTTCAGGATGATGAGTCATAAGCGCTTCCTCCCGTTCATGATCCGGTCAGGTTGACATCGCCAATGGCGCTGAGGACGCTCATCAGGCGGTCGTAATCATCGCGCAGCAAGGTGACCAACTCGCGGGTGATCGCCTCCACCCAGTCGGGGTTGCCCTGCGCGCGGTGAATTTGCCCGGCCTGCTGAACATGAGCCGCCAGAAGTTCAGCCTGCGGCAGGTCTTCGGCGCGCAGAATATGGCGCAGGTAGCCGAACCGCCCGCTGGCGGTGAAAGCCATCACCTCCTGCGGCGTGCAGGTAAAAATCTCGTCCAGACTGAGCGGCGGACGCGGCGGCAGCAGGTGGCTGACCGTGCCTTGCCGTTCGTAGCCAATGAAAATGACGCTGATCTCCACCGGCACATTACGGTTGTTGCGGTTATCCAGCAGCACATCCGGCGGCACATGCTCGCTGGTGATCAACTGGCGAATTAGACCGTCGTCCTCGATTTGAATGTTGTGAATCAGGCCATAAATCTGCGTCCCATCGGTTAGCGGAATGCGCACCATGCCGCCAAACGCCGGCACATCCAACTCACTGGCGCGGCAGCCAATCACACAATCGCTGGTCGTAGAGCGCAGCAACCGCCCGATTTGTAGTGAAGAAGTCGCCATTTTTTTCTACCTCCCGCCTACAAATGATCTTTGTGATACTGCTTGTAACTCTTTTCGCCTACTTCCAAACCCATTGCCCGCATCGCCCGCGCAATCATCGTTTCGATTTGCTCCTTTTCCAGTCGCGTGATCAGGGCAATTTCGTGGGCGCGGTGCAGGGCATAGGGATAGGGTTTTCCGCCCATTTGGCGGCACTGCTGCAAGAGGACGCTGTGCAGGGCATTCACCAGATGCGGCTGCTGAGCGGTTTGCAGGGGGATTTCCACCCGCGCCAGCCACGAAACAGAAGGATGATGACTGACATTCAGGTAAAAGAAACACGGCTGCAAGCCCGGGTCATAAGCGGCAAAGCGCCCGGCCATTGAAGATTGAATGGCGAAAATCGCGCTGCGCTGACCGGGCGCAAGCAGGCCGGCAAACAGAACGCGATCCAGCACCCCACCCAGCGGACGGGAACGGGCGGTTTCCTGCACCGGCAGATGGGGTTCAGCGATCAGTTCCAGCAAACGCACCACCAGATCGCTGCCCGGCTTGTCCACATATCCGGCGCTGACCGCTTTCGGCTGGTTGTCCTCTCTCAGATTGCTGATCGTTTTCAGCACCCGTATATACTCGCTGAGCAATTGTTCAAATTGCGCATTATCGCGCGGTTCGCGGTACAGTTCCAACGGTCCATCGGTGAGGGTGATAACCGGTTGGGCAGTTTCGCTGGCGGCGCGCTCGGCCAGCAGGCGGCGCTCGGTCAGGTCACGGCGCAGCGCCACCACCTCTTCGGTCAGCGGTGCGGTCGGGTTGCGCAGGTCTTCCAGCAGGTACAACTGGGTTTCGACTTCTTCCGTGGGGGTTTGCGACGTGCCGGGCTGAATGCGAAACAAGCCGGTGTTGATCACCGCAAACTCCACCGCATCATGCCGGCTGGGGTTGACCTGTGAACCATCGGCAGCCAGCAGCGCCGGCAACTCGCTCAATGCCGGCGCATCCTGAGCGGTGTTCAGCAACTCGTTCAGCGGCACGGCGCAGCGCAGCGCAATATCCGTGCGCTGGGCTTCCTCTACGCGCCGACGCAGGTCATCCAGTTCGGCGGCGTGCCGGCTGAGCAGTTCTTTGGCGCGTTCCAGCCGGTCCTGATAAACCTGCTGCTTCTGGTAGGCTTGCTGGCATTTGGATTGAATTTGTCCCTGAATTTGCAAGTAATTGACCGGCATTTTACCGCCCTCGATAATCGAACATTTGTCTTATATTATACTCGAAAGAGGACGGAAAAAACAGCCGATTTTCTTAAAATATTAGCGTCACTCCGGCGGAGTGGAGCATTTGCCAAAAGTGGATTGGTTTGTACTTTGGCTTCTTGCCCGATAGTTAATGGAGTTAAGGGGAAGATTGCCCCGCTGAGACGGGGTAAACCCCGCAACTCACGGACAGAGCAGGTGTAAAACCCACTTGGATTCGGCCTGCACGCCTCCCGCACCCGCCGAGCCGCTCGCCGAAGCCCCCTCTGCCAACGGCAGCACCACTTCGGAGAAACCTTCCGGCCCGGGCATCTGAGCGCCGCCTCCCCCGCCGCAGGAGGTGGTAATCATATTGTCATATTCATATTCGCCCTTTAGGTGCAATTGCGGCATGCCGCCTTCCCCGTCGAAGAGGATGACACCTTCTACTTTGTATTCCACCTCCCCGCTGTCGGTAATGGTACACTCGCCGGCATATCCTCCTCCTCGAACCGGCAGCGCAGCTTCGCCGCGCACCTGCGGCGGGTCATCCTCTGCGCGCACTTCCAGCGGGATACGACCCTCGAAGCCGTAGTGGTTGTAAAAAACGCCCAAGTCGGCCGTAACCCAGGTGCTCACTTCCAGTTCCAGGCGGGTGCAAAAGGTTACCGCAGTTGGCTGAGGGGTGGGTTCTGCCCCCCCGCCAACCATCAGAGTGGGAGTGGGAGTCGGCGTGGAAGGCGAAAGTTCGGCTGAAACGGACGGCGTAGAAGCGGTTTCGGAAAGCGGCGGCCGACAACCGGTCACCAACAACAACAAACCCAGCCACAGAAAAGCCCCCATCCATTTACCCATCCATTGGGTCAAAAGTGAGATCGAATTCATCGGATTCACCTCTCTTTCGCATTCGACGTGGTCATACCAGCGGTAATTGCATGATCGTAAAGCCAACTTCCGGCAAATCACGAACTGCATTAAAACCGAGCCGTTCATAAAGCGCTCTGGCGCGCGAATTGGACTGATGCACGCCCAACTCTATTGCATCCATCCGCCCGCGGTAATCCTCCGCCAGCTGGCGAATGATGCGCGAGCCAATCCCCTGTCCCTGAAACGCCCGCGCCACCACAATCCCGTGCAGGTGTAAAATCCACTCACGCTCCTCAATCCAATAACACCCCACCTTATGCTCCCCCGCATAGACACA
>FWPU01001532.1_pt1 | contig 68876 bp, 67 predicted proteins | sample 2228361 | NCBI WGS metagenome assembly FWPU01 (sample SAMEA103939777, study PRJEB20133) | metagenome
CTGTCAGCCTGCCGCCCCCCCCGATCCCCCCCCACGTTGTGGGGGGGGATCGGGGGGGCGGTGGATCAACCGATGCTACGAAATCTGGAAGGACAAGCCCAATCCGTTGAGGATTGGGTAGCTGACACGGAACGGGTGATACCAATCGGAATTGAACAAGCCGCATGCGCACGCCTGCCAGAGCGCACTGCAATGCCATCGCACCAATCTACAATCCAAAATCTACAATCTAAAATGGTATGAGAAGGGTGGTCCCGACTGTTACGACCTGCCCCAACGTACCTCATACACGTCCAGCCCCTTGTACATCTCGACCGCAGGTCCGCCATCGGTGGGAAGCCAGAGAAGGCGAACTTCCACCGGATCACTGATCTCGAAGATGATCGCGCCTGAACCATCCAGCGCCCACAATGCCTTGTAAAGATCATAGGCATCACTGCGCAATGGCACAAAGGCGCCACCTGCCAGCGGAGCACTGTTCATTGTGTACGACAGATCTGGATACTCGGGAAGATCGGCAGCAAGGGGCGGATTAGCGTCAGGAAGCGGTGCGACGAATGCATACAACCGGTCGCTGGCATCAAAAGGCGCCCGCACCAGGACGTTTGTCGGTTCGAGCGGGATCGCCGCTGCGGCGCCGCTGGCAACGTCGCCGCGCCAGATGCCCGGCTCGTTGATCAGACGTGATGGATCAGCAACGCTGAAGAAGACGGTCTTGCTGTCGAATGACCACGCGGCGGCGGTGCATGAAGCGACCAGGTCTGGCGTGGGCGCCTGCAGATATGTGACGCCGCCACTGGCAACATCCACGATCGCCAGCTCACAGATTTCGACCGACAGCGAGAAAGCGTTCACCAGCAGTTTCGTGCCATCCGGCGACCACGCAACCGGCTCGAAGCCGCGTCCATCTCCTCCTGCCACCGTGGGATCAGTTATCGGTTCGTCCGCCAGGATCAGGCGCGGTTCACCGCCTGCAACCGGCATCAGGTAGAGACCTGGCGTGTCCATTCCTGGCTGTCCAGGGTCTTCGAAGCCACGCAACGCTATCGTCGCGCCATCCGGGGCAATCAGGGGAGCGGCGACAGACAGAGTATCGAGCAGCACCGTGCGATTGCCGCCGTCGGCGGCGGTGCGCACCAGTACAGGGGGTGTTCCCGCTCCCTGGATAACGTACACCAGCGTTCCATCCACCGGCGACACGTCGAACTGGACGATCGCCAGCGCTTCCGGCACAGGAGGCGACTCATTGGTGATTTGCGTCCGTGTCTTGCCATCGCGCTCAATGCGCACAATTTGACCTCCGGCGAGAACATAGAGCGGCGCAGGGAGCAGGGCAGCGCCTGCTTCCGGCGTTGGTGACGGCGCGGGCAGGATGGTCGCGATGGGTGTGGCTGCTGGCGGTTCGGTGACGGACGGCGCAGCGGTTGGTGCGGTTGTGGCAGGAACGGCAGTCGGAGCGGACGTAGATGCTCCGGCGCACGCGCTGAGCAGCGCAAGCGATGCCAGGAGCGTGCAGATCACGCTGGAACGTCGGGCATACGACACGAAGTTGTTCCTTTTCTGATGTGGTGAGGTATGGATGCCACGAGAAAGAATGTAACGTTACGGAGACTTCTGCACCAGGATTTCACGCGCCAGTTCCATGCCGCGCAGCAACTGGATATCGCCACTCTGCTGCAGTTCTTCTGGACTGAGCGCTGCCGCTTCGGAAGGGGTCAGTGGCGCCGTACCCGGCGCCAGCGCGATCAGTTCGTCGGGCTGAATGCCGACGCCGCGCACCACCTTCCCCTGCGGCGTCAACCACTGCGATGTGCCCAGGCGCACCTGTGCGCCTCCTTCCAGATCGAACGGACGCAGAACCGTCGCCGTTCCAAACGTTGCCTGACCAATGACACGTGCACGTTCGTTCTCCTGCAGCGCGCCTGCCAGAATCTCGGCAGCACTCGCGCTATTGTTGTTCACCAGCACGACCAGTGGAATGTTGATTGCCAGTCCTCCCTCGCTCGTGGTGTACGGACGGCGAGCGCCGTCACGGTCTTGTTCAATCAGAACGGTCGTTCCTTCCGGCATGAACTGGCTCGCGACCGCGACCAGTTGCGACACCAGACCACCAGGGTTGTTGCGCAGGTCGAGGATGATCGCCTGCGCCTCCTGTGCGCGCACCTCCAGCAGCGCCTGTTGCAGTTCGGCGCCGGTGCGCTCGGCAAAGCGGTTGATCTTGATCAGCGCAATGCGGTCGGGCAGCATGCGCCATGTGACACTGGGAACATTGACCTCTTCGCGCGTGATGGTCACGTCGAATGGCGCAGCGATACCCGCGCGCTGGATCGTCAGCACCACCTGTGTGCCCTTCGGTCCGCGCACCCGGTTGCGCAACTCCTCGACCGTCACCCCACGCACATCGACGCCATCGACCCGCATGATCAGGTCATCCGGGCGCAACCCGGCGCGCTCAGCAGGCGAGCCTTCGATCGGCGCAACGATCCGCGGCTGTCCATCGCGCACATCGATATAGGCGCCGATGCCCTCGAACCTGCCGGAAAGCGCCTCGCGCTCCCGGCGAGCTTCATCGGCATTCAGATAGCGGGTATGCCCCTGATCCCCAAGGCTGTCGAGCATGCCGTTGATCGCGCCATCGCTCATGCGCTGCGGATCGATCGCAGCAGGGTCGACAAACTGATCGCGGGCCAGTTGCCAGACACGCCAGAAATTCGCCAGTGCGGCGCATTCCTCTGCCTGGAGCGGGCAGGGGGTCGTCAGGCGCAATGCCAGAAGATAACCGCCTCCGACCCCCAGCGTCAACACGAACGCCACCAGCGGCATCACCAGCCAGATCGGGAGTTGGAGACCGAATATGCGTTTGAGGATATTCATCGATCTGCCGTTTCGTATGTCTACCATTTCGCATGTGGTATTATACGCCGTATGGCTTTACCATGGTTTCCTGCAAACACAAACCCGCGAGTTCTTCCGCCATACGCCCATCTCCAGCCGACTCCGCCAGTCCAGCATGAATTGGGCCAAGCGCACATATGAACTCGCACCTGCACGCGAGTGCTGCAATAGCCAGGTTTCGACGCTTTATTGCCAGAAGCGAGGCTTTCTATGTCTGAGTCGGAAGACACCCCGCGAGTCGCTCCTGAAATTCGTATTGCCGACCTGGTTCTGCCAAATCAGGCGAACAACCTGAATACCATGTTTGGCGGCGAGGTGCTTTCACTGATGGACAAGGCTGCCGGCATAGCTGCGTTGCAGTTCTGCCGCAAAATTGTCGTCACCGCATCGACCGAACATATTGATTTTCGCACGCCAATCCACACCGGTGAGATCATCGAAGCGCTCGCCCGTGTCATTTATGTGGGTCGTTCGTCGCTCATCGTGCGCGTGCATATTTATGCTGAACACCCACTGATTGGTGAACGCCGCCTCTGTACCACCGGCTATTTCAGCATGGTTGCGCTCAACGAGCGCGGCGAACGTGTCACTGTGCCGCGTCTGCTGATCGAAGACGCCGGAGCGCAGGCTGAGTGGGAAACAGGAGCGGCATTGCGCCGCTCGATCGATGCCCGTCGCGGACGTTGTTGAGATGGAGAAGAACGATATAATGTCCGTAGTGCAGGTATGCCAACCGGAGGCGCCATGACACAGATGTTTATCTCCCGGCATCCGCTGGTGCAGCACAAACTGACGCTGCTGCGCCGCGCAACAACGGAGCCGAAGAAGTTTCGTGAACTGGTGCGCGAACTCTCGCAATTCCTGCTGTACGAAGCCACACTCGATCTGCCGCTCGAAGAACATACGGTCGATACACCGCTCGCGCCTTACCACGGTCATCAGATCGCCGAGCGCATCGGTCTGGTGCCGATTCTGCGCGCCGGGCTTGGCATGGTTGATCCCATCCTCGATCTCATCCCCACAGCGCATGTCTGGCATCTCGGCCTCTATCGCGACCACGCCACACTCAAGCCGGTGACGTACTACAACAAACTGCCGCCACAGGTGGATGTGGATCTCTGCCTGGTGCTCGATCCCATGCTCGCCACCGGCGGTTCGGCGGTCGCAGCTGTGACCGTTCTGAAAGAATGGGGGGCAAGCCGGATCAAGTTCCTCGGACTGATCGCTGCACCTGAAGGAGTGCAGGCGCTCCAGCAGGCGCATCCCGATGTGCCCATCCACCTCGCGGCGCTCGATGACCACCTGAATGATCGTGGGTATATCGTTCCCGGATTGGGAGATGCCGGTGATCGCCTGTTTGGAACAGGGTGAGTGCATGCACAACGTGGCAGAACAGGGAACGATGCCGGCCACGCCGTCTGGCGAGGCAGTATGTCATTCCTGACCATCATAGCGCTTATGAGCGCCTTTGCGATTGCGTTCTTCGTGACTGCGCTTGCCGTTCCTCCGGTCATCCACCTCTGTGAGCAACGTGGATGGGTTCAGCATCCCGGCGGCCGCCGCTCCCACGCGCGACCGACCGGCAATGTCGGCGGCATTGCGATCTATGCCGGGTTTGTGATTGCGCTGCTGGCGACGTTCATTTTCAGTTCGCTCGATCCAGCGCTGCGTCGTTCGGAGTTCGAGGTGCTGCGCATCGGATTGCTCCTGGCTGGCGGGACGCTGATCTTCCTGGTGATGTGGCTCGATGATGTGGCGGAACTCTCCTGGTTCCCCAAGTTCGTTGCGCAGATCGGCGCCGCATTGATCGCGGTCGGTCCGTACCTCTGGGATCAGCAGCGGTATCCAGACGCGCTGGGTTTGCTGACCGAGGCGCGCGGCATCCTGCTGACCGCCTTCAATCTGCCGTTCATCGGGCAGGTCAGCCTGTGGGACGCCAGCCCATGGCTGGCAGTTGTGGCGACGGTCTTCTGGTTGGGGTGGATGGCGAATACGATCAACTGGTCGGACGGTCTCGATGGTCTGGCAGCTGGCGTATCGCTGATTGCAGCGCTCATGCTGGCGTTCCACGCGCTCAGGCTCGACCCGCCGCAGACCACGATTGCGCTTCTTCCGCTCGCACTCGCAGGAGCGTGCGCCGGGTTCCTGATCTTCAACCTTCCCCCGGCTCGCATCTTCATGGGCGATAGCGGTGCGGAGTTCCTCGGTTTTATGCTTGGAGTCTGCGCCATCATTGGCGGAGCGAAACTGGCAACCGTGCTGCTGGTGCTGGGTGTGCCGATCCTCGACGTTGCGTGGTTGATCATCGCGCGCACCATCAGCGGGAAGCAACCAACACGCGGTGGACGGGATCACCTGCATCATCGCCTGCTCGACAGCGGTCTATCGCAGCGCCAGATCCTGGCGCTGTACTGGGGATTGAGCGCTGGGTTCGGTCTGCTCGGCATCGCCGATATCAGCCCGTATGCCAAATTGATCGGTCTGGCGCTGTTGCTTCTGATCGGCGCCGGGTTGATTGCGTATGCCACCCGCCGGGTCATCGTCCGCCCGTCACGGTAACAGAGCAACAGAGACTCTCAGCAGTCGAAACTATTGCTCTTCCAGACGATGACGATACCGTTTCAAATCTTCTTGTGATAGATCCTCGGGAGAAACAAGACGATAATGTTTTTCTCTTATGATAACCGGACCGTCTTTGCCCCATTCAAAACCGAACAACGCTATGAAGTTATCTTCTATAAATTGGGCTCCTATTGCAATACAAATGAGGTTAGGAAACTTTTCCGAGCAAAGGGCAAAATCTTGTTCTATCTGCACAATATTTAGTCTATTATTACTACTCTTCGCCTGAACAGGGAAGACATAGTGAGCTCCGCGACGATCCACACCAATATAGATTTCATCAGTCTCTATCTGTCCTATACCGGTCACGGCGGTGCGCAAGTGACTTTGAAGCGAATAACATGCAATACCGGTAAAGATATCGATGAGTCTATTATAACGAATCTTCGCCAGTAAAGCCTGCTCATCACTGAGAGCATACAAGGTAATAATGCCAGGGGTGCTATCAGGTACCTTTGTTTCTGCAATCAGTCCATTTGGAACGATAGGACGATCCGAGACCAGCACAAATGCATAACGAGATTGTCCCACTGAACGGATTATCCATATCATGCCCTCTGGAGCTTCATTTCTGATGCTATCGGGCAACTCCTTGCGATAGCGGAAGCTATAAAGGACATCACCAAAGTTCTTAGGAGGTTCAATGCCCAGACTACGGGATACTCGCTCAATATCCGAGCGTTCAAAGGTAATTATTGTTAATCCCTTATGATATCGTTCGAAGAAAATTCGCTCGATAATCTGATAGTATCGATTTTGTTTCGTCATGCTATGCTTTGAACAAAATATCAAGTCATACTATCAGCGATACCCGGGCCATCGCAAAATGACAACTTCTTCTCTTAATTGCTCTTTGGTCACTGTAGCAAGCCGTGTTCGGAAGAGATCAACACCAATAACTTCATAGCCCAGGTCTTGGGCTATGTCTGTGAGCAACGATCCTGTTCGTATCATGACCTGAAAATATGAAGCCTGATCACCGACAACATATGCCAGATACGCGCCCGGACGCAGCACCCTGCGCAGATTTTGCAGATGGCGAGTCATGCCGCCGAAATAAAGTCTGGTCACTCTTGCATAGAGTCGCTCAAATCCTGAGGTTTTATCTAATTCAATGCGACGTCTCTCAATCGTATCGGCCAGCATTTGAATTTTATGGTGTTTTTCAACCCACTTATCGTCATCATCGACTTTATAAACACCTCTCGTGTTGGAACGTACAAGCTCTTTTTTCATCGCCTGAAGATCTGATTTACTCTTGATAAAACCCAGCAGAACACTCTCTAGTCGAGTTGTTCGAGTATAATCTTTCTCGTTTGGATAAGGGGGGGAGGTTATAACCGCATCTACCGACTCCGGTTCAATGATATCTGAGATCTTTCTTGCGTCTGCTTGATAAACGACGGCTTCGGCTGAGGCACAGTCTAAACTTCTCAGGTAGCGCAAATCTCGTGCCATTCCATATATTTGATCCAGCCAGGCGGCAACAACTGGCGCGTCAGGCCTGGCAGGACCCACACTGACCTCCGGTCCAAAATACAGATTACTGATAGCAAACTGTAAGGCTTTTGCCAGCGCAAGTCGTTGGTGCTTTTCAAATCTTCTATCAGCATTTTGTTGCATACTTTCCAGAAGAACCAGCACTTTGTGCAAAGGAAGCGGACTGATCGAGTTTTCCAGCAAAAGTTGCATACGCTCCGGCTCAAGGGTGCGCAGGTTTTGACGCGGATAGTCAACGGAGTATACTGTGCTCAATAAGGGGTTATCTTCGATGCCATCCTTTTCAAGTTGCGCCAGTGCGCTCTCGGCTATGTATTCAGAATGCCGTATGAGTTCATCAGGATCGGGAGACCAGTCAACCTTAACAAGCGCTGCAAAGTGGGCGAAGGAATTTGCTTCGATTCCTGCACCCGGTATGCCCAGCTTTTTGCATTCCACAACAGTCGTTCCGGTGCCACAAAAAGGATCGAGCACTCGATGATCCTGGCACAGTCCAAAACGCTCAATGTAATGACGGACTAAATGAGGGGGGAACGAAAGGACGAACCGGTACCAGTCGTGTGCAGGACGATCCTGATCAAGGAGTTTGTTGATTTCCCCTTTGCCCGCATGGTGACTGGTCTTGTGATGCTGAACAGGGGTTGTCGGTGGCGCTGCAGTGGCATCGTCCATGGTTGTTTCCTTTAGCTCGTCTTGACTCCGGTGGATGGCTCAGGTCAGAGCACAGGCGTACAGAGCGGACATGCCAACCTCCGCTGCATGCAAACGATGCCTCTGATCTGGACCGGTCATTTGATCTTCATATCTGTATCGGCATGGGGTGACTTTCACCTGTTCTTCGGTATTCGTGCATGCTGTCTTTATGAGCATTATAGTGTATGACGCTGTAGAACTCAAGTTCGAATAGTGAATATGGAACTGCCCTTAGTGTACCGGGTTTGTCACTTCGAGAAATGACAGGTATCTGGATACGCTATCGTGTCATCGTGTCACATCCTTCGAAGGGGCCTGAGATGCCGCTATACCAGTTCTTCCACCCGCCCGACCACGAACTTCAGGTATCGTCCTTCGGGGAAGTGCGCCGGAACCGGATGGTCGAGCGGTTGCCCGGCCTCGTGAAAAATCCGGAGTCGCCGCCCGGCAAGCGCACCTGCCGCTGCCAGCGCCTCGCGAAACGCCTCCAGTCCTATCTGCGTGGTGCAACTTGCAGTGGCCAGCAGACCGCCAGGTGTCACACAGCGCATGCCGAGCGCATTTAGTCGCGCATACGCGCGCTGTGCAGCGTATCGGTGTTCTTTTCGCCGCGCAAAACCTGGCGGATCGAGAATGACCAGATCGAAGCGCTGCCCCGCAGCCGCGTACTGTTCCAGCACCTCGAAGCAATCGGCGGTCTCGAAGCGATGCCGTCCATCGTCGAGGCCATTGAGCGCCAGATTGCGTGCAGTCGCTGCCGCCAGACCCTTCCCGCTATCGACACTGATGACCCGGGTTGCGCCGCCGCGCAGGGCGTAGAGTGAAAATCCGCCGGTATAGGCAAAACAGTTCAGCACCGTGCGTCCTGCAGCAAGCCCTTCAACAAACCGCCGGTTTTCACGCTGGTCAAGGAACAATCCGGTCTTCTGCGCAGTATGGAGCGCAACTGCAAAACGCATCCCGTGCTCGACAACCACAATCTCACCTGGCGGAATCTCACCGTGCAATGGTCGTAGCCGCGCATCACCATCTCCTTCGTCGCCTGCATCCGCTGCTGAACGCAACCCCGCCATGGTACGGAGCGCCACACTGCGCACCGATGGATCGACCCTGAACAGCGTGCTCGCCACGTCATCGACAAGGGTGAGCGCACCGGCAGAGTACGCCTGGATCACTGCAACAGTATGGTAGCGATCCACAACAACACCGGGAAGCCCATCCCCCTCACCGTACACCCAGCGATACGCCGTAATGCCGCTGGCACGCAACGGCTCGCGCAGTTTCCACGCGGCGGTCAGGCGTTCACGTAACCAGGCGGCATCAGGCAGGCGCCGGGTCGAGAAGATTCGTAGCGCAATCGAGCCGTCCGCATCCCACAGCGCATACCCACGCCAGGCGCCACAGCGCACGATCGTCCAGGCGCCGGATGGCAGACGCACATGGGGAGGAACGTGATCGCGATACACCCATGGATGCCCCTGCACCAGTCGCTCACGGAGCGATGCCGGTACAACGATTTCCGTCAGCCGGGCCATAGCCGCGCCTCAAACCGCACAAGTGTCGTTGTCACAACCTGGATGCTCCTCCACAGTGTACCACGTGATGTCAGTCCGACAACCAGGCGCCGGAGCCACGCCGATTGTGCACAATGGCACAGAGCGTATCTCGATGTGCATCTGAACGATTACTATGTACAGAAGGTGCAACATAGCGTCGCTTGCTGCGTATGTCGAGTATAGTATGGTATCATCGCCCGGTCATGAAATAGTCCGATACGCAGGGAGAATGGACGATGTCTGCAATGCTTGCCACGATTCTGTGCCTCATCTTGCTACTGGCCGTCGTTGGCGTCGCCGGGTTTGTTGTGGCGTTGAAACTGGGTGTCATTGTGCAGCAGGCAGCCAGGCCGACGCACCTGGACACGTCGAACTATACGCTCGATCAGGGACGCGAAGTTCGCCCGGAAGAAGAGCGTCACGATTGAGAGCGGGACCGAACCATCGACGTTCTGGCATCACCACAAAAGAAGCACGCTATCTTCTGGCAGACAGGAAGATTGCTGCAGCGCTGACGCACCTCGCAACAACAACGCCATGGAATTGTCGAATACGCGCGCAGCAGGCAGCACATGGCTTCCTGACGTGTCATGTAGAGAACCAATGCGGATGAATGGCGTTCTGAAAACGGCGTTTTTGGTAGGGCTCGCCATCGCAGTCGAGACCCTTTTGCTTCGACGCCTGTTCAACGATGTGCCGTGGGGCGTCTTTCTTGGGGTGTTTCTGATTGCCAGCATCCTGCTTGTTGCGCTTCAGCACGTCGCGTCAAGACATCATTCGATGCGCCCTGCACGCCAGCGGCTGCGCCGACCCCGGCAGGAACCTTCTCCCGAGATCTGGAGCGGTCTCGATCCTCCATCAGTTCCGAAGACGCCTCGTACAGACGGAGTAGATCACAATAGCGCTTCACAAAGAGAGCAGATGGCTGAATCTGCACTGCCCGACGAAGATGGTATAATACATAAGGAGAGTTCATAACTATTGGGGAATGCAGCGTTGAGCGCAGCCAATACGCTTCAGCAGATTGCCGATGAAGTGCGCGCATGCACCGCATGCCGGCTGCATCAGTCGGCGATGAGAGCCGTTCCGGGCGAAGGTCCGGCAGACGCGAAAATTATGTTTATCGGTGAAGCCCCTGGCTTTCACGAAGATCGCCAGGGCCGACCATTCGTCGGCGCTGCCGGGCAATTTCTCGAAGAGTTGCTCGGGCTCGCCGGTTTGCGTCGCAGCGACGTATTTATTGCCAATGTCATCAAGCATCGTCCACCGGATAATCGCGACCCGCAGCCGGACGAAATCGCCGCGTGCAGCCAGTTTCTCGATCGACAGATTGCAGCGTTGAACCCGCTGGTCATCGTGACCCTTGGTCGTTTCTCGATGGCGCGCTGGTTTCCTGGCGAGAAAATCTCCCGCATCCATGGCCAGCCGCGCTGGATCGGCGGGCGCATGATCATTCCGATGATGCATCCTGCTGCAGCGCTCCATCAACCACAGTATCGGGCGATGATCGAATCTGATTTTCGCAGATTGCCGGAATTCATTGCACAGGCGGAGGCAAAGAGCGCTCAGGCTGATGCCACCCCCGACAGGCCGGATGAACCCGAAATTCAACAACTGTCGTTGTTCTGATTGCCCATGAAGACCTATCGGCTCTCTCCGTCTGCACGACGCAGCGCCATTGTGCTGCTGATCGGTGCGCTGATGGTATGGGTGTTCGCGCTGTGGACGCTGCGTATCTCGATTGCGACCGGCAGTGACCCCTCCGCTGGCTTTGTTCAGGCATTACGCGAGAACCTTGAGCGCGGGATGGCCATTGGTCAGATCATCCCTGCCCTGCTGATGGTCGTAGTGCTGGTGGCAGCACCACTCGTGGCATGGAACATTCTCGAGGAGCTGGGCGCGCAGTATACGCTGACGGACGCCGGGTTGCGCTTTACGTCGTTTGGCGTTGCGCTCACCTGCCCCTGGAGCAGCGTGGTTGGCGTTCGTCGCCGTGATGACGACACAGACGAGCCTCTCGATGAGGTGGCGCTGAGTGACGATCCGTCGAGCCAGATCCGCAATCCGCTGGTGCGCTGGCTGCACCGGCAGGCATGCGGCGCCCGACGTCTGATCATCTATTCCGGCGTTGAAGATCGTGACGATCTGGTGCGCGAAATCCGCACGCACGCCGGCCTGAACGATGCACAGCCGGCATTATCAGGGGCATAACAGGCTGAGGGCTTCAGCCTGTGCGATAGTTGATGGTAGCAGGGCTGCTCCCGGAGCAGTCGGAAAAGAAAGGAGCGAGACGGGAACAACCACAGAGTTGCCGTCTCATATGTGCCTATGGCAAAAAACAGATTACGTGCAATTCCGCTTGGCGGCGCCGGCGAAGTGGGCCGCAACATGTGGGTGTTGGAACAAAACGACGAGATTCTGGTGCTCGATTGTGGGGTGATGTTTCCGGAAGCCGATATGCTCGGCGTCGATCTGGTGCTGCCGGACATCACCTATTTGCGTGACCAGAAGGACAAAATCAAGGCCATCGTGCTGACCCACGGGCATGAAGACCACATTGGCGCAGTCCCATACCTTGTGCCAGAACTTGATTTTCCGCCGATCTACGGCACGGCGCTGACCCTGGGCATGCTCACAGGGAAACTCAAAGAGCATCGCCTGCTCGATCAGGTCAGGTTGATGAAGATGCAGGCGGGTGAACCGTTTACCGTCGGCTCCTTCTCAGTTGAACCGTTCAGCGTTGCGCATTCAATCCCTGATACGGTCGGTCTGGCCATTGATACGCCGGTCGGTCTGGCCATTTACCTGACCGACTGGAAATTCGACCATACACCGGTCGATGGACGCCCAACCGATCTGGTCAAACTCTCGGAATTGGGGCGGCGATCGCCGTTGTTGCTGATCACCGATTGCGTGCGCGTCGAGTCGAAAGGATATACGCCGAGTGAACAGATCGTCGGTGAGGCGTTCGACTCGATTTTTGCGACTGCACCCGGGCGTATCATCGTCGCAACCTTTGCGTCGAACGTGTCGCGCGTGCAACAGGTGATCGACTCGGCAGAAGCATATGGGCGCAAAGTCGTCGTCGCCGGGCGAAGCATGGAAAATACAACGCGCATCGCCCTCGAACTCGGGTATCTGCGCGCACAACAGGGAACCCTCATTCGTCCACAGGAGGCGGCCGGGCTCGCCGATGATCAGGTGGCCGTCATCTGCACTGGCAGCCAGGGAGAGCCAATGTCGGCGCTGGCGCGCATGGCGAACCGCGATTATCCGCACGTCAAGATTAAAGAAGGCGACACGGTTGTGGTGTCGGCAACCCCCATCCCCGGCAACGAGGTGTCGGTCAATCGGGTAATCAACAACCTGTTTCGTCTGGGGGCGGAAGTCATCTATGGCGGCAGCCCCTCAGGGCTTGCCGTGCATGTCTCGGGTCACGCCGCGCAGGAAGAACTCAAGATGGTGCTTGCCCTGTTGCGCCCCGAGTTTGTCGTGCCATTCCACGGCGATTATCGCCATATGATGCTCTACCGAAAACTCGCGCTCGGCATGGGTGGACTGTTCTCCGACTCGAATGTGATCATTCCCGAAAATGGCGCCGTGATGGAATTCAGCCGTAATTATGTACGGACGACCGGCAAGGTTCCGGTTGGGTACGTGTATGTGGATGGAACAACGGTCGGTGATGTGGGGCAGGTAGTCGTGCGCGACCGCCAGCTCCTGGCGCGCGACGGCATTCTCATGGTGGTCGTCAGCATCGATCGGACGACCGGCGAACTGGTTGCAGGACCGGACGTCGTCTCGCGCGGGTTCGTGTATATGCGGCAGTCGGATGACCTGATCGAGTCGACCAAGAATATTGTGCGGGATGCACTGTCGAAGCGCAATGGCGGCGGCAAAACGGAGATCGACAGCGCCTTCGTCAATCGCAAGATCAAGGACGTGGTCAGCGACTATCTCTACGGGCAGACCCGCCGCCGACCCATGGTATTGCCGGTTGTGATGGAAGTGTGAACAGGTTGGGATATTACTCCGTTCCGAGACGGAGATTGTTATGCAACGGACCCGGTTCGTTCGCCTCTTCGCGCAACCGGGCAAACAGGCGCTCACGAAGGTGCCGTAGTTTCTCCTGGTATGCCGGGCTACGGATCGGATCCGTCCACATAATCAGCGCGTCCTCGCCATTGTCGGTATAATAGCGAGGGCGCGTCCCGGCAGGACGAAAGCCATACTTCAGGTACAACTGTTGCGCGACGATATTGCTGACGCGCACCTCCAGCGTCAGCACATCGGCATGCAGATCGAGCGCCTGATCGATCAACCCGTTGAGCAGCAGTTCCCCGATCCCGCGCCCACGATATGCGGGCGCAACGGCAATCGTGGTGATGTGCCCTTCATCGACGCTCAACCAGACGCCACCATAGCCAACAATCGGAAAAGCGCGGGGCTGCGATGCCGATTGACCAAAAAGTGTCGGGAGCAGATGGGCGAACAATCCACGTCGGGAAGCGGGACGCTCTGTGCGCGGCGGCGGAGGTGTCGACGAAGCGCGCGCGACGATATAGCGGCTCGTCGCAGGCGAACGCAATTCGTGGCGATAGGTGTTGGCTGACCAGAGCGTGCTGAAACTGGCGCGCTCGATCATCTGCACCTGCTCAATATCGTCCTCGGTCATTCGCTCGACGAAATAGTACACCGCAGTCTCGTATCGTCTTATCGTTTGGGGTCGAGCGGGCGCGCGCTTGCCGGATTCTCGGGATCGAGCAGCAGTTGCGCTGGATAGGCGCCATCTCTGCCGAAGTTCCCTGCCCCCTGGAAGAGACCTGTCACTTCAACGCGCCCCCACACGAAACTGGTGTTCGGTCCGACGTTCAATTCACCAGAAACAGCTGGCGGAAATCCTTCCATCCAGATCATCGCGCCGACTGGTCGCGGGCTGCTTCCATCTTCTTCCGTCGAAACCCCTTCGGCAAGCACATAGATCAGCGAATTCCAGAAGTAGTATCCTTGTGTTGTAATTGTCTGACCATTGTAGCGTTCCGGCGCAGCAACGAGGTCGAACAGGCTGACTTTGCCTTCGCCGAGCGGACGGTTTTCGATGCGATATTCCACGCGACGGACACGTTCGATCGGTTCGGCGGACGCAACAATAATCCGATGACGGTAGGCGCCATCAGCGCCAAACGGGCCGCCGGTTTCAAAGCGTCCCTGCACGCGCACAAACCCGAAAATCGCATCACCGGGGCGATGCAGTTCCGTCGTTGCCTCACGCGGGAATCCTTCGAGCCAGATCACCTCGCCGAGCGGTTGTGCATCCAGATCATTATCGAGAGTGCTGACGCCAAGCGCCAGCACCTGGCGTCCGTCCCGCTCCAGATAAGCGCCCGATACCGTAATATCTTTTCCGTTGAACTCTTGCGGACGATCAAGGAGGTCTGGAACGTAGAGGCTGGTGCTGGCGCCCGCACATGCAGCCAGCACCGCGCATGCGATGAACAGCAAAAACAGCCAGGCGATGCGTTGAATACGATTGACCATCGTTATCTCTCTGGCGTTGACACGCACTGTATCCTGTGCTTCGGGAAACTGATCCGAATGGCATTATAGAAGTCGGAACAGAAGTTGTCAAAAGCGGTGTAATCCAGATGTCATTGAATATGTTGACCGTGGTAATTGCGAGTCCCTATAATGATTACCAGGGAGTACACAGGGGGTACGTTATCATGTCAGTCCTCTTTGTTGCACTTGGCATTATGGTGCTGGCACTGCTCGCGCTGCTGCTCTGGTTTGTGCCGCATCTGCTGCATCAGCAATCGGCGCGGGTCGCCAGTGAGACCGCTCAGCTGCGCGAGATGCTGCTCGACCTGCTCAATGAACAGGAAGCAGTCGCCATGCGCCAGGCGCAGCTCGGCGCCTCCCTCTCGACGCTGCAGGGACGACTCGAGACGCTGGCGCAGCATGGCGGCATTGCCCGAACATCGCCGGATCTGCTGGCGACCATCGATCAACTGGAGGCGCGTCTGAGCGATCTCCAGGTTCAAATTCAGTCCTGGCTCGATGGACGACAGCACGGTTTACAGGCGCGCGATCGTCAGGACAACGAAGCCTGGGCGAATCTGATGGGGTTGCTGGCTGCGATCCAGGACCGTCTGGGTGCGTTATCGCGTGACCGCGCCAATACGATGGCTGCGTTGCAGGCCAGTCAGTTACTCGACGATCTTGAGCGCGAAATGCAACAACTGCGCGCTATTTCGGAAGATATTGCCACACTGCAGCACCGGCTGCGGCGCTCGTTGAGCGAGCGCGAACAGCATCTGACGCTGGCGCGCACCCGTCTGACCGATACTGTCACCATGCGTGGTGCATAACACATGTTCTATTGACATAGGACTGGATTCCTGATGATCAGCCGTTCAAAAGATGGTACGATAAGTGTATGAGCATCATTGTTATTGACAACCAGACAGTGCACTACGAAGTGTTTGGACGTGGTCGTCCGGTTCTCTTTCTGCACGGCTGGATGGGGAGCTGGCGCTACTGGTACCCGACGATCGAGCACGTCAAAAGGCACTACCGCGCATATTCGTTCGATTTTTGGGGCTTTGGCGAGTCACGCCACAAAAGCGCAACGGAAAGCATTCACGACTACAGCCGTCAGGTCATTCGCTTTCTCGATGCGCTGGGAATCGATAGAGTGTTACTGGTTGGTCATTCGATGGGCGGTATGGTGGCTCTTAAGACGGCGCTCGATCATCCCACGCGCATCGCCAAGGTCGTGACGGTAGGTGCGCCGATCACTGGCGCTTCACTCTCGTGGTTTCTCAAATTGACCTATTATCAGCCGATCGCCAATGTATTCGCAAACGCGCCATGGCTGCGCCGTTTCCTGTTCCGTCACTTTCTGGGCGAAACAAGCGACCCAGCCGTGCACGAGATCCTTGATGACAGCCTGAAATCTTCGGCCAGCACACTGCAGCGTTCCATTGCTTCGATGTTGCGCACCGATCTGCGCCCGGAACTCTCGCTCCTGTCGGTTCCGGCATTGATTGTCCATGGCGGGCGCGATGAAATCGTCCATCCCAATCAGGCGGACCTGTTTCATCACGTGCCGCCGGCGCAGGTCGTGGTGATGCCGAAGAGTCGTCACTTCCCGTTTCTCGATGAGCCGGAGCAGTTCAATACGTTGTTATTGACCTTTCTTGCACACGACTCCTCCCCCCAGCACACGTCGATCCCGCATACCCTCATGCATCCGACGCCTCTGTCCTGAAAACCATTCGCAGCGCTCGCGAAAGCCATACCGCCATCCATTCCGGATCGCGGGGGTTTCCTCTCGCCATCGTTACGCAATCGTGCTATAATCAGCAGGCGTGGTTTCCGCTTAAGCGCAACGGGTCCTATGCCACTCTACGAGTATCAGTGCAGCGATTGTGCGCATACGTTTGATATGCTGCAACCACTCCACCGTGCCGATGAACTCATCGATTGCCCGGCATGCGGCAGCCATCAGGTTCGACGCAAAATCTCCGTTATTGCGCTCAGAATGGATGCGGCGTCGAAACACGCGGGTGAGGCGCCGGCCGGCGCGTGTTGCGGCGGAGGTTGCGGATGCTCCTCACACACTGGTTGAAGCTGACACAAGAGCGCCAGGGACAGAATGTCTATGAAAGTCATTATTCCTACCGCTGGGCTTGGGACGCGCTTGCGTCCACATACGTACAGCAAACCCAAGCCGCTGGTCTCGGTTGCCGGAAAGCCCGTCCTTGGACACATTCTCGATACATTGACGCGCTTTTCGATTGACGAGATGATCTTCATCACCGGCTATCTGGGCAATCAGATCGCCGACTATGTGACATCGAACTATAAAATACCGGCGCGGTTCATCGAACAAACCGAGCTGAAGGGTCAGGCGCACGCCGTCTATCTGGCGCGCGAAGTCGTCGATGGTCCCACTCTCATCCTGTTTGTGGATACGATTTTCGAGGCGGACCTGAGCCATCTGACAGAACAGGATATCGATGGCGCCATTTTCTGTAAGGAAGTGGACGATCCGCGACGGTTCGGCGTGGCGTTCACCAAAGACGGGTTCATTACCAGGCTGGTGGAAAAACCGGCGACCGATGAGTCGAAACTGGCGATGATCGGTCTGTACTACATCCGCGACATCCAGTGGTTGATGCGCGCAATTGAAGTGCTTATGCTCCGCAACATTCAAACCAAAGGCGAGTACTTCCTGACCGACGCCCTGCAACTGATGGTTGAAAATGGCGCCCGTTTCACCGCACCGACAGTCGACGTCTGGGAAGACTGCGGAAAACCGGAAACGGTGTTGCAAACGAATCGGTATCTGCTTGATCACGGGCGGGATCACGCCGATCCCGCGCGACTGGAGGGTTCGATCATCGTTCCACCCGTCTATATCGACGATACGGCGCGCGTGGTCAATTCGATCATCGGTCCGTATGTCTCAATAGCGGCGGGGGCTATTGTCAAAGACTCGATCATTCGCGACTCCATTATTAATCGCGATGCGCAGATCGTCTCCGCCACGCTGCAATCGAGTCTGATCGGCGATCATGCGGTTGTTCTGGGCGATTTCCGTGAGCTCAATGTTGGAGACTCGTCCGAAATCCGGTATGGACGTTCCGCACACTGAATAGAGATCTAAAGGTGCTGTATGCTGTACTTTCCGAGTCCCGTCGGCGCTGTCGCCGGGGGAGTGGCCAGCGAGGGCCAGCGGAAGGCAACCCAGTACGGTCTGCGACCGCCATTGTTGCGCCTGAGCAGTCGTGACAACTGGGAGGCCCCATATGGTGAGCAGGAGGTGATCCAGCGCATGGCGGCGCTCGCGCGCACCGCCGGGTTGCGCTTCTCTCGCATGCTGATCGTGGCGTACTATGTGTCGCTGAAAACCAATCCGTTCGTGGTGCTGACCGGCGTCGAAGGCGCTGGCAAGACCGAACTGGCGACATTGTTCGCCGAGACGCTCCTCGGTCACGGCAGCCCGCAGTATGCGCTGATCAATGGCGATTCCTCATGGCTCGAGGCAACCGGTGATCAGCGCTCGTTTCGCTCACTGTTCGATCATTTCACCTCGCTCCGCTTCCTCGAACTGTTGCAGGAAGCGGCGGATCCAGGCAGCGCTGGCAAGGTATTCATAGTGTGCTTCGATAGTCTGCATCCAGCCGAGGTGAACTACTATTTCACGACGCTGCTCAGAGTCGACGAAGAAGGTCGCACACGCCTGAGTCTCCCTGGTATTCCCGATGACGAACGTCCAATTGTGCCGCCGAACGTCTCGATCACGGCGACCGTCAATACCGCCGAAAGCATCGGGATGCTGGGCGCCGATGTATTGCGTCGCGCTGGCGTCATTGCGTTTCGTGCCGGGCAGGCAGACCGTGTTGTGTGGCAGTCGCAGCCGCCGCCGCCAGTCGGCGTGCAGCGTTTGTGGCTGCGTACCGGACGACGTGATGCTGCAGCAGCCCGTGAGCATCTGTTCCAGATTATTGGCTCGACGCAATGGAACCGGATGGGATGCTCTGAACCGCTGGCTGCGGCGCTCAGGCGCGCAGGCATGGCGCTGACACACCGTTTGCGACAGGACGTGCTGCTCTATGTCGCCAACAGTTTCGACGCCGAAGGACGCGGGCTGTTCGATCCAGACGATGTGCTGCGAAATGCGCAGATCGCCTTCGATCATCAGGTGGCGCAGCGGTTGATCTGGCGTCTGCACGACGTTCCCGATCAAATGCTCACGTATCTGATGAGCGATCCTGACCGGCCACACCCGCTGGCATGGGCAGGGTGACGCCTCCTTCGTGGTTGAGCGGAGGTTTTCTGCGCGAGTGACGACGCCGTGGCAAAGCGGCGCCATCATCGGTAATCACCCGTTCAATGGCGGCATCTTCAAGTGCGACGGCAGCGGCATATTCATCGATCTGGACGCTGCGCCGCTGTCGGAGCGCCAGGATGGCGACATGCCGGATATCATCGATCGTGGCCGTCAGACGAAAATCGGCGGCAGCGCGGGCCCGCGCCGCTTCGAACAGCGCAATCTCCGCGCGATGCGAAGGAATGGCGAGGCGCTGGATACAATCGATGGCAAATCGCTCGGCGGCAGGGTCAATCGTCACCTGGGGCAAAATCTCACGCGCAGCGGCGATTTCTTGTTTGAGTTTGCCGGTTTCATCGGCATATTCGGCGCGGAATGCTTCGGGGTTTTCACGAAAGCGACGCGCACGCCGATAGATCTCCAGTCGCTGATCACGATCCATTAACGGCGCCACCCATACCCGCAACCCGAAACGATCAAGAATCTGCGGGCGCAGTGCTCCCTCCTGCGGGTTCATCGAGCCGATCAGGACAAATTGTGACGGGTAGAGTCGCGTCATCGGCCCACGCCGCACGAATGTACGACCCTGCGCCGCTGCATCGAGAATCGCGTCGACGACGCGCGCGTCGAGCAGGTTGACTTCGTCGATGTAGAGCACGTTGCGATGCGCGCGCGCCAGGACGCCTTCTTCGAGCATGACTCGTTGCTGCTCAAGCGCCACGCGCTCATTGATGCCGCCGACCACATCTTCCATACGAGCATTGAGCGGCAGTTCGATAATCCGCATCGGGCGACGGCGTTTGACCGGATTGCCATTCTCGTCGGTCTCTTCGACATCGACCAGCGGCATCACATCGAGCAGCCCACGTACAGCGGTCGTTTTGCCAACGCCATAGGGACCGATCAGCAGCACCCCGCCGACCTGCGGATTGATCAACGTCAGCACGAGCGCCGTTTTCAACTCCGCCTGACCAACAATCGCCAGGAAGGGGTAGGAAAGCGTCTCGTCCATGCCGGTACTCACAACAGTTCGATGTCGGCGGCCAGGATTTCAAGGTCGGGTCGTTCCTCTTCGATCCAGCGCAACACCGCCTGAATCTGCCCTTCGACATAATCGCCCGACCTCGACACGCAGGCGATGCCGATGACAGCGCGACCGTGATTGTCGTGCGCATCGACTTCGGTGATCGACACATTGAAGCGGTTGCGTATTCTGCCCAGCAACGATTTCACAATGCTCCGTTTCTCCTTCAACGAGCGAACACCGGGCAAGCGCAGGGTGACCATGCAGGCTGCAACAATCATTGCTCGAATGCGATCAGGTTAGTTCCACGACCAGGGCCACACATTGCCGGTGCGTTGATGACCGCTGCGCGGGAGCATAGCAATCTCCACGTTGAGCATGCCAGTTGCTTCACGCAGACGAGTGGCGACGTCGCTCTCGAGCCAGTGCTGCTTCCGCTGGTTGTCGACATGTAAGCGGTGCGCCAGCCAGTAAGAGAGGTCAACGGCATCGGCAGGCAATTCCTCGTAATCGTACTCTCTCCCGGTGACACGCGCCATCGTCGTCCAGTACTGTTCATACGTTCGGCGCAGTCTGACAACGTCGTCATTCGAAAGGGTTGATGTATCCTCTGCCAGTTGCGTGACCGAGGCGACGATGTACGGCTGGTGCTGAATGATGTACTGCACGCGGAAGCGGCGTTGTCCCAGGGCGATCAGCAGGTAGCGCCCATCGTCGAACTGCTGACTTTCAGTAATGCGCGCAATTGTACCAATCTCAAATGGAACGACCGCTTCCCGCATGATATCGTCATCGTCCACATTGAATTGACGTCGCAGACTGCGGATAAACGGATCGTCGGGGCTGACTTCGCTCCCGGAGCGGAGCAGCACAACCCCGAACGGTTGTTGCTGCGCCAGGCACTGACCGATCATCAGGCGATACCGTTCCTCAAAGATGTGGAGCGAGATGGGCGCGCCCGGGAACAGTACCGTATTCAGTGGAAACAGCGGCAGTTTCATACCCATGGCTCCACGCCGGTCGTACACGTCCATACCGTGGCGGTACCGGCGCCTGCATGCAAATCGATCACCAGTTCGATTTCCGGTCCAGACAGCGCCTGAACCAGCGCTGCGTGATCGAAGCGGGTTGGTAACCCATCGTCCATGACGGTCACTGCGCCAACACGCAATTCGAGCATATCGGGACGCAGGTCGATGCCACTGGCGCCGACGGCGACGAGCATCCCGCCCCATTCCGGCAGATTCCGCGCACACATCAAACGCACGGCGGAAGAGCGTGCGACGGCCCGCGCCACCTGAGCGGCAGCGGCATCGGTCGATGCACCGCGCACAGTGACGAAAATGTGCTTTCCGCCAGATGCAGCATCGCGCAGCACCTGCTGCGCCAGATCGTGACACAGGGCATCGAGCGCCTGCTGCCAGACACCAAGTTCACGCGATCCGTCGACGATGGGCGCTCCTCCGGCAGCACCGTTTGCCAGCACCAGCACTGCATCATTGGGGCTCATATCGCCATCGAGGTGCAATCTCCCAAACGAGCGACTCACACTCTGGTCGAGGGCGCGCATCAGCAGCCGCGACTCGATTGGCGCATCGGTCGTGATGACGCACAACAGTGTGGCCAGGTGTGGACTGACCATGCGAGTTCCTTTTGCCATCCCTGCCAGCGTTACCGTTCGCCCCTCACGGAGCGACACGCGCAGTGCGCGCTCCTTCGGGCGCGTATCGCTGGTCAGAATAGCAAGTGCGGCGCGACGCCCGCCATTGCTGTCGAGTTCGGAAGCGGCGCGCCGGATTCCTTCCCGCATACGGTCGAGCGGCGGCGCAACGCCAATCTGCCCGGTCGACAGCATTAACACGCTGTCGCGCGGCACTTCGAGTTCATCGGCGGCGATCTTGGCGCACTCCACAACCGTCGCCAGTCCCGGCTGACCGGTGCCGGCATTGGCATGCCCGGCGTTAATGACAACGGCGCGAATGTTGTCGCGGCTGCGCGCCAGGATCGCCTGGTTGAAAAAGATCGGTGCAGCGACGATAAGATTCGTCGTAAAAAGCGCTGCAACACGGCAGGGCAACTGCGAGTAGACGATCGCCAGATCGCGCGCGCGAATCTCCTTCAAACCGCATGAGACGCCAGTTGCACGAAACCCTGCCGGGCTCGATACATGACCGTCTTCGATAATATTGTAACTCATAGCGGTCTACCAGACACGACAGATCAGACCTTTCAGGTATTCTCCTTCGGGAAATGTCAGCAGAACCGGATGATCGGGGCTTTGTGTCAGTCGTTCGATGATCTGCACATCGCGACGGGCATCGAGCGCCGCACCGAAGACGACCTTCTGGAATAAATCGCTCGACACCAGACCAGAGCAGGAGAACGTTGCCAGAATACCGCCAGGACGCAGCACCTGCATCGCCAGCAGATTGATATCTTTGTACCCACGGGTGGCCCGTTCGACGTGCGCGTGCGTATGAGCGAATTTGGGCGGGTCGAGCACAACGACGTCGAAGCGACGCTGCTCGTCACGGTAACGCCGCAGTACCTTGAAGACATCAGCAGCAACCGTTTCGAGCGGCATAGTCGTGGCGTTGAGCGCAAGCCCATCGCGCAGCATGTTCAGCGCAGCCTCGCTGGTATCGATGGCGGTTGCACGACAGGCGCCAGCGCGCGCTGCCGCAATGGTGAAGCCGCCAGTGTAGCAGAAGCAATCCAGTATCTCTGCGCCTGCACAGTGTGCAGCGACACGCAACCGGTTGAATGCCTGATCGAGGTACGCACCGGTTTTCTGCCCGGCGCGCAGATCGACCGCATGCCGAATGTTCCCCGGCAATTGCACATACAGAAGGTATGGCGGCGCTTCGCCCCATAAAACGCCTGATGCGGGCGGAAGACCTTCCTTGTCGCGAACATCGGCGTCACTCCGCTCATAGATGCCGCGCGGCATCAGCGTCTCTGCCAGAATGTGAGCAATCATCGCGCTTCGCAACGCCATTGCCTGCGTCAGAAGTTGCACAACCAGGAATCCGGCGTAGTAATCAACAATCAGTCCGGGGAGACCGTCGGACTCGGCGTAAATCAACCGGCATGCGCCGTCGCCGGTGAGCATCCCAAGTTTGCGGCGACCGTCGACTGCCCGTTCGATACGGTGGCGGAACAGCGCGTCGTCAACTGGTTCATTGTGGTTCCACGTGAACAGGCGAATACGAATCTGCGACTCATCGCTCCAGCATCCTCGCGCCAGCCAGTCACCTCTGGCGGCATGTACATCAACCACTCCCCCACGCGCCGGAGCGTCTCCTTGAATACGGGCAATCGCTCCGGAAAACACCCACGGATGGCGCTGAGTCACAGGTCGTTCTTTGCCCGGCTGTAGTGTGACGATTGCCATAGTGTATGACACACTGTCATAGACATTGGTTTACTCTAACACGCTTATGAGGGATGGTCAAGGCAGCGCTTTCGCGTAAAACGGTCGTGTGCACGGCGCACAATGCCGCGATAAAAGCAGTCCTGGAGATGCAGACGAGGCGCCCGCGCGCTCCGGAGGAGAACTCCGTCGGGGCACCCCGCCGCCGCCGTGCCCCAACCCGGCATACCCCGCCGCCGCCGCCGCGCCCCGACCGGGCGCAGCCTGCCGCCGCCGCGCCCCGACCGGGCGCAGCCTGCCCAGGCTCCAGATCACGGACATCATCCGTTGCTCTGCCGCACAGGAAAGAACCGCTCGTAGTCGGTACAGAGCAGGCAGAGCGGAGGTTCATCCTCGTCAATGTCCGGGAAGCGCCCGATCGGATGCAGAAACCGGTTATCGGTCGCGTCGTCATTGATTGACGATACTTCACCAACGAGAACGCGCCCTTTCTCCCCCCAAAAGGCGTGGTACAGACGTGGCGGAAGCGTCACGCTCTCGCCGGGTTGCAGGGTGATGACGCTGCCAGCAGCAACGGTGCGCTGCATACCATCGAGGGAGATCGTGATCGGACGCACTTCATCGAGGCGCTCATCGGGGGTGGAGGCATAGAGTTGAACCGCCAGCACGCCGCCGCTGCGATTGATAATATCTTCGGTTTTTCTCCAGTGGAAGTGGAGAGGGGTGATCTGACCCTCCTCGACGATCAGAATCTTCTCGGCATACGGTTTCCTGGCGGGTTCACCGGGATGACCATTCCGCAGAGTAAACAGAGTCAGGCCGGTATGGGCAAAATCGCCGGTCCCAAAATCGGTGATGTCCCACCCAAGACGATTGGTAACGATCTCGACGCATTCGAGACCGCGCGCGCGCCACTCTTCCGGCGTCCAGTATGCGAAGGGCGGCAGATGAAAGCCGCACTCGCGGATGAATGCATCGGCGGCCCGCAGGATAACATTAATAGTCGAGCGTTTCATTGTTTTTACGTGATGCTGCATGCCAGGCGAAAACCGAGAAACTCGTTGCGCACAGTTGGCGCAAGACGAAAACGACAGGCGCAGCGTGCAAAGCCGCGCGGGTTGGCAAATGAGCCGCCGCGCAGGATGCGTCTGCCAGAAGCCAGGGCATCTTCGCGTCCATCGTCGCGCCGGTAGGGGTAGGGCGCATCAAGTGATGCAGTCCATTCCCAGACATTGCCAGCCATATCGAGACAGCCGAATGGGCTGGCGCCGGAAGGATTCACGCCAACCGGCATCATTCCGCCGTGACCGCCATCGCGCGTGTTGGCACGCGATGGATCCCACCCATTGCCCCACGGAAAGCGTCGTCCGTCATTGCCGCGCGCAGCATGCTCCCACTCAGCCTCGGTCGGCAGCCGATACTGTGTTGCCGTTGTTTCGCTCAGCCAGCGGCAAAATTGTTGCGCCTCCTCCCAGCTCACATCGGTTGCCGGGCAGTCGCGCATCTCGTCAGGCGGAGCTGCGCCGCGCCAGATCAGCGGCGGACGAGCGCCCGAGTCGGCGACGTACACGGCATACAGAGCATTCGTTACCGGTGTGCGTGCAATCGCGAAGGGCGGCAGGGTCAGGGTATGCTGCGGCGACTCCTCACGGTACGACTCGCGCGTGCCGCCGAAGGCTTTTGCCAGCGCACTGAGTTCGTGCTCTGGCGTACCGATGATGAACGGTTGAGATGGCACGAAGACAAAATCCGGCAGCAGATCGGCGACATCACGACGACCCGACATCACGCACTCTCCCGAAAAATCTGGAAACGGACAGCGTCTTCAGGTTGAGGTCAATTTCCCTGATCAATCTTATGATGATCATCAGATAGTTCGTTAAATGTTACTGCCATTCCCTGAGCGTGTCAAAAGGATAAGCCTTTGGGATCAGACAATATTCCAGACGCTGCCGTTCGGTGTTTTGACAATCTCGATCTGAACCGGAAACATATCCTTCAACTCTTGAATGTGAGTAATGACCAGCACGCGACGGAAATCGGACTGCACCGAAATAATCGCCTCGACCAGGCGTTCGCGCCCGCGTGCATCCTGCGAGCCAAACCCTTCGTCGATGATCAGGGTTTCGAGGCGCGCGCCGGCGCGACGTGCCAGCAATTTCGAGAGGGCGATGCGAATGGCGAAGTCGAGACGAAACGCCTCGCCGCCGCTGTAGGCATCGTAGACGCGCGTACCGAGAGCATCGGCAATCTTGATGTCCAGCGTTTCGGCGACATCACCCTTCTTCGTGTCGCGCTGGGTTTCGAAGGTCAGATGCATCTGGTTGTCGGTCATGCGACCGAGCAGGCGATTGGCTTCCCGTTCCAGTTCGGGGAGCGCCATTTCGATCAACATCGCCTGAATGCCTTTTTTCCCAAATGCCAGGGTCAGTTCGTCAAACAACCCTTTGCGTTCGAGCAATGTCTGGCGTTGCGCTTCCACCTCGGCGAGCGCGCTGACCGCCTCTTGAGCGCGACGCCAGTCTGCCTGGCGTTCGCCGAGGTCTTTCTGGCGCACCAGCAATTCGCGATTGTATTCGTCGAGTCTGGCACGTGCGTCGTCGCGCGCGCGCGCGGCGGGCGCCAGATCGCGCAGACGCTCGTCAAGATGTCGCAGTTCTTCCTCATCGGCGGCAATCTCCGCCTCGAGACGCTGGAGACGCTCCGCCGCGCGCGCGAGTTCGCCCTCATTCTCGGCGAGCCACTCTCTGGCGCGCTGCAGGCGCGTGAATTCTTCTTCCCAGTGGGTGAGATCGCGCACCTGAGCGCGAGCCTGTTCAAATTGTTCACGGCTGTATCCCAGCGCAGCAATCCGGGAGTCGATGTCTGCCAGCGCTGCACGTTCTTCATGAGCGAAATCGCTCTGTACAAGGCGCCTGGTCAGATCAGCGACCAGCTGTTCCTGTTCGTGGAGCGCCGGGTCAGCGTTGTCGATCTGCTGAATCTCACGGCGCAACATATCAATCTGCGCCTGCATCCTGGACAGTTCCTGTTGCTGATTCTCAAATCTGGCAACCTGTTGGTCAATGGCGGTAATTTCACGTTCAAGCGCTTCGACCGTGCCAAGCGCCGTTATTTCGGCATCGATGCGTTTCAGTTCCTCGCGCGCTGACAGTTCATAGTCGTTCTTGAGCAGACGCATCGCCACATCGTCGTGCAGACGCTGCGCCTCGATCTGCTGCAGGCGGAGCATGTCGCATCTGGCGAGGTCATTCTCCAGGCGCGCAATACGCCCCTGAAGGTCAGGGAGCGCTGCAACACGTTTTTCCGCCATGCGCATGTCGCTGCGGAGACGTTTGAGTTGCGCTTCGAGTTGATCGGCGTTACGTTTTGCAGCGGCGTATTGCTGGCGCAACGCCTGGCGTTCGCGTTCGTATTCCGCCTGGATGTGGACAATGCCGTCGTGTCCCAGTTCACTCTTGCAGAGCGGGCAGACCGTCACATCAGGACCGAGCAGACGCAATTTTTCGTTGATCTGCTCACCCTGCCGCTGAATAGTCTCACATTCGGCGCGCATACCGCCGATCCGTTCGGCGCAGATGCGCTCTTCGCTGCGGAGCGTTTCGAGGCGAGCCATTTCTTCGTCGAGCCGGGCGCGCTCTGCGAGCACTTCGGCGAGTTCGGTGCGCCAGTGCGCCTCGTGTTTCAGCTGATCCGCCAGCGTGCGCAGAACACGCTTCTGTTCCTCGCGCGTGGCGACAAGCGAGTCGTGTTTCAGTTTGATCTCGCCTTCCAGAGCAGTGCGGCGGCGCAACAATTCGTTAACCCGGCGAAGGCGGTCGGTCAGATCGGCGCGGCGGGTGCGCGCAACGGAGACCGCTTCGGCAACCGGTCTTTGATCTGCCAGATGTGCAGTGAGGCGCTCCAGTTCCGCAACCAGTCGGGGACGATGGGCAGCTCGTTCGCGCAGAGACTGCGCCTGCGTTTCGGCGACGCGCAGATCACTGCGGAGGGCGTGTTCAGCGCCAGCAAGCGCCTGCACTGCAGCAGCGCGACGCTCCTGCAGGCGGTCATACTCATCACGCAGCAGCGCGAGGCGATCCACCTCTGATCGAGCAGCGCGCAGCCGGCTGATGCCTTCTTCGATTTCAGCGCCGCGCGCCATCCAGGCTTCTGCGCGCTTCCGGGTCTCCATCTGCTGCGCCAGCCACTGCGCCTGTGCATCTCGTTCGGTGCGGTGTTGCCGGGTTCGCGTCTGACGATCATCGCGGATGGCACGAAGCGTTTCGAGTTCCTGCACCCTGGCAGCGGCTGCTTCGAGCGCCTGACGCGCTGCTTCAGCGCGTGCCTGTGCATCTGCAACACGCTGCTCTGCAGCGCGCACCTCTTCCGCCAGTATGTCACAACGCTCCGCCTGGCGGCGTAGTTCGTCTATCCGCCCCTCGAGACCACGAATCTGCCCATCGATAGTGCGTGCGCGTTCCTTTGCCCGGCTTTCCAGATCTTCATACGCACCAAGCCCAAGAATATCAGCCAGCACCTGTTTACGTTTCGCCGGCTCCTTGCGGGTGAACTCATCGGCGTGTCCCTGTCGCAGATACGCCGAGTTGGCGAAGATGTCATAATCCATGCGCAGCGTGCGCACGATCAACTGCTGTGTTTCACGAATACCGCCGGGGGTGAGCGATCGCCACCCCTGCTCATCGCGTATCTGGAAATCGAGCTGACTCTGACCGCCGCGCTTACCGCGAATGCGGCGCCGGATCACGCGGTAGTCCTGTCCATCGAGGGTGAACTCCAGATCAACCATCATTTCGGTAGCGCCAAGCGCCACCAGGTCATCATCGCTCTTCAAGCGAGACGCGCCCCACAGCGCCCAGGTGATGGCATCGAGCAACGCCGATTTCCCGGCGCCATTTTCGCCCGCCAGACAGGCGATCGAAATACCATCCAGCACCAGAGGCGGCAGCCCCTCGCGATAACACATGAAATTTTGGAGCGTCAGTGTACGGGGGATCATAGCCAGCACCGGATTTCATCTGCTCAATCGTTGAATTTCCCGGGCAATATCAATCACTTCCTCACGATCGGGTGATTTGATCAGATACGCATAGGCGCCCATCGCCCGATGGAACAGGGGATGCATCGGCTGGTGGTGGATAATGCGATCACCAAAGCGCATAAGCACCTCCTCATGAGTCAGAGCATACGGGCGAAACGGTTTGCGTCCGGCGTAGCAGATGTGGTACGGTCGCGTCAGCGGAGCGCTGAAACGGTTGTTGATCAGCACATTCGCCCACTCGTAATACAGGTCGATAGCGCTGGCGTGATTGAACATATCGATGCTCAGCCCGCCCGGCGGGCGCATGTTGACTTCGAGCGCCACCAGTCGCCCTTCGGGAGTGCGGAAGAACTCAAAGTGGAAGAAGCGTTCGCGCACATTGAACATGGTGAGGATGCGGCGTCCCGCCTGCTCGAGATCGGGCGGGATGTCACGCTCGGTCAGATAGTAGATATCGTCGTCGTTGGTGACGACTTCCATCACACCGTCACTATACTGCATCGAGGTGAAGAACACCGGCTCGCCATTCCGGTCTGCCAGCCCGTCGAAGGTCTGAATAACGCCGTGGACATACTCCTCGATCAGATACCCCTCCGGTCGGCGTGCCAGAAATGCATCGAGTTCCGCTTCACTGGCGATTTTGAAGGTATGGTTGGCGCCGACGCCAATATCGGGCTTGGCGACGACAGGGTAGCCGACTTCGGCAGCGAAAGCGCGCGCCTGCCCGGGAACGGTGACCAGAATCCCGCGCGCCACATCCACCTGTGCCCTGGTAAAAAGGCGCTTCATCTCCGACTTGCGCTTGATGCCGGGCAGGTCATTGATCTTTGGTCCTTCGATATTGAAATCGGTACGCAGCCGCGCTTCGGTTTCCAGCCAGTACTCATTCAGCGAATCAACCCGCTGAATTTTACCGTAGCGGTGCGTGAAATAGCCAAGGGCGCGCAGCACTTCGTCGTAGTTGTGCAAATCCGATACGCGGTAGTATTCGGTCAGCGCCGCGCGGAGGTCGGGGTGCAGATGATCGTATGGCTCATCAGCGACACCGAGGACATGTGCACCCAGCCGTCGCAGATGCACACAGAACAGATGCCAGTTGGGCGGAAAATGCGGCGAGAGAAAAACGATATTCATACATTAATTCGACGACATGCTGGATGTTGCGATGCTCATGCTACAGATACCATCATGATAACAGAGATTGAGCGAGGATCTATCGATGGACTGCCAGTCTTCGCGGTGCAGCAGTCGGAGCGAGCGACAAGAAAAAACCACGCAATCGCCTGTGCATCATCAGGACGCAGATGCTTTCGCTTCTGCAGGAGTGGCGGGGGCATTGTGCCATACGCTGGCAGGTCTGTCGCCTCTTCCGATACCCAAAGATGTGGTCATCTCCTTCAACACCGGCGAGACGATACAGAAAGCAGGTATCGATGCTTCCGACAGCATGCAGCGCAGTCAGTTCTCACCTGCAGCCTTTCGCACAAGCGCAATAATCTGTGCTTCTTCAGCAGCGGTCAGTTCTTTCAGCGCAAACGCGGTTGGCCACATAGCGCCCTCATCAAGTTGTGCTGCATCGCTGAAGCCAAGCGTCGCATACCTTGTATTGAATTTCTGTGCACTTTGGAAGAAACAGATAATCTTGCCGTTTCTGGCATATGCCGGCATTCCATACCAGGTCTTTGGCACGAGGTCGGGAACGCTGGTTGTGATGATTTCATGGAGTCGCTGCGCCATAGTACGTTCCGGCTCTGGCATCTCGGCGATCTTCGCACATACGTCGCGCTCCCCGTCTGCGCGGCTCTTGTTTGCGCGCGCTTCCGCCTTCAGTTCTCGCGCGCGTTCCTGCATCGCACGTCGCTCTTCGTCCGTGAATCCCTCAAGACTCTTATCAGGTGCAGAGATGCTTCCGACAGATTTCCGTCCTCTGTGCTTTGATTGCTGGCTCATCAGCATATCCTCGTGCTGGCTCGGCGGAGATGTGGTTCGAATAGATCTGCGAGCTTATCCGAACAACCGCCCCTTCGATACGCGCTGCCCCCGTACGGGGGCGCTGCGCGCTACTCAGGATGCGGTTTTTCGGTATCCTGGGTTATTCGGATAGGCTCTAAACAGGCGCGATCTGAGTCGTTTATCTCTGGGGTTGCACATGTTCTGCCATAGTAGAACATGTTTTCTCTCTTGTCAACTGTCTATTTCCTGCTTTCTTTTGTCCTCATACCAATTCCACTTGAATACTCCGCAAACGGAGTTCCGTCAAATCGCATCAGAACGCCCTGCGCGATAATCTCCAATCCAAAATCTAAAATGGTGTCACAACCTGCCAGTGTGCGGTGGAGTTACGATACAATCTGATCGTTATGGCTCTGAACACCATTCAACCCAGCACCACCGGTCGCGCTGCTCGCCAGATCACGGTCGCGAGATTTTTCGGGTGAAACGCAACGCGCTTACCATTCTCTTCCTGGCTGTTTTTGTCGATCTGATCGGCTACGGCATGATCGTGCCGCTGTTGCCGTTCTATGTGCAGCGCGTCGCGCCTGGCGCCACGATCGTCGGCTTTCTGAGCGGTCTTTATGCCGGGGCGCAGTTTCTTGTCGGTCCTGTGCTCGGAGGGTTGTCGGATCGGTTTGGGCGCCGCCCGGTTCTGATAGCCTGCCTGAGCGGAACATCCGCAGCGTACCTGCTCCTGGCGGTCGCCGACAGCCTGCCGTCGCTGGCGCTGGCACTGTTGCTGGATGGCGTCACCGGCGGCAATCTTACCATTGCCCAGGCATATATCGCCGACAGCACAACTCCCGATCGACGCGCGCGCGGGCTGGGGCTGCTTGGTGCAGCGTTTGGTCTTGGGTTGATGATCGGTCCGGTATTGGGCGGGGCGCTGAGCCTCGCCGGGCTGAGCGTCCCGGCGCTGGTTGCTTCAGCGCTGGCGCTTGCAAACACCCTGTTTGCTGTTGCCGCCCTTCCCGAATCGCTGCAACCCGAACACCGCCGCTCAATCCGTATCGAGCGCGCGAGGCGATGGCAGGTGAGCGCGTTTCTACGGGCCGCAAATCCTCTGGCGAACCTGATCGCTCTGTTGCAGATTGTGGCGATCCGTCGCCTGTTGATCGTCGTGATGTTGCTGAACCTGGCGTTCTCGGGGCTGTACAGCAATTTCCCGCTCTTTACCGCCGCACGCTTCGGCTGGGGCATGTTCGAGAATGCGCTATTCTTCGCATTCGTGGGCGTATGCGCAGTGATCACTCAAGGGTTTCTGCTGGGGCTCATGCAGCGCAGGCTGGAAGATGTGCAACTGGCGCGCATCGGTATGACTGTGATGGCAGGCGCCCTGCTCACAACCGGTCTGGCGCCGGCGGTCTGGATGCTCTACCCCGCGGTAGGATTGATTGCGTTCGGCAGCGGTCTGGCGATCCCTGCGCTAACCAGCCTGCTTTCACTGCGGGTATCGCCTGCCGACCAGGGGCGTCTGATGGGAGGAACGGCAGCGCTGCTCAACCTGACAATGATCGTCGGTCCGGTGATAGCGGGGATCAGTTTTGATCGAGCAGGAACGGCGGCGCCATATCTGATCGGAGCAGTGCTTGGAGGTGCAGCGTTGCTGATATTCGTCCACCAGACGATCACTCCTCATCAACAGAGGATGTCGTAGTGCGACGTTCGGGCAACAGGCGAGGCGTCCGCTCCGTCAGGAGCTTCCTGGCGCGACGACGCATCAGATCGCCTGTCGAACGTTCACGACGCGCAGCGCGCCGTCCACGCTCAACCATAGTACGCCAGGCATCCTCTTCGGTGACTGGCGCTGTCAGTTCCTCGTCGCTGTAACGGTGCGCCTGACGTTCGTTCAACGCAGCGATACGCTCCTCGAACCGCTCTTCCTCCGGCGTCGCCACTGTCAGATCAGCCCAATAGCGCCACAACAGATATGCAGCGAGGAGCAGAACAGCCGCGAAAAGAACGAACAAGAGAAAACCGTCCATCGTCACACAACGACTCAGGCCATTGCAGCGGTCAGACCGCGAATCGCCTCATCTTCGTCCTGATAAATGTCGATATACTGAGCCAGACCGACCATGCGAAAGATTTTCTGGAAGTGCTGTGACAATCCGCTGACTGCCAGTCGCTGGTTGTTTCGATTGACTTCGGTAACGACCCCGATCAAGATGGCGATACCGGCGCTGTTAATGTAGTCGTTCTGACGAAAGTTGAGCAGAATGTTTCGTGCGCCTTTGCGTGAAACCTCGTTATAGGCGCCGGTCATCTTTTCTTCGGCGAAGATCGTCAAATCGCCAACCAGATCGATAATCGCCACCCCTTCACGCTCGCGAATATGCACACTCAAATCATCGTCCAGCATGCCCGTGCTCCTCATCCCGGAATTGGCGTTATGATACACCCATTGCGCCAGCGTTTCCCGACAACGATGGCCAGGCGCTTGATTGCGTCCATTACGCTCTCGAACGGGTATGCATACGCATATACAATACATTGCCGCCGTCTGGTGACGTCTCGAAGCCACACGTATCAACCAGTTGCGAAATCAGGTACAATCCCATGCCGCGCGGCGGCGCCTCGCCGTGCATCTTGCACACAATACAGGGAGCAACATGACCAGCATATCGTTTCAATCCGTAGTCCAGCACTCTGACCGTAAGGCCGTCATTTTCCCAGACACAATTGACATCAACGCGCGTCTCCGGCATTTGCGCATTGCCATGTTCGATTGCGTTAAGGCATGCTTCGCTGACAGCCGTCTTGAGATCTTCAACCCGCTCACTGTTCAACCCAATACGCCGCGCAAATGAAGCCACAGCTTCACGAACAACACGTTCGTATCCAAACTCACTGGGAATCGATACCTCAAGAGTGAGAGAAGAACATGTGTCAGACATAGGCTACGATTGCTTCTCGAGATGAATAACCATGCGCACCTGATTGCCGCCGGTCGGTGCAGTGGTAAACTCCACTTCGTCCATCAACTCGCGTATCAACCAGATGCCCCAGCCGCCTTTATCGGCGCGAGCGAACGAGTCCTCGATCCTGGGCGCTGGAGCAAGTTGCGACTGGTCGATCGGCTTACATCCCTGATCGGCGACGCTGACAACGAGTTCAGATGGTCGTACTGTCAGGATCACCAGCACGCGCATGCCGGCGTCGTGGGCGTTTCCGTGCTCGATGGCATTGGTCACCGCCTCGCCCAGCGCCGTGCGCAGCGCATCGATGCGATCCGCACTGAACCCCATGCGCCGGGCAATCGAAGCAGCAGCGTCCATTGCAACTTTTTCGTAACCAAGACGGCTCGGTAAATGCAACTCAACCACGCGCTCTGCTGAGTCTGCGTCGTGACTCACGTTCGCCATAATTCCCCACCCTGGATGACGCCACCTGCTGCACAACGGATCGAGCACGCATTCCATCTTAGCACGACTCTATAACCGGAAGCAATAGGGAATCTGGGGGATGACGCCGTATGCACAGAAAGATGACTGCACAGTTATGCGCATGGCACACCATGCCGCGATGAAAACAAGCCTGGGGATGTGGGCGAACTGCGGCTATGGTATTTGTCGTCAATACGCCCATATGTGTTGGGGCACGGCGCCGCCGTGCCCCAACCCGCCGCCCTGCCCTGACTCCCCCAGCGCCCTGCCCCGACCCGCCGCCCTGCCCTGACTCCCCCAGCGCCCTGCCCCGACCCGCCGCCCTGCCCCAACGACATCAGGCGTATACTGGATCGATACCATTTTAGATTGAAGATTTTGGATTGGAGATCGCTGTGATGGCATTGCAATGCGCTCTGATGAGCGTGCGCATGCGGCTGGTTCCAATTCCAGGCGGTATGATTTCTAAAAAACCATCATACGTATCGCAACCATGGCGTTTTTGCGTCGGCGGGGCAACGTCTCATGGCGCCTGCAAAGGCCATCCTGCCGCCGGCTCTTGATCTCAGGAGCTTCCCCCAAACCCCTGCTCGTGAACAGTGGCTATCACAGGGGGATATTTCCGTGCTTGCGCGGCGGCAGGCTCTGACGTTTCCCGCGAGCCAGACGCAGCGCGCGGATCAGCGCTGGTCGCGTTTCGCGCGGCTCGATGACATCGTCGAGATACCCGCGCTCGGCGGCAATGTAGGGGTTGGCAAAACGGTTCTGATAGTCTTCGACCAGTTCTGCCAGGCGCGTCACCGGATCGGCAGCCTGCGCCAGTTCGCGGCGAAAGATGATCTTGACGGCGGCATCCGCACCCATCACGGCAATCTCGGCGGTGGGCCAGGCAACGTTGAAGTCGGCGCGAATATGTTTGCTCGCCATCACATCGTAGGCGCCCCCGTAGGCTTTGCGTGTAATGACCGTCAGTTTCGGCACCGTCGCTTCGCAATAGGCGTACAGCAGTTTGGCGCCGTGCCGGATGATGCCGCCGTACTCTTGCTGTGTGCCGGGAAGAAAGCCGGGCACATCGACGAATGTAATCAACGGAATATTGAAGGCATCGCAAAAACGCACGAACCGCGCCGCCTTGACCGATGAGTCGATGTCGAGCGTACCGGCCAGCTGCGCCGGTTGATTGGCGACGACACCAACCGCGTGTCCATCGAGGCGTGCAAAGCCAATGATGATGTTGCGCGCCCAGAATGGTTGCACTTCGAGAAAACTGCCTTCGTCCATCACCGCTTCGATCACCTGAAGCATGTCGTATGGCTTGCGCGGGTTGTCGGGAATGATCGTCTGCAGATTCTCGTCCATGCGGTCAGGATCGTCATCAGTCGGAACATACGGCGGATCTTCCAGATTGTTCGAGGGCAGGAACGAAAGCAGCGCCCGCACCTGATCGAAGGCTTCCTCTTCGCTATCGGCGGCAAAATGCGCCACCCCGCTGCGCGAGTTGTGCGTCATAGCCCCGCCCAATTCCTCAAAGCCGACATCCTCCCCGGTGACCGTCTTGATCACGTCAGGACCGGTAATAAACATTTGCGAACTGCCCTTGACCATGAGGATGAAGTCGGTCATGGCTGGCGAATAGACCGCGCCGCCGGCGCATGGTCCGGCAATCACCGACAGTTGCGGCACCACGCCGGAAGCCATCACATTGCGGTAGAAAATCTCGGCATAGCCGCCAAGACTGACGACTCCTTCCTGGATGCGCGCACCACCGGAGTCGTTCAAGCCAATGCATGGCACCCCCATGCGCAACGACAGATCCATCACCTTGCAGATCTTCTCGGCGAACACTTCGCCGAGCGATCCGCCAAACACCGTGAAATCCTGTGAGAAGAGACAGACATGCCGGCCATCGATCGTTCCATACCCGGTGATGACGCCGTCGCCAAGCGGCTTGTGCCGATCCATGCCAAAGGCGGTGGTACGGTGGACTGCAAAGGCATCGAGTTCAACGAATGACCCTGGATCGAGCAATTTGTCAATACGTTCGCGGGCGGTCATTTTTCCGCGCGCGTGTTGCTTCTCGGCGGCCTGCGGATCGGTCGTGCGCGCACGCTCGCGTCGCCGGCGCAGGTCCTCAATGCGCTCGCGTGTTGTCTTCATGGCATCCCTGTCCTCGTAGGCGGCAGATCAGTACGATTATACAGGAGAGAGATACATACAATCAGAGGGCAGGGGAGTCGGGCTGTAGAAACATGGACAGGGAGATGGACGTCTGATACAGTGGAAGGCAGAAGAACGGATATGAACCGTGGAGACGAACGATGATCGATCACCAACCAACCGGGCAAACGTGGAGGCGCAGCGCCGCCGTGTGGGGGCTCTGGCTGCTGGTGCTGACGCTGGCGTTCATCGTTATTTATGTCATCTGGTTGCGTGCATTCTTTGAGATCTACTATGTATGGCTCAGTCTGGGCGATGCAAGCCGCCTGATCTACGAACTGACGATCATCGCGCTGACCATCGGCGTTGTGGCATGGATAGCGATTGGTGAGCCGTATCTGGCGGCTGGCGCCCGTGAGCGCCGGCTGATGCGCCGCTTCTGGTATGTCGCTGGACCGCTTCTGATGGCCGGAGCGATAGGATTGATCATTCCACTGATATGACGCCATTCTATAATAATCGGTAATAGATAACCGCTGTATGCAGTGAGCCGTCGGCGCTGCGGGCATATTTTGGGATGCGCCCGACAAATGTGTATCCGCACGCCTGGTAGAGCTGTTCTGCGGGATCACCCTCGCGCGTGTCGAGGATCAATAACGAACGTCCTTCACGACGCGCCTCTTCCTCGACCGCGGCCAGCAACGCCCGCCCGACACCCCGCCGCCGTGCTGAACGCAGGACCATGAGCTTCTTCATTTGCGCGCGATGCTGTTCCCCTGGCTTCTGCGCCAGTTCGAGCTGAACGGCGCCAATGATCGTATCGCCTTCGCGCGCTACCAGCAACACCCGCAGTCGTTCGATGACATCATCACAGATGGCGTCCCAGTAGCGCTGCGCCGTCGCTGTATCAAGCGGCGGCAGAAACCCCAGCGACGCACCGCTATCGACGCCGTCCTGCAGCAACGCTACCAATCCGGCGCGCGCTGCGTGGAATGTTGCTGAAGTGAGACGTTCAATGACCATCCCAATCCTCCTTGACTTCGTGATACAGGCAGATTATACTGTACCCGCATACCCCTGGGAGGTATGGATGCACCGGTTAAGTAGTAAAGGGAGTGTATATCTATTATGTCCAAGCCTGTGACTGTAACAGACGACGATTTCGAGCAGCAGGTGCTGAAATCCAGCATTCCGGTCGTCGTCGATTTCTGGGCGCCGTGGTGCGGGCCATGCCGCGTGATTGCGCCAATCCTCGAAGAACTGGCGAAGGAATATGATGGCAAGGTGAAGGTCGCCAAGGTCAACACCGATGACCATCAGCGCTGGATGAGCAAATTCGGCATCATGGCCATTCCAACCATGATTTTCTTCAAGAATGGACAGGAGATCAACCGGATCGTCGGCGCAGGTCCCAAGCGCATGTTGAAGGAAGCATTCGACGCTGCCATTGCCGGATGATCGCCCATGGAGGAAGCGATGTCCGCACCACGGCCCGCGCGCCCGATCAGCGACGAACTGCGCCACGATGTGCTGGTGCGGCTGCGGCGGATCGAAGGTCAGGTGCGCGGTATTCAACGCATGATCGAGGAGTGTCGTGACTGCCAGGAGGTCGTCACGCAACTTGCTGCTGTCAAAGCGGCGGTTGGAAGCCTGAGCACCCTGCTAGCGGAGACGTATGCGCGCGATTGCCTCTGCTCCGGCGAAGCCGTTAACTCCGAAGAGATCGCGCGCCTCCTCGATGTCCTCAAATCAGCGCGATAACCTTATGGCGTTACCAGTACGTTCGCGCCGAACTCAGAGGTGTAGGCGCCGGTTGCAGTTCCACTCACAACTTCACCGGCGCTCACTCCGCTGACGGTGAGTGTCCCGCTGAATGTGCCATCGGCAGCGGCGGTGAGCGCGCCAAGCAACATCCTGCCTTCCCCGTGCGCGCCTGCCGTTCCCTGCGAGAGAAAAATCTCGACCCGCGCGCCGCCGAAAAGCGTCTGTCCCGGCGCCGTTCCGATATAGCCTTCGATCATCAATGCACTGCCGCTGAGCGAAGCGACACTGATGACCGGCGTGTCCATCCCATGGTTAGCCCATCCTGCTGACAGCAGACCGTCGTTGGGAGTGGGACCGTCATTGTTCAGATCGATCGCCATCCCGCCGTTTGCGAAGATACGATTGCCCAGAATGCGTGCGCTGGTGTTCCCGGGTTTGAGCGTGACACCTTCATCACCATTACAGGCAATGATATTCGCTTCGGCAGCCGCTGCTCCACCGATCTCGGTATTGGTCGAGTCCTGGAGATCGATGCCGTCATCGCTGTTACCCCGTGGTGTGACGCCATCGGCAGCCACACCAATGTAATTGCCAATGATCCGGTTCCCCATTGATGATGCACCCCAAATACGAATACCATTGATCGCGTTGCTGGACAGGACATTACGCGCTTCGGGTGTCGTGCCGCCGATGATGTTGCCGGATGAGTTCTCGATGCTGATGCCTGAGCCGCCATTCGGCGCAGATGTTGTTCCGTCGAGCCTCACCCCCAGATAATTACCCTGAATCATGTTCCCGCTGCCCCCATTGATCAGAATGCCGTGTTGCGTAAAGCGGTTGATCGCAAGCCCGCGTATTGTGCTTCCACCAGCAGTAAGGATCAATCCAGAACCTGTGGTGGGCAATCCGCGCACCTCGATCAACGGCGTCGAACCCCATCCTGGTTGTGTCCACCCATCAATGACCACTGCTTCAGTGATCGCCGGCAGCGGCGTTGAGATGGTAATAATGTGCGGATCAGCGCCCGGCAGGTTGAACCAGATGCTGTCCACACCTGGTCGGGCGTTTGCCTGCTGAATGGCAGCACGCAGCGTGCAGACGCCCTCCGCCGTCTGGCAGACGTTATCGGCCAGGTTCACGTCCGCAGCATCGCCAGGGTCATTCACGATAAACTGTGGAACCGGCGTGGCGGTCGCCGTTGCCGTGGCGGTTGGCGTGGCGGTCGCCGTTGCCGTGGCGGTTGGCGTGGCGGTCGCCGTTGCCGTGGCGGTTGGCGTGGCGGTCGCCGTTGCCGTGGCGGTTGGCGTGGCGGTCGCCGTTGCCATGGCGGTTGGCGTGGCGGTCGCCGTTGCCGTGGCGGTCGCCGTTGCCGTGGCCGTGGCAGTCGCCACCGGCGTGGCAGTCGTCGTGGGCATTGGCGTCATGGTTGGCGCCACACTCGCTGTAACCGATGGAGTATGCGTCGCGGTGGGAGCCGGGGTATGGGTTGGCGTGGTTGGCGGCAATGCGAATGTTGGCGATGCCAGCGGCGTTGGACTCGGCAACACAGGGGTCAGGATCACCGGCGGCGCAGTAGGGTAACGGGTTGGCGACGGCAGCGCCGTGGCTGTTGGGGGTGGCGTTGTCGGACGCGGACTGCTGGTCGGCGCTGGCTGTCGGGTCGGTGCAGACGGTAGCGTGGCAGTTGGCGGCACAAGGGTCACAACCGTCGGGAGCAGCGCCTGGCTCGTGGCCATCACAGCGGTTTCTGAAGGCGCAGGACTTGCGACGACTGCCGAAGGAGATGACATCACCGGTGTCGGGCTGGCAGACGGAACAGCAGTCGCCGTTGCAGTCGGCGAAGCCGGAACTGTACCGGTTGCCGCCGGTTGCGCATAGGCGGGCGGAACAAGCGATCCACCGCTCGCCGCTCCGGTTAGTGCGTCCTGTTCGATCTGACGAACCGCATCAGGAGCAATCGGCGGCAGTTGCGGACGATCCGCGGCCAGCCAGGGACGATAGTCGGCGCTCAGGCGAGAGAGGAGACTCTGCGGGTAGATGGCGCCGCGCGGCATCAGCAGATGGAGCACAATTGCAGCCAGCGCCATCGTGCCGATGACGCCAGTGACAATCGTCGCTGTCATCAACGCAAGCGTCAACACGCGGTCACGCGATGGACGCGACGGCTGGTTTCTGGTCATCAACTGCTTCATGTGTGACACACGGCAGAGTCAGGCTAAAAGTGCTGCCTTCGAACGACGAATGCTCGAGCCATAGCGAACCGCCCTGACGCTTGATCAGTTCACTGGCAATCGCCAGACCGAGGCCCATGCCGCGCTCCGACGAATTGAGTCCTTCGACGCCGCGCGCAAAGCGCGTAAACAACGTTTCGCGCCGTTCCGACGGAATACCTGGACCGGTATCGCTGACATCGATGCGCACGACATCACCAGCGCGCATCGCACGCAGACGAACCGTTCCAGACGATGTGTACCGCACGGCGTTATCGAGCAGCTGTACCAGCGCCTGCGGCAGATGCACTGGATCGGCGAGCACGTCCGGCAGATCGTCGGGAATATCCACCTCGAATGCCAGCCCTTTGGCAGCTGCGGCCCGGCGAACCGACCCGGTGACGCGCTGCAAGGCATCAACAAGAGCGATTGGTTCGGCATCGAAGATAAGCGCGCCCGAATCGAGACCAGCAATAGTAATGACATTGTTCACCAGCGCGATCATCGTGCGCGCATAGGCGTGAATGCCATCGACCAGCGTTTGCTGTTCTTCCGAAAGCGGTCCGACCAGTTGACGCCCCAGCAGATCAGCATTGCCATTGATAATGGTCAAAGGTGTGCGCAGTTCGTGCGAAATCGTTGCGATGAAATTGGTCTTTGCCCGGTCGATGGCAACATCGTGGGTCATGTCGTGCAGGACGACGACGGTTGCTAGCGTTTCCCCCTCGCCAGTGAAGACAGGTGCGCGCACAACGCGCACAATGCGCTCGCCAATCCGAAACAGGTCGGGCGAATGCGCACCGCCAAAGTGGGGTGCATCGGCGCCCAAAGGCTCGAACCGAACATCGGTAATGGAAGGAGGAATCGGATCGTCGTCCGACAATCCGAGGATCCGTCGCGCTGCCGGGTTGAGCAATTCGATCCGATCAGCGGCATCGCAGACAATCACGCCATCGGTAATGCTTTCCACGATAGCAGCGCGCCGACCGGCCTCAGCACGCACAGCGCTGTACAACGCCAGCAGGTGGCTGGTCATGGTGTTGAATGCGCCGGCAAGTTTTCCGATTTCATCTTCGCTGTGTACGGCGCTGCGGCGATCAAGATTGCCGCCGGTCACATCCTGTGCCACCGAGAGAAGTTCTTCCACCGGAAGGGTAATCTGGCGTGCGATGTAGACGCCCAAACCGACAATTGCCGCCATGAGCACTGCGGTCAAACCCACCAGCGACGAGCGCATATCAGACCAGGGACCGATGACATAGTCGCTCGCGAGTGCAACCGACAGTGCGCCAATAATGTCGCCGCGCACCACGAGCGGGGCAAATGCCAGTTGATACTGACGATCGTTGACCACGACCGTATCGAACACACCGTGCTCAGGTGTTGCAGAAAGTGTTTGCAGATGAGCGATCAGATCGGTGCGCGTATCGAGCGCGGCAAGACCGGCCACCGGCTCGATAGAACTGGCAAATGCTTTTCCGGTTGCCGGGTCATATACGGTAACAATGGCGGACTGCGACTGAGCAGCGAGATCGGCCAGCAGGCTGTTGAGTCGCGTGGCGACCAGGGCGCCGCCAACGATGCGATCTTCCTGTTTGACTGGCACAATGGTGAAGAAGTATCGCGCGCCATCACCTGTATCGAGCAAACCGGCGTACTTGTCGCCGCGTGCATCGGCAGCGCCTGCCAGAATACGCTGTACAAACCACACCCGCGACATATCATGCAGCGGAGCATCAACCCAGACAGTGGGCACATCTGCATCGCGTTCGCGATTCAGCACGGTTTTTCCCGCACTGTCGAAGATGATCGGGTGATCCAGGCGCACACCACGCCGCTGGCTGATGCGCACAAATGGATCAACCGCTGCATGAAGCCCGGCGGCGTCTCCCGCAGCGAGGGCGCTGGCCACTGCAGGCGCTCCGATATCGGCGTTTGGTCCGGCAAACGCAAGTTCACGGAGGAACGTGAGATTACTGCTCTCCTGGCGCACAATGGCATCCGCCACAACGCGCGCAGTCTGCGCCAGTTGATTATTGAGGCGTTCCTGAGCGTTGCCGGTCACAAAGAGAAATGCGGTCGTCGAACCGGCAAGCGCCACCAGCAGCGTCAACAGCAGGAATGGAACGATGATTTTGTACTGGACGCGCGAACGGAGCGAGCGCAAAATCATAAGCCATCATCCTCGCAGCGCCAGGCGCTAATGTTATCTTCATCGAGCGCGAGCGAGTTCACTGATAGCAGTATAGCAAACGAGCATTACTGATGACCCTCTGAGTTTTACAACCGGGCGCCAGATTACGTATACGCTTCGTAGGCGCTGCCCCTGGACGACGGTCATCTGCGGGCAGCGCGCACAACCAGGGGATCGCCAGCACTGCTGGTGCGCGCCTGTCAGCGCATCACCCGCTGCGGGCAACGGTCATCCTGGCAAACGCCTCAATCGTCGTCATCATCGTCGTCATCATCGTCGTCATCATCGTCGTCATCATCGTCGTCATCATCGTCGTCATCATCGTCGTCATCATCGTCGTCGTCATCGTCGTCATTGTCGGGAGACGGCGACACAGCCGGCGGCGGTGGCGGCGGAGCTGGCGTAGACGGTACAGCGGTTGGCACTGGCGGCGGTTCCGGCGTGCGCACTGGCGTCGGCGACGACTCCAGCGTGCGCACTGGCGTCGGTTGGAACGTTGCGGTTGGTGACGCCAGAGGAGGCGTCGCTGTCGGCAACATCGTCGGTGACGCTTCTCTGGTTGGTGATGGCGATGGTGACATTGTGGGCGATGCTTCTCCAGTTGGTGATGGCGATGGTGCAGGCGATGCCTCGACGGATGGCGTTGGCGACGTTGCACTCGTCGGGGAGGCTTCTATCGTTGATGCTGGCAATGCTGTTGGCGGAATCGGCGTGGTGACAGTCGCCGGGGGAGTGACAGACGGACGCGGCGGCGCGCCAGGAGGCGTTCTGTTTGCACCACCGAACAGGGTATTGAAAATCAGAAATGCACCGATCAGAACCGCCAGCACTGCGAGCGCAGCAGCCACAAGCAAGATCGTCGAATACGAATATGGAACCGCTGGCGCTGTCATATGGCGCAGTCTGGCGGCGTGCGCCAGAACCGATTGCTCGATCGCCCCGAGATTCGGAGGCGGCGGTGGAGGCAACGCACGCAGCGACGCAGCAACGCGCAGCATCGGTTCGAGTTCAGCCCGCGCGGCCGGATAGTCGCGCAGGCAGGCATCAACCGAGTCGCCGCGCTCGATGCGCTCCAGACAGGCTTCCAGATCTGTGAGCAGTTTCTCGTCATCATCCATTGCCGACCTCCGCCTCCGCCGCGCCTAACAGACGCCCCAGGGCGCGTAATGCCCGAAGTTGCAGCTGTTTGACCGAACCTTCAGAACGTTGCAACTGTTGCGCCACCTCAGTAATCGACAGCCCGGCAACAAACCGCAACAACACCACCTCACGCTGATCGTCAGTCAGCGTGTTCAACGACTCTCGCAATGCATCGTACAACTCCTTGCGCTCGAAGGTTTCCACCGGATTGCCAGACGATGCCTCAGAAGAGGCGAGCGTCAGATCGCCAGGAGCGGCGCGATTGCGCGTAACGGCATTAATCGCCAGATTATGGGCAATACGATAGAGCCAGGCGCAAAACGGAGCGCCGGTAACCTTATAGTCGCCAATGCGCTCGAGCATGCGCATATATGTTTCGGCAACAATATCTTCTGCCAGATGCGGGTCAGCGACAATGGCGACGACATAACGGTGCAACGCCGTGCCATAGCGTTCCACGATCCAGCTGACAGCCTGTGCGTCGAAGCGCTTCAACCGGGCGACTAATTCAGCATCGTCCATACACCGCCACGCACCGTCTTGCTTTCATCTGCATTCATAACACACTGATAACGTAAAAGTTACGTTCATTCCCTAAAACAGGATAAAAATGATACTTCATCTTTCGTGCACGACAACATGAACGCGTTCGTTCTTTTCCCGTGTATGCGAGCATCTCGTCTGCATCCCGGCGAGTGCACTGGTGCATGAACATATGTGTGATCATGTACGCTACCATGCCAGTTACGCCAATCATGCGGATTCTGGTATAATGACGCCTGTACACGAGCGACACAACAGATGTGGTGCGACGCCGCACACGACTGATGCCAGGAGGGCGCAGCGAGTGAAGATGCTCATTAATGCAGCCGATACGATAGTATCCGATGCACTGAATGGTCTTGCTCAGGCACATCCGGGCATGGTGCGGGTGATGCACAGCCCAGATTATGTTATACGGGCTGATGCGCCGCTCAAGCAGAATGTGGCTGTCATTTCCGGCGGTGGGAGTGGGCATGAGCCGATGCACATCGGGTATGTCGGGCGAGGGATGCTGACGGCCGCCTGTCCTGGCGCGATTTTCACGTCGCCGACGCCGGATCAGATCGTGGCGGCGACGCATGCCGCTGCCGGCGATGCAGGCGTGCTGTACATCATCAAGAACTATGCCGGCGACCGAATGAATTTCGAGATTGCTATCGAGACGCTGCTGCTCGAAGGCATACCGGTGACATCGGTCATTGTGGCGGATGATGCGGCACATCCGAACCGCGACCTCCGGCGCGGCACCGGCGCGACGATCATTGTCGAAAAGATCGCTGGCGCTGCTGCAGAGATGGGCGCTTCACTCGAAGAGTGCACCCGGGTTGCGTGTCACGCCGAGCGCCAGTGTCGTTCGATCGGGGTTGCCCTGTCTGCCTGCACAATACCGGCGCTTGATCGACCTTCCTTCCATCTTGGCGACGACGAGATCGAGATCGGCATCGGCATTCACGGCGAAGCAGGGCGACATCGCACCACGTTGATGCCGGTTTCGCACATTGTTGATCAGTTGTGCAGCGCTCTTGCCGACGATCTTGGTCTGCGGGCGGGAGATCGCACGCTGGCGCTTGTCAATGGACTCGGCGCGACAACCCAGATCGAGTTGTATGTCGCCTTTTATGAAGTCGCGCGATGGTGCGCAGCGCACAGCATTGTGATCGAGCGGAGCCTGGTGGGCAATTATATGACATCGCTCGACATGGCTGGATGTACCATCACACTGATGCGCCTGGATGATGAGTTGCTTCGGTTGTGGGATGCTCCGGTGTGCACGCCGGCGATGCGCTGGGGCCTGTGAAAGAAACGCGCCGACTTCATCATACGGTCGCTTGGACGCACGATACAAGGAGAGGCTTGCTGGAGGCTTTCCGGATGCAGATCACCGTCGACCATGTCATCCGCTTTCTTGAGCGCGCTGCCGCGCTTATCCGCGAACACGCAACTGAACTGACGGAACTCGATACCGTGATCGGCGATGCGGATCACGGGACAAACCTGAATCGCGGTTTCTCGGCAGTCGTGGTCAAACTCGATGCGCTGCAGGACGGCGATATCGGTACGATACTGGATGTGACCGGAAAAACGCTTCTGGCAACCGTCGGCGGCGCAGCCGGGCCGCTCTACGGAACAGCATTTCGGCGCGCGGGCGCATTGCTGGCAGGGCGCCACACCATCGAAGGACCGGACATTGCCGCTGCGCTCGAAGTGGCGCTCGAGGGGATTATCGAACGTGGACGTGTGCAGCGCGGCGAAAAGACGATGCTCGACGCGATCGCGCCAGGGGTCGAAACCTTTCGTAATGCTCTTGTGCAGGGACACTCCCTCGAAGAAGCGGGGCGCTGTGCGCTTGCCGCCGTCGAGGAGGGGATGCGCGCAACGATTCCGTTACAGGCGACGAAAGGGCGTGCCGCTTTTCTCGGGCCACGCAGCATTGGGCATCAGGACCCTGGTGCAACGTCGGCGTACTATATCGCCTGTGCGATGGTCGGTTTCGATGTCGATCCGCCGTCCGATCAGGAGACGACCGGGCAATCATAATCCTGGAAAGGCTCAGTATGCGCACCCTTACGACCGATGTTTTGGTAATCGGCGGCGGCGCCACCGGCGCAGGCGCGCTGCGCGACCTTGCGCTGCGCGGCATTCGCTGCACGCTTGTCGAAAAGGGCGATCTGACACACGGCACGACCGGTCGCTACCACGGGTTGCTGCACTCTGGCGGGCGCTATGTTGTGAAAGATCCGCAGTCGGCGGAGGAATGCGCACGTGAAAATGAAATCCTGCGCAAGATTATGCCGCACTGCATCGAGGAAACAGGCGGGTTGTTCGTCGTGACGCCGGCGGACGACGAGTCGTATGCTGATCGGTTCGTTGCGGCATGCCGTCGCACGGGCGTATGGGTCGAGGAAATTCCGGTGCGTGAGGCGCTGCGCCGTGAGCCGCTGCTCAATCCGCGTATCAAACGCGCGTTTGCTGTGCGCGATGGCGCAGCAGACTCGTTCCTCGCCACGCATGCCAATACCGATGATGCACGACGCTACGGCGCACAGGTGCTGACCTACCATCGCGTGATCGGGCTGGAACGTGTGCAGGACCGGATTACTGGCGCGGTATGCGAGGACCTGCGGAGTGGCGAGACTGTGCGGATCCACGCCGGTTTCATTATTAACGCGACCGGTGCATGGGCGGGGAAGATCGCCGCGATGGCGGGGTTGCACATCAGTGTTGTACCTGGCAAGGGCACGATGATTGCCATGAACCACCGGATCGTCAATACGGTCGTCAACCGCTGTAAGATGCCTGCTGATGGCGACATCATCGTGCCGATCCATACCGTCGCAGTGCTCGGCACAACTGACATTCCTGTGCCCGATCCTGACAGGTACGATATTACTCCCGAAGAGGTTCGGCTGATTCTCGAGGAAGGCGAGTGCCTGGTTCCAGGGGTCAGCCACATGCGCGCATTGCGCGCCTGGGCAGGCGTGCGACCACTGTACAAAGAACAGGATGCGGGAAACGACCGCGATATTCCCCGCACCTACAAACTGCTCGACCACGAAACACGCGATGGCGTCGCTGGAATGGTCAGCATCGTCGGTGGAAAGTGGACAACCTATCGGCTGATGGCGGAACATACTGTCGATCTGGTCGCACAACGCCTCGGTGTGACGACGCCATGCCGGACGGCGGATGTGATGATCGAACCGTTGCACGACGGCGCTGCCCCTGCGCCGCGTTCCCCGGCGCGCTCTCAGTTTGCCATTCTGGCGTCGCCGTTCTATCAATTGGGACACCGGCTGGCAGAGGTCGAGGCGGACGATAGTTATGGCGAGCTGATCTGCGAATGCGAACTGGTGACACGAGCACACCTCGAAGCAGCAATGCGCAGCAACGGGACTGCCAATCTCGACGATCTGCGCCGCGATACGCGCCTGGGCATGGGACCGTGTCAGGGAGGATTCTGCACCTATCGCGCCGCTGCAATCTGGCACGAACTCCGCGAAGAGACGCAGCAGGCGAATGGCGCCAGCGGCGCGTCGCCGGCAACAGCGCTGCTCAGACATTTCCTTCAGGAACGCTGGAAGGGGGTCACGCCAACGTTATGGGGCGATCAGCTGCGCCAGGAACGCCTCGACGAACTGAACTATCTCGAAACGCTCGCTGTTGATCGCCTGCCGGACATGGACGATGACACCGTGAGGCAGAAACGTGAGATCGTGGTCGAGGAGGTTGTGTGATCTGTCGAAGACAGGATGGACTGTATCATTGAGAGATGTCACGCTTCGCTCGCATCAGGCGTTGCACGGCGGTTGCTGCACCGGCGCGCTTCGCAATGACGGCGACGCACATGGTTGACAGGCGATAAGGACGATTGTAATGCGCACGACGATTGTGATTGGCGCAGGACTGAGCGGATTGATGGGTGCGCTGGCGCTGGCGGAAGCAGGATTGCACCCGCTCGTGCTGGCGAAGGGGCAGGGGGCGACCCACTGGACTGCTGGCACGATCGATGTATGGGGCGCTGATGAGCGCACCCCATACGAAGCGCTTCGGACGATCAGCGAGTCGCATCCGGCTCATCCATACGCCCTGATCGGCGCATGTGTCGTGGAGGAAGCCATCGAGCGTTTTCGCGCACTGACCGAGGCAGCGCGGTATCCGTATGTCGGCGGATTGGAGCGCAACGTTCTGCTGCCGACGGCAGCGGGCGCTCTGCGCCCCGCCACGCTCCTGCCGGTCACGATGGCTGCCGGAGACATGCGGCTCGGCGGGGCCATGGTGATCGCCGGATTTCGTGAACTGCGTGATTTCTACCCGCCGTTCATCGCCGCCAATCTGTCAGCGCAGGGGATTGCAGCGCGCGGTGTGTACCTGACGATACCGCCGGCGTTCCGCCGACGCGAATGCACTACTGTAACTTTTGCGCGCATGTTCGATGACCCGACATTTCGCAGCGACATCGGCAGGCAGTTGCGTGCGCAACGCGGTACTGCCACCCGCATTGGGCTGCCAGCAGTCCTCGGACTGCGCGATCCGTTGGGGGCGGTTGCGCACCTGCAGAACGAGAGCGGCGCGCAGGTGTTCGAGATCCCGACCTTGCCGCCGTCAGTGCCGGGGATGCGCCTGTTTGCTCTCTTCCAGCACGCTATCGAACAGGCCGGAGGTCGGTTGCAGATCGGATCGGAAGTGATACGCGGCGAAGGAGCGAACCGCCGGCTCACCATCATCTGGAGCGAGGCGGCGGCGCGCCAGCAGGAACACTGCATTGAGCGCGCACTGCTGGCGACCGGCGGGATCGCCGGCGGCGGCATTCGGACCGACCACACAGGCATCGTGCGCGAAACCGCACTCGATCTGCCGATACGTGCGCCGGCCCACCGCGCTGGCTGGTTTGCGCCGCGTTTTCTCGACCCGCAGGGACATGCCATTTATACGGCTGGTATCGCCACTGATGCGCATCTTCGACCACTCGGCACAGACGGTGAGGTGGTGTATGAAAATGTCGCTGTCGCCGGAGCAACACTGGCTGGAACCGACACCGTCCGTGAACGCAGCCGGAGCGGCGTTTCCCTTGCTACAGGATGGGCGGCCGGACGCATACTGGCAGGATTGATGTCATGACGATCATTCCAGAGGATCATATCGAGCAGTCGCTCGAACAGTCGCTCGACCATTGCATCAAGTGCAACATCTGCACGGCGGCATGTCCGGTCAGCGCGGTCACCGATCTGTTTCCGGGACCGAAGCACGTCGGTCCGCAGGCGCAGCGTTTTCGTCACGAGCGTCAGCCATCGCCCGATGAGTCGGTGGATTACTGTTCGGGATGCCGCGTGTGCAACGAAGTCTGTCCGACCGGCGTCAGGATCGCTGAGTTGAATGCGCGGGCGCGGGCGCGCCTGGTGGCGGAACGCGGCATCCCGCTGCGCAACCGTTTGATCAGCCGATCCGGTCTGGTTGGTCGTCTCGGCGCCGGACCGCATGCGCCGCTGGCAAATGCGCTACTCAGATTCCGACCGCTGCGCACGGTCATCGAACATACGCTGGGTATCGCGCGCGAAGCGCCGTTGCCGGCATTCAGCCGGTACACATTTCGGTCATGGTTCCGGCGCCGACGCACGCCGCAAACAACCGGTGGAACGTCCAGTCGCCAGGTCGTCTACTTCCACGGATGCTCGGCAAACTACTACGAGCCGTGGATCGGGAAAGCGGTCGTCGCCGTGCTCGAACACAATGGCTTCGAGGTTCTGCTCCCCCGCCAGCGCTGCTGTGGACTGCCGCTGCTCTCGAATGGCGACTTTGCGGCTGCACGTCGCGCGCACGAAGAAAACGTCGCGTTCCTGGCGCCGTATGCATTGCGTGGCATTCCTATCGTTGGCGCCAGCACCAGCTGCACGCTGACCCTCAAGGAAGAAGCGCCGGAGTTGCTTGGCATGCAGAGCGATACCGTGCGTGCAGTCGCTCAGCAGACGTATGACATCTTCGAGTTCTTGCGCACGCTCCGCGCGCGCGGCGAATTACGCACCGACTTCCGCCCAATCGAACGCACGTTGCCGTACCATCCACCCTGCCAGTTGCGCGCGCACCGCATTGGACGTCCCGCACTTGATGTGCTGGAACTCGTGCCAGGGCTGTGTCTGATCGAAACACACGCCAGCTGCTGCGGCATTGCCGGAACGTATGGACTGAAGCGTGAGAAATATCGGATCAGCATGGATGTCGGGGCGCCATTGTTCGAGACAGTACGCCGTTCCGGCGCGGATATGGCGCTCTGCGACTCAGAGACGTGTCGCTGGCAGATCAGTCACGGTGCAGGAGTCGCCTCGCGTCATCCAATCGAGATACTTGCTGAAGCGTATGGGCTCGTGACGTAGCATGGTTGGAATCTTAATCGTTGCTCACAGTGAGCGGCTCGCAAGCGGCGTCAAGGAATTCGCCGATCAGGCGGTGCACGGTCAGGTTCCGATTGTCGCGGTCGGTGGAGCGATTGACGGATCGCTCGGAATCAGCGCCGAGGCCATCCGCGACGGTCTGCGCCGCATCGCCAGCAATGACGGCGTTCTGGTACTGGTCGATTTCACCAGCGCTGCGTTGAGCGTTGAGTCAGTGCTCGAAGATGAGCCTGCCATGCGTGTGGTAATCAGCAATGCGCCGCTGGTGGAAGGCGCGTACTTCGCAGCGGTTGAAGCATCAATCGGCGCAACGCTGGAGGAAACCGCTGCTGCGGCGCTGCGCGGGCGTGATCTGATAAAAGTTCATCCCGAACATCGCGTGCGCATCCGGTAAACACATTACAGTCCGCCAGATAAGAGGGCGGCATACCTGGTCAGACGATCATGGAAGAGCGAGTGGTCAGGATTCGGCATCCCTTCGGGCTGCACGCGCGTCCGGCAGCCGATTTCTATCGCAAGACGCGCGAGTTTCGCAGTCGTATTACAGTGCGCAATATGAGTCGGCGATCATCGGTCGAATTGCCTGTCAGTCTGTTGAACCTGCTGCAACTTGGAGCAGCCCAGGGGCATCAGGTGTTGATCCGCGCCGAGGGCGAAGACGAACGAGAAGCCGTAACGGCCCTGGCCGCATTACTCGACCAATTCGCAGCCGAGGAATAAATGGCCATCTATCTGCGTGGCGCTGGCAGTTCGCCAGGCGTGGCGATCGGGCGTGCGGTGCATTATCTGCCGGATAGCCACACCTGGCATACGGTCGATGCCGACATCGACGCCGCAATGGCGCGGTTCACCGCAGCCCAGGCAATGGCTGCCAGCCAGTTGCGCACGCTGGCCAGTCTGTTGCGCGAAGAGGGCCGTATCGAAGAAGCACGCATCTTTGACACCCATTCGCTTCTGGTCGAAGACGAAACCCTGACGCAGGACATCGAACGACGCATGCGCGAGGGGCGCATCAGCCTGGAACAGGCGCTGATCACCGCCATCGACGCGCTGCGTGAAACTATCAGCGCTATCGAAGACCCCTATCTCCGCGAGCGTTCCAGCGACATCGACAGCGTGCGGCGCGCAATTCTGACAGCACTGCACGGTGAAACCCGTCGCATCCACGATCTGCCGATCGGCGCGATTCTGGTGACGAACGACCTGACACCCGCAGAAGCGGTCAGTCTGCGCGAAGGACGGGTTGCTGGATTTGCGACTGCCGAGGGTGGACCGACCAGCCACACCACGATCCTGGCGCGCGCCTTCGGCATTCCGGCGGTCGTTGGGCTGGGAGCAGCAACACTGGCAATTCCCGATGGCGCACCGCTGGTGCTCGACGGATATACTGGACTGCTCATCGTCGATCCTGACACTTTCGAGTGGTCATCTTACGAACGCCGCGTGTCGGGGTCGATCGCTGCGCGAATCCGGCGACAACCGTTACGCGATCAACCGGGGCGGATGGCAAGCGGCGAGTCGGTTACCATTTGGGCCAACATCAGCCATCCACTGGAGGCGCACAGCGCCCTCGAACAGGGCGCGGAAGGCATTGGGCTGTTCCGCACCGAGTTTCTCTTCCTGGGACGCAGCACCCCACCTGACGAGAACGAACAGTACGAAGCGTATCGCACGGTGGTCGAGACGATGGAAGGTCGTCCGGTCATTATTCGCACCCTGGACATTGGCGGCGATAAACGGGTGGACTACCTGGACCTGCCGCACGAACTCAACCCCTCACTCGGCATCCGCGGGTTGCGTCTCTCGATGCGTCGTCCTGATCTGTTCCAGACTCAGATCCGCGCCATGCTCCGCGCAGCAGTGCATGGCGACCTGCGCATCCTGCTCCCAATGGTCACCACACCGGACGAAGTGGTGTGGGCGCGGGAACAGATCCGCAGCGCTGCCGGGGCGCTGGCGCAGGAGGGCATTCCTTACAGGGCGGATGTACCTGTCGGTGTCATGATCGAAACGCCAGCCGCTGCGCTCACCGCCGATCTGCTGGCGCGAGAAGCAGCATTCTTCAGCATCGGCACGAATGACCTGGCACAGTATGTGCTTGCGGCTGACCGCACCAGCGCCGATGTATCCGCCCGGTACCCACAGAACGCCACTGCCGTGCTGCGCCTGATCGCGCAAACTGTTGGCGCCGCTGTCCGCGCTCATGTACAGGTGTGCGTCTGCGGCGAGATCGCCAGTGTGCCAGATGTAGCGCCGCTCCTGATCGGGCTGGGAGTGGGACAGTTGAGCATGAACCCATCGAGCATCGCCGCCATTAAAGAGCGCTTGAGCGAGACGGTCATGACACAGGCGCAGGCAACCGCACGTTCCATGGTGAATATTTACATATGAGCAACCTTCCTGAACGGATCGGTAATTACCAGCTGGAACGCCAGATCGGCAGAGGCGGCATGAGCTACGTAATGCTGGCGCGGCACCGGACGCTTCGCACCCGTCAGGTGGCGATCAAGGTGCTCCTGTCACAGGATGCCGAATGGATCGAACGCTTCACCCGCGAAGCGGAGATCACCAGTCAACTCCGCCACGAACACATTGTGCCGATCTATGATCACGGCTACCAGGCGCCGTTCTACTACACGGTCATGGAATATGTTAAGGGCGGATCACTGCGCGACCTGCTCAGCGAACGCGGACGGTTGCCGCTCGACCAGGCTGCATATATCTTCCGTTGCGCTGCAACTGCGCTTGACTACGCACATGCGCACGGGGTCATCCACCGCGATATTTCGACCGGGAATATCCTGGTCGACCAGGACAGCAAGCGCGTGTTCCTTGCCGACTTCGGCATTGCCCGTGAGTCGGGAAAAACAGTGCTGACAACGGTCAACAAAGTCATGGGCACGCGAGGATTCTTTTCGCCGGAACACATCACCTCGGCAACCGCCGTAACCCATCTGTCTGATCTGTACAGCCTGGGAGTGGTGTTCTTCGTCATGCTCACAGGCGCCCTGCCCTGGCCCTACATACCAGGACCTGGCGAAGATGGCGGGCCGTTCGTACCGCTGATGTCGTTGCGCGACCGCGGTGTGACGGGCGTGCCAGCCGAACTCGACACCATCATTCACACCATGCTGGCGCCAGACCCGGCCAAACGCTATCCCAGCGCTCAGGCAGCGATTAATGCACTCGACCAGGCGCTGCGTCGCCACACCAGCACAACGCAGGTGATCGCCAGCGCACCTGCCGGGGCGCCATCGGTTCCGGCAGCGCCGCCAGAAGAACCGCATCCGGTCGAACAGGCGCTGGCGCCCGACCTGATCAAGGCGCCTGTGCAGGAAGCGCTGCGCCGCGCCCAGGAACTCGACAACCCGCGTGAAATTGCCAGATTGCTGAACGCATGGAGTGATGCACGACCATGGTGGCGTCGGCCAGCGTTGGGGCGTATGGCATCCATCAGACAGATCCGGCACAACAACGTCTACTGGTATACTCTGCGTGTGTTGTACGAGACGCGCGAGCCGGAGCAGACAGCGGAAGAGCCGGATCGCCAGATGACGACGATCAAACCCGAACGTAAACTCGGTCGATGGGATGTGCCGCTCCCACCGCCAAACGGGTTTGAGGACGATGCAGGCGGCATCGTGCGCCTGCCCGGTTCGACGCGCGTTGTCTCGTGCGATGACTGCAACGGAAAGGGGCGCAAGGTCTGTCTGCGCTGCAACGGCAATGGGCGCATTCGGGCGCCAGCCGACCCTGCCCCACCGGCAAAACCAATGATGAGTTCGCCAGCGGCTGCTGACGCAACCGCACCAGCCCAGGTTGCTGCAGCGCCGCGCATCATTCCATGCCCCGATTGCGAGGGAAGCGGCGGATTGCAATGCCCGCGCTGCGGCGGAGAGTCGCGCCTGATTACGCATAAGACCATCCGCTGGCATCGCCGGGCAGAGAAGATGACCAGACATGATGATCTGCCGCACATTGATGAACGATGGTTGCAAGAGCGCTGCAAAAAGCACAAAATCTACTGCGAGCAGGAGAGCCGCGGGTTTCGCCCTGAGTGGCGTCTCGTACCGGGCATCCAGGCGATGATTCAGGAAGCGGAGGCGCGCCTGGATCCCGACACGCGCGTCCTGCTCAGCGAAGTGACCGTGCGCTTTATCCCCGTCACCGAGATTGTGTTCGATCTCAACGAATGGAAACCAGCAAAAGCCGCCGGGCAAAAAAGCCAGTCGCGTGAACCGGTACTCTACCGCTGGTACATCTATGGCTTCGAGAACATATTGCCCGATGACCGGCGTTTCCTGAATCTGGATCGGGTCGTGGCAGCCGCAACAACCGGTATGAGCATTGTGCTGATCGTTGCGCTGATTGTGCTGCTGGCGTTCTGAAGCGCACGATTACATCCGAGTCGGGGCACGGCAGCGCCGCGCCCCAACCAGGCGGCGTCGCGCCCCAACCAGGCGGCGTCACGCCACAGCCGGGCGGCATCGCGCCACAGCCGGGTGAAGCTCGCCACTTTCGTTGCCGATATTCAATAGCCGATATGCACCGCCTTAAACCCTGAGCCTGGCGAAGGTTTCTATGACGCCCCTCGTTCACCATCCGCTGCTTGAGACGCTGGCGCCACTCTTCGAAGCACTTGCGCGCACCGGCGGACGCCCGCTCCTCGTCGGGGGAGCGGTGCGCGATCTGCTGCTGCATTTGCCGCCGACCGACATCGATGTGGAAGTGTACGGCGTCGATGGACAGACCCTCACAGCCGCACTTGCGTCGTTTGGTCGGGTCAATGCGGTTGGACGCTCTTTCGGCGTGCTGAAGTTGCGGCTCGATGGGTACGAGGTGGACGTGACGCTGCCGGTGCGCCGTCATCCGACCGGTGATGACGAGCCCGGCACACTGCCGGAGTATGACCCGTCGTTGACGCCGCACGCAGCGCTGGCACGCCGCGATTTTACGATCAACGCACTGGCGCTGACTCCATCCGGCGACCTGATCGATTATTTCGGCGGTCGTGCCGACCTCGAAGCACGAGTGCTGCGCCATACATCCGATGCGTTTGGCGATGATCCGTTGCGCGCGCTGCGTGCGATGCAGTTTGCTGCGCGCTTCGACATGCGCCTGGCGCCGGAGACAGCAGTGCTGTGCCGCGCCCTGCTTCCCGCATCCACCAGACTTCCACTCGACCGCATCTGGCGTGAATGGCACAAATGGGCAACTCTTGGCAGACATCCATCTGCCGGGCTGCGCGCGCTCGATGAGTCGGGATGGCTGGCGCTCTACCCTGAACTGGCTGCATTGAAGGGATGTCCGCAGCACCCCAGATACCATCCCGAAGGTGATGTGTGGGTGCACACATGGCACGTCTGCGATATGGCGGCGAACATTGCCGATCGTGATGCGCTCGATGCTCATGATCGCACGGTGCTGATGTTCGCAGCGCTGTGTCACGATCTGGGCAAACCCTCCACAACCGTCCTTGATGACGACGGCATCCCGCGCAGCCCTGGTCATGCGGCGGCAGGCGTACCGTTGACGCAGACATTTCTTGCACGCATTGGAGCGCCGCACTGGATCGAGCGTCTGGTCACGCCGCTGGTGCGTGAGCACCTGACGCACCTCCACACCCCGGCGACACCACGTGTCGTGCGTCGCCTGGCGCATCGTCTTGCGCCAGCAACCCTGGTGCAATGGGAACGACTGATCGAAGCCGATGCGTCAGGACGACCGCCGATGCCGCCAGAGCGACCGGCGGCTGCGTTTCTGGCTATTGCCGAGGCTGAGGGGGCTGCCAGCACTCGTCCTGCACCGCTGGTTCGCGGGCGCGACCTGATCGCAGCGGGAATTGCGCCAGGACCACGCCTGGGAAAGATGTTGCAGCGCGCCTATGAAGCGCAACTCGATGGCGTCTTCAGCACGGTGGAAGAAGGAGTGGCATGGGTGTTGCAGACCCACGAGGATTGACGCGATATTAACGTTTCTCTGACACTGTTCTAACACAAACGCGCTAATATACATAACCGAACAACACAGAAAGCACAAGGAGGTGAGGACCAATGACAACTGCGTTGACCCGTTTCGAGCCATTCGCTGAGGCGCTGCGGCTGTCGGATGCAGTCGAGCAACTGCTGAACGAGAGCTGGGTGATGCCACGAAGCCTCTTCGGCGGCTGGACAGGAACGTCGCGCATTCCATTGGACCTCTACGAAACCGATGAGGCATATGTGGTGACGGCGCTGATGCCAGGCGTTCCGAATGATAAGGTTGACATCCAGCTCGAGCAGCACACGCTCACCATTCGTGGTGAGACCACTGTCGAGCGGCCGAAGGATGCACACTATCTCATCCAGGAACGCACGAGCGGCGCAATCGAGCGCAGCATCCGCCTGCCTGTCGCAGTGGACGCTGACAAGATTTCGGCGTCGCTGAAGGACGGAGTGCTGACGATTCGGCTGCCGAAGGTCGAGCATGCCCGACCACGCCGTATCACCATTCAGACGGCATGACCGCAGGCTGCTGAAGCTCGCTCACCCGCAGACTCTGGTGCAGGGAATGAGTGTATGACCTGCGAGCCGGAAGAGGCTCACCAGAGATGCGGGTGAGCGGCGTCCTTTTAGAGCCTATCCATCGACATCACCCTCACCATGACCCCGTTCACAACCGGCGCCGGCAGGGTTTGGAAGAGAACCCGGCAGAGCGTTCTCCATGCGATACCGTTCACGCAGATCGTCGATGCTGACGACGTTTCCGTTGTGATCCTCACAGTACCAGTATTCCCAGCCGTTGAACGCGGAAGTGTTCTGGGCAAGGGCGGCAATCTTGTGGATCGAGCCGGTCACATTCCCCCACGCCAGTGACGCATCAGCCCTGACCAGCGCCACAACGGTTCGATCTTTCGAGAACACCTGTTGCCCGACCCTGATGTACTGCGCTTCGATCAGCTGACCGAAATGAACACGCGGCGCTGTGCGTTTCGATCGGGTAACGAACATATCGTCATCAACAACCGGTAATGACAGATGACTGACTCTCTGGCGGGCAATTTCGACATACCACGGATCGAGTTCAATGCCGATAAAGCGACGTTTCAGTTTCCTGGCGACTGCCCCGGTCGTACCGGACCCAAAGAATGGATCGAGCACAGTATCGCCCGGATTACTTGAAGAGAGGATGATACGGTATAACAGCGCTTCTGGTTTCTGGGTCGAATGCGCTTTTTTTCCGTTCGACTTAATCCGCTCTGATCCGGTGCATAAAGGAATATGCCAGACATTCTGCATCTGTTTACCATCATTGAGGTTCTTCATCGCATGATAATTGAATGTATACTTTTTCTGATCTGCTGATTTCTTTGCCCATATTAATGTCTCTGTAGCATTTTGAAAACGTGTACCGTGAAAATTGGGCATCGGGTTCGTTTTGTGCCAGATAACATCGTTCAAAATCCAGTATCCCAGATCCATCATAATTGTCCCAACGCGGAAGATGTTGTGGTACGAACCAATGACCCAGATGGTTCCAGTATCTTTGAGAACTCTTCGGCACTCGCTGAGCCAGCGCTCTGTAAACGTGTCATACGACGCAAAATCGGCAAACTGATCCCACGCATCATCGACGCCATCGACAATCGTCTGGTTTGGGCGGAACAATTCGTTACGGAGTTGCAGATTATAGGGAGGGTCGGCAAAGATGAGATCGATCGACGTTGTCGGAAATGTCTTCAGCACCTCGATGCAATCGCCCTGAATAATCTCGTCCACAGGGAGATGCGTACTATCCTGTTCTTCACGCAATAACCGCCGGTGCATCAGAGCGCCTCTCTTCACGCAGGAATCTATCAGGTGGCGCAATAATACGCTCCTTTGTGCTATTCGTCAATATCTGTGGCGTTGGCGCGTGGAACCGGACAGGTGAGGGACGTCCGCTTCTGGTTGGTGGAGCGGTGCGTGACCTGCTGCGTATACCACCAACCGAGGAGGACGTAGATTCTGCACGACTACGATGTTTGACAGAGTACTAACGCTGCTCTGACGCAATTCTAACACGAATGCGCTATTATACATAATCGAAGATAACCAGAAGCCATAAGGGATGGCGCGCTGATGATCACGCTGCCGAAGGTTGAGCGCGCCTGACCGCATCGCATCACTATTCAGGCGGCGCGATTGCAGAGCACTGCAAACCCATCCTGGCAGTCCCTGATACACAGGAAGGATGAATGACCTGTGAGCCTGAACAGGCTCACAAGGGCTGCAGGCAGGCGAAAGAAGCGGCAAAACCGGGCGGTCTACATCTGTTCTGCCCGGTTTTGGTGCACCTTCTGGTACGATGGAGGATACGCCATAACTGGTATGATACCCGGCACAACAATCTTGCCATTCCTGGATAAGTCGTGTATCATAGTTCTTAACATCCATTGACAACCGAATAAACCTGCGCCGCGCTGCGGCGCCACTGGGGGAGCCGGGTGAGCCTGGCTGAGAGTGCAACCCGATTGATGTTGCAGACCCTTTGAACCTGACCTGGATTATACCAGCGTAGGGAAGTGTCCAGACGGTGTCTGCCGCTGATCCACGTTGGTGGGGTCAGCGGCAGTTTTGATTCTGGCGCTCCAGGAGGTGTACAGCAATGATGACATCGGTCGATCTGTCCCCATCGGTTCTGAGCGATCCGGTTCCATTTCCTTCCGGCGGCGGCATTGTCTATGTCATCACCGACCGACGCACCGCCGGTGACCGTTCGCCGGTCGAGATTGTGCGTGCAGCATTGCGTGGCGGCGCACACGTCATTCAGTTGCGCGACAAGGATGCCTCCGCGCGCGACATGATCGCGTTAGGTCAGGCATTGCTGCCGCTCACCCGCGACGCCGGCGTCCCCCTGATCGTCAACGACCGTATCGATGTGGCGCTGGCACTGGACGCCGATGGCGTCCATGTGGGTCAGGACGACATTCCCGCAGGCATGGCACGAGAGATCATCGGTCCAGACCGCATTCTGGGTGTGTCGGCTGCAACGGTAGAGCAGGCACAGCAGGCAGAACGCGCCGGTGCAACGTACCTCGGCGTCGGCGATATTTTCGGCACGCCAAGCAAACCAGACGCCGGACCGCCGATCGGACTGGCAGCGCTGGCGGACATCGTGCAGGCGGTGAGCCTGCCGGTTCTGGGCATTGGTGGCATCACCATCGCAAATGCAGCATCAGTCGTGCGAACGGGGGCAGTCGGGGTGGCGGTGATCTCAGCAGTGATCGGCGCCCCCGATCCGGAGGCAGCGACACGGGCGCTGTGCGAAGCAGTGGCATCGACGCTCGATGTGCGCATGCGTGAAGGGACGTTATTGTAAAGGAGGCAAGCAGATGGAGGCGATCAACCAGCGTATTGGTGAAATACTCGCACGTGTTCGCTCGTCCAGACCACTGATCCACCACATTACCAACCTCGTTGTAATGAACGACACCGCAAATGTAACGCTCCACGTCGGCGGATTGCCGGTCATGGCGCACGATGCCGAGGAAGTCGCCGAGATGGTGGCACATGCCGGCGCACTGGTGTTGAATGTCGGCACCCTTTCTCCTTCCTGGGTTGAGTCGATGCTGATTGCCGGACGGCGGGCGAATGAACTTGGTATTCCGATTGTGCTCGATCCGGTAGGCGCTGGCGCAACCCGGCTGCGCACGAAGACCAATCTTTCACTGTTGAGTTCGCTCCAGATCGCCGTTGTGCGCGGCAACAGCGGCGAAATCGGAGCGCTGAGCGGAACAGGCGGCGAAGTGCGAGGGGTGGAGAGCATCACTGCCCCGGATGATCCTGCTGCTGCCGCGCGGCTTCTGGCACGGACGCATCGCACGGTCGTCGCACTCACCGGTGCACGCGACATTATTACCGATGGCGAACGAGTCTTTACCGTCAGCAACGGTCACATCTGGCTTACGACCCTGACCGGCACCGGCTGCATGGCAACGACGATGGTGGCAGCGTTTGCAGCAGTCGAACGTGATTATCTGCTGGCAGCCGCGGGAGCGCTGGCAATGTTTGGGCTGGCGGCGGAACTGGCAGCAGAAAAGGCGCACGGTCCTGCCAGTTTCAAGGTGGCGTTGTTCGACCAGATTTACAATCTTACCCCGGAACAGGTCGCGGCAGGCGCACGGGTGACCGGGATTGCGGGTTGAACGTGGAACGTGCGAATGTAGAACGTGCGAACGTGAAATCATCCCGACACCTTGAGGTCTTTGCCGCAGATGCATCCCTGCCAGAACATGTCATCAGCGGCACACTTCCTGACCGCGTTGGGCATCGCATCCCGATCTCAAGGGTCTTAGAAGTGAGCATGCGGAAAGGAGAACGGCAATGACAGCAACCACGTCGATCGTTCGCGGGCAGACACGGCGACTGGCGTATGCAATTGTGCTGACGGCGCTGGCAGTCGCATTGTCGCCCATCAGTATTCCTGTCGGAATTGCGAAGGTGTTTCCGGTGCAACACATGGTCAACGTCCTTGCCGGAGCGCTGATCGGACCCTGGTGGGGCCTGGCAGTCGCACTGGTCACGTCGATTGTGCGCAATGCAGTGGGACTGGGAACGCCGCTGGCATTCCCCGGCAGCATCTTTGGCGTCCTGCTCGCCGGTCTGATCTACCGTGCGACACGGAATATTCCGTTCACAGTGGCAGGTGAGGTCATCGGCACTGGTATCATCGGCGCCCTGACCGGCGCCCTGATTGTCGCACCCTATATTATGAACCGTCCAATGGGAGCCACGGCACTGATCATCCCATTTGCGCTCTCGTCACTGATCGGCGCCGTACTGGGAGCGCTCGGTCTCCTGCTCCTGCGGCGCTTCGGCTACCTGGAACGTCCCGAAACACACCAATGAAGCCACTGGTTGTATGTGAGCATGTCGCGTACCGCTACCGCGATGGCACACCTGCGTTGCACCGGTTAGACCTCACCGTCGAGCCGGGAGAATTCGTCATTCTGGCAGGCGCAAGCGGGTCAGGCAAATCGACCCTCTGCCGTCTGCTCAATGGTCTCATTCCGCACCTCCACGGCGGTCATCTGGCGGGGCGTATTCTGGTAGATGGTCAGAATACGCTCCATACACCGCCTTATGTGCTCAGTCGCCAGATCGGTCTGGTTCTGCAGAACCCGGAAGCGCAGAGCCTGGCCACCACGGTCGCCCGCGACCTGGCGCTGGGTCCTGCCTGTCAGGGACAGGAGCGCGCCAGTATTGCCGCGCGTATCCGCGACGTCGCTGCAATGCTGGCGATCGAACCGCTTCTCGATCGACAACCGGGCGCTCTGTCGGGGGGAGAACTGCAACGAGTGGCGATTGCCGGGGTGCTCGCCTTGAATCCGCACCTGCTGGCGCTCGATGAGCCATTTGCGTTTCTCGACGCTGCCGGCGCCGCGCAGTTGCGTGATACGCTGCGCCTGCTCCACCAGCGCGGCGTCACCATCATCATTGCCGAGCACCGTCTGGGTGAGGTGGCAGACCTGGCAACCCGCCTGATTGTGCTGCACGAAGGACGGGTGGTGGCTGATGGAGCGCCGCGCGACGTCCTGGCGCACGATGTATCGCAGTGGGGGCTGGAAGTGCCGCCACTGGTTCGGCTGGCGCGTGCCGCCGGAATCGATGCAGTCCCGCTGACCCTCGATGAAGCTGCGGAAGTCTTGCCGCTGAACAGCGACCTGCAGCATTCGCTGCCGACGCTGGACGACATGCTGTCAGCGTCGCCAGTGATCGCCTGGGAGAATGTCTCATTCTCCTATGGCAGTAGAACCGTCCTGAGTCAGGCAAGTCTGTCGGGTGCATCGCGGAATATTGTCGGACTGTTGGGCGCCAACGGTTCTGGCAAAACAACGCTACTGCGCCTGGGCAATGGATTGCTCCGCCCTCAACGAGGAACGGTGCGCCTTCGGGGAGAGCCGATCGGGAAGCGTCCATTGTGGGACATTGCCCGAAGCGCAGGACTGGTCGTGCAGCACCCGAGGCATATGCTGTTTGCGCCGACTGTACAGGAAGAGTTAGAGGCAGGACCGCGCGCAATCGGACGATGTGATCGCACCTGGATCGATCACGTCATCGAACAGTGTGGTCTGGCGCCGTTCCTGCACCGCTCACCCCACCAGTTGAGCGCCGGCGAGCAACGACGGGTAGCGATCGGAGCAGTGCTGGCATCCCGACCGACCGTATTGCTTCTCGACGAACCAACCGCCGGTCAGGACGCAACCAGCCGGCGCATGTTGCACTCGCTCATCACCAGTGTCGCCCACGATGGCATGGCGGTCATCATCGCCACACACGACACTGAATGGGCATACACCCTCTGCTCACGCTGGGCAGTGCTTGGCTCAGGAACGATCATTGCCGGGGAGGCGCCGCCAGCAATCTGTGCCCGGGCAGAGATGATTGCGCAAGCGCATCTTCGGCTTCCGGCGATAGAGGCGCTTCGACACATGCCAGGACGAACGATCGTGCATCTGGCAGGCGCCTGAAATCATTTGACCTATGAATTGTCTGCAGCGATCACGTCTTGATCCACGAGCAAAAGCAATAACCTGCCTGGTCGGATCGGGAACGATCATCCTGACAACTGATCTGGTGCGACTGACGCTCATCACGTGTGCTCTGATCGTCCTCCTTATCGGACTGAAACGTGGACGACGCTGGCTCGACGTGATGCGCGTGCTGCTGCCAACGCTTGTGCTTTTCATGCTGGTTGCCGGATGGAGCGGCGGCTACGAAGCCGCTTTCGGCGCCGCATTGCGTCTGATCGCTCTGGCTGGCGCAGGGGTTGCCTTCTTCAGCACGACACCACCGGAGGAGTTGGGCGATGCGCTCCTGGCGAGCGGGGTACCATCACAGGCAGCATTCCTGTTGGAAGGAGCGCTCCGCTTCACTCCGATGATGGGGCAGCTGGCGCGCGAAGTGTACGAGGCGCAGGCGAGCCGTGGATTTCGCTTCGATGGACGAAACCTTCTGCACAACGGTCCTCTCCTGTTGACGCCGCTGCTGATCAGTGTCATGCGGTTTGCCGATGATCTGGCAGAAGGGCTGGAAACGCGCGGCTTTGGCAGTCCACAGCGCACACCGCTGGCAGAGTACCGGCTCTCCTGGCGCGACTGGACGCTGATGGGCGCAACGGTTTTGTTTGCACAATTGATCCTATGGTGAGGGAAAAACCAATGACACCACGAGCATTGACAATTGCCGGTTCCGATTCTGGCGGCGGCGCCGGCATCCAGGCGGATTTGAAGACCTTCATGGCGCACGGCGTCTACGGCGCCAGCGCGATTACCGCAATTACGGCACAAAACACCCTGGAGGTTCGGGCGGTTGTCATGCTCGAACCGGCGATGGTTGTTGCACAGATCGAAGCAGTGCTCGATGACATCGGCGCCGACGCCATCAAGACTGGCATGCTCGGCAACGCAGCGATTATCGACGCAGTTGCCGACACACTCGAGCGATACCGGATCGATCAGGTTGTTATCGACCCGGTGATGGTCGCCAAGAGCGGGGCGCGACTGCTGGAAGAAGATGCCGTGACAGCACTGCGTGAGCGCCTGCTGCCGCTGGCGCTGGTCATCACACCCAACCTGCCGGAAGCGTCTGTGCTGCTGAACCGCGAGGTGACCGACGAACACGCTATAAGGCAGGCTGCCCGCGACCTGCACGCACTCGGTCCACGGTATGTGTTGCTCAAAGGAGGGCACCTCCCGGGAAGCGAGGTTGTCGATCTGCTGTATGATGGTGCGCAATTCATCGAACTGCGCGCCAGGCGTCTGGAGACGAACCATACCCACGGCACCGGTTGCACCTACGCTGCAGCCATCGCAGCCCTGATTGCACGCGGGTTGGCAGTCGAACAGGCGGTACGGCAGGCGCACGCCTACCTTCACGACGCCATTGTCCACGCACCTGCGATCGGTCGAGGGTACGGACCGGTCAATCACCTTGTGCACGGATTACCGGCAGCGCGCTGACGCTTATTGACGGTGACCAGGCGGGAGGACGAGCGGTCCTGGAACAGACGGCGGCAGGTACGCCCATGGCAACCCCAGGAAGGGGAAAAATTGAGGGCGCGTGCCGGCTGCCAGCAACCGTTCGCGGGTGAAGATCCGCTCCAGCCTCTGATCATCGTGCACCAGCCGCATCGCCTGGTACCAGCTCAACCCATCGCGGCGCTCGAAGTGCCAGTATTCGAGCGCCAGCGGCTGAGTGCGCCAATCGAAGGTTTCGCGTTCCTGCGCTGCAATCCGGTTCCAGCCGTGTGCCGCAGCAAGCGCCGTGAAATCGACGAAATAGCCCGCAGGCGGGGGCAGCAGGCGTCGGTTTGCCACATCGAACACCGGCGCCGTCAGCGGCTCCCCCATACTGCCATCCTGGCGCACAGTACGAAGATACAGGCGCCAGAAGAGCCGTCCGGCGCGCCATTCAGGCGAAATGTAGAGGATCTGCTGCCCGTTGACCCGGTAATCCCAGCGTGTGTCGAATGCGCGTCCCGCTTTGTGCCAGCTGGTGAACGACGATGTACCGTTCTGGAAATCGACTGCACGGGATGCCTCACTCAACTGCCCCAGGAAATCGTAGCCGCTGGCTTCGATAACGTCCCGGCGCAACGCATCGAATGACGGTTTGACTGCTGCCGCCAGCACCGGGATTCCTCCGGCGCGCACATCGCCGAGTGGCGCCATGCCCCGCGGAAGCGACGCCACATCGACTGGCGGCGTGATTGAACTGAACGAGCGACCTTCCTGCCAGCGCTCTTCCGGCAAAAGCGGCGTGACCGCGCGACTGCTCCAGGACGGTTTTGCGTATCCGTGTGAACTGGCTACGACGAATGTGCCACCCTGCAACCCAGGACTGAACAACGCCACCCCCTGGCGCGAAAAGAAGCGTCGTTCTCCCAATGCCCACGATGCGACCGCCATCAGACCGCCGCCAGGCGTCCACGCCGGATCGCGCAACCCCAGATTGTCGGGTCCGGCGCGCAGTTCTTCACCGGTGACCAGATCGGAGATGTGAAGGTTGCCACCGCCATCACGATCCGAAATAAATGCAATCGATCGACCATCGGGCGACCAGGCCGGGCTGTGGTCCGGCGCCGGATGGTTCGTCAGGTTGATTGCTTCACCACCATCAGCAGCAACAATATAGATCTCCTGATTGCCGTCGCGCCAGGAGGTAAACGCGATACGCTGTCCGTCCGGCGACCACGTCGGCTGCGCATCGGCGGCCAGGTGACTGGTGATACGCCGGACATCGCCACTAACAGGGTCGAGCGTGTAGATGTCGAGATTGCCATCACGCGCACTGGTGAATGCAATCCGGCGTCCATCGGGCGACCAGACAGGTTCGCCGTCGTAAGCGGGATGATCGGTCAGGCGCCGGAGATCGCTGCCATCGGCGCGCATCATATACAGGTCCCAGTTGCTGTTGCGCCGGCTGGCAAACACAATCCGTTCAGCGTCGGGCGACCAGGAGGGGCTGCGGTCGGGATGCGGGTCGGCCGTGAGATTCACCACCCGTTCACCGGCGAGATCGGCGCTGAAAATGTCGAAGGCGCCATCATCGCCGCGTGACGCAGCAAAAAGAATGCGCCCCTGCCCAGGAAGCGCAGGGCGCTGCGGCGCCGACGTTGCTGGCGTTGGAAGAGACACGCCAATTGCCATAACAATCAGAAACGTAAGACACTGCACAGACATGGCGTCATCCCTGATAGCGTGAACATAATCCAGACACGATGCCCGCAAGACGGGAAGACATCACCATCTGGACTACCTGAGCGGAGGTGTGGGTGACGTCAGATCAGGACGCTTCCACAATCCGTACAGACATATGTATCTCGATACCATACAGAGTATACTGTAGATATATGGCTTCGACAGCCTTATGGAAATGAGAAATCGATGAGCAACAACGGATACCCTGTCGAAGCGCCGCGACAGTTCTACCGATGGCGCGACTATCGAGTGGCATATTACACGGCAGGCGCCGGTTCGCCCATTCTCCTGATCCACAGCATTAACGCGGCTGCCTCCTCATTCGAGATGCGGCGACCATTTTCGGCATTGCAGAGTGATCATCAGGTCTTCGCGCTCGATTTTCTGGGGTTCGGCGGCTCCGATCACCCACGGCGCAGATACAGCGCCGACGATTACATCGACCTGATCAGCGACTTCGCCCGCGATGTCATCGGGAAAGGCGCACCGGTCATCGCCAGCTCGCTCGGCGCGGCGTACACCATTCGCGCAGCTGCCCGCGATCCCGATCTCTTCGGTCCGCTGACCCTGATCTGTCCAACCGGGATTCGCAACCTGGCACAACCACAGCAGCCAGGGTGGAGTTACGAGGTGCTTGCCGGTCCGCTGGGCGATCTGATCTTTCGCACGCTGGCGAGCCGCCCAAGCATCGCCTTCTTCCTGCGCACCCAATCGTACTACGATCCTTCTGTGGTGGACGATCATCTGATCGAGGGGTTCTACCGCGCCGCGTATCAGGCAGGAGCGAAATGGGCGCCGATCTGCTTCCTGACCGGATTGTTGAACTGCGATGTTCGGGAAGCGTTTGCACATCTGCGCCAGCCAATCCTGCTGGTCTGGGGGCGTTATGCCGATCTGACCCCGCTGCGCGGCGCCGACGCATTTCTGGCGCGCAACCCGCGTGCTCGACTCGCGGTTGTGGAGAAAGCGCGTCTTTCGGTGCAGGACGAACGCCCCACAGAGTTCATGCATCTCGTCCAGCAATTCCTCGCCACGCAGCATTCGCGCAGCGCATAAGCGAAGACTGCCCTCCCGCGCCACGGCGCGTCGCCCTGCCAGAGGTACGTTTTCACCCTTCTCCGAGGGACATGGGCATCTTGCCCTCGCACGCACGACGCGGGCGGAGTACCCTCACTCCCAGGACCGTCTTTTACTCCTGATGTCGTGAATGTTCAGCATGAAATCCGGTCTACGAGCCAGCCACAAACGTCGCACCCCGCATCCCCAGGCAGGTGGACAGTGCAGTCGGGGCGTGGCGGCGCCGTATCCCGACCGGGCAACGCCCGCACTGGCAAGAGATGTGAACCGTTCCTGCGAAACACCATATTGACAGCAGCACACGTTTCGCCTATAATTAGAACAAATGTACGAATATACAACGGCAGCGAGGCAGCCATGGCAATTGGTCGCAACAAAATCCGCCAGTTCACCGACGCGATGACCATCCAGTGGGCAAATGGCAAGAACGAAGCGCGCCTCACCCCCGGCAGCGGGAGGTTCGTTTCGCATGTCGGCTGGTATGCCGAAGTCGGGCGCGACGACGAATTCGATCGGTTCGTCTATCAGGCAGGCATATCGCAGATGGAGATCCGTCACCCGCGTCAGGGCGCCGCGGCGCAGATCGTCCGGCACTGGAACCTCGGTGAGCGATTGCACTTCTTTCCGGTCACCAGCGGCCCGGTGGCAACGACCGTCGCTGCCAGTCTCTCGCCGCGCAACATTGCCGCCACCATCGAAGCGGGCATCGGGTTGCGCTGGGGGCGCGGCGAGGGCGAACGGTCAAAGATGGCGATTCGCGGCTACATGCAGGTTCGTCGCCAGAACCAGACGGGCGCCGCGGCAGCCGATGAATGGCTCCTCTACCCGCGCCTGGTGCAGATCTCGGTGCGCTCCCGCATGACCGATGAACTCCTTGCGGCTCTGGTTGACCACGTGCGGGTGTGCGAGATCGCCGATACGCTGGTGGATCGGGCGAAACATCCCGACGTGATTCATTGCTATGAGCTGGCATTGCCCCTGGGTCCGGGACAGGAAGAGCAGTGGGGCAAGGGCGAAACAACGACCGTGCTGCCAATTGCCAGCCTTCACCCCGAAACGGTCGACCTGCCATACCTGCGCAGCCTGTGGCGTCCCGATCAGGTTGTCGATCTGGCGCTGCGTGACTGGCCCGATGTCCAGGCATGGGCGCAGGAGTTCAGCATTGGCGGGTACACCGAAACCATCGGGCAACCATCCGTGGTGACGGAAGACGCGCATACCGAGCACGAGGCGATCGCCGTCAATGGACGCACCGTGCATGCCAGGGATGCTGCATAGCACTCCAACGAGATTTCTCGTATACTGGAACGGTACGTGTTCAGACGTATCGTACCCATGGCGTTTTTGCGTCGGCGGAGCGACGTCTCGTGGCGCTTGCAAAAGCCATCCCGCCGCCGATGCGTGATCGCAGGGGCTTCCCCCGAACCCTCGAGCGCGAACCGTTATCTGCGCAGGTACAACGGGCTCGAAACAGTGCGATCGATAAGCGTGGCCTTTGTGGACGTCGTGCCGCGTTTGGGGCTCGGCGCCGCCCGGCGCGGACACGGCGCCCGGCGCGGGCACGGCGGCGCCGTGCCCCTACTGCACTGTCCATATGCATGGGGATGTGGGCACGGCATGCGGCGCGGGCACGGCGCGCGGTACGGGCACGGCGGCGCCGTGCCCCTACTGCACTGTCCATATGCATGGGGATGCGGGGCTGGCGCGGGCGTCAGCCGGTCGCTACCGCCGGCACTGTCCATATGCATGGGGATGCGGGCA
>FWPU01001533.1_pt1 | contig 68862 bp, 85 predicted proteins | sample 2228361 | NCBI WGS metagenome assembly FWPU01 (sample SAMEA103939777, study PRJEB20133) | metagenome
GAGGGCCTGCGCTTCGCGATCCGCGAGGGCGGCCGCACCGTGGGCGCCGGGCGCGTGACGAAGATCCTGAAGTAGGGAGCGAGCGGTGGCGGGACAGCGGATCAGGATCAAGCTCCGGGCCTACGACCACCGGATGCTCGACGTCGCCGCGCGCGAGATCGTCGAGCACGTGACGCGCACCGGCGCGAAGGTCGTCGGTCCGGTCCCGCTGCCCACCGAGCGCCGGATCTTCACGGTGATCCGCTCGCCCCACAAGTACAAGGACTCGCGCGAGCACTTCCAGATGCTCACGCACAAGCGGCTCATCGACATCGTGGACGCCACCTCCAAGACGGTCCAGGAGCTCCAGCGCCTGAACCTGTCGGCGGGGGTCGACATCGAGATCAAGCTGTGATGGCCGAGGTCAAGGGGATCCTGGGGACGAAGCTGGGGATGACCCAGATCTTCGAGGACACGCGGGCCGTGCCGGTCACGGTCATCAAGGCTGGCCCGTGCTACGTCGGCCAGGTCAAGACGCCCGAGCGCGACGGGTACTCGGCGATCCAGCTCGTCTTCGGCGAGATCCCCGAGCGGAAGCTGAACCGGCCCATGCGCGGGCACTTCGAGGCCCACGGGGGGCACCCCGGGCGGTACGTCGTGGAGCTGCGGACCGACGACGCCGCCTCCTACCAGCCGGGGCAGGAGATCCGCGCCGACATCTTCCGGCCGGGGGACCGGGCGGACGTGATCGGCGTGAGCAAGGGCAAGGGCTTCGCCGGCGTCATGAAGCGGCACGGGTTCGGCGGGCTCAGCGCGAGCCACGGGACCGAGCGCAAGCACCGCTCGCCCGGGGCGATCGGCGCGTGCGCCACGCCGAGCCGGGTGTTCAAGGGGACGCGGATGGCCGGCCACATGGGCAACGAGCGGGTCACCGTGCTGAACCTGCTCGTCGTCCAGGCCGATCCCGAGCGCAACCTCCTGCTCGTGCGCGGGGCGGTGCCGGGGCCCCGCGGCGGGCTCGTCATGGTGCGCTCGGCCGTGAAGGCCCCCGCGGGGAGGACGCACTGATGCCCACGGTCCCCGTGCTCGACGAGACCGGCGCCGCGGTGGGTGAGCGCGAGCTCTCGCCGGCCGTCTTCGAGGCCAAGGTCTCGGTGCCCCTCATGCACCAGGTCGTCGTGGCCGGGCTCGCCTCGCTCCGGCGGGGGACGCACAGCACGAAGACCCGGGGGGAGGTCTCCGGCGGCGGCCGCAAGCCGTGGCGCCAGAAGGGCACCGGGCGGGCCCGCCAGGGCTCGATCCGCGCCCCCCAGTGGACCGGCGGGGGCGTCGTGCACGGCCCGAAGCCGCGCGACCACTCGCTGCGGGTGAACAAGAAGATGAAGCGGGGGGCGCTGCGCTCGGCCCTCACCGACGCCCTGCGGAGCGGCAAGCTCGCGGTCGTGCGGGAGCTCGCCTTCGAGGAGCCGAAGACGCGGCGCGCCGTCCAGGTGCTCGAGGCCCTGGGTCTGGAGGGGAAGATCCTCCTCGTCCTCCCCGGGCCGAGCGAGGACGGGGCGGTGGAGAAGTCCTTCCGCAACCTGCCGAACGTGCGGATCGCCTACGCGCCGAGCCTGGGGACCTACGAGGTGCTCGCGGCCGACCGGGTGCTCTTCACGCAGGCCGCGCTCGACGTCGTCGAGGGAGGTGCGGGGTCGTGAAGTCGCCGCGCGACGTGATCATCCGGCCCATCGTGAGCGAGAAGTCCTACGCGGGGATCGAGCGGAACGCGTACACGTTCCTCGTGGACCCCCGGGCGAACAAGACCGAGATCAAGGAGGCCGTCCAGCAGATCTGGGGTGTCCGGGTGGTCTCGGTGAGCACGCTCCGCCGGCGCGGGAAGGTCAAGCGCCGGGGGTGGACGAAGGGCAAGCGTCCGGACGAGAAGCGGGCCGTCGTCACGCTCGCGCCGGGCGACTCGATCGAGATCTTCGAGACGGGGAAGTGACGATGGGCATCCGCAAGTACAAGCCGACGACGCCGGGCCGACGGGGCGCGAGCGTCTCCACCTTCGAGGAGGTCACGCGCGACCGTCCGGAGCGGTCCCTGCTCGCCAAGGGGCGCAAGCGCGCCGGCCGGAACGTGTACGGGCGCATCACCGCCCGCCACCAGGGCGGCGGGAACAAGCGCCGGTACCGGATCATCGACTTCCGGCGCGACAAGGACGGGATCCCGGCCAAGGTGGCGCACATCGAGTACGACCCGAACCGCACGGCGCGCATCGCGCTCCTGCACTACGCGGACGGGGAGAAGCGCTACATCCTGGCCCCGAACGGGCTGCGGCAGGGCGACCGCGTGATGTCCGGCGAGGGCGCGGAGATCCGGGCGGGCAACGCGCTGCCGCTGCGGAACATCCCGGTGGGGACCACGGTCCACGCGGTGGAGCTCAAGCCCGGCGCGGGGGCGAAGCTCGCGCGCTCGGCGGGCACGAGCGTCCAGGTCATGGCCAAGGAGGGGGCGTACGCGACCCTGCGGCTCCCCTCCGGCGAGATGCGGATGGTGCTCGCGGCCTGCAAGGCGACCATCGGGGAGGTCGGCAACGCCGAGCACGAGCTCATCCAGCTCGGCAAGGCGGGTCGGAGCCGCTGGCTCGGCCGTCGTCCCTCCGTCCGCGGGGTGGCCATGAACCCCGTGGACCACCCCCTCGGGGGCGGCGAGGGCAAGAGCTCGGGCGGCCGCCACCCCACCTCCCCGTGGGGCAAGAAGGAGGGCCGCACGAGGAAGCGGAAGAAGGCGTCGGACAAGCTCATCATCCGGCGCCGCGGGAAGGGGCGTGGCTGAGGTGCCGCGGTCGATCAAGAAGGGTCCGTTCGTGGACGACCACCTCATGGCCAAGATCCTCGAGATGAACCGGCGCGGGGAGAAGAAGGTCATCCGGACCTGGTCGCGCCGGTCGACGATCGTGCCCGAGATGGTGGGGCACACGATCGCGGTCCACGACGGCCGCAAGCACGTCCCCGTGTACATCTCCGAGGCGATGGTCGGTCACAAGCTCGGCGAGTTCGCGCCGACGCGGACGTTCCGCTCCCACACGAAGTCGGAGCGGCGGAGCTCGGCGAGGTAGCGGGATGGAGGCGAAGGCGACGGTGCGGTACGTGCGGATCGCCCCGGCGAAGGCGCGGCGGGCGATCGACCTCATCCGGGGCCGCCAGGTGGACGAGGCCCGGCGTATCCTGCGGTTCTCGGGTCTCGGCGCCGCTCGGACCATCGAGAAGGCGCTGAACTCCGCCGTGGCCAACGCCGAGCAGAACCCGGGCGTCGTGGCCCAGAACCTCGTCGTCGAGCGGGCCTGGGTGGACGAGGGCCCGACGCTGAAGCGCTGGCGCCCCCGCGCGTACGGGCGGGCCACGCGGATCCGCAAGCGCACGTCCCACATCACCCTCGTGGTCCGGACCCTGGAGGAGGCGTAGCCATGGGTCAGAAGGTCGATCCGTACGGGCTCCGGCTGGGGATCATCTACCCCTGGAAGTCCAACTGGTACGCCGGCCGGGACTACGCCGAGCACCTCCACGAGGACGTCTGGATCCGCAAGCACATCCGGCAGCGGCTGGCCCGCGCCGGGATCTCCTCGATCGACATCGAGCGCAAGGGCGACCAGATCTGGGTGTACATCCGGACGGCGCGCCCGGGCATCGTGATCGGCCGCAAGGGGGCCGAGGTGGACCGGCTCCGGCGGGACATCGAGCGGGTGACGAAGAAGCGCGTGGACGTGAAGGTGGAGGACATGAACTCGGCGGCCTCCGAGGCCCGGCCCGAGACCGACGCGACCCTGCTCGCGCAGGGCGTCGCGGAGCAGCTCGCCGGCCGCGTGTCCTTCCGACGGGCGATGCGGCGGGCGGTGCAGACGGCGATGCGGGCCGGCGCCCTGGGGGTGCGGGTGCAGTGCGCCGGCCGGCTCGGCGGGGCCGAGATGTCCCGGCGCGAGTGGTACCGCGAGGGTCGGGTGCCGCTCCACACGCTCCGCGCGAAGATCGACTTCGGCAAGGCCGAGGCGAAGACGACCTTCGGGGTGATCGGCGTGAAGGTGTGGGTGTACCACGGCGACGAGATCCCCGCCGCCGAGCAGGAGACCGAGCGCCTGCGGGCCCGCGCCCTCGCCCAGGCCACGGGCGTCGCGGGGGCCTCGACCGGCGCCCTCATCGACAACCCGGTCGAGGCCGAGGAGCTGGACGCCGAGGCCGAGCCCATCGTCCCGGTCGTGCCGGTCGAGGCGGCGGCCGAGGCCGAGCCCGAGGAGGCCGAGCCGAGCGAGGAGGGTGAGGCCTGATGCTCGCGCCGAAGAAGGTGAAGCACCGCAAGGTCCACCGCGGCCGCATGAAGGGCCGCGCGAAGGGGGGGACCGAGGTGCACTTCGGGGACTACGGGCTCGTCGCGCTGGAGCCGGCCTGGATCACGAACCGCCAGATCGAGGCGGCCCGCGTGGCCATCACCCGCCACATCCGCCGCGGCGGGAAGGTGTGGATCAACATCTTCCCCGACAAGCCCTACACGAAGAAGCCGGCGGAGACCCGGATGGGCTCGGGCAAGGGGAACCCCGAGGGCTGGGTCGCGGTCGTGAAGCCCGGGCGCGTCATGTTCGAGCTCTCGGGCGTGGCCGAGCCCGTGGCACGCGAGGCGATGCGGCGCGCCGCCCACAAGCTGCCCATCAAGTGCAAGTTCATCACGAGAGCCGGAGGCACGCCGTAGTGGTGAAGATCCGCGAGATCCGCGAGCTGTCGGACGCCGAGCTCCGCGAGCGGGTGGAGTCGCTCAAGGAGGAGCTGTTCAACCTGCGCTTCCAGCTCGCCACGGCCCAGCTCGAGAACCCGATGCGGATCAAGCAGGTCCGCCACGAGATCGCGCGGATCCTCACCGTGCTGCGTGAGCGGGAGCTCGCGGCGGAGACCGAGGCGGCCGGGACCGAGGAGGAGCGGTGAGCGAGCAGGAGACCGAGCGGGGCCGCCGGAAGGTGCGCGTCGGGGTGGTCGTCTCCGACGCGATGGACAAGACCGTGGTCGTGCGCGTGGACCGCAAGATGCGGCACCCGCTGTACAAGAAGACGGTGCTGCGGAGCAAGAAGTTCGCGGCGCACGACGAGCGCAACGAGGCGCACGTCGGCGACGTGGTCCGGATCATGGAGACCCGACCGCTGTCGAAGACGAAGCGCTGGCGCGTGGTGGAGATCGTCGAGCGGGCGAAGTGAGGGAGCGGTGATCCAGCAGGAGACGCGCTGCAAGGTGGCGGACAACACCGGGGCCAAGGAGGTCCTGTGCATCCGCGTGCTCGGCGGCAGCCACAAGCGGTACGCGCGCGTCGGCGACATCATCGTCGGCTCGGTGAAGGACGCGCTGCCGGGGGGCGCGGTGAAGAAGGGCGACGTCGTCCGCGCCGTCGTGGTCCGCACGAAGAAGGAGCGGCGCCGCCCCGACGGTTCCTACATCCGGTTCGACGACAACGCCGTCGTGCTCATCAACGAGCAGCGCAACCCGCGCGGGACCCGCATCTTCGGGCCCGTGGCGCGCGAGCTGCGCGAGAAGCGGTTCATGAAGATCATCTCCCTCGCACCGGAGGTGCTCTGATGCCGGGCGTGGACATCCGCAAGGACGACACGGTCCGCGTGATCGCGGGCAAGGACCGCGGCCACACCGGCCGGGTGATCCGGGTGCTCCCGCGCGAGGGGAAGGTGATGGTGGACGGCGCCGCCCGCGCGAAGAAGCACCAGCGGGCCACGGGGAAGCGCTCCCGCTCCGGGCAGCAGCTCCAGCAGGGCGGGATCATCGACACCGAGCTGTTCATCGACATCTCCAACGTGCAGCTCGTCTGCTCGGCGTGCGGGCGGCCCACCCGCGTCGGCCACCACGTGAACCCCGAGGGCAAGAAGGTCCGGATCTGCAGGCGATGCGAGGCGGAGCTGTGAGCGGGTACGTGCCGAGGCTGAAGGCCTGGTACCGGCAGGAGGTGGTCCCGCGCCTCCAGCGGGAGCTCGGGCTGCGGAACCCGATGCAGGTCCCGCGCCTGGAGAAGGTGGTCGTGAACATGGGCGTCGGGGACGCCCTGAAGGACGGCCGTCTGCTCGAGGCCGCCGTGGCGGATCTCGCGACGATCACCGGCCAGAAGCCGATCGTCACGAAGGCCCGACGGTCCATCGCCGGGTTCAAGGTCCGCCAGGGCATGCCGATCGGCGTGAAGGTCACGCTCCGCGGGGACCGGATGTGGGAGTTCCTCGACCGGCTCATCACGATCGCGATCCCGCGGATCCGTGACTTCCGGGGCCTGGACCCGGACGCCTTCGACGGGCACGGCAACTACACGCTCGGGATCACCGAGCAGCTCATCTTCCCGGAGATCGACTACGACAAGGTCGTGAAGGTCCGGGGGATGGACATCACGATCGTGACGACGGCGAAGACCGACGAGGAAGGCAGGGCGCTCCTCGCCGCGCTCGGGTTCCCGTTCCGCGGGATCCCGGTCGTGGCGGTGGCCTCCTGAGGGGTAGCGATATGGCGAAGAAGGCGCTCATCGAGAAGCAGCGGCGGGGCAGCAGGTTCAAGGTCCGCGAGTACACGCGGTGCCGGCGGTGCGGCCGACCGCGCGCCGTGTACCGGAGGTTCCTGCTGTGCCGGATCTGCTTCCGCGAGCTGGCGCACGCCGGCGAGCTCCCGGGGGTGACGAAGGCATCATGGTGAGGCTCGCGACCCACGTCTCGGATCCCATCGGCGACCTGCTGACGAGGATCCGCAACGCCAACATGGCCTACAAGGAGGAGCTCCTCGTCCCGGTCTCCAGGATGAACGAGGCGATCCTCCGTATCCTGGACGCCGAGGGCTTCATCGCCGGCTTCGCCCCCGAGGGCGAGGGCGTGGAGCGGGTCTTCCGGGTGCGGCTCCGCTACGGGCCGAAGCGCGAGCGGGCCATCACGGGCCTGCGGCGCGTGAGCAAGCCCGGACGGCGGATCTACGTGCGGCGCAAGGCGCTCCCGCGGGTGCTCGGCGGGCTCGGCGTCGCCATCGTGTCCACCTCGCAGGGGGTCATGACCGATCGCGAGGCCGCCCGCCGGGGGATCGGCGGCGAGGTCCTCGCCTACGTGTGGTGATGGGATGAGCAGGATCGGCAAGCAGCCCGTCGAGATCCCCGCCGGCGTCGAGGTGACGATCGGCGAGGACGCGACCGTGACCGTGACCGGGCCGCGCGGCACCCTCCGCCGGCGGCTCCACCCCGACATGCGCATCGTCCGCGAGGACGGCCGGATCCGGGTGGAGCGCCCGAGCGACGACGGGTTCCACCGTGGCCTCCACGGGCTCACCCGGACCCTCATCGCGAACATGGTCGAGGGCGTGACGAAGGGCTTCGAGAAGCGCTTGGCCATCGTGGGGGTCGGGTACCGGGCCGCGATGAAGGGGCGGGAGTTGGAGCTCCAGGTCGGCTACTCCCACCCGGTGGTGGTCAGCCCGCCCGAGGGGATCGAGTTCGAGACCCCCAGCCCCACGCAGATCGTGGTGCGGGGCAACGACAAGGAGCTCGTCGGCGAGGTGGCGGCGCGGATCCGCAAGATCCGCAAGCCCGAGCCCTACAAGGGCAAGGGGATCCGCTACGAGGACGAGTATGTGCGGCGCAAGGCCGGCAAGGCCGCGAAGGGTGGTGGATGATGGACCCGAAGCGCAAGCGCGAGGCGCGGATCCGTCGCCACGTCCGGGTGCGGAAGAAGATCTCGGGCACCCCGGAGCGGCCGCGCCTGTCGGTGTTCCGGTCGAACCGGCACATCTACGCCCAGCTCATCGACGACCTCGCCGGCCGCACGATCGTCGCGGCCTCCGACATGGAGGTCGGATCCGACGGGACGAAGACCGAGCGCGCCCGCGCGGTCGGCCGGCTGATCGCCGAGCGCGCGAAGCGGGCCGGGATCGAGCGCGCGGTCTTCGACCGCGGGGGCCGCCTGTACCACGGGCGGGTCGCGGCGGTCGCCGAGGGCGCCAGGGAGGAAGGACTCAGGATCTGATGCGCAGGTACGACACCCAGGGCGAGAAGAGCATCTACGAGGAGCGCGTGATCTCCATCAACCGCGTCGCCAAGGTGGTGAAGGGCGGTCGGCGCTTCTCGTTCGCGGCGCTCGTCGTCGTGGGGGACGGGGCGGGCCGGGTCGGCATCGGGTACGGCAAGGCGAAGGAGGTGCCCGCCGCCATCGCCAAGGGTGTCGAGGAGGCGAAGCGGAGGATGATCGAGGTGCCGATGATGGGCACCACGATCCCCCACGAGGTGATCGGCGAGGACGGCGCCGGGGTCGTGCTCCTCAAGCCCGCCGCGCCCGGCACCGGGGTGATCGCCGGCGGGCCGGTCCGGGCCCTCGTGGAGTGCGCGGGGATCAAGGACATCCTGAGCAAGTCCCTGGGCTCCTCGAACGCCATCAACATCGTGAAGGCGGCCATGGACGGCCTGCGGCAGCTGAAGCGGCCGGAGGACGTGGCCCGCGTGCGCGGCCGGGACGTCCACGAGGTGGCCCCGAAGCCCATGCTCGAGGCCGTGGCGGCGGCGCGGGAGCGCCTGGCGGCTACCCGAGCGGCGAAGCTCGAGGAGGTCTACGCCGATCAGGCCGAGCGCGAGGAGGCGGGCGACCGGCGCGAGCGCCAGGGCGCGAGGCGAGGAGGTCGGCGGTGAGCCGGAAGCTGAAGGTCACCCAGGTCCGCAGCGTCATCGACCGTCCGCGGGACCAGAAGGACACGGTGCGACGGCTCGGCCTCCACCGGATCAACGACACCGTGATCAAGGAGGACCGGCCCGAGATCCGGGGCATGATCGCGAAGGTCCGGCACCTCGTCCGCGTGGAGGAGGTCGAGGAGGCATGAAGCTCCACCACCTGAGGCCCGCGGCAGGGGCCAAGCGGGACCGCAAGCGCGTCGGCCGCGGCCGCGCGGGGGTCCGGGGCAAGACGGCCGGCCGCGGGACGAAGGGCTACCTGGCCCGGCACGACCCGAAGCTCGGCTTCGAGGGCGGCCAGATGCCGCTCCAGCGCCGCGTGCCGAAGCTCAAGGGCTTCTCGAACCCGAACCGCGTCGAGTACGCGGTCGTGAACGTGGAGGCCCTCGGGCGGGTCTTCGCCGAGGGCGGCGAGGTGGACCCGGCCGCCCTGCTCGCGCACGGCCTGGTCCGCAAGGGCCGGCCGGTGAAGGTCCTCGGCCGCGGCGAGCTCACGGTCCCCCTGGTCGTACGGGCCCACGCGTTCTCGGAGACCGCGAGGCGCAAGATCGAGGAGGCCGGCGGACGGGTGGAGGTCGTCCCGGGGTAGGATAGGGGCCCGTGCTCAGAGCCTTCGTCAACGCGTTCAAGGTCCCCGATCTCCGCAAGAAGATCCTCTTCACGCTCGGCATCATCGCCCTGTACCGGTTCGGCTCGCACGTGCCGGTCCCGGTGGTGGACATCGGGATCCTGCGGCGGGAGATGGAGCGCCAGGGCGCGACGGGGTTCCTCGCCTTCATCGACCTCTTCTCGGGCGGCGCCCTCACCCGGATGGCCGTCTTCGGGCTCGGGATCATGCCCTACATCACGAGCTCCATCATCATGCAGCTGCTCACCGTGGTGATCCCGAAGCTCGAGCGCTGGCAGAAGCAGGGCGAGCAGGGGATCAAGAAGATCAACCAGTGGACCCGCTACGTGACCGTGGTCCTCGCCCTGCTGCAGTCCACGGGCCTCGTGTTCCTGTTCCACTCGGCCACCGCGCAGCAGGGGCTCGGCGTGGACATCTTCCCGCCCGGGACCTTCACGCCGGCCAACGTCTCGCTCATCGTCCTCATCATGACGGCGGGCACCGCGATGATCATGTGGATGGGCGAGCTCATCACGCAGCGCGGGATCGGCAACGGGATGTCCCTGCTCATCTTCGCGAGCGTGATCTCCCGCCTCCCGCAGGAGGGCCGGGCGATCTACGTATCCGGCGGCGGGGTCCGCTTCGCCCTCGTGATGCTCATGGGCCTCGCCCTCATCGTCGCGGTGATCTTCCTCGAGCAGGGCCAGCGCCGGATCCCGGTGCAGTACGCGAAGCGGATCGTCGGCCGTCGGATGACGACCGGCGGGAGCACCTACATCCCGCTGAAGGTGAACCAGGCCGGCGTGATCCCGATCATCTTCGCGAGCTCGCTCCTGTACTTCCCGACGCTCGTCGCGAGCATCTACCACGCCGCCTGGTTCCAGAACCTCGTCACGAACTACGTGATGAACGAGCGCTCCATCGTCTACATGACGATCTACGGGCTGCTCGTCGTGTTCTTCGCGTACTTCTACACGGCGATCGCGTTCAACCCGGTGGACACCGCGGACAACCTGCGCAAGTACGGAGGGTTCGTCCCGGGGATCCGGCCGGGCCCGCCGACCGCCGAGTACCTGTCCTACGTCCTCACCCGCATCACGCTGCCGGGCTCGCTGTACCTCGCCGCGATCGCGCTGCTGCCGTCCATCGTGTTCGCCTTCTGGGTGATCCAGCAGTTCCCCTTCGGCGGGACCTCGCTGCTCATCACCGTCGGCGTGGCCCTGGAGACGATGAAGCAGCTCGAGTCCCAGCTGCTCATGCGCCACTACGAGGGGTTCCTGAAGTAGGTCGCCATGCGCATCGTGCTGCTCGGACCGCCGGGGGCAGGCAAGGGGACCCAGGCCAAGCGCCTGACCGAGCGGTACGGGCTCCCGGTCATCGGGACCGGCGACATCTTCCGCGACCACGTCGCCCGCGGGACGCCGCTCGGCCTGCGGGCCAAGGAGTACATGGACCGGGGCGACTACGTCCCCGATGAGATCGCGGTCTCGATGGTGCTCGGCCGCCTGAAGGAGCCGGACTGCCGGGTCGGCTTCATCCTCGACGGCTTCCCGCGCACGGTGCCCCAGGCCCAGGCCCTCGAGCGGGAGCTCACCCAGGCCGGCACGCCGCTCGACGCCGTCCTCAACTTCAAGGTGAGCGACGAGATGGTCGTGAAGCGCCTCACGAACCGCCTCGTGTGCTCGTCCTGCACCCGTCCGTACAACCTCGCCTTCAAGCCGCCCCGGGTCGAGGGCGTCTGCGACGTCTGCGGGGGGCGCCTCGTCCTGCGCTCCGACGACGACGAGGCGACGATCCTGCGGCGCCTCGAGGTCTACCGGCGCGAGACCGAGCCCCTCGTCCTCTACTTCTGGGAGCGCGGGCTCCTGCGGGACATCGACGCCGAGGCGCCCGAGCAGGTGGTGTTCGACCGGACCGTGGAGGCCCTCTCGGACCTCCTGGACGTGGACGGGTGATCGTCTACAAGTCCCCGGCCGAGATCGAGAAGATGCGCCGCGCCGGGCGGATCGTCGCGGGCACGATCGAGGCGGTGGTGCGGGCCGTGGCGCCCGGGCGCACCACGAAAGACCTCGACCGCGTGGCCGAGGCTTACATCCGGGAGCGGGGAGCGATCCCGTCGTTCCTCGGGTACGGCAAGCCGCCGTTCCCGGCCTCGATCTGCACCTCGCTGAACGACGAGATCGTGCACGGGATCCCCTCGACGAAGCGGGTCCTGCGCGAGGGGGATCTCCTGTCCCTCGACTTCGGGGCGGTCTGGGAGGGGTACCATGCGGACGCCGCGGTCACGGTCTTCGTCGGCGACCCCCCCTCGGACGAGGCCGAGAAGCTGGTGCGGGTCACCCGGGAGGCCCTGGAGGCGGGGATCGCCCAGATCCGGCCGGGGGGTCGGCTGTCGGACATCTCCCACGCCATCGAGCAGACCGCCCTCGGGGCGGGCTTCCAGGTGGTCCGGGAGTACGTGGGGCACGGGATCGGCCGCCGGCTCCACGAGGACCCGCAGGTCCCGAACCACGGGCCCCCGGGGCGGGGTCCGGAGCTCCGCCCCGGCCTCGTGATCGCCGTCGAGCCGATGGTCAACATGGGCGGCTGGGAGACGGTCCTGCGGGCCGACCGGTGGACCGTGGCCACGGCGGACGGCTCGCTCTCGGCCCACTTCGAACACACGATCGCCGTGACCGAGGACGGCCACGAGGTCCTCACCCGGCCCGACTGAACCCAGGGGGCGTGACGGCGGCCCGGACCGCGCCTATACTGGCGTTCCGCCTCCAGCCGGGGGCGGGTTCGGCTCGTCCGAGGGCGGGTCGAGCGTGTCCGAGGAAGGCGAGATCCGGGAGTTGCCCAAGAAGGACGCGATCGAGGTCGAGGGAACGGTCACCGAGCCGCTCCCGAACGCCATGTTCCGGGTCGAGCTCGACAACGGACACAAGGTGCTCGCCCACATCTCGGGGAAGATGCGGATGCACTACATCCGGATCCTCCCCGGGGACCGGGTGCTGGTGGAGCTGTCGCCGTACGACCTGACGCGCGGCAGGATCGTCTACCGGTACAAGTGAACGGGCCGGGTGGTCCGGGAGGGGACGGAGAGCGATGAAGGTCCGACCGTCGGTGAAGAAGATCTGCGACCGGTGCAAGGTCATCCGCCGGCGCGGTCAGATCCGCGTCATCTGCTCGAACCCCCGGCACAAGCAGCGGCAGGGCTAGGAGGAGCACGATGGCACGGATCGCCGGCGTCGACCTGCCCCGCGAGAAGCGGGTGGACATCGCGCTCCGCTACATCTACGGGATCGGCCCCACCCGGGCGAACCACATCGTGACCACCCTGGGCATCGACCCCGCCACGCGGGTCCGGGACCTCTCCGAGGAGGAGGTCAGCCGGATCCGGGAGTTCATCGACCGGGAGTACAAGGTCGAGGGGGACCTACGGCGCGAGGTGGCCCAGGACATCAAGCGGAAGATCGAGATCGGCTGCTACCAGGGGATCCGGCACCGCCGCAGCCTGCCGGTGCGCGGCCAGCGCACGCACACGAACGCGCGGACCCGCAAGGGGCCGCGGAAGACGGTGGCGGGCAAGAAGAAGGCCGGGAAGAAGTAGGGGAGCCATGGCGAAGCCGAAGGCGAAGAAGGTCCGCAAGAAGGAGAAGAAGAACGTCGTCCACGGGCAGGCCCACATCAAGTCGACGTTCAACAACACGATCGTCACGATCACGGACCTGCAGGGCAACACGATCGCGTGGGCGAGCGCCGGCAACGTGGGCTTCAAGGGCTCGCGGAAGTCGACCCCCTTCGCGGCCCAGCTCGCCGCGGAGGCGGCGGCCCGGCGGGCCCAGGAGCACGGCCTGCAGAAGGTGGACGTGTTCGTGAAGGGGCCGGGCGCGGGTCGCGAGACCGCGATCCGCTCGCTCGCGGCCTCCGGCCTGGAGGTGCTCGGTATCCAGGACGTCACGCCGGTGCCCCACAACGGGTGCCGGCCGAAGAAGCGTCGGCGCGTCTGAGCGCCGATGGGCCCGCCGAGGTGGCGGGCCCGCGATCGGTGGGGTAGGGGTGGATGATCCCCCACCGGAGGAGGGTGCCGTGTTCATCGTCGCGAGACCGCAGATCACCGAGGAGCCCGTCTCCCCGACGCGCTCCCGCTTCATCGTGGAGCCGCTCGAGCCGGGCTTCGGCTACACGATCGGCAACGCGCTCCGTCGCACGCTGCTGTCCTCGATCCCGGGGGCGGCGATCAGCTCCGTGCGGATCGAGGGCGTGCTGCACGAGTTCTCCACGATCCCGAAGGTGACCGAGGACGTCACCGACATCATCCTGAACCTGAAGGAGCTCGTGATCCGCAGCGAGGTGGACGAGCCCGTGACCATGTACCTGAAGGCCAAGGGCCCGGGGGAGGTCACGGCCGGGGACATCGCCCCGCCCGCGGGGGTGGAGATCCTCAACCCGGACCTCCACATCGGCACGATCGGCAAGGGCGGGACCCTCGAGATGGAGATGGTCGTCGAGCGGGGCGTCGGCTACCGGATGGCGGACAAGAACAAGAAGCCCCGAGACCCGATCGGCGTGATCCCCGTGGACTCGATCTTCTCGCCGGTCCGCAAGGTGAGCTACGCCGTCGAGAACACCCGGGTCGAGCAGATGACCGACCGGGACAAGCTGATCCTCGACGTCGAGACGGACGGCTCGATCAGCCCCCGGGAGGCCGTCGCCTCCGCCGGCGGGACCCTGCTCGAGCTCGTGCAGCTGTTCAGCGAGCTCGCCGAGGCGCCGTCGATGCAGGTCGGGCCGGCCGAGGAGGAGACCGTCCCCTCCGACTACCAGATCACGGTGGAGGAGCTGAACCTCTCGGTCCGCTCGTACAACTGCCTGAAGCGCGAGGGCATCAACACCGTCGGCGACCTCGTCCAGAAGACCGAGGCGGAGCTCATGGACATCCGCAACTTCGGGCAGAAGTCCATCGACGAGGTCAAGGCCAAGCTCGCGGAGCTCGGCCTGTCGCTGCGGGAGGAGTGAGCGGATGCCCAAGCCGAAGAAGGGCCCGCGCCTCGGCTCCGGTCCCGCGCACCAGCGGCTGCTGCTGAACACGCTCGCCGCGCAGCTGTTCACCCACGAGCGGATCAACACCACCGAGGCCAAGGCGAAGGCGCTGCGCCCCGTCGCCGAGCGGATGATCACGTTCGCCAAGCGGGGGGACCTGGCGGCCCGCCGCGAGGTGCTGAAGGACATCCCCGACCGGGACGTCGTGCACAAGCTCTTCGCCGAGATCGCGCCGCGGTACGCGAACCGCCAGGGCGGGTACACCCGGATCGTCAAGGTGGGCCCGCGCCGCGGCGACGGCGCGCCGATGGCGATCATCGAGCTCGTCGAGGCCGAGTAGCGGGAACCCGCTCGCCCCGCGCCGCCGTCCGAGGGGTATGAGGCGGCGTGCGATCCTCGTGGCCCTCGCCGCGGCCCTCCTCGCCGCGGGCGCGTGCTCTCGGCCCGAGGGGGGGCCCGGCCCCGCACCGACCGACCCCCTCGACGGCCGGTCCTTCGTCTCCACGGCGGTCCTGGAGGGGGGCGTCGAGCGCGAGCTCGTGCCCGGCACCCGGATCGAGCTCTCCTTCGCCGACGGGCGGCTCTCGGCGCGGGCGGGGTGCAACCTCCTCGGCGCCCGGTACCGCCTGCGGAGCGGGGTCCTCGAGCTCGTGGGCGGCGTGAGCACGACAGAGATGGGGTGCGATCCCGAGCGCCACGCGCAGGACGCCTGGCTCTCCGGGTTCCTCGGGGCCTCGCCGCGGGTGCGGCTCGAGGGCTCGGAGCTCGTCCTCTCCGGGGCGGGGACCGAGATCCGGCTCCTCGACCGCGAGGTCGCCGAGCCCGACCTCCCCCTCCGGGGCACGACGTGGCGCCTGGAGACCCTGGTCGAGGGCGGGGTGGCCTCCAGCGTGCCGAGGGGCCTCCACGCGACCCTCGTGGTGCGGGAGGGGCGGATCGGCGGGTTCGACGGCTGCAACGAGTGGGGCGCCCGGCTCCGCTCGGCCGAGGACGGCGAGCTCGAGATGGGGCGGGTCGTCCAGGCCCTGGTCGGGTGCCGGGGCGCGGCGGCCGCGCTCGAGCGCGACGTCCTCGCCGTGATCCGGGCGGCGCGGATCGCCTACGAGATCGACGGTTCGACGCTCGTCCTTCGGGCCGGGGACCGCGAGCTGTGGTTCCGGGGCGAGCCGGGGCCGCGATACTAGGCCGCGTGACGCGGACGATCCGGCTCACCCTCGCCTACGACGGGACGGGCTTCCGGGGCTTCGCCCGGCAGCGGGACCAGCGGACGGTCCAGGGGGTGCTCGAGGCGGCCCTGGAGCGGGTGCTCGGGGGCGTGCCGCGCCTGTCCGTCGCCGGGCGGACCGACGCGGGGGTCCACGCGCGGGGCCAGGTCGTCTCGTTCCGCACCGACCTCGATCCGGCCCGGCTCCAACGGGCCCTGAACGCCCTCCTCTCGCCCGAGGTCGTCGTGTGGGACGCGCGGTGGGCGCCGGAGGGGTTCGACGCCCGGCGCTCCGCCTCCGCCCGCGAGTACCGGTACCGGATCGATCTCGCCCCCTGGCCAGACCCCTTCACCGCCCGGTACGTCTGGCACCGACCGGGGGAGCTCGCGCTCGGGCCGATGCGGGAGGCCGCCCGGGAGCTCCTCGGGGAGCACGACTTCGCCTCCTTCGGCCGGCCCCATCGGCCGGGCGGGCCCACGGTCCGCCGCCTGGAGCGCCTGGCGATCTCCCGCCGGGGGGACCAGCTGGAGATCGCCGTGCGGGGCAACGCCTTCCTGCACCAGATGGTCCGCTCCATCGCGGGGACGCTCGTGCGGGTGGGGGAGGGGCGGATGACGCCGGAGGCCGTGGCGGCCGCCCTCGAGGCCCGGGACCGGTCGGCGGCCGGGCCGGTGGCCCCGCCCCACGGGCTCACCCTGGAGCGCGTCGTCTACGGCCGGCGCGAGCTTTGACGGTGGAGCTGGGCCGCAGGTAGCATGGGTCGCCGGCCTCACCGGCCGGCGCTTCCATGCCATGAGGACCTACTCGCCGAAGCCGCAGGACATCGAGCGGCGCTGGTACGTGATCGACGCGTCCGGCGCCGTCCTCGGACGCCTCGCGTCCGAGGTCGCAGCCATCCTGCGCGGCAAGCACAAGCCGATCTTCGCGCCGCACATGGACACGGGCGACCACGTGATCGTGGTGAACGCCCGCGGGGTGCGGCTGACCGGGGACAAGGCCGCGAAGAAGTTCGCCTACCGGCACTCGGGGTACCCGGGCGGCCTCACGGCCACCCAGTACGAGGAGCTCCTCGCCGAACAGCCCGAGTACGCGGTGGAGAAGGCGATCAAGGGGATGCTGCCGAAGAACCGGCTCGGCAGGGCGATGGCGCGCAAGCTCAAGGTCTACGCGGGGCCCGACCACCCCCACGCCGCCCAGCAGCCCGAGCCCCTGCGCCTCGGCGAGGTGCCCCGGTGGACGGGTCTGCCGGAGCGGCCCGCCGGGAAGGCCGGCCGTCGGGGGAAGAGGGAGGAGACGTAGGTGGCCCAGCTCGCGACGGGACGTCGGAAGCAGGCCGTGGCCCGGGTGCGCCTCGCGCCCGGGACGGGCGCGTTCGTGCTGAACGGTCGCCCTCTGGAGGACCACTTCCCGACGCGGGCGCAGCGGCTCGTGGTCTCCGCCCCGCTGCGGGCGGTCGGCCGGGAGAAGGACCTCGACGTGATCGCCACCCTGCGGGGCGGCGGTGTGAGCGGCCAGGCCGGCGCGCTCCGCCTCGGCATCGCCCGGGCCCTCATCGAGCTCGACCCGTCGCTGCGGCCGGTGCTGAAGCGGGAGGGCTTCCTCACCCGCGACGCCCGCGAGAAGGAGCGCCGCAAGTACGGGCTGAAGAAGGCCCGCAAGGCGCCCCAGTACTCCAAGCGCTGAGCTACGGGGCCGCGTCCCCCTCGCCCGCGCCCGGCTCGAGCTCCTCCGGCTCCTCCGCGGACTCGGCGAGCGCCGCGAGCTCCTCCTCGGAGATCCCGGGCGGGGACTCGAGGATCAGCCGCGCCTGGGGCTCGAGCTCCTCGGGGACCCACAGGTCCATGCCGCCCAGACGGTAGGGCCCGCCGGCCTCGCCCTTGACGAGGACGGGGATCCCCTCCGCCTCGAGCCTGGCCCGAGCGAGCTCGCCCTGGGGCGCGGAGGCGGTGGACCACACTCGCACGAACCGTCGCTCCCCCACGAGGTCATCCTCGCAGGCGCGGGTCGGAACCCCAAGAGGCCCGTAGGCTGGAGGCGACGACGACGGGCCTCGTGGACGTGCGGATCGAGCCGACGCACGAGATGGCCGACGGGATGCGCTCGGCGATCGTGCGGGCTCGCAAGCTCTGAGTCAGACCACCCCGAGCTCGCGGAGGAGCTCGCGGACGCGTCGGCCGATCTCGTCCCGGATGGGACGGACCTGCTCGAGCGGCAGGCCCGCGGGGTCCGGGAGCTCCCAGTCGAGCATCCGCGCGCCCGGGACGACGGGGCAGGCCTCGCCGCAGCCCATCGTCACGATGGCGTCGGCGCGCCGGAGGGTCTCCTCGTTCCATCGCTCGGGGCGCTGCCCGGCGATGTCGATCCCGACCTCGGCCATGGCCGCGACGGCCGCCGGGTTCACCTCCGCGGCCGGATCCGAGCCCCCGGAGGCCACCTCCACCCGGTCGCCGGCGAGGTGCCGCGCCCACCCCGCGGCCATCTGCGAGCGCCCGGCGTTGTGGACGCACAGGAACACGACGACCCGCCGCTCGCCCACCGGGACATGGTAGCGGGGGAACGCAGGGCTGGGTCCGGTAGCCTTGACCCCCGGGATGGGGCGTCTGTTCGGGACCGACGGGGTGCGCGGCGTGTACGGGCGCGAGCTCACCGACGAGCTCGCCTTCGCCCTCGGCCGGGCGCTCGTCACCGTGCTCGCGCGGGCGGGGGACCGGCGGGCGATCGTGATCGGGCGGGACACCCGGGCCTCCGGCGAGCCCCTGGAGCGGGCCCTCGCCGCGGGGATCCGGGCCGCGGGCGCCGATGTGATCCTCGCCGGCGTCGTGCCGACCCCCGCCGTCGCCTTCCTCACGGTGGACCTGGGGGCGGGCGCCGGGGCGGTGATCAGCGCCTCCCACAACCCGCCGGAGGACAACGGCATCAAGTTCTTCGACCCCTTCGGCTACAAGCTCTCCGACGAGCTCGAGACGGAGATCGAGGCCGAGGTCGAGCGCGGGGCGCTGGCGGCGGTCGGGCGCGAGGGGACGGTGCGGGAGGCCCCGGGGGCGCTGGAGCGCTACCTCGGGCACCTCGTGGGGGCCGCGGAGGCGCGCCTGGACGGGATGCGGGTCGTCGTGGACTGCGCGAACGGGGCCGCGTCGGCCGTGGCGCCGGAGGTCCTGCGTCGGCTCGGCGCCGAGGTCTACCCGATCTTCGACGCCCCGGACGGTCGGAACATCAACGTGGGCTGCGGGGCCCTCCACCCCGAGGTCGTGGCGAACGCGGTGCGGACGGCCGGGGCCGACGCGGGCGTCGCCCACGACGGCGACGCCGACCGCGCCCTGTTCGCCGATGCGCAGGGGCGCGTGATCGACGGCGATCAGGTGCTCGCGGCGTGCGCCCTCGCGATGAAGCAGGAGGGGCGCCTGCCCCGGGACCTGGTCGTCACCACCGTCATGGCCAACCTCGGCCTGCGCCGGGCGATGGAGGCCGCCGGCATCGAGGTGGTCCAGACGCGCGTGGGCGACCGGTACGTGCTCGAGGAGATGCTCGCCTGCGGCGCGGCCCTCGGGGGAGAGCAGTCCGGCCACGTCGTCTTCGCCGAGCACGCGACGACGGGGGACGGGATCCTCACGGCCGTGCGGTTCCTCTCCCTCGCCGCCCGCACCGGGCGCTCGGTGGCGGAGCTCGCGGCGGCCATGCCCCGGTTCCCCCAGGTGCTGGAGAACGTGCGGGTGGCGCACAAGGAGCGCCTCGAGGAGGCCGAGGAGGTCCGGGCGGCGGTGGCCGAGGCGGAGCGCTCCCTCGACGGGCGGGGCCGCGTGCTCGTGCGCGCCTCCGGGACCGAGCCCCTCGTGCGGGTCATGGTCGAGGCCGAGACCGAGGAGCGGGCCCGGGCCCTCGCCCGGGAGCTCGCCGAGGTCGTGGCGCGGGCCCTCGCCTGAGCGCCCCCGGCCGGAGGGTCCTCGCGGGGGCGGGCGCCCGGGGGTGTTAGGCTCGGTGGCCTGATGTGCGGCATCGTCGGGTACGTGGGCCGCGACGAGGCGCTCCCCATCGTCCTCGAGGGCCTTCGTCGCCTCGAGTACCGTGGGTACGACTCCGCGGGGGTGGCCCTCCTGGACGGCGGCATCGCCGTCGTGAAGCGGGCCGGGAAGCTCGAGGAGCTGGAGCGCGAGCTCGCGGCGGTGGGGGCGCCGCCGGGCCGGGTGGGCATGGGGCACACGCGATGGGCGACCCACGGGGAGCCGAGCGACCGCAACGCCCACCCCCACCTCGACTGCCGGGGCCGGGTCGCCGTCGTCCACAACGGGATCATCGAGAACTTCCACGAGCTGCGCGCCGAGCTGGAGAAGCGCGGCCACCGGCTCGCCTCGGAGACCGACACCGAGGTCGTCGCGCACCTGCTCGAGGAGCAGGACGGCTCGTTGCCCGACGCGGTCCGGGCCGTGGTCCGGCGCCTGCGCGGCGCCTACGCGCTCGTCGCGCTCTCGGCGGACGACCCGGACGTGATCGTGGGGGTGCGCGTGTCCTCGCCCCTCGTCGTCGGCCTCGGCGAGGGCGAGGCCATCCTCGCCTCCGACATCCCCGCCCTGCTCCAGCGCACCCGGACGGTCCTGCCGGTGGAGGAGGGCGAGGTCGTGGAGGTTCGCGCGGAGGGCGTGCGGATCACCGACCTGGAGGGCGTGGAGCGCACGCGCGCGCCGATGCGGGTGGACTGGGACGTGGCCCGGGCCCAGAAGGGCGGCTACGAGGACTTCATGCTGAAGGAGATCCACGAGCAGCCGGCGGCGATCCGCGACACCCTCGTCGGGCGCGTGGACGCCCGCGGCATGCTCGCGCTGGACGAGCTGCGCCTGCCCACCGAGGTCCTCCGCGAGGTCGGCAAGGTCTTCGTGGTGGCCTGCGGGACGGCCTTCCACTCGGGCCTCGTGGCGAAGTACGCGATCGAGCACTGGACGCGCCTGCCGGTGGAGATCGAGATCGCCTCGGAGTTCCGCTACCGCGATCCGGTGCTCGGGCCCGACACGCTCACGCTCGCCGTCTCCCAGTCGGGGGAGACCATCGACACGCTCGAGGCGGCCCGCCACGCGGCCCGGCAGGGCTCGCGCGTGCTCGCCGTGACGAACACCGTGGGGTCCTCCCTCGCACGGGAGGCCGACGGCGTGCTCTACACCCACGCCGGGCCCGAGATCGGGGTCGCCGCGACGAAGACCTTCGCCACCCAGATGGTGGCCCAGCACCTGGTGGCGCTGTACCTGGCGCAGGTGCGGGGCACGATGTTCCCCGCCGAGATCCAGGCCGTCGTGGAGGAGCTGCGGGCGCTGCCGGGGGCGGTGGAGCGGGCCCTCGGGCTCGAGCCGGAGGTGGCGCGGCTGGCCGAGCGCTACCGCGACGTGCGCGACGTCCTGTTCATCGGACGCCACACCGGCTACCCGGCGGCCCTCGAGGGGGCCCTGAAGCTGAAAGAGATCTCCTACGTCCACGCCGAGGGCTACCCGGCGGGCGAGCTCAAGCACGGGCCGATCGCGCTCGTGGAGCCGGGGGTGCCGGTCGTGGCCGTGGCGACCGAGTGCCACGTCTACCCGAAGATGGTCTCCAACATCCAGGAGGTCCGCGCCCGCGGCGCCGACGTGATCGCCGTCGTCACCGAGGGCGACCGCACGGTGCGGGAGCTCGCGACCCACGTCCTCGAGGTGCCCCGCACCCCGGAGCTCCTCTCGCCGGTCGTGGTCTCGGTGCCGTTGCAGCTGTTCGCCTACCACGTGGCGAAGCTGCGGGGCTGCGACGTGGACCGGCCCCGGAACCTGGCCAAGAGCGTGACCGTGGAGTAGGCGCCCGGCCGGGGGCGCCGCGGCTACCCTATGGGCCGTGGAGATCCTCGGGCTCGGCGTGGACATCTGCGAGATCGCGCGGATGGAGCGGGCCCTCGCCCGGCACCCCAGGATGCGCGAGCGGGTGTTCACCCCCGAGGAGATCGCCTACTGCGAGGCCCGGGCGCGGCCGGCCGAATCCTACGCCGGCCGGTTCGCGGCGCGGGAGGCCGTGATCAAGGCCCTGGGCGGGTACCGCGGCCGGCGCTGGCAGGACATCAGCGTGGCCCGCTCGAGCTCGGGGGCGCCACGGGTCCTGCTCCAGGGCAACGCGAAGCGGCGGGCCGACGCGCTCGGCGTCACCGAGGTCCTCGTCACCTTCACCCACGAGCGGACCCACGCCGTGGCCTTCGCCCTCGCCGTGGGCGGCGCGTCCCGGGGGGTGCCTCGGTGAGGCCCGTCCTCACCCCGGCCGAGGCCGGCGAGCTCGACCGGGCCTCCCAGGCCCGGGGCATCTCGGCGGCGACCCTCATGGAGAACGCCGGCCGCGAGGTGGCCCGGGCGGCCCGGGTGCTCGCGGGGGGCACCTACGGGCGGCGGGCCGTCGTGGTCTGCGGCAAGGGCAACAACGGGGGGGACGGGCTCGTGGCCGCCCGGTACCTCGCCCGCTGGGGGTTCCGGGTGACCGTCCTCATGCTCGAGGTGCCCGAGGACCTCCGCGAGCCCGCCGCGACGAACCTCGCCCGCCTGCGCGAGGAGACCGACGCCCGCCTCCGGCCCTTCTCGCGCTCCGCCCTGGCCCGGGAGCTCGCCCGCGCCGACGTCGCCGTCGACGCGATCTTCGGCACCGGGTTCCGAGGCGTCCCCGAGGACGAGTGGGCGGAGGCGATCCGCGGCCTGAACGAGGCGGAGGTGCCCGTCGTCGCGGTGGACATCCCCTCCGGCGTGGACGGCTCGACGGGCGCCGTGGAGGGGGAGGCGGTGGTCGCCGACCTCACCGTGACCTTCGGCGCGGCGAAGGTGGGGGTGGTGCTCCTGCCGGGCGCCGAGCACGCCGGCGTGATGCAGGTGGCCGACATCGGCTTCCCGCCCGACCTCCTCCGCGCGGACCTGTGGCTCATGGAGGAGGCGGACGTCGCGGCCCTCGTGCCGACCCGTCCCCTGGAGACCCACAAGCGCGAGACCGGGGTCGTCCTCGTCGTGGGCGGCTCGCGCCTCATGACCGGGGCCGTGTGCCTCGTGGCCCAGGCCGCCTACCGGGTGGGGGCGGGGCTCGTCCAGGTGGCGGTGCCGGCCTCGATCCTGCCGGTGGTCCAGTCCCTCGTGCGCGAGGCGACGTTCCTGCCGCTGCCGGAGACGCCCGAGGGCACGGTGGCGCCCTCCGCCGCCGAGGTCCTCGCCGCGCGGCTCCCCGGGGCCGACGTCCTCGCCCTGGGCCCCGGGATGACCACGAATGAGGCGACGGCCGAGCTCATCCGCGCCACGGTGGCGAGCTCGCCGATCCCCGTCGTCCTCGACGCCGACGGCCTGAACGCCTTCGCGGGGCGGGCGCCGGAGCTCTCGGCGCGCCGGGCCGAGCTCGTGCTCACCCCCCACGCCGGGGAGTTCGCCCGCCTGGCCGGGACGAGCTCGCGGGAGGTCGCGGCCGACCGGCTCGGCCACGTCCGGGCCCTGGCCGCGGAGACGAAGGCGACGGTGCTCCTCAAGGGGACCCGCACGCTCGTCGCGACCCCCGAGGGGCACGTCCGCGTGAACCCCACGGGCGGCCCGGCGCTCGCGACCGGGGGCACGGGCGACGTCCTCACCGGGGCCATCGCCGGGCTCCTCGCCCGGGGGCTCCTGCCGGTGGACGCGGCCTCCGTCGGCGCCTACCTCCACGGCCGGGCGGGAGCGCTCGCCGCGGAGCGGACCGGGGAGGGGACGACGGCGGTGGACGTCCTCGAGCACCTCGCCCCGGCCCTGCGGGGGATCCTGGAGGCATGAGCCGCCACCCCGTCCGGTTCCGTCCCACGGTGGTCGAGGTCGACCTCGAGGCGATCCGCCACAACGTCCGCCGGCTGAAGCCCCCCACGGCCGAGCTCCTCGCGGTCGTCAAGGCCGACGGCTACGGCCACGGCGCCGCGCCGGTCGCCCGGGCCGCCCTCGAGGCCGGGGCGAGTCGGCTCGGGGTGGCCCTCGTGGAGGAGGGGACCGCGCTTCGCGAGGCGGGGATCGCGGCGCCGATCCTCCTGCTCTCGGAGCCGCCCCCCGGCGCCGAGGAGGAGGTCCTCGCCCACGGCCTGACCCCGACCGTCTACACGCCCGAGGGGGTCCGGGCCCTCGCGGCGGCGGCGCGTCGCGCGGGCCGGCCCCTCGCGGTCCACGTGAAGCTCGACACCGGCATGCACCGGGTGGGGCTGTGGCCGCCGGAGCGGGCCGTGGAGCTCAGCCGCCTCGTCCTCGAGGAGGGGCTCGAGCTCGAGGGCCTGTTCACGCACTTCGCGAGCGCCGAGTCGGACCCGGCGACGACCCGGGGGCAGCTCCAGCGCTTCCTCGCCGCCGCGGGTGCGCTGCGCGAGGCCGGGATCCGCCCTCGGCTGCTCCACGCCGCGAACAGCGCGGCGACCATCACCGCCCCCGAGACCCACCTCGACCTCGTGCGGCCCGGCGCCGCGATCTACGGCATCGCCGCCGGCCCGGGCCTGGCCGAGGGGCTCCGGCCGGCGATGACGCTGCGCTCCCGGGTGAGCCTGGCCAAGCGCCTGGAGGCGGGGGAGCGCCTCTCCTACGGGCACCGGTACCGGCTGGAGCGGCCGGGCTGGGTCGCCACGGTGCCGGTCGGCTACGCCGACGGCTACCCGCGGGCCCTGTCCAACCGCGCCGAGGTGCTGATCCGCGGCCGCCGGCACCGCGTGGCGGGGGCGGTGACGATGGACCAGCTGCTCGTGGACTGCGGCGAGGTGGAGGTGGCGCCCGGCGACGAGGTGGTCCTCCTCGGGGCCCAGGGCGGGGAGCGGATCACCGCCGAGGAGCTCGCGGAGCACGCCGGCACGATCGGGTACGAGATCGTGACCTCCATCTCCGAGCGCGTGCCCCGGGAGTACGTGGGATGACCCGCCCCCGGCGCGCGGCGGTCCTCACCGCGGGCCTGGCCGCGACGGCCCTCGCGGGCGGGGTGGCCGCCCGGACGATCCTCCGCCGCCACCGGCGGCCCGACCCGGAGGCCGACGAGCCCCTCGCGATGCTCCCGCCGGAGGACCTCGGGCTGGTGAGCTCCTTCGACGGGACCGCCCTCGCCGTGCGCGCCGCGGGTCCGCCCGGCGGGCCGACCCTCGTGCTCGCCCACGGCTTCAGCCTGGACCTCACGACGTGGCACTACCAGTGGACAGCGCTCTCGGAGCGGTACCGGTGCGTGCTCTTCGACTTCCGCTCGCACGGCCGGAGCGAGCCGGCGGCCGGGGGTGACCTCTCGCTCCAGGCCATGGGTCACGACCTCGCGGCGGTGATCGAGGCGACCGCCCCCGAGGGCCGGGCCCTCGTCGTCGGCCACTCCATGGGCGCGATGGCGGCCCTCGCCATGGCCGAGGCCCGTCCGGACCTGCTCGGGACGCGGGTGGTGGGGATGGTGCTCGCCGGGGCGACCGCCCGCGACCCCTTCCGCGGGGTGATCGGCTCGGTCGCGGGGCTCCTGCGGCCGGGCCTCGGGACGCTGCGCCAGACCCTCGCGCGCCTGGATCGCGTGCGCCGGCACCTCGTCTCGCGGCCGGGGGACCTGGGGGGCCTCGCCACCCGCCTCACGCAGTTCGGGCCCGACGCCTCGCCGCACCTCGTGGACCACGTGACGCGCCTGGCTGCCCGGGCCCGCTCGGAGGTGTGGACGGACGGCCTCCTCGCCCTCGTGGACCTCGACCTGCGCCACGCCGCGGGCCACGTGTCCGTGCCCGCCCTCGTGGTCGTGGGTGAGCGGGACCGCGTGACCCCGCCCGCCCAGGCGGTCGAGCTCGTCGCGGCGCTGCCCGAGGGGCGTCTCGCGGTCGTGCCGGGCGCGGGTCACCTGGCGATGCTCGAGGCCCACGAGGCCTTCAACCGCCGGCTCGAAGCCTTCGCGGCGGAGGCCCTGGGCTCCCGTGGCACGGGGAGCCGGCGCGCGGGGAGGGGGCGGCGGTGACGAACGGGATCGCCGAGGTCCCCGGGATACTCGTGGGGCACGACACCGACCCCGTCGGTCTGACCGGCTGCACGGTCGTGCTCGCGCCGCCCGGGACGGTGGGCTCGGGCGAGGTCCGCGGGGGCGCGCCGGGGACCCGGGAGACCGACCTCCTGCGCCCCGGCATGCTCGTCGAGGAGGTCCACGCGGTCCTGCTCACCGGGGGGAGCGCCTTCGGCCTCGCCGCGGCCGACGGCGTGATGCGGTACCTGGAGGAGCGGGGCGTGGGCTTCGATGCGCAGGTCGCCCGCGTCCCCATCGTGCCCGCCGCCGTTCTGTTCGACCTCGCGGTCGGCGACCCCCGAGCCCGGCCCGACGCCGAGAGCGGTCGCCGGGCCTGCCTCGCCGCCGCCGCCGAGGTCCCCGAGGGGAGCGTGGGGGCCGGGACCGGCGCCACCGTGGCCAAGGTGCGGGGGATGGCGGGCGCGATGAAGGGCGGGGTCGGCACGGTGGCCGTGCGCGAGGGGGACCTCGTCGTCGGGGCGCTCGTGGCCGTGAACGCCCTCGGCGAGATCGTGGACGAGGACGGGTCGGTGATCGCGGGCGCCCGCGGCGAGCCGGGGGAGGGGGAGGTCGCGCCGCCCTTCCCGACGAACACGACGATCGGGGTCCTCGCCACGAACGCCCGCCTGTCCAAGGAGCGGGCCCACCTGCTCGCCCTGGCCGCCCACGACGGGTTGGAGCGCGCCATCCGGCCCTGCCATACCATCTTCGACGGCGATACGGTCTTCACCCTCGCCACGGGCGAGGTCGAGGCCGACCAGCCACTGCTGGAGGAGCTCGCCGAGCGGGTCGTCGCCGGGGCGGTCCGCCGCGGCGTGTGCCTCGCGACCGGGGTCGCGGGGATCCCGGGCCTGGGGGACGGGTGATGGGACGGACGCTCGAAGAGGCGGCCCGCGAGGCCGCGACGTGCACGCGCTGCCGGCTCGCCCAGGGCCGGACCCAGGTCGTCTACGGCACGGGGAACCCGCGGGCCGAGCTCATGTTCATCGGCGAGGCGCCGGGCTACCACGAGGATCGGCAGGGCGAGCCCTTCGTGGGCGCGGCGGGGCAACTCCTGAACCAGATGCTCTCGGAGATCGGGATCCGCCGCGAGGACGTCTACATCGGCAACGTCCTCAAGTGTCTCCGGTACGACGCCTCGGTGTTGATGGCCGACGGGTCCTGGGAGCGGATCGGCCGCCTCGTGCGGTCGCGATCGGAAGGGCCGGTGATGTCGGTCGACGAGGAGGGGCGGTTGGTCCCCATGAGGATCGTGGGCTGGCACGCCACGCCGCTCGGCGGACGGCGGGTGCTCCGGCTCACCTACCGATCCGCGAAGCGGACCGGCGGCAGCGGGCGGGTCTCGGTCGAGCTGACCGACGATCACCCGGTCCTGACCGACCGGGGGTGGGTGGCCGCGGGGGACCTGCGATCCGACGACCTCATCGCCATCGGGCAAGGCCTCAGCGAGCTCGCCCACGACGTCGTCTGCGGAACGGTGCTCGGTGACGGCCATCTCCGCGCCTCCGGGACGCACCTGTCCTTCACCCACGCGGAGGGACAGCTCGGGTACGCCGTGTTCAAGGCCCGTCTGCTTGCCGAGCTCGAGCCGAGGGTGTCGGTGATCGAGGCGCGGGGGCCCACGGGGGGATCTCGCCGCGTGGTGCAGGTGCGGACCCGGGCGCACCGGGCCCTGCGCCTGCTCAGGGACGAGTTCTACGGCGCTCGCAAGCGGGTCCCGTTCTGGATCGCGCACGCCCTCACCCCTCGGATGCTCGCTTTCTGGTTCATGGACGACGGGTACCTGCGCGTCCGTCCCCCGCGCCGGCCCTCCGCCGAGATCGCCGCGCAGGGGTTCTCCGAGGAGGATCGGTCGGTGCTGCTCCTCGGCCTCGCCTCCCTGGGCCTGGTGGCGAAGTCGGCCCGAGGACGGATCGTCTTCGACGTGGATGCCACCCGCGAGCTCTCCCGGACGATCGCGCCGTACGTCCCGCCGTCGATGCGGCATAAGCTGGATCCCGGCATCGCGGAGGCGGTCCCCTTCGATCCATCCCTGTTCGAGCGGGGCCCTGCCCACACGATGTACGACGTCGCGGAGGTCGAGGACGTCACCGACCACCCCCGGACCGACACGACCTTCTACTGCATCGACGTGGAGGGGACGCACAACTTCGTCACGGCCGGCGGGGTGGTCCACAACTGTAGACCTCCGGGGAACCGGGACCCGTACCCCGACGAGACCGAGGCGTGCCGCCCGTGGCTCGACGAGCAGATCGCCCTGGTGGACCCCCGCGTGATCGTGACGCTCGGGAACTGGGCGACCCGGTACATCCTCGGGCGCCAGGTCTCGATCAGCCGGGTGCGCGGCCAGCGCTTCACCTGGAACGGGCGGGTCGTGATCCCCACCTTCCACCCCGCGGCGATCCTCCACGGCGGGGGCGAGGCCTCGAGCCAGATGACGGCCCTCCGCGCGGACTTCCAGGAGATCCGCCGTGCCCTGGACGAGGCGCCGCCGCCGGCCCCCCAGGAGCAGCTGGGGCTGTTCTGATGGAGACCCGGGCCCTGCTCGAGGCGCCGACGGCGGAGGACACCCGGGCGATCGGCGCCGCCCTCGCCGAGCTCCTGCAGCCCGGGGACGCCCTCGCGCTCTGCGGCGAGCTCGGGGCGGGCAAGACGACCTTCGTGCAGGGGATCGCCCGCGGGCTCGGCTACACGGGCGCGGTGACCTCGCCCACCTTCACCCTCGTGCGGGAGTACGCCGGCCGCCTGCGGGTGTACCACGTGGACGTCTACCGGCTCGAGCGCGTCCAGGAGGCGATCGAGCTCGCCTTCGAGGAGATGCTCGACGGGGACGGCGTCCTCGTCGTGGAGTGGGGCGACGCCGTCGAGGAGCTCCTGCCGCCGGAGCACCTCCTCGTCGAGCTGCGCGTCCCGGGCCCGGACGAGCGCCGGATCGTCGCCCTGGCGGGGACCGGGCCCTCGTGGGCGGCCCGGTGGGAGCGGCTCGAGCAGGCCGTGCAGCGCTGGGGGCTCGCGGCGTGATCGTCCTCGGGATCGAGACCTCGACGCCCCAGACCTCGGTGGCGGTCGGGACCGAGCAGGCGATCGTGGGCCACACCGCGATCACCGGCCCCACCCGGCGCGACGTCGTGATCCAGGCCCTCGACCACGTCCTTTCCCGCACCGGCCTCGAGCTCGCCGCCGTCGGCGGGATCGCGGTCGGCCTCGGGCCGGGCCTGTTCACCGGCCTGCGGGTCGGGGTGGTGGCGGCCAAGACCCTGGCCCAGGTCCTCGCCGTGCCGATCGTCGGGATCTGCTCCCTGGACGTCCTCGCCTTCGGCGTCCGCCACACGAGCCGCACGATCGCCGCGGTGATCGACGCCCGGCGGGGCGAGGTCTTCTACGCCTTCTACCGGGCGGTGCCGGGCGGGATCCTGCGGGAGGGGCCCTACCAGGTGGCGGCGCCCGACCACCTCGTCGCGGACCTCGAGGCCCGGGGCGGCGACGTGCTGCTCGTGGGCGACGGCGCGCTGCGGTACCGTCGGCAGCTGGAGGAGGCCGGCGCGCGGGTGGAGCTCGCCTCGGCGGCGTGGGCCCACCCGCAGGCGTCGTGCCTCGTGGAGCTCGCCGCGCCCCGCCTCCTGCGCGAGGAGCACGACGGCCTGTTCGAGCTGGTACCCCTGTACCTGAGGAAGTCGGATGCGGAGATCGCTTGGGACGAGCGGCGTCGCGGCGCCTCGGCTTGAGGTCACGCGGATGCGCCGGCGGCACCTGCGCGGCGTCATGGCCATCGAGCGTCGCGTCTACGCGCGCCCGTGGAGCCCGAACCTGTTCCTCGCGGAGATGGCCGACAGCTCGAACCGCCGGTACCTGGTGGCCCGGCTGGGCCGCGAGGTCGTGGGCTACGGAGGGCTCATCTGCTACGGGGAGGAGGCCCACGTGACGAACATCGCCGTCGCCCCGGAGCACCAGCACCACGGCATCGCCACGCGCCTGCTCCACGACCTGATCCTCGGCGCGATCGAGATGGGGGCCGAGGCCGTCTCCCTGGAGGTGCGGGCGACCAACTGGCGGGCGCAGCGGCTGTACGCGCGGTTCGGCTTCCGCCCGGTGGGGGTCCGGCGCAACTACTACCAGGAGGTCGGCGAGGACGCGCTCATCATGTGGGCCGACGACGTGCGCTCGGCCGCGTACCTGGAGCGGCTGCGAGGGATCGTGGACGAGCTCCCCGAGGGCGTCCGGCCGTGAGGGTCCTCGGCATCGAGACCTCCTGCGACGAGACGGCCGTCGCCGTGGTCGAGGACGGCGAGGTCCGCTCGAACCTCATCGCGCGCCAGACCGACCTGCACGCGCGGTTCGGCGGTGTCGTGCCCGAGCTCGCGAGCCGGGCCCACGTGGAGGCCCTGAACCCGCTCCTGGATCGGGCCCTGGAGGAGGCCGGCTGTCGCTTCGCCGACCTCGAGGGGGTGGCGGTCACCGTCGGGCCGGGCCTCGTGGGCGCGCTCCTCGTGGGGATCTCGGCGGCCAAGGCCGTCGCCTACGCGACCGGCGCCCCCCTCATCGGCGTGAACCACCTCGAGGGTCACATCTGGGCCAACTTCCTCGAGCACGGCCCCCCGGAGCCGCCCTACGTGTGCCTCGTGGTCTCCGGCGGCCACACGATGCTCGTGCACATGCCGGAGGTGCACCGGTACGAGGTCCTCGGGCAGACCCTCGACGACGCGGCGGGGGAGGCCTTCGACAAGATCGCCCGGTTCCTCGGCCTCGGCTACCCGGGCGGGCCCGCCCTCGACGCCCTCGCGCGGGAGGGGGACCCGAACGCGATCGCCTTGCCCCGGGCGATGGCCGACTCGGGCGACTACGATTTCAGCCTCTCGGGCCTGAAGACGGCCGTGCTGCGGTACGTGCGGGCCGAGACCGAGGCTGGCAGGGTCGTGGACCCGGCCGACCTCGCGGCGTCGTTCCAGGAGGCCGTGGTGGATGTGCAGGTGGCGAAGACGATCCGCGCCGCGCGCGAGAAGGGCGTGGGCACCATCCTGCTCGGGGGCGGGGTGGTCGCGAACACCCGCCTGCGCGAGCGCATCACCGCCGAGGGAGAGGCCGCCGGCCTGCGCGTCCTGTACCCCTCGCCGGAGCTGTGCACCGACAACGCCGCGATGATCGCCGGCGCGGGCGCCTCGCGCCTGGCCCGGGGCGAGCGCACGGGCTTCGACGTCGAGGCCGACCCCGGGCTGGAGCTGCGATGACCTCGTTCCTCGTCACCGGCGGCGCGGGGTTCATCGGGTCCCACGTCTGCGACCGCCTCCTCGCCGAGGGGCACCGGGTGGTCGCCGTGGACGACCTGTCCACGGGGCGCATCGCGAACCTCGTCGAGGCCCGCGGCTACGGCAAGGCCTTCACCTTCCTCAACATGGATGTCCGGGCCGAGGGCCTGCTCCCGCTGTTCGAGCGGTACCGCCCGGAGGTCGTCGTGCACCTCGCCGCCCAGAGCGGCGTCCGGCCCTCGCTCGCCGATCCCATGCACGACGCGAGCGTGAACGTCATGGGCTTCCTCAACGTCATGGAGTGCGCCGCGCGGACGGGCGTGCGCAAGGTCGTCTACGCGGCCTCGGGGGGCACGATGTACGGGGAGCCGAAGAAGCTGCCCGTGCGGGAGACCGCCCAGGGCCGCCCGATCTCGCCCTACGGGATCAGCAAGCGGGTGGCCCTGGACTACCTGGCCTACTACGAGCGGTTCCGGGGGATCGACTGGACCGCCCTCGCCCTGGCCAACGTGTACGGGCCGCGGCAGGATCCCACCGGGGAGGCCGGGGTCGTCGCGATCTTCGCGACGAAGATGCTCGCCGGGGAGGCACCCACGATCTTCGGCGACGGGAACCAGACCCGGGACTTCGTCTTCATCGACGACACCGTCCACGCGATCGCCCTCGCCGTCGAGCGCGGCTCGGGCCGCCTCGTGAACGTCGGCACCGGGATCGAGACCTCGGTGAACCGGCTCTACGAGATGCTCGCCGCCCTCACCGGGTTCGCCGGGCAGCCCGGGTACGGACCGCTGCCGCCCGGCGAGCTCCGGCGGATCTCGCTCGACCCGTCCCTCGCAGCCGAGGTCCTGGGCTGGCGGCCCTGGACCCACCTGGAGGACGGCCTCGGCGAGACCGTGGCCTACTTGAAGGGCGTCTGAGCGCGAGGCGCCGGCGGGAGCCGGCGGCTCACTCGCAGCGGACCACCCTGTCCTCGGGGTCCGCGATGCACGCGTCGGTCCCCGCCCCGCCGTCGGCCGAGTCGTTGCCCTCGACGCCGTCCACCCCGTCGATCCGGTCGTCGCCGGCGTAGCCGTTCATCACGTCCTGGCCGACCCCGCCCACGATGGCGTCGGGACCGTCGCCCCCGGTGATGCTGTCGTTGCCGAGGCCGCCGAGGAGCTCGTCGCCGTCGGCGCCGCCGCCCAGCGTGTCGCGCCCGTCGCCGCCCCGCAGGACGTCGGCCCCGCGGTAGCCGAACAGGAGGTCGTTGCCCCGCCCGCCGATCAGGGTGTCCGCCGCGAGGTCGCCGTAGAGCGTGTCCGCGCCTTTGCCGCCCCTCTCCGTATCGTCGCCGGGGCCTCCGTGGACGCGGTCCGCGCCCGCACCCCCGAGGAGGAGGTCGTTGCCCTCCCCGCCGGCGATCGAATCGTTGCCGCCGAGGCCGCAGATCACGTCGTCACCGTCGGTGCCGGTCAGGACTTCGTCGCCCTCGGTCCCGGTGATGGTGCAGGCCGGCCGGGCCACCGTCCGGGCCCCCGGCCCCGCGAGCGCCGCGACCTGGCCCGCCACGAGCATGGCCACCACCAGCGCCGCCCCCGCCCACGCGGGGATCCCGCGCGTCTGCCTCATCTGCCCCTCCTCCGTTCGGTGTCCCCGTCCGGTGTTTCGCGTTCGGATCCCGGGTACGCCTCAGGGTATCGGAGGGTGTCATCCGACCGCATCGGCCGAAAGACCGACCTTCGTCCCCCTTGACGGGGAGGGGGCCCCCCGGTAGGGTAGGATGCGTTCGGGGACGACGGGAACGAGGGGGGACGCATGCGGTACGAGGCGCCGAAGGTCCTGGACTTCGGTTCGATCCAGGCCCACACCTTCGACAACTCCTATGCGACCGTGCCGGGCGAGGGGCCGAAGGGCAAGGACTGGCGGGAGTGCGCCTGGGACAAGTTCAACGAGGAGTCCTGCGGCGAGCACTCCTGAGGCTCACGCACATCAGGCTTCGACCGGCCGCCCCGACGGGGCGGCCGGTCCGCATCCGGGTCACCGGGGCCCATAGACTGACGGCATGGCGTCCCTCGCGGCCCTCCTCGACCGCTCGGCGGCGCCCGAGCCCTCGGCCGTCGAGGCGATGCTACGGGCCTCGCCCTTCCGCGGGTCCGAGCTGCGGACCGCGGTCGTGGGCCGGTGCGCGCTCGGGGTCTCCGGGGAGCCGGGCGATCCCCTCGCCGGCCTCGCGGTGGCGGACGGCTGGGCTGCCGCGGTCGCGGGCGCCGTGGACGACGCGGCGGCGCTCGCCGCGGCCCTCGGGATGGACGCGGCGTGTCCGGCGGCGGTGGTCCTCCGGCTCGTCCGCGAGCGGGGCCCGGACGCGGTGGCGAGCCTGCGGGGCCCCTTCAGCCTCGTCGTCACCGACGGGGAGCGCCTGCTGGCGGCCCGGGACCATCTGGGGTTCCGCTCCGTGTACCTGCGGGAGGAGCCGAGGCGGCTCCTCGTCGCGACCGACGCCGCCCAGGTCCTGGCCGGGGCCGGGCTGGCGCCCGAGCCCGACCTGGACGTGGTGGAGGCGATCTACTTCGGCGAGTACGACCGCGACACCCCGGGGGCGCTGCGGGGTGTGCGGCGGCTGGCCAAGGGGGAGCTCCTGTGGTCGGACCGCACGGGCACCCGCCGCCGGCGCTACTGGTATCCCGAGCGGCTCCTGGAGACCGCCCGGGACCCGGACGAGGAGCTCGGCGAGCGCTTCGACGCGGTCATGACCCAGGCGGCTCGCCGGGCGCTCACCGGGGCCGACGTCGTCTCCCTCTCCGGTGGCATCGACTCGCCGACCGTGGCCGCCTTCGCGGCGCCCGTGCACCTGGAGCGGTTCGGGCGACCCCTGCCGGCCCTCTCCGTGGTGTACCCGGACCTGCCCTCGGTGGACGAGAGCCGCTACATCCGGGAGGTGGCGGACGCGCTCGGGCTGCCGCTCGCGACCTACGAGGAGACCGCCCGGACGCTCGACGGGATCGAGGAGGTGGTCGCGATCCTGAGCGGGCCGGTGCCCCGGTACTTCGCGGCGGAGGCGATCGAGCACTACCGCCGGGCCCGCGAGCTCGGCTACCGCACCACCCTCACCGGCGAGCTCGTCGAGTGGGTGGTCTCCCGGAAGGACTTCTACCCCTCCCACCTGCTCCTGCACGGCCGGTGGCGGGCGCTCGCGCGCCACCTGGCGGCGCAGCGCGCCCGGGGGGTGCGATGGCGCTTCCTCATCCGGCGCCTGGCGGAGGCGCTCGAGAGCCCGACGGTCCAGCGGTGGCGGGCTCTGCACGGGCGCGCGCGCGTCCCCGTGCCGGCCTGGATCGACGAGCGGCGCCTGCGGGCGGTCGAGGCGCGTTGGGTGGTGCCGGCGCGCCGCCGGTGGCTGGAGCTGCAGCTCGCCCTGTTCAAGGGTGTCGGGCTCGCTGAGGAGGCGCAGGACGCGATCCAGGACCTCTGCGGGGTCCGGACCCGCCCCCTGTTCGGGGACGTGGACGTGTGCGAGTTCTTCGTGAGCCTGCCCGCGGAGCGGAAGTTCCCCGAGACCCGCCGCAAGGGGTTCGTGGTGCGCAGGATGCGGGGCCGCGTCCCCGACGCGGTCCTCGACCGGCGGGACAAGACCGTGTTCAACGACGCCGTCCTGCGGCGCACGGATCCGCGGGCGCTCCGTCGCTTCCTCGTGGACCCGCCGGTGCGTCTGCGGGGGGTGGACTACGAGATGCTCGCGGAGCGGCTGGAGAGCGGGACGATGGACATCGGCGAGCTCGAGTACGCGAAGAACCTCGCGGCGATCCACGCCTTCCTCGCGAGATGGTGACCGCCGCCCCGGTCAGCTCGGCTCCGGCCGTCGAGGTTCGGGGTCTCACCCACCGGTTCGGCGAACGGGTGGCGCTCCGGGACGTCTTCCTCGAGGTCCACCCCGGCGAGGTCCACGCCCTCCTCGGTCCGAACGGGGCCGGCAAGACCACCCTGCTCCGGATCCTCACGGGCGGGCTCCTCCCGGACGCGGGAGCGGTGTCCCTGCTCGGCCTGGCCGCGAGCGGGCTGGTCTCCAAGGAGTACCGACGTCGCTTCGGGCTCGTGCCCTCCGGGGACCGCACGTTCTACCTGCGCCTCAGCGGCTTCGAGAACCTGTTGTTCTTCGCGCGCCTCCACGGCCTGCCCAAGCGCGAGGCGGCCCGCCGGGCATGGGCGATGTTGGAGGGCGTCGGTCTCGCCGAGGTGGGCCGAGAGCCGGTGAACGCCTACTCCCACGGCATGCAGAAGCGGCTGTCGGTCGCGCGGGCCATGCTCATGGACCCCCCGGTCCTGCTCGTCGACGAGGCCACCCACGATCTGGACCCCGAGGGGGCGGAGCGGGTCCGGGACCTGGTGCGGGAGGCGGCGGCGCGGGGCGCCGCGGTGGTGTGGGCCACCCAGCGCATCGAGGAGATCCGGGGGTTCGCCGATCGGGTCACGCTGCTGCACCGAGGTGAGGTCCGCTTCGTCGGCTCGATCCCCGCGTTCCTCGCGGCGGTGCCCGCGGGCGGGTTCCTCGTGCACGTGCGGCCCGAGCGCGCCGACGACGGCTCCGTGCTCGAACGGGCCAGGGCGGCGGTGGGCGGGTGCGCGACCGTCCGCGCCGCCGCGGAGCCGGACGGGGCGCACCTCGTGGTGACGCCCGCCGAGGGCCGTCCCCTCGGGGAGGCCCTCGGGGCCCTGCGCGCCGCGGGCCTGGAGATCCTCGGGGTCCGGGAGGAGCGCCCGGGGATCGAGCAGGCCTTCCTGTGGTTCACGGGGGAGGGGTCCGGGTGAGGGGCGGGGCTGGGTGGCTCTCGGAGCTCCGCAAGCTCGCCGCGTTCTTCCGGCGCGACCTGCTCGTGAGCTTCAGCTACCGCCTGGCCCTCGTGACGGACTGGGTGAACCTCCTCCTCCAGGTCGTCGTGCTCGGCTTCGTGGGCAAGCTCGTCCCGTCCACGGCCCTGCCGCGGTTCGGCGGGCGGCCGGTCAGCTTCCTCGAGTTCGTGACGATCGGCATCGCCGTGGGGTCCTTCGTCCAGCTCGGCATGCGCCGGGTCACCTCCGGGGTCCGCTCCGAGCAGCTCATGGGCACCCTGGAGGCGATCCTCGCGACCCCGACGAACCTGCTCACCATCCAGGTCGGCTGGGTCGTCTACGACGTCCTGTACGTGCCGCTGCGCACGGCGATCTTCCTCGCGGTCATGTGGCTCGTGGGCGGGGTGCACCTGTCGGTCTCCGGCGTGCTGCCCGCGGCGGCGGTCCTCGCCGCCTTCGTGCCCTTCGTGTGGGGGCTCGGCGTCCTCGGCGCGGCGGGCTCGATGACGTTCCGGCGCGGCGCCGGGGTCGGGTTCGTGGTGACGCTCCTCACGATCGGCTCCGGCGCGTACTTCCCCCTGTCCGTCCTGCCAGGCTGGGCCCAGGAGCTGGCGGCGTGGAACCCGATCGCCCTCGCGGTGACGGCGATGCGGGGGGCGCTGCTCGGCGCGGCCGGCTGGGCGGAGGCGGCGCGAGCGATCCTCGTGCTCGTGCCGTCGGCGGTCGCCACGCTGCTCGCGGGGATCCTGTCCTTCCGGATCGCCCTGCGGCGGGAGCGGCGGCGTGGGACCGTGGGGCTCTACTAGCGGGTCCTAGCGGGGATCCGCGTGGCTGGCGGGGAGCGCGAAGAAGGTCTCCCGGTCGCGGTCGTCGCCCGAGGGGATGAGGCCCGCGTGGCCCTCGGGGCCGGGGCTCGGGGCGAGGGCGCGCCGGGCCCGCTGCCAGGCGGCGAGGAGCGTCCCGCCCCACGTGTCCCTGGCGAGCTGGGCCCACAGCGCCGCGGGGTCCTGGCCGAGGGAGCGCTCGGTCGGCCAGCCCCGTCCCAAGCCCCGCGAGAGTGCGCGACGGGCGCGGGAGCGCTCGAGGGCCCCGAGGAGCTCGGGCTCGATCGGCGCGCCCAGGGTCCGGCGGGCCCGCCCCAGGACGATCGCGACCGGGGTCCCGACGCGCCAGCGCCGGGCCCGTCGGACGAGGGCGTCGAGGTCCACGCCGCCCCTGCCGAGGAGCATCGCGACGTCCTGGAGCCACAGGAGGCGGTTGCCGCCCGAGAGCGCGGCGTGGAGCGCGACGTGGAGGAGCGCGTCGGTGGGCTCGAGCACGGGCGAGCGGATCCCGGCCACGTCCGCCCAGCGCCCCCGCTCGAACAGGGCCGTCATGGGGATCCGGAAGGCCCCCCGCACGCTCGCGCGGTTCACGAGGTGCCAGTGCAGGTCGGCCAGGGTGCCGTGGGGCAGCCGCAGGTGGAGCTGACCCCGTCCCTCGCGCGCGAGCAGGGCCCAGTTCCGGTCCTCGACGCTCGCCCCGGCGGCCTCGAGGGCCGCCACGGCGTCCCCGAAGGCCCGGGGCTCCACGACCAGGTCCAGGTCTCCGTAGGGGCGCAGCTCCGGCGCCGGGTAGACGGTCTCGGCGAGCACCGGCCCCTTCGTGACGAGCCAGGGCAGCCCCTCCAGGGCCGCGGCGACGCCGCGGAGGTCCTCGAGCACCCGCAGGTTCCGCGCGGCGGCCCGGGCGATCCTGGCCTCGACGGCCGATCGGTCCTCGTCGGGGACCCCGGCGGCGCGCAGGAGGGACCGGGCGAGCGAGCCGAGGACGCGGTGGCGCTCGGCCAGCCCGAGGAGCTCGGGCAGCCGCCCGCGGCGGGCGACCTCCTCGATGGACCCGGGCGCGCCGGCGTCGTCGGGGTCCCGGACGCAGGCGACGAGGGTCCGAGCCACCTCGGCGTCGGCCCGGCGCAGACGGAGGGCCCCGCTCATGGGTAGCGCGCGAGCTCCTGGTGGCCCCGCCGTCCCGGCGGGGGTCCGACATCGAGGCCGTCCACCTCGACCCAGGCGTGGGCGTCCTTCGAGGTGGGGCGCTCGGGCAGCCCGATGACGAGGCAGGCGGGGACCCCCGAGGCCCGCAGGAGCCGGTAGTGGACGAGGGCGGCCGTGAGGCACCGCGCTCGGAGCCGCCCGACCCCGGTCACTCGGTAGATCGCCCGGCCGAGCCAGCGGGGCCGCGCGGCCTCGGCGAGGGGGCGGCCGGGCGCTCCGAGCTCCCGCACGAGCTCGGGCAGGGGCCTCCGGCGCAGGCCGATCCGCACGCGGACGTACGTGCCCCAGATGCGCAGGACGAGCCGTGCGTTGGCGAGGAGCCCGCGCCGGGTCACGCGACCACCTCCACCACGCGTTCCACGGTCTCCCCCAGGAGCTCCCACCGCCGCGGCCGACGCAGGTCGTAGGCGGGGACCCGGTCGGCGAGCTCGGCGAGGGCGAAGAAGCAGCGCGCGCGGTCCCGCTCGGTGGGGAGCTTCGTGCTGAGGGCCCACAGGTCCCGGATCGCGAGGGCCGGCGTCACGCGCTCCATGCCGACCGGGCCGTCGGAGGGTCGCAGCAGGAGGATCGCGCGGAGGGGGACGGGGTCGCAGCCGCTGCGTTGGGCCTCCGCCAGGGCCAGGTGGATCCGGTCCTCGTCCTCGGTCGTGACCGTCGCCCCGGGGATCCGGAGGCGCTCGAACGCGTCCCGCCGCACCCGCAGGAGGGCCGGTCCGGGCAGGACGGCGGGGTCGGACCCCAGGCGCACGCACGACACGTCCTCGGAGAGGAGCCGGTGGCCGGCGGCGGCGAGGGCCGCGGCGAGCGTCGTCTTGCCGTGGCGCCCCGGGGCCGCGAGGGCGACGGCGGCCCCGCCGATCTGGACGGTCGCGGCGTGCAGGGGCACCGCGCCCTGGCGCGCCAGGACGAGTGCGAGGGGGATCCCGTACAGGCGCTCCTCGCGGCGGAGGGGGTCGGCCTCCGGGGGCATCGCCACCTCCGGTGCGTCGGGGTCGATCCGGTACCAGCCGAGCCCGTGGATCCGCAGGCGGTAGGCCGTCCCCTCCTGCCACAGCTCGGCCCGGAAGGGGTTGTCCGGGCGCGGGAGCCAGCGGCGCAGCGGCTCCCCGGTCGGGCGGACGCCGTCGTCCTCGACGGTCACGGAGAGCATGGGCGATCCGGGCCCGTGGCGCAGGTAGCGGAGCGGTGCGGGCGAACGCACGCCGAGGCCGTACACCGACCCCCGTGGAGCCCGCTCGCCCGCGGCGCTCGCGCCCATCCCCATCCCGCCATGCTACGCAGGCGGCGCAAAGGTGCGAACCGCCGAACGGCCGGGTCTTGCGTCTATCATGACCCGCGGCCGCGGGAGCGAGGGAGGGGCCGTGGGGATCGAGCCGGCCACGAGGCTTCGGAAGAGCCCGAACGTCGTCTTCCGCCGGTTGAGCGTGGACGAGAGCGCCGTGCTGCTGCGGCTCGACACCGCCGCCTACCACGGGCTGAACGCGACGGGCGCGGCGATCTGGGAGCGGATCACGGACGGCATCACCCTCGCGGAGCTCGTCGCCGCGGTCCGCGAGGCCTTCGAGGACCCCGGCGCGGACGTCGAGGCGGACGTGACGGGGTTCGTGGCCGCCCTGCTCGAGCGGGGCCTGCTCGAGGTGCTGCCCGATGCGTCCGCCGAGGGGTCGTGACCGCCGCCCCGCCGAGGGCGGGGCCGAGGACGCCGAGCCGGACGTGGGTCTCGCCGAGGACCTCCGCTGGCGCTGGATGAGGGTCCGGCGGCACCTCCGCTGGGCGCGCGAGCAGGGCGTCCGGCGTCTCGTGGAGGAGGACGGCCTCGATCCGGTGGAGCGGCTCTCGCTCGCGGCGCGCAAGGCGCGGTGGCGGCGGACCCACGACCACCGACCGAACGCCGTGCCCGTGTTCCTCGTCGGGGCCCAGCGCTCGGGCACGAACATGGTGGTCCGGGGGCTCGAGCGCTCGCCCGAGTTCGAGGTCCACAACGAGAACGATCCCGCGGCCTTCGTGCGGTTCCGACTGCGGCCGCTCCCGGAGATCCGGGCCATCGTCGAGCGCAGCCGCCACGCGTACGTGCTCTTCAAGCCGCTCTGCGACTCGCATCGGGTCGTCGAGTTGCTCGATGAGCTGGGGACACCGAGCCCCGCGAGGGCCCTGTGGGTCTACCGCGGCTACGAGGCGCGGGTCCGCTCGAGCCTCGCGAAGTTCGGCGACGCGAACCTCCGGGCGCTGCGGCGCATCGCGGCCGGGCACGGTGAGGGGATGTGGCAGGCCGGGGGCCTGGGGGAGGAGCACCTCGCGCTCATCCGCGAGCTCGATCCGGAGCGGATGACGCCAGCCTCCGCATCGGCCCTCTTCTGGTACCTGCGGAACTCGCTCGTCTTCGATCTCGGGCTGGATCGGCGCGAGGACGTGCTGCTCGTCTCCTACGACGCCATGGTGGCCGACCCCGAGCGGGCGATGCGCCGGGTGACGCGGTTCCTCGGGATGCCCTACGTCCCCGAGCTCGTGGCCCACGTCGAGCGGCGGGCGTCCCCGGACCGCGCGAGCCTGGAGATCGACCCCCGGATCCGTGCTCGGTGCGAGGAGCTCCTCGCGCGGCTCGACGGTGCGGCGGAGGGCGCGGGTCGGTAGAGTTGCGCCGGTGGACCGCGGAGGGACGATGGTGACGGATGCGACGACGGGCGGGGGCGTCCGGATCGCGCGGCGATACGCGAGGGTCGTGGCGCTCGTCGCCGTCGCCTCGGGGCTCGTCGCCTCCGTCGTGCTCCTGATGCGGCCCCAGACCTACGCGGCCACGGCGACGGTCGTGCTCCCCACGGCGGCCTCCTCGGGGTCGGTGATCGCCTCCACGACCCAGGAGGTGGCGGACCTCCAGGCGGTGGTCCGCACGAAGGCGCTCGCCGAACGGGTGGCCAAGGCCGTGGGGCTTCGGCCCGAGGACGTCGCCGGCGGGCTGAGCTCCACGCGCGTCGGCAACGGGGGCGTGGTGGAGGTCCGCTACGAGGGGCGCGATCCCGCCACGGTGGAGCGGGTCGCGGTCGAGGCGGGCCGGCAGGCGCTCGCCATCCTCGCCGACGCGCAGCTCGCCCCGTACGCGCAGCGCCTGGACATCGCGACCCAGGCGTTCGATGACGCGAGCGAGCGCCTGCGGGCGTTCCTCGAGCGGTTCGGGAACATCCAGCCGCAGGACGAGTTCCAACGGATCGCGGCGACCCTCGCCGACCTCCGCGAGCGCGCCGACGAGGCCGAGGCCGCCGGGGACGCCGAGCGCGTCGCGGAGCTCTCCGCCCGGATCGACGCGCTCACCGCCCGCTGGTCCCCGCTCATCGTGGAGTGGCAGGGGCTGAACGCGGCGCGGGCCCGCGCCCAGCGGCAGCTCGAGACCGCCCAGCTCGACTACGCCATCGCGCGCTCGGCGCTGGAGGCCGTTCTCGCCGACGGCAGCTCCGTCCTCGGGACCCGGGCCACGGCGGTGCCGCGCCTCTCGACGGTCGTCCGGGGTGCGGTCCCGATCGTCGTGCTCGCAACGGCCCTCGCGATCCTGCTCGTGATCGCGCTCGAGGCCGTGCGCGCCGGGATGGGCGCCGTGGACCGACCGCGCGTGCGGGCTCCCGGATCCGGGCGGTGAGCCGATGGCGGCGGAGACCGCCGAGACCTGCTTCGTGCTCGGCCCAGCGCGCTCGGGGACGAGCCTCGTCTACCGGGCGCTCTGCCTTCACCCGGACGTCGCCTACATCTCCAACTGGCTCTCGCGCTTCGGCTGGCAGCCGCTCGCGGCCCTGAACCGCGTCGCGCGGACCTTCCCCGGGCTCGCGAGGCGGGTCTGGTTCGGCGAGGAGGGCCAGGCCTACCGGTACGGCCGCCGCCGCCCGTTGCTCGAGCGCGTCTTCCCCCAGCCGGTGGAGGGGGAGCCGGTCTACACGCGGGCGGGCGTTCCCCGACCCGGCGGCCCTCCGCCGGCCCCGGTACCCCCGGAGGAGGCCCTGCCCGCGGCCTTCCGGGCGATCCGAGCGATCGGCGGCGGGGCGTGCCTGGTCTCCAAGCGGATCGCGAACAACCTGCGGATCCCCCTGCTCGCCCGGGCCTTCCCCGCGGCCCGCTACCTCGTCGTGGTCCGCGACGGGCGGGCCGTCGCCGCCTCCCTCGCCCGGGTGGACTGGTGGGAGGACAGCTACGTGTGGTGGTACGGGGGAACGCCGCGGCGCTGGCGGGAGGAGGGGCGCGACCCCTGGGAGATCTGCGCCCGCAACTGGGTCGAGGAGCTCCGGGCGATCGAGGAGGGTCTGCGCGAGGTGGACCCGGCGCGGGTCCTGCGGATCCGTTACGAGGACCTCCTCGCCGCGCCCCTTGCGACCTTCGAGGCCGTGGCGGCCTTCCTCGGGCTCGCCCCGGAGCCCAGGTGGCGGGCCGCCCTGGAGCGGCTCGCGTTCCAGGATCGGGCCGAGACCTGGCGGGAGCGGCTCGACCCCGCGCTGATCGAGCGGATCACCGCGATCCAGCGCGAGGAGCTCGAGCGGCTCGGGTACCGCCGCTGAGGGTTCGCCCCGGCCCCGGCCAGGTCCTCCATAGACTGGGGCCATGCGGGGGGGCGACGCAGGGCGGCCGACGGGGGCTGGGGCGCCCCGGCCCCCCGGCGCGCGCGCGGCCCTCGCGCGGAGCTCCGCCGCCATCGCGGTCTTCGCCGGTCTCGGGGTCCTGTCCGGGTTCGCCGTGGATGCCACGATGGCGGCGATCTTCGGCGCCGGGGGGCGGACCGACGCCTTCTTCATCGCCGCCACGGTGCCCTTCGCCCTCGCCTCCCTGCTGCTCGCGGCCACGAACCAGGTCCTCGTGCCGCTGGTGAACGGCTGGTTCCGGGAGCGAGGCGAGGAGGAGGCACGCCGGGCGGTCAGTCGGCTCCTCGGGACCGGCCTCGCCGTGGGCGCCGGGGTCGCGGCCGTCGGGGCGCTCCTCTCCCCGGCGCTTCCCTGGGCGATCGCCGCGGGGGCGGCGCCGGGGACCAAGCGCCTGGCGGTCGGGATGACCGCCCTGCTGTTCGTGACGGTCATCACCCGGATCGGGGCGGAGGTGCTGCGGGCCACGCTGAACGCCCGCTTCTCCTTCGTGGCCCCCGCGGCGATGCCGCTCGTGGAGAACCTCACGGTGCTTGTGCTCCTGCTCGCGCTCCACGGGCGCCTCGGGGTGGCCGCGGTGGCCGTGGGCTACGTGCTGGGCGGCGTCGCGCAGCTCGCGTTCATGGCGGTGGCGGCCGCACGGCGGGGGCTCCTCGTGCGGCCGCGCCTCGGCCTCGGCCGGGAGGACGCCCGCCGGATCCGCCGGCTCGTCGCGCTCCCCCTCGCGGGCGCGGGGCTCACCACGGTGGCGCGCACGGCGGAGCGGTTCTTCGCCTCGTTCCTGCCCCCGGGGTCCATCACGATCCTGGGCTACGGCTGGGTGGTGGTGAACAGCATCGGCGGCACCGTGTTCTTCCGCAGCGTGGTCGTGGCGCTCCTGCCGCGCCTGAGCGAGGCGCGGGACGACGAGGCCGCGACCCGGGCGATCCTGCGCGACGGGGTGCTGCTCATGCTCACGATCTCGGTCCCGCTCCTCGTCGGCCTCGTCGTGCTCGCCGAGCCCCTCGTCACCCTGGCCTTCCAGCGCGGCGCCTTCGGACCCGCCGAGTCCGTCCTGCTCGCGAGGGTGATCGCGGTCTACGCGATCCAGTTCCCCTTCGACGCCGTGACCCGCGTGTACATGTCGTACTGGTTCGCGCGCCTCGTGACGCTCGTGCCGTTCGTGAACGTCGTCGTGATGGTGGTCCTCGACGTCGCCGTGGCTGCGGCGCTCTTCCTCCCCCTCGGCGTGATCGGGATCGCCCTGGCCTACGACGTGGCCGCCGTCGGGTACCTCGCCCACGGCGCGTGGTCGGTGCACCGGCGCGTGCCCCTCCCCGCTCGGCCGCTCCTCGGGCACGGGCTGAAGGTGACCGCGGCCTCCCTCGCCTCGGGCGCGGCGATGTGGGCGGTCCTCGCCGGGATGCCGACCGGACACGGGGGCATCCCGCGGGTGCTGCGGGCGGCGGTCCCGGGCGCCGCCGGCCTCGCGGTGCTCGTCGCGGCGCTCGCCCTGCTGCGGGTCCGGATCTGGAGCGTGCTCCTTCCGGGGATGGTCCGCCGGGGCGCTCGCCGGACGGCGGCCCTCCCGGACGAACCGCCCGAGGGGGAGGGCTTGCCCGGTTCGGCAACGACGCCGTAGGATGGCCTCCCGGCGCTCCGACGGCGAGCGCGGGGTCGACGGAACGGAGGGGCCGGGTGAGGTTCGCGTTCATCCTCGGGACGGGCAGGTGCGGGTCCACGCTCGTCCACGACCTCGTCGCGCGGCACCCCGAGGTGGGGTTCGTCTCCAACCTGGACGACCGGCTCCGCCGACCGCTGGTCGGCGGACGGTGGAACAACCCCCTGTATCGGGTGGTCCCGCCGGCGCTGACCCGCAAGGGCCGGATCCGTTTCGCCCCCTCGGAGGGGTATCGGATCCTCGGTCGCCGCGTCTCCCCAGCGCTCGTCGCGCCCTGCCGGGACCTCGTGGCGGCGGACGCCACCCCCTGGCTCGCCGGGCGCGTCGCCGCGTTCTTCCGTCGCCAGGCCGAGCTGCAGCGTCGGCCCCTGTTCCTCCACAAGTTCACCGGGTGGCCCCGCGTCGGGCTCCTCGAGGCGGCCCTGCCCGGCTCGCGCTACGTGCACGTGGTGCGGGACGGCCGGGCGGTGGCGAGCTCCCTCGTCCAGATGCCCTGGTGGGACGGGTACGGCGGCCCCGGGCGGTGGAGCTTCGGGCCGCTCCCCGCGCGGTACGCCGCGGAGTGGGAGGCCTCTGGGCGCTCGTTCCCGGTGCTCGCCGGGATCCAGTGGAAGCTGCTCATCGACGCCTTCGAGGCCGCGAAGGAGGGCATCCCGCCGGAGCGGTGGCTCGAGGTCCGCTACGAGGACCTCCTTTCCGACCCGCGGGGGTGCCTCGAGGCGATCCTGGCCTTCCTCGGCCTCCCCTGGACCAGGGGGTTCGAGCGGCAGCTGGGGCGGTACACGTTCGCCCGGGACCGCGCCGAGGCGTACCGCACGGAGCTCACCGCCGAGGACATCCGGAGCCTGGACGCGATCCTCGGTGAGCACCTGCTGCGCTTCGGCTACGAGGTCCCCGCCCTCCCGGGGAGGGCGTCGGCGTGAGGACCCGGGCGCTGCTCCTCACGGCCGCGCTCTCGGCCGCGATCGTGGCGATGCCACCGGCACGGGCGGCCGTCTCCCCGCCCACCCTGAGCGCGATCATCGGCGGGGGGACCGCCGGGCACGCCTCGATGTACCCCTCGGGGGTGGACGTGGACCCCGACGGCCGCATCTACGTGGCCGACACGGGCGACGATCGCGTCTGCCGCTTCCTGCCGGATGGGACCGAGGACTGGTGCCAGGGGAGCCGGGGCCCGAAGGCCCCGGGGCGGTTCGAGAACCCTCGGGACGTCGCCTACCTGGCCGGCCAGGTCTTCGTGGCGGACACCGGGTACAACCGCGTCCAGGTCCTCGACGCCGCGTCGGGTGCGTCCCTCGCGGTCTGGTCGAGGCGGTTCGGGACGATCATGGGCATCAGCGCCGGCGTCGACGGCGACGGGCACGACGTGGTGCTCGTGACCGAGGCCTCGTCCAGCCGCGTCCTCGTGTTCCAGCCCGACGGGTCCTTGATCCGCACCATCGGGACGGGACCGGGATCGGGTCCGGGCGAGCTGAACCAGCCCCGGGACGCCGCCACGGATACCGCGGGGAACGTCTACGTGGCCGACTACCGCAACAGCCGGGTCGCCGTCTTCTCCTCCACGGGCGCCTGGATCGGCGGTTGGGGGGTGAACGGAACGGGTCCCGGGCAGTTCAAGCGGCCCTACGGGATCGACCTCGACCCCTCGAGCGACGTGTATGTCGCGGACTCGAACAACTACATCCACCGTTTCCGCTGGGACGGCGCTCAAGCGACCTTCGTGCGTGCCTACGGGCAGCCGGGGGAGGGCCCGGGTCGGTTCTCGATGCTGCGGCGCGTCGCCGTCGGGACCGATCCGGGGTCCGGGCAGTTGCGCGTCTACGGGGCCGATCTTTGGCGGTACAAGGTGGAGGTCTTCGCAGGGGACGCTACCCACCTGGAGACGGTGGGAGGGCGGCCGCCGGCGGAGGGGTACTTCAACGAGCCCTACGGCGTGGCGGTGGACGGCAGCCACGTGTTCGTCGTGGACGGGGTCAACCAGCGGGTGCAGCGGTTCGCCACCGACACGCTCGCCTTCCAGCTCGCCTGGGGTGCGCGGGGGTGGGGAGAGGGGAACCCCGGCTTCAACTGGCCGAGGGGCGCCGCGCTCTCGACGAACGGGGGGACCCGGAGCGTGTGGGTTGCGGACACCAGGAACAACCGGGTGAGCGAGTTCTGGACCGACGGGACGCCCACGGGGCGGAAGTTCGGCAAGGTCGGCGCGGCCGTCGGGCAGCTGCGCTGGCCGTCCGCGGTCGCGGCGTACGGCACGAGGCTCGTCGTGGCCGACACCAACAACAGCCGGGTGCAGCTGTGGGATCCCTCGGGCCCGAGCGTGGTCTGGAGCGCGACCTCGGCCGACGGGCTCGCCTTCTCCAAGCCGAAGGCGGTGGCGGTCGCGGGGGGCCGGGTGTACGTGGCGGACACCCAGAACCGTCGGGTCGTGGTGCTCGACGCAGCCGACGGTTCGTTCGTCCGGGCCTTCGGGGCCGATCGTCTGAAGGCGGCCGACGGCGTCGCCGTCGAGCCCTGGTCCGGCGACGTCTGGGTGGCCGACTCCGTCTACCACCGGCTGTTCGAGTTCTCCTCGAGCGGGCAGTTCCTGCAGCGTGTCGGGGGACCGGGGTCCGTCCCTGGGAAGTTCAACAAACCTCGGCACCTCGCGATCCTGCCGACGGGCGGGAGCTCGGGCTTGCTCTTCGCCGTGGACCAGTGGAACGATCGGGTGCAGGTCTTCGAGATCGCCGGGTGAGTCGGTCGGTCGGAGGAGGGGAGGAGGCATGGCACGCCAGGCGGGTCGAAGGGTCGTCCGCGCGCTGATCGCGGGGATCCTCCTCGGCGGCGCCGTGGGGGTCGCTCCGGCGGTCTCGGCGTCCCCGATCGCGGTCTACGACGAGACCTTCGGGTTCCGGGGGCCGGCGGGGAACTACGCGTACGGGGGTGACTGGGACCCGACGACGAACACGATCCTGTGGGGCGACTACTGGAACTACCGGGTGAAGCGGTACACGATCGACGGGCAGAAGTGCACCCAGGCGCTCTGCGGGAGCCCCTTCGTCGTGACCACGACGAAACCCGTCGGGACGCTCGGGGGCATCGGGGCCCCCTACGACGTCGAGACCGACGTGACCGATCTCGACGCGAACGGCCGGGCGTCGTTCTGGGTCGCGGACCAGGGCAACGCGCGCATCGTGCAGTTCACCTACGCCGGCACGTGGCTCCAGACGATCGGCCTTGGGGGCGGGGGCTCGGACGCGGCGCACCCGGGGCACGCCTACGCGCGGGGGTGCACGAACGGCCAGATGCTGAACCCCACCCACATCTGGGTGAACCCGGACAACGGCGACCTGTACGTGTCCGACCCGCGGTGCGAGGAGATCCACGTCTTCACCCACGACGGCACGTTCAAGTTCCAGTTCGACTGGACCGGGTGGAAGCGCGCGACCGTCCTCAGCGCCCCGAAGCCGCGCGGGATCGTCGGCGGCCGTGACTGGGACGGGGACGGCCAGGGCGACGTGTACGTCGTGGAGCACAACTACCGCTCGGTGGTCGTCTTCGATCACCAGGGCAACTACCTCGGCATGATGCAGCGCGTGCTCGAGATGAACGACCCGCGGGGGATCGACGTGGACCCCACGACTGGCGACATCTACGCGGTGAGCGCCTACAAGAACCGGATCTACAAGTACGACCACCCCACGGGGAACCTCGTCGCGACCTGGAGCGAGGTGGACGGCACCGGGGACTGGGCGGGGAACGCGAGGTTCGACTCGATCCGCTTCGTCGCCGTGGACGGGGAGGGCAACGTCTACACGGGCGACACGTGGGGCGAGCGGCACCCGGACCCGCGGACCGGGAGCACCTGGACCGGGCACCGGATCTACCGGTTCACCTCGGACGGCGCGCCGCTGCCCTGGGCCACCGGCTCGGAGCCCCCGCCCGACGGGGGGTACAACCAGAACAACGGGATCGCCGTCGCTGGAGGCTCGGTCTTCGTGGTCGAGACCTTCGGGCAGCGCGTGCAGAAGTTCGACACCTCCTCCTGGTGCCGCTCGGCGGGGGACTGCCCGGCGTGGCAGCTCCAGTTCGGCTCGCGTGAGCCGCCCGGGGCGAACTCGAAGGGGTTCGCGTACCCGCGGGGGCTCGCCTACGGCGATGGGTACCTGTGGGTGGGGGACTCCCGCAACGCACAGGCGTGGACCACCGACGGCATCTTCGTGCACCGCTTCGGGTCCGCCGGGTCGGGCCCGGGGCAGTTCCGGGGCGGCGGCCTCGGGATCGAGGCGCCGGGGGACGGGAAGGTGTACACGACGGATACCGGCAACTGTCGGCTCCAGGTCTTCGCCGTGGCCGACGCCCTCGCGCAGCAGCGGCCCGCCCCGCTCGCGTACATGGGCTCGTGCGGGAACGGTCCGAGCCAGATGAGCGGGCCGCGGGGGATCGCGGTCAAGGGTGACCTGGCCTGGGTGGCGGACGTCGGGAACAACCGGATCGCGCGGTGGAACGTCGCCACGAGCTCGAGCCTCGGCCCGGTGCGGCCGTCCTGCGGCGGCGTGCTGCTCTCCAAGCCCACCGACGTCGCCTGGGACCCGGCGGGCAGCTGGCTCTACGTCGCCGACACGGGGAACAACCGCGTGGTCCGGATGCGGGGCGACGGCAGCGACTGCCAGGTCGTGACCGCGGGGGCCGACGTCCCCACGGGCTTCAAGGGTCCCGACTACCTGACCTTCGACGCCCAGGGTCGGCTCTACGTGAGCACGAACTCGTACTACGCGTACCGGTTCCTGATCACGGGCTGAGCCGGCCGGGGATGCGCGAGAGCCTGCCCGACATCGTCCTCGTGGTCTTCGACACCGCGAGGCGGGACCGGTTCGGCTGCTACGGGTACGGGCGCCCCACGACGCCGACGACGGACTCGCTCGCGCGGGAGGGCACGGTGGTCGAGGCGATGATCTCGAACGCGCCCTGGACCCTGCCCTCCCACGGGAGCCTGTTCTCGGGACTGTACCCCTCGCAGCACCGGGCGCAGTGGCGGACGGGTCGCCGGTTCGGCCCCCGCGTGCGGACCACGCTCGCGGAGACGCTCGCGCGGGCCGGGTACGAGACCGTGTGCGCGACGAGCAACGGGCTCATCTCGCCGGACACCGGCCTCGCGCGCGGGTTCGCGCGCTACGTCCATCGCTCCGAGCTCGAGCCGGGGTGGCGACGGCGGCTGCGCCAGGCCCGCAAGGTGATCGCCGGCGGGCACGCCGGCGGGCCCCTCCTCAACGCGTGGCTGCGCGAGCAGCTGCCGCGGGTCCGCTCGCCCCTGTTCCTGTTCGTGAACTACCTGGAGTGCCACTGGCCCTACGCGCCGCCCCGCCGCCTGCTCCGAGCCGTCGGGGGGCCCCGGCTGGGCCCGCGGGAGGCGGCGCGCCTCGGCCTGACGCTCGCGCGGCGCGTCGGGCCCTGGGACGCGATCGGGACGGCCGATCCCGAGACGCTCGCGCTGTACTCGTCGCTCTACGACGGGGAGCACCGGAACGCGGACGAGCTCCTCGACGAGCTCCTGGGGATCCTGCGACGCGCCGGGCGCCTACGCGAGGGCGAGACGATCGTGATGGTCACCTCCGACCACGGGGACCACGTGGGGGAGCACGGGCTGGCCGACCACCAGGCCTCGGTGGACGACCACCTCGTGGCGGTCCCCTTCGTCGCGTGGGGTCCCGGGATCGTGCCCGCGCGGCGGCTGCCCGGCCCCTACGGCTTCGTGGACGTGCTGCCCTCGGTCGTCTCCCTGCTCGACCTCCCCTGGCCGGAGGGCGTCCCGGAGGACCGCCGGACCGGGCTCCTGGGGGCGGCGGAGTCCAGGCCCGAGGGGCTCGCCTTCGCGGAGTGGCGGGCCTGGGCCCCCGAGGACCTCGCTCGGGTGCGGGCCCGGCACCCCCGGTACGACTTCACCGGGCTCGTCCGGGACCTCCGGTGCGTCCGCGACGGCCGCTTCAAGCTCCTCGAGACCGGGGACGAGCAGCGCGCCCTCTTCGACCTCGAGCGGGATCCGGGCGAGGAGCGGGACGTCTCCGCTGAGCATCCCGCCGAGGTCGCGCGCCTCGCCGCGGCGCTCGAGCGGGAGCGGGCGAGCTGGGACGAGACGGACGTCGAACACGGGCTCACCCCCGAGCAGGAGGCGGAGATCGAGCGGCGCCTCGCCGACCTCGGCTACCTCTGAACCGGCCGGACGCTAGGGGTTGGACTCGAGCTCCGTGTCGTAGACCTCCGCCTCGTCGGTCGTGAGCATGGTGTCGGCGTCGGACTTGAGCTCGACGCCGTGGGCCCCCATGCGGACCATCCAGTCCAGTACCATCTCCAGGTCACCCACCCGCGAGGTGTTGGCCGTCTGGAACGACAGCGGCGAGCCCAGCGCCTTCATGTGGGCGTACATCTCCTCGTAGCCGCCCGGCATGTGGTCCGTGAGCCAGCTCGAGCGCATGCTGTTGTTCTGCAGGATGCACCGGTGCCCGTAGAGCGCCCGGCAGCGGTTCATCATGCGGTTGGTGAACCACACGCGGAACCCGAACGTGCCGTCCTGGTTGATGTACTGCCACGGGTTCACGGTGAGGATCTGCCGGGTGCGCTGCCAGACCTGGTGGGCCTCGAGCACCCGCAGGTGCGCCCGTCGATCCTTCCGCTTCGTGTAAGTGCTGGCGAGCAGGTTCGCGCGTGTGGTGGCGTCCTGGATCTGGCGGATGAAGGGCTCGGCGTAGATCGTCATCGCGCCCGAGACCGTCACCGCCCGCACGGTGGGGTTGTCGTCGAAGACGCTCGCGAGCCGCCGCTGGAGACGCGCGTACGCATCGAGGTAGCCCGGTGTCCACCACCGGGGCACGGCGGCGGTCACGCCGTCGATCGGGTCGTGGATCACGACGGAGCCGAACCGACGCTTCACCCAGTCCGGCGCGAGGCGCCCCGCGTAGATCCGCAGACGCAGGACGTTGCCTTCCTCGCGGGCTCGGCGGATGACCTTCCGGATCGGACCGAAGCGGAACACGCCGGGCTCCGGCTCGATGTCGCGCCAGGCCACGATGGGGTTCCAGGCATCCACGATGGAGGGCCAGAGGCTGGCCACGGTGCCCTGGGTCATGAGGCCCTTGGCGAGGCGCTTCGGCTTGGCCATCGCCGGGCCCGCGAGCACCGACAGCGTGAGGGTCGAACAGAGGATCGCGGCGATCGCCGCGGCAGCGTGTCGTCGAGGCGACGGGTGCATGCGTCACACCTCCCGTGAGCGTGCGATGCGCGGGGTACGCGCGCTGTCGGGGAAGGTCCTGGCTCTCTCTCACCCCCCTTCGGGTTCTCGGCTCGGCTGGTACGGCGCCTGAGGCTAGCAGCGCCCGTGGTCCCGGACAACCAGCCGCCGGTGGATGACCGGGCGTGAACCACGGGTAGGCCGAAGGTCCATCCCTGTCACAGAGGGTGTGGGTCCGGAATCCCTCCGTCCTCCGATGCGCCGGCGCGTGGCGTTCTGCCGATGACCACCTCCGGAGGGTAGTCACGAGGAGGCAGACGGATGCGACCCCTGCGGCGGATCGTCGCGCCGGCGATCGTGCTGTGGATCTCGCTGGGCGTCGTCCCCATCGCCAGCGGTTCCGAGACCTACCTGTTCACCGGCAGCGTCGGCGGGTCCTCGCGACGCGTGGTCCACGCGGTCCCGGTGACCGAGCCCTCCAAGCTGCGGCTCTCGCTCGTGCGCTCGAGCAGCGCGGTCCGGGTGTGGGTCACGCTGCGTGACCCGAGTGGCGCGGTCGCGGCGCGCGTGGAGGCGGCGACGCTCGAGAGCGAGCCGCTCGTGGCGACGGCAAAGCTGACGGGGACCTGGCGGGTCGTCCTCCGCGCGCGTGAGGAGGTCGGCTACCAGCTCACGGTGAAGGTGGTCCCGCGGAACCGCGCCCCGATCGCGGCGGACGACGCCGCGACCGTTGCGGCGGGCGAGCCGGCGCTCATCCCGGTGCTCGCGAACGACGCCGATCCCGACGGCGACGGGCTCGCCCTGGCCACCGCCGGGCCCGCCTCGCATGGCGAGGTCGCCGTCGCGGACCCCGCCACCGTGCGCTACACGCCCGAGGCGGGGTTCTCGGGCGCGGACGCGTTCACCTACCAGGTCTGCGACGATGGGGCCCCGACGCGGTGCGCGACCGCGACGGTCTCGGTGGAGGTGACCGTGCCGCAGACGACGCTGCGCACGAGCGCCGAGCCGATGCCGCTCGTCAAGGGCCTGTCCACGCGCAGGGGCTACGACTCCCGGGTGGGCGCGTACATCGTGCGCGTGACCTGGGCCGAGCTCCAGCCCGAGCCGGCCGGCCCGATCGTCCACCCGAACCCGATCGATGCGGCGATCGCCCGGGGGGTGCCCTTCCGGGTGCGGATCCTCGCCGGCGCCTACGCCCCCTCCTGGGTCCTCGCGCTCGGCTCGATGAGGATCGTGGACCCGTTCCTCGGCCAGAAAGAGGCCCACGTCGTCCCGCGCTGGTGGACCCGCTCCTACGCCGAGGCCTACGCGGACCTCGTGGCGAGGCTCGCGGCCGAGTACGACGGGCGCATCCCGGCGATCACGATGTCTGGCCCCATGACCGTGTGGGCCGAGCCCTTCCTCCACCAGTTCGGCTCCACGGAGACCCGGGAGGCGGCGCTCGCCGCGGGGTGGTCCACGGCGGCCGAGCGGGCGGCGTTCCTCCGGATGATCGAGGCCCACACCGCGTTCCGCAGGACCAGGACCCTCATGGCCATCAACCCCGGTCAGACCTACGACCCGACGACGGGGCGGTGGAACCTCGCGGACCTCTCGTACACCAGGGACATCACCGACGCCTTCGTGCAGACCCTGGGGACCCTGGCGATCGTCCAGAACAACTCCCTGAACGTCACCCGGGCGACGAAGAACGATGCGTACGTGGCGCTGTACGAGTACATGAAGCAGCTCCACGCCCGGGGGGTCCCCATCGCCTTCCAGACCGCGCAGAAGGCGCTCGTGGAGGACCTGCCGTGGGTGCTGGACCACGCCGTGGCGGTCGGCGCGCACCTGGTGGAGCTGCCGGAGGACTGGGCGACCCTGGACACCCCCGAGCACCTGGCGCTCGTGGATCAGCGGCTGCGCGCGAACGAGCCCTGACCGCGCAGGACCGAGCGGTAGACGGCCTCGGTGGCCTCGACCGCCTCCTCCCAGCGGTACGTCGCGAGCACCCGGCGTCGCAGCTCCTCGGCGCCGCGGCGCTCCACCGGCGGGTCGGCCAGGACGAGCTGGAGCGCCCGCCGGAGGTCGGCTCGGTCGCCGCGGCGGAACACGCGGCGACCGGGCCCGTCCGCCCCCACGACCTCGAGGTGCGGGGGGATGTCGCTCACCACGACCGGGGTCCCATGGGCGGCGGCCTCGAGCAGCGTGAGGGGGAGGCCCTCGAGGAGCGAGGGCAGGACGAAGGCGGCCGCGTTCGCGTAGAGCTCCTCGAGGAGCTCCCCGTAGACGTACCCGGGCATGAGCACCCGCGGATCGCGCGCCGCCAGCCGCCGCAGCGCGTCCACGTACTCGTCGGTGAAGCTCGAGCCGCCGGCGAGGACGAGCCGGAGCTCGCCCGGGAGCTCGCCGAAGGCCTCGACGAGCAGGTCCGGGGCCTTCTCCGGGACGAGCCGGCCCACGAACAGAAGGTAGTCGCCCCCGCGCAGGCCGAGCCGCTCCGAGATCGCCCGGGGCGGCCGCGGCCGCGGCTCGGCGATCCCGTTCGGGATGTACGCCGTGGCCCGTCCGTACCGCTCGCGGTAGTGGCGCTCCAGGTCCCGGGAGACGACGATCGTGGCGTCGGGCACCCGGGCGCTCAGCCACTGCGCCGTCCGCAGCACCGTCCTCGCCGCCGCCCCCCACTTCGCGCGCTCGGCGTCGAGCCCGTGCACGGTGAGCACGACGCCCGGCGAGCCCAGGTAGCGGGGGATCGCCGCGGGGATCCCCGGGCCGACCGCGTGGTAGTGGATCACGTCCACCCGCCTCCGCATCGCGTCCAGGGTCGAGGCGGTGGCGTGGACGATCGCGTCGAGGTGCTTCTGGCTCACCGTCGGCAGGTACCGCAGGCGCATCCCCCGGTGCGTCGCGAGGCGCTCCCGCGCGTAGTTGGTCCGGCAGTACACGAGGACCTCGTGCCCCCGCTCGGCCAGGCGCGCCCCGAGCTCCTCGACGTGGTGCTCGATCCCGCCGAAGGAGGCGGGCACGCCCCGCTGGCCGATCATCGCGATCCTCATGCGAGCCTCCGCCCGGCCGCCGCCGCGGCCTCCTCGTACACGGCGTCGAGGCGCTCGAGGTGCCGTTCCGGGGTGAACCCGCGCTCGACCTTGGCCCGCGCCGCCCGGCCCATCGCGAGGGCCCTCGCGGGGTCCCCGGCGAGCGCTTCGAGGACCTCGCCGAGGGCCTCGGGGTCGTCGGGGGGGACGCAGCGCCCGTCCACCCCGTCCTCGATGAGCTCCGGCAGGCCCCCGAGGTCGGTCGCGACCACCGGCAGCCCCGCCGCGAAGGCCTCGAGCACGACGAGGGGCATGTTCTCGTGCCAGCGCGAGGGCACCGCCGCGACCGCGCAGCGTCGCCGCAGCCGGGCGAGCTCATCGGGGGCGAGGTGTCCGTGGAACCGCACCCGCTCGCCGAGCGCCCGGGCCGCCGCCAGGGCCTCGAGGTCGGGACGGGCGGGGCCGTCGCCCGCGATCTCCACCCGCAGGCCCGGGCGCCGGGCGGCGGCCTCGATGAGCACGTCCACGCCCTTCTCCGGGGAGAGCCGCCCCACGTACAGCACGCCCTCGCCCGGGGCGTCCCTCGGCGGCACCGACGCCACGGGGACGAAGTTCGGCACCACGCGCAGCCGCTCCGGGAACACCCGTGCGGCCCGCATCTTCTCGCCGAGGAACCGGCTGGGGCAGACGAACCGGTGCACGGGCTCGTACGCGCCGAGGAGCGTGTGGAGGCCGAGCTCCACCGCGACCACGGCCGAGGCCGTGAGGGAGCCGCGGTTGCAGCGGCGCAGCGGCGCGTTCCAGAACCGTCGGGGGACGCAGGCCTCGCACACGCGCCCGTGGTCGAGGAACCGGTACGTGGGGCAGGCGAGCTTGTAGTCGTGCAGGGTCATGACGGCGGGCACCCCGGCCTCGCGGAGCGGCTGGAGGATCGAGGGCGAGAGCTGGTGGTAGACGTTGTGCAGGTGCACGAGGTCCGGGCGGAAGACGGCGAGCACCTCGCGCATCCCGCGCGCCGCGGAGCGCGACCAGATCATCCGGCCGACCACGCGGGCGCGCTCCCCGAGCGAGGGCGGGGGTGGGTCGAGCTCGACGTGGGAGGGGAAGTGCCGCTCGAACCGGCACGGGGGGTTCTCCGGCGCCCGCATCCCGAACAGCTCCACCTCGTCGCCCCGGGCCCGCTGGAGCTCCGCCAGGTCGAGCATGTACGCCTCGGCCCCACCCCGGCGGTAGAGGAACTTGTTGACGTGGAGGACCCTCATGCCTCGGCCGGCTGGAGCGCCCGGGGCGCGGCCATGGCGAGCGCCGCGACGGCCATGAAGTACCAGAGGATAACGAGCTGCGTCACGATGTTGGCCGCGAAGCTCTGGAGCGCGACCGAGGCGAGGGAGGCGGCGAAGGCCACGGCGAGCCCCCGGGCGAGGCCAGGGGGCGCGCGGCGGAGGGCGCTGCGGGCCTCCCGCGCGAGCGCCACGAACAGCCACACGTACGCCGCCGCGCCGACGATCCCGAGCTCCACGTACACGCGGATCGGGTCGTTGTGGGGGAGCTGACCCACGTCGGGGTCGAGCGTCACGCCCCGCAGGCCGATCCCGATCACCGGGTCGCGCTGGATCGCGAGGACCTCGCGCCAGTGCTCGAACCGCCACACGAGCGAGTTCGCGGGCGCGCCGCTCTCGCGGATCTGCTGCGAGAGGTCCGCGAAGCGCGTGTGGACCGACGGCACGCCGATCGCGACGACCACGACCCCGGCCGCCAGGGCGAGGAGGATGCGTCGGTCCTGCAGGACCCCGACGATGACGAGCGCGAGGAGGGTCCCGAGCCACGCACCTCGCGCGTAGGTCAGGACGAGCGCGCCCCCGCACGCGAGCACGAGCAGGCCGACCGCCGTCTTCGGCCACCCCCGCAGGTGCGTCCAGATCGCCGCGCCGAGCGTGATGATGAGACCCAGGTAGGCCGCGAACGGGTTGGGGTGCAGGAACGTCCCGTCGATCCGGCTCAGCCCCGCGATCACCACCGCCCCCTCGCCGCGCAGGAGCTGGGAGCCGGCGAGGAGCAGCGGAACCACCGCCGAGAGCAGCGTGGCGCCGAGGGTCAGCCGCAGGCGCCGCCCGTCCGAGATCACCCGCCCGAGCACGGCCGCGATCACGACGAGGGTGCCCATGCGGACCGCCTCCATCCCGCTCTCCAGGGGGTGCTGCGAGGTGGCCGCGCTGAGGAGGGCCACGACGAAGAGGGTCCCGAGCGGCGGGATGAGCGGGGCGGTCGCCGGCCTCGTCTGCGCATCGGCCGGGGCGGGGCGCGCGAGGAGCCAGACCGCCGAGGCCACGATGAACAGCACCGAGATGGCCCCGGTGGTGTCGAAGCTCGAGGTGCCGAGCTTCGTGGCGTCCAGGCTCGCCCGCAGGAGCAGGAGGGCGGCCACGAACAGCTCGAACCGGGCGGCCGCGAGGGCGAGGAGGCCGAGGACGACGAGGGCCCCGAAGGGCAGGAGGATCGCCCGCCGGTCCCCGCCCGAGACGACGAGCGCCGCGAGGGCGGAGGTCACGATCAGCGCGGCGCCGCCGACGAGGAGCGCCGGCGGAGCCGCCGCCGTCCGTGGTGCGGGGGTCGTCTTCAGCCCTGACCTCCCTGGGTGGGGACGGGGGAGCGGGCGCGATTATACGCGGGGGGTCGAGCCCGGGCCTTCCCACCTCGGGGCCTTCGCCCGCTTGACGCATCGCGGAACCCGGGTCGAGGATGGGGCGGTGCTGGTCGGCTCCGCGCGGCTCCGGGACGACGAGGGCGTCACGATCGTGGAGCTCCTCGTCGGGATCGCCATCCTGGCGCTCCTGCTCGGGGCGGTGGCCTCCGGCTCATCGTGGAGATGCGGACCACCGACCAGACCACCGAGCGCCTGAACGAGAGGCATGACGTCCAGATCTCCTCCGCGTACCTCGCGAACGACGTCCAGAGCGCGAGGACGGTCTCGGTGGCGGGCGGGGGAGCTGCTCGGGCCACACCACGATCGTGCCCTTCACCTACCCCGACGGGCGGGTCGCCACCTACGCCTGCGGCCCCGCCGGCGGCGAGACCCAGGTGACCCGGACCTTCGCCGGCGAGACCGTGGTCCTCGCCCACCTCGCGGGCGCGGCCGCGCCCTCCGTGACCTGCTCGCCCTCCTGCGGCGCCGCACCGGTGCGGGTGGACATCACCTTCACCGAGCGCAGCGGCTACGCGTTCACCCTCACGGGCTCTTAGCGCATCTCCAACGAGGCCACGGTCCCGGGCGACCTGGGGGCGACCGCCGAGGTCACGCCGTTCGTGCTCGGCGCCGGCGGTCAGGGCACGCCGCTGCGGGTCTCGGGGGGCTGCCCCAGGGGGCAGATCAACAACCCGGGGCTCCCCCAGGACGAGCAGTGCACCGAGGACACCGAGGTCGGCCAGCTCACGAGGTCCCACCTGATCGTGAAGGACAACCTCTACGTGAACGTGGCGATGAACGGCGCCATCGGGCTCTCCGGCCTGCGGAGCCAGGAGAAGCTGCGGATCGACAACGGCGACTTCAAGATCCTCGAGGGCGGCTTGTGCAACGGGTGGACGGCCAAGACCGTGGTCTGCCCGGCGTGCAGTGCGTTCCCCTACGGCTCCTACTGGCCGGTGCTCCTCGATCCCCTGCGGTTCATGTCGCCGCCCCAGCCCGGGCCCGGGGTCTACGTCCACACGAGCACGCTGGCCATCAACGGGACGACGTCGCTGCCCGCGGGGATCCACATCCTGAAGAACGGTATGAACGTCGGGAACGCGAACGTGACCGTGAGCGGTTCGGCCGGGATCGTGTTCCGACGGTGACGGCGGCACGGGCTCGGACTCGATCGAGGTCGCCGTGGAAAACGTGGACCCGGAGATCACCAAGGCTGAGTTCAACGCGCCGTCGGTCTCATGTGCGGCGAACAGGGTGACCCTCACCGTGGAGTTCACCGACCCCGGGGCCGACACGTGGCTCGCGACCATCGACTGGGGCGATGGCAGCCCGGTGGAGTCGGTCGATCCCGCGACGAGCCCCGTCACCGTGATCCACACGTATGGCCTCGCGGGCGTCTACACGGCGAACATCGTGGTCGCCGACGATGACTCCGGTTAGGATCCGGCGATCGCCTCGCTCACGGTCACTACACGATCGTGGGGGACGGGTTGCTGCCTCCGATCAACACCACGGGGCACGGGAGCAACCCGAGCATCTTCAAGTACGGGAGCACCCGATCCGGGGCGCTCGAGGCACGCCTGGGAACCCGCTTCGAGGCGATCGACGCGCGCTTCGAGGCGCTCGAAGCAAGTTCGGACGCCCGCTTCGAGGCCATGGAGAGCCGTTTCCAGGGCATGGTGTCCGGTTCGAGCGGCTCGAACGGCGGCTGGATCGGCTGGAGGACCGCCTGGAGGACGGCCTCGGGTCCCTGCGGTCCGAGCTGACGCGCCGGCTGGATGCCCTCGCGGCGCGCCTGGACGCGCACATCGAGCGCCACGCCGGCTGAGGGGGACGAGCCCCTCTCCCGGCCGGGAGGGTGGCGCGTTGACCGTCTGGCACTCAGGCCGGTATGCTGTTAGCACTCACGAGCCGGGAGTGCTAACGAGCGAAGGAGGGAAGCATGGCGGAGTTCCAGCTGAAGCCGCTCGAGGACCGGATCGTGGTCAAGCCCTCGGAGGAGGAGACGACCACAGCGTCGGGCATCGTGATCCCCGACACGGCCAAGGAGAAGCCGCAGGAGGGCGAGGTCGTGGCCGTCGGCCCTGGGCGGTGGGAGGACGGGCAGCGCGTGCCCCTCGACGTGGCCGTGGGTGACAAGGTCATCTACTCGAAGTACGGCGGCACCGAGGTCAAGGTCGAGGGCGAGGAGTACCTGATCCTGTCGGCCCGCGACGTCCTCGCGGTCGTCCAGAAGAAGTAGCTCGGAGCGTCGGACGGGGGCTCGCGCGCGCCCGCGTGGGGGCCCTCGTTCCATCTCGGAAGGAGGCCGCATGGCGAGCAAGCTGCTCAAGTTCAGCGAGGACGCCCGCCGCGCCCTGGAGCGGGGCGTGGACAAGCTGGCGGACGCGGTCGCGCTCACGCTGGGCCCGAAGGGCCACAACGTCGTGCTCGACAAGAAGTGGGGACCCCCGACGATCACGAACGACGGGGTCACGATCGCCAAGGAGATCGAGCTCGAGGACCCCTGGGAGAACATGGGGGCCCAGCTCGCGAAGCAGGTGGCCACGAAGACGAACGACGTGGCCGGTGACGGCACCACCACCGCGACGGTCCTCGCCCGCGCCATGGTGCGCGAGGGCATGCGCAACGTCGCGGCCGGCGCCAACCCGATGGCCCTCAAGCGCGGCATCGAGAAGGCGGTCGCCGCGGTCGTGGAGGCCATCAAGGAGCAGGCCAAGGAGGTCGAGTCCCGCTCGGAGGTCGCCCAGGTGGCGGCGATCTCGGCGGCCGACCCGGCGATCGGCGAGGTCATCGCCGAGGCCCTCGACAAGGTGGGCAAGGACGGCGTCGTGACCGTCGAGGAGTCCAACACCTTCGGGATGGAGCTCGAGTTCGTCGAGGGCATGCAGTTCGACAAGGGCTTCATCTCGCCCTACTTCGTGACCGACCCCGAGCGGATGGAGGCGGTCCTGGAGGAGCCCTACATCGCGCTCGTGAACAAGAAGGTCTCGAGCGTCCAGGAGCTCCTCCCGCTGCTGGAGAAGGTCCTGCAGGCGGGCAAGCCGCTCCTGCTCATCGCCGAGGACGTGGAGGGCGAGGCCCTCGCGACCCTCGTCGTGAACAAGATGCGGGGGACCTTCAGCGCCGTGGCGGTGAAGGCGCCCGGGTTCGGCGAGCGGCGCAAGGCGATGCTCCAGGACATCGCCATCCTCACCGGCGGCCAGGTGATCTCCGAGGAGGTCGGCCTGAAGCTCGAGAACGCCACGCTCGACCTGCTCGGTCGCGCCCGGAAGGTGGTCGTCACGAAGGACGACACGACCATCGTCGAGGGGGCCGGCAAGGAGGAGGACGTCAAGGGCCGCATCAACCAGATCAAGGCCGAGATCGAGAAGACGGACTCCGACTGGGACCGCGAGAAGCTGCAGGAGCGGCTGGCCAAGCTCGCCGGCGGCGTCGCGGTCATCAAGGTCGGCGCGGCCACCGAGGTCGAGCTGAAGGAGAAGAAGCACCGCATCGAGGACGCTCTCTCGGCCACCCGGGCCGCGATCGAGGAGGGCATCGTCGCGGGTGGCGGCGTCGCGCTCATCCGGGCCGAGTCCGCCCTGGACAAGCTCGAGGCGGAGCTCGAGGGCGACGAGCTGACGGGCGCGCGGATCGTCCGGCGCGCGCTCTCGGAGCCGGCCCGGCGGATCGCCGAGAACGCGGGCGCCGAGGGCTCGGTGATCGTGGAGAAGATCCGCGCCGAGTCCGACCACCGCGGCTACGACGCCGCCACCGGCCGGTGGGTGGACATGCTCGAGGCGGGCATCATCGACCCGGCCAAGGTCACCCGCTCGGCCCTCCAGAACGCGGCCTCGATCGCCGCCCTCGTGCTCACCACCGAGAGCGCGGTGGTGGAGAAGCCCGAGGAGGAGGAGAAGGAGACGGCCGGGGCCGGCCACGGCCACATGCACTGAGCCGGCGTCCGGCCGGACGATCGGCGGGGGCGGGGCCTCCTGGCCCCGCCCCTCGTCTGCGGGCAGGTGCCCGGGGGCGCGTCACCCGGAGGGACGACGCACCCGTTGCGTTGCGTAGGCCATCCGGCGTAGACTTGCCCTGTCCCTGGGAGAGGAGTGGGTAATGCGGAGGGTCACGCTCACGCTCGCGGCGGTTGCCGCACAGGTCATCACCACCGCCGGCGTTGCGCTGGCGGAGGGCGGCTCGGTGCTCTCGCCCCCGGGCGGCGACGGGGTGAAGGGCGAGGTCGTGCGCCCGCCGCAGCCGACGGCCTTCACCGGGGCGGACATCGGGACGCTGGCGGTCGCGCTGATCGCCCTCATCGTCATCGGCTCGGTGCTCGTCCTGGCCGGCCGGCGGCGGGCCCGCGTCGCCTCCTGAGGGCAACCCGAAGCCGACCCGCCCCTCACGAGGTGAGGGCGCGCCACCAGCGATCGAGGAGCGGCGGGGCGAAGCGCAGCTCCAGCTCGAGGACGCGCCGCGGGCTGCCGCTCCAGCGGGCGGTGGCCCCGTCGAACGCAACGCCGGGGCTCGCGGAGGTGAAACGCATGCCGGCCGGCGCGCGGATCTCGATCGAGACCCGGGTCGGCCGGAGCGTGTGCTGCGCGAGCAGCCGCAGCCGGTAGGTGCCCCCGGTCGGCCCGCCGCGCCAGGCCCCCGGCCGGTACAGCGTCACCTCGAGCTCGCTCGTCGCCCCGCGAGGGGTGCCGAAGTAGTCCCGGAAGAAGGGGTGGCCGAGCTCCGTCCCCGCCCGGAGGGCGATCTCCTCGCCGTCACGCCGGGCCGAGACGAGCCGGCAGCCGTCGCCGCAGTACACCGAGACGAGCTGGACCGCCTCGCCCTCCTCGGCGAAGCCCGGTCGGGGGCCCACCACGTACCGGGGCAGCCCCGAGACGGGGGTCTCGTTCGTGAGCCGCAGGCCCACGGTGGTGCGGGCGGCCCCGTCGGGCCAGAGCTCGACCCCCACCCGGAGCTCGCGGTCCTCGAAGGGGTCCAGCTTCGTCCCGCCGGCGCTGTTCTCGATCACCGCGAGGAGGTCGGCGCCGTCGGCCCGCAGGGCCCCGCCCGCCCCGGTGCGCTCCAGCGCGGCCTGGATCCCGGGGTCGGTCGTGGCGAGCAGGACGTGGCCCTCGCCGGCGGCCCGCGCGAGGACCCCGAGGTCCCGAGGGGAGGCCGTGCCGCGCGCGAGGAACCGCTCGAAGGCGGCCTGGGCGACCTCGCCGAGGACGCGCTTGCGCGTGGCCTGGTCCCGGTACAGGCCGTAGGCCTCGACGGTGAGGAAGGGCACGACCGAGCCCGGGCCGATCGTGCGACCCAGGGCGGGGACCTGCGCGGGGCCGGTCACGCGCAGCAACGCCTGGAGCGCGAAGGGGTCCGCGAGGATCACCCCGTCGAGGCGCTCGCCCCGCAGGCGCTCGTAGGCGTCGAGGAGCACCGTGGCGACGCTCGGGAAGTCGGGGCTCACGTTCATCGCGAGCCAGAAGCGTCCGTCGGCGCGGAACCCGTCGTAGTTGTCCGCGAACCCCGGGACGGGGGCCGGAACCTCCGCCGGGTCCGGCGCGGGGAGGGTCTGGATCGGGCGGAAGGGGGTGAACGAGAAGCGGCCCCGGTCCACGGTGAGGATCGAGAACGCGCCCATCACCCCCCCGGTCCCCCGCAGCTCCGAGGGGTTCTGGGCGCCCAGGAAGTAGCGGCGGGGCCGGTCGGCGCCGAGGAGCGCCGGCGCCCCGCGGAGGATCGTGCCGGCCGTCTCCAGCTGCTCGTGCAACTCCTCGGCCTCTGCCTCGGCGGTGGCGAGCCCCTCGGCGAGGGGCCCGGGGAGCAGGCGGTGGGGGGCGGCGCGCAGCCCGGCGAGCGCCCTGGTCACGAGCTCGTCGGCTCGTCCGGCGGCCTGGCCGAGGGCGACGAAGGGCGCCGGGCGCAGCCGGCCGCGGCCGGGGGCGAGGGAGGCGAGCCCCTCGGGCAGGTCCCTGATCGCGTCGGTGATGAGCCGCCCCGCACGGGAGATCCGCACACCCGCCTCCGCGACGGCGCGGAGCGCGTCCGCGCTCCGTCCGATCCAGGGGAGCGCTCCGAGGGCGCGGAGCCACGGTCCGTCGGCGGTGCGGGAGGCACGGAGGGAGCGGTGCTCGGCCTCCTCGAAGGCGGCCTCGGCCGCGGCGAGGTCGCCCCCCGCCAGGGCCTGGCGACCCCGCTCGAGCGCGGCGCGGGCCCCCGCGAGGTCCCGGCGGGCCGCGAGGCCGGCGAGGAGCCCCCCGATCGCGAGGGCCGCGACGAGCCCGGCGGCGAGCAGGCCCGCCGTCCACGCCCACCGAGCGCGGCCTTGCCGATCCTCCTCCATCGTGGGGCAGCCTACCGGGAGTGGCTCGGGGCCGGGATACTGGGCCGGGCGCAACTCAGCCTTTCGACCTATCGCCGCCATCGCCCGGTCGGGATATCCTGTCCCCGCAACGAGGGACGGGCGGGGTGCACCGCCCCGGGGTCGGCGAGCCGGTGCGCCGCAATGGCGTCCGCGTTCGAGTCGGGGAGGGGAACGACGCGTGGTGAGTGACGACGGCGTGGGCTCGGTCCTCGTGTCGCGCGGCGTCGCATCGGCGCCGGCTCCCGCGGTGGCCCCTTCCACGGAGCGGATCGAGCCCGCCCGGGTCCAGTACCGGCGCCTGTATCGGCTCATGGGGCTCACCGACGGCGCGTGCGTCGCCCTCGCCCTCGTCCTCGCCCGGTGGGTGCGCTACGGGTGGCACGCGCCGGCCGACCTCCTGCCCATCACCCTCCTCGCCCCCTTCGGCACCGTGGCGCTCTTCCGGGCGTTCCGGCTCTACGAGTCGCACCGGTTCACCGCGGCCGAGGAGTTCCGCCGGCTGTTCCTCGCCGTGACCCTGGGGGTCATGGCCCTCGCCACGCTAGGCTTCTGGGCGCGGTCCACGCTCTCGCGCTCGTGGATCCTCACCACGTGGGCCTTCGCCCTGGTCCTCACGCTCGGAGGGCGGCGGCTGTGGCACGCCCAGATCCGCCGGGAGCGGGCGATCGGGCGGCTCACCTTCCGGACCCTCGTCGTGGGCGCGAACGCGGAGGCGATCGCCCTCGCGACCGCGATGCGCGCCCCCGACAGCGGCTTCGAGCCGGTGGGCTTCGTCCGGACCTCGGAGGAGACCTGCCCGGAGCTCGACCCGCCGGTGGTCGGCCACATCCGGGAGCTCCGCGAGCTCGTGCACCGGGAGCGCGCCGACTGCGTGTTCGTCGCCTCCAAGGCCGTCTCGGCCGAGGAGACGAAGCAGATCGCCAGGATCGTCCGGCTCGAGGGGCTCGAGGTCCGGGTGAGCGCGAGCCTCCCGGTCGTGCTCTCCTCGCGGCTGTCGGCCCAGCCGGTCGGGGGGGTGATGTCGCTCGCGCTGCGGCCCGCTCGCCTGACCCGGACCCAGCGGGCGCTGAAGCGGGCCTTCGACCTCGTGGTGGCGGGCCTCGGGCTCGTGCTCACGGGCCCCCTCTGGCTCCTCGTCGCCGTGGCGATCAAGCTCGACTCCCCCGGGCCGGTGCTCTACCGGCAACGACGGGTGGGGGAGGGGGGCCGGCCCTTCGTCATGCTCAAGTTCCGATCGATGTACGAGGACGCGGAGCGGCGCCTCGACGAGCTGCGGCCCCGCAGCGACGTGGACGGCCCCCTGTTCAAGCTCCGCGACGACCCGCGGGTGACCCGCGTCGGCCGGTGGCTGCGTCGGTGGAGCATCGACGAGCTGCCGCAGCTGTGGAACGTGATCCGCGGGGACATGAGCCTCGTGGGCCCCCGACCGCCGCTGCCGGAGGAGGTGGCCGCCTACGAGGAGTGGCACTTCGCACGGCTGGAGGCGCCCCCTGGCATCACCGGCCTGTGGCAGGTGAGCGGGCGCAGCGAGCTCTCCTTCGAGGACTACGTGCGGCGCGACCTGTTCTACATCGAGAACTGGTCCCTCGCCTACGACCTGTTCATCGTGCTGAAGACGATCCCCATCGTCCTCCTGCGCCGCGGCGCGTACTGAGCCTCGCCTCCCACACCCGCGCCGGCTCGACGGGTATCATGCGGTGCCGTGCTCGCGTCACGGAGCCGGGGCTCCAGCGCCGGAGCGGAGCTGCCGATACCCCGGTCGATGCGGAGGGAGCGTCGACTGGAGGAGATCGCGGCAGCGTTCGCGGAGGCGGTCGCCGAGGGGGACCTGGCGGCCGCGGAGGGATGGCTCGCGGTCGCCATGTTCCTGCGGGCCGAGGAACCCATCGCGCCGGCGGGGGACCCCGCGCGCGCGGATCCCCGGACGGGCTGAGGCTACCCGGGCTGGCGCTCGAGCCCGGTCTTGCCGAGGCCCACGACGAGGGCCGCGGCGCCGAGGAGGCTCACGCCCGCCAGGATCCACCAGGGCCGGGGGGAGCGGACGTCGAGGAGCCCCCCGATCGCGGTGAGGACGGCGACCGAGGCCACGCCGAGGGCGGTGATGACGAAGGCCCAGGCGAACCACCAGCGCCGCTCGATCTCGACCGCCACGAGCACCATCATCATCGCGAACCCGAAGGCCTGGACCGCGGCGATCCGGACCCAGACCTCGCCGAGGTGCGGGACGCGCTCGCCCAGGACCTCGGTGGCCGGACCGGGGGCGAGCCCGGCGAGCACGGCCCAGGCCGCGAGGACCAGGGCCTCGACGTACAGGACGGTCCGGAGGAGCTTCACGGCGGCCCCCATCATGCCAGGTCGGACGCTCCGGCGGCCTTGGTAGGATGACCTGCGAGGGAGCCCTCGGGGCTCCCGATCCGTGACGGCCGACCCGTGAGGACGTGATGACCGACGCACCGCGGGTCGCGGTCATCGGGCTGGACTGCGGAACGCCCCAGCTCCTCCGCGACCTGAAGGACGAGACGCCGAACCTGCACGCGCTCATGGAGCGCGGGATGCACGGGGAGCTCGAGAGCATCACCCCGCCGATCACCGTGCCCGCCTGGGCGTGCGCGATGACCGGCAAGACCCCCGGCCAGCTCGGGATCTACGGCTTCCGCAACCGCAAGGACACGAGCTACGACGGGCTCGCCATCGCCCACTCGGGCTCGATCAAGGAGGCGGCGGTCTGGGACCTGCTCGGGGCCCGGGGGCTGCGCTCGCTCCTGATCGGCGTGCCCCCCTCCTTCCCGCCGCCGAAGGAGTTCCCCGGCTGGCGGGTGGGCTGCTTCCTCACCCCGCCCTCGGCCGAGCGCTTCGCCTACCCCCAGGAGCTCGAGGTCGAGATCGCCGAGGAGCTCGGCGGGCAGGACTACATCTTCGACATCCCCGACTTCCGCAAGGCCGGGTACGACGTCGTCCTGGACCAGGTGTTCCGCATGACCGAGCGCCGGTTCCAGGTCGGCCGGCGCCTGGCGCGTGAGAAGCCCTGGGACTTCTTCATGCTCTGCGAGATCGCCCCCGACCGGCTCCACCACGTGTTCTGGCAGCACTACGACCCGACCCACCCGCTCCACGAGCCGGGCAACCCCTACGAGACGGCGTTCCACGACTACTACCGGTTCCTCGACGACCAGGTCGGGTCCCTCCTCGAGGCCCTGCCCGAGGACGCCGTGGTGATCGTCATGAGCGATCACGGCGCGCGGCCGATGATGGGTGGGATCTGCTTCAACGACTGGCTGATCCGGGAGGGGTACCTCGCGCTCTCGATGACACCCGAGAAGGTGATCCCGATCAAGGACGCCGAGATCGACTGGAGCCGGACCATCGCCTGGGGCGACGGCGGCTACTACGGCCGGCTCTTCCTCAACGTGAAGGGGCGCGAGCCCCACGGCGTGGTGGAGCCGTCGCGGTACGAGGAGGTCCGGGACGAGCTCGCGGCCAAGCTCGAGGCCATGCCGGGCCCCGACGGCGAGCCCCTCGAGACCAGGGTGTTCAAGCCCCAGGACGTGTACCCCGACGTGCGCGGCGTGGCGCCGGACCTCATCGTGTACTTCGGGGACCTGGCGTGGCGCTCGGTCGGCTCGGTCGGCAACCCCAGCATCTACACGTACGAGAACGACACCGGACCCGACGGCGCGAACCACGACCGGGCCGGGATCTTCGCCATGACCGGCGTGCCCGGGCAGCCCACCGGCGAGGTGTCCGGGCTGCGGCTCGTGGACGTGGGCCCGTCCATCCTGCGGCTCTACGGGCTCGACGCGCCCGAGGGGGCGGTGGGGAGGAGCTTCCTCTGATGTGCGACCATAAGGGCTTCACGGTCTGGTTCACCGGGCTCTCGGGCTCGGGCAAGTCCACCATCGCCGAGCTGCTCTACCACGAGCTGAAGGCCCGGGGGATGAAGACGGAGATCCTCGACGGCGACGTCGTGCGGCAGAACCTCAGCAAGGGCCTGGGGTTCTCCAAGGAGGACCGGGACACGAACATCCGCAGGATCGGGTTCGTCGCCCACCTGCTCACGCGCAACGGGGTGGCCACGATCTGCTGCCCGATCAGCCCGTACCGGGAGGCCCGCGACGCGAACCGTCGCCTCATCGGGGACTTCGTCGAGGTCTACGTGCACGCCACGATCGAGGAGATCGCCGCGAACCGGGACCCCAAGGGCCTGTACAAGAAGGCGCTGGCGGGGGAGATCACGAACTTCACGGGCGTGGACGACCCCTACGAGGTGCCGGAGAACCCGGAGCTCGTGTGCGACACGATGGTGGAGACCCCCGAGGAGTCGCTCCAGAAGGTCCTCACCAAGCTGAAGGAGCTCGGCTACATCGAGGACGACACCATCATGGTCCGCGGCGACCGGCTGCACTCGGGGATGACCGACCTGCGGGTGGCCGAGACCGGGCACGTGGTCCGCGAGCACTAGCGCCCGCGGAGGAGGGGGAGATGGGACGGGAGACGGCGACCTTCGGCGCCGGGTGCTTCTGGGGCGTCGAGTGGGTGTTCCGGCAGGTGCCGGGGGTGCTCGAGGTCGTCTCGGGCTACGCCGGCGGCCACGTCCCGAACCCCACCTACGAGCTCGTCTGCACCGACACCACGGGCCACGCCGAGGTCGTCCAGGTGACCTTCGACCCCGAGCGGGTGCGCTACGAGCAGCTCCTCGAGGTCTTCTTCGCGATGCACGATCCCACGCAGGTGAACCGCCAGGGCCCGGACGTGGGCACCCAGTACCGGAGCATCATCCTCACCCACTCCGAGGAGCAGCGGAGAGCGGCGGAGGCCGCGCGGGACCGGGCGCAGGCGCGCTTCGATCGGCCCATCGCCACGGAGATCCGGCCGCTCGAGGCCTTCTACCCGGCCGAGGCCTTCCACCAGCGCTACTACGAGAGGACCGGGAAGGAGCCCTACTGCCACACGCTCCCGGTCGGCGTGCTCCGCGAGCTCGGGCTGCTCCCCGCGGCTCGCGCCTGAGCGCCACCACGACCCCCTTCCCCGGGCTTCCTCTCCGTGGAACCGATGCCTCCGCAGGCCGATGCGATCACCGCCCACGACAAGACCAGAGGGTCCTCGCGCTTCCGGAGGGGAAGAGGCCGGTGGTAGGGTCCAGCCGTGTCGGGGGATCGGGCGCGCCTGTGCCGCCAGTCGTGGTACGGGCTCAAGGCGCCGCTGAAGAGGCGCCTGGCGATGCGGGTGCCCCACGCGCTGATGCGGGCCGCGCTCGTGCTCCGGCCGGACCTGCAGGCGGGGGGCAGGCTCCCGGCGCCGGGGCATCTCCGCGAGGTCGGGGGCCGCGGGTGGGCTCGGCGCGGTTCGTCATGCTCGATCCCGGTCGGTGCGAGATCGCCAAGGAGCTCTGCTGGGGCCGCGGCGCCCGGCCGAGGCCCGAGGATGCCCGCGCGGTCGAGGTCTTCGCTGCGCTCGCGCGCGGGGCGGCGGCGGTCGACGTGGGCGCGTACACCGGCCTGTTCGCGCTCGTCGCCACCGCCGTGGAGCCCAGGCTGCACGCACACGCCTTCGAGATCGTGGGACAACTGCGTCCGCAACGACGTGCTGGATCGGGTGACCGTGCACCTCGAGGGGATCGGCACGCCCGGGACGGTGGTCCGGATCGCGCCCGGACGCGGCGGCTCGGCGCTCCCCTCCTTCTACTCGTCGCGGATGCGTTTCGACCAGGGGTGCCTGGTGCGCTTCCGCTCGCTCGACCCCGTGCTCCCGGAGCTGCCCGAGGGTCCGGTC